>Ga0207877_10031_pt1 | contig 315931 bp, 297 predicted proteins | sample LinPmetageLP29_FD_184046 | JGI IMG/M metagenome (GOLD analysis project Ga0207877, IMG submission 184046) | Marine viral communities from the Pacific Ocean - LP-29 (SPAdes) | ecosystem: Environmental > Aquatic > Marine > Oceanic | place: Pacific Ocean | collected 2009-08-23
CCCTAAAGCCCCTAAAACCCTAAAACCCTAAAACCCTAAAACCCTAAGCCCCTAAAACCCTAACCCTAAAACCCTAAAGCCCCTAAAGCCCCTAAAACCCCTAAAACCCTAAACAATCTATAAAGTCGGTAAACCGGATATTATAGAGTAGATCTTAGAGTTTACTACGCCGGTAGAATATTTTAGGGCGAGGAGGGAGGTATCTTACGTTACGCCGATAGTACGCCTATTATCTCTTCTAACGGACCGATATATATAGAGGGGAGAAGAGCGCTAAAAAAGCGTAGCGTCTCTCCTAACGGACCTACGGATATATAGTAGAGAGAGGCGATCGGAGAATACTATCCGTAACTAGGCTACGTACTAGGTACCGAATACTATACCGGAGTCCTAGCCGAGGGTAAGGAAGAAGCCGTCGCTTATAGTACGGTCGGTAAGGGCAATATGTCGGTTAATACCGTATAATATATAGAGGCGAGGGGCATAATCGGAGAACGGAGTCCGCCTAGTTATACCGTACCTAAGACTAGACGCTACTCGATAGTCCCTAGAGAGGTCGAGAAGGGAGCCGTCTCTAGTAATAAGATCGGCGGGGGCAACCTCTCCGCTAATATAGAATATATAGAGGGAAGATACCGAATCCGATAGGGCCTTCCGTTAGGCGATAAGGGAGGTAAAGTTAGAGCCTTCTCCCGAGCCACAACTTCCGTTAACGAGGGAGGCGTCTCTAGTTATACAATTAGTAGGGGCAATATCTTAGCTAATACCCTATTATATATACCGTAGAGAGGCGTAATCGGAGAATAGGGTCCGCTAGGAGACGTAGTACCTAAGATTAGACGCTACTCGGTAGTCCCGACCTAGACCGAATAGAGATAGATCTCTCTTGCTATAGCTAGTAGGCGTATCGGGTACGAGGGTAGGTTCCTAAGCGGGTTCCCTATATATACAATAAGAGGTATTAGGGACTTAGCGACGAGATAAGCGGTCGATTCTAGATAGCTATTAGTCTATATTTTCTAATATATAGATACCGCGCTTATTAGCTATCTACGTAGGTCCTTCCTCGGTAGGATTATTATCCCTAGCTACCGACGTAGGTCCTTCCTTAGCAAGCTTTTTTTCCTTAGCAAGCTTTTTATCCTAAGGAATATTACCGACTATCTAAGGGGTTAATATTAGGTACCTCGCTATAGACCGCTACGAACGTCGGCGGAGGCTACTCGCCGATAAAGGGAACTAGCGTCCGTCTAATACAATAAGGGAGCCTAGTAGGTTAGTACTAAAGAGGGCTACTAAAATAGTATAGCGTCGAAGAGAATTATATACTACTTAGGTTACGCGGCAATAGGAGGACGAACGACTCCGGTAGTTCTAAGCGATCGTAATAGAGGAGAGGGCTAACTAGGGAGAAGCTAACCTATAATCTAGGAGATAGAGACGCCCGAGGATAATCTAGTCTTATAAGGAAACTTACCAACTTATACGTCTATAGCGGGACTACAGAGGAAGTTAGACAGAAATAGAGAAGGCCGACCGAAGGCACGAGAACATCCTACGGTATCGTACCTAGGTAGATATAAAAGACAAGATACGGAATATTAAGACGTATCTACGTCGCTATCGCTTAGAGATCCTAATAGAGATAGGGGGAATTAGGATCTAGGATTAGAGGCTAGCGTAGCTTAGGAGGGAGCTAATAAGGGTATAGGACTACGATAGGAGGGGATTAAGGATACTAGCTTAGGTTGTGTTTTTTATATATTCGCTCTCTAATTTTTTTCCTTTGTCTAGTTTTTGACTTTGTTTTATGTTATATCTATAATCTAAATATTTTTCGTAACTTACCTAGTCTTAATATCTTACGTAGAACGTAAGTAATCCTAAAAATTCGAAAGCGATATATAGAATCTCGGAGCCTTAGAGATACCGCCTACCAACCGCGTACCGACTACCTACTAAACTAAGTTTAACGTATCCGCGTCTAAAGGTCTTCGCTTCCCCTATCAAAAACGAAGTCCCTAGATTTTCAAAAAGTTTTCCTATACGCCCCCCCTAATAGTCCGATACTTCTCAAAATTTAATATACTAGTAGTAAGTATTAGAAATATACTATACTTAAATCTTAGGTTAATCCGCGTAGCTAAAAGCCCTATAGGCTTAATCCTATTTTCCCCTACTAAATATACTACTATACTTCCTATAGCTAATATATATTTCTCTAAGTCGTACCTTCAAACTACTCCTAAAGAACAAATTATACTATTCCTGCCTTATAAACAGTCTAACTACGTTAATACTATAATTATTATAATCCTTACGATACGCTCTATCCAATAAGTATAAACTTATATCCGTAGCGAATAAAAAATATTCCGCCTACCCTTTTTTATTAATTACCTACGATCTAGTACTACTATTATAATTAAATAACCGCTATATAGTAGCCTAATCGTAGGTATACTTTTTAGCAAAAAACCCGATCTAAATATCTTACGTAGAACGTAAGTATTCCTAAAATTTGGCTTTATTTGTTTTGCTAGACTAGAGTAGAGATTTAGGTAACTACTAAGATATATATTACGTAACCTACTACCCTCTATCGGAACGAATACTACTATAGGGCCGGATCTAGGATTAATCCGTGCCGAGATATTTCTTATTACTAACCCCTAGAAATTGCTAGATTTAGGGGTAAATACAATATAGAGTTTTTCGTATTACTAATTAGTCCCTACTCGTACTCTAACAACCTCTTTTTAAACTCTAGCCCCCCTCTTTCTGTCCTTCTTTTCTCTAATATAGTTATTTTTAGAAAATATATTCTTCTTAATTAGTAACCTTTATAGTACTCTCTCTAGTTAAATACGATAAGAAAATAGGCCTAAAGGTAGAATAATTAAGAGAAGTAGGATCAGAAAATCTAAGTAAAAAAACTATACGTAGCTTAACTTAAGTAAACTCGGATAATTCCTTCTAGTAACATAATAAGGATATTTATCCCTAACTTTCTAGAGTTATTTTCCGAGTAACGTAGTACTAAAACAAACTTAACCGCTACTCGGTCTTCGGTCCTCCCTACGGTACCTTATAGGAATATACGCAACCGCCTTAAGTTAGATACGCGTAGCCGTATTAATCTAGACTAGTTATAAATAGGACTAGAAACGTAGCAAAGTCGGAGCGCGAGATATACCGACCCGAAGGATACCTTAACCCTAAGGCATCGGTATAGCCTAATATACTATACGTTAAAAGAATATTGCCGTATAGGTTTTATCGACGAGAAGTATAGCTTTAAATACCTTATTAGTAAGCTTAGATATATCAATTACGAAGATCTAGGCTTCTTTCCTATTCCGTAGCCCTCGGTAGATCGGTGCTAGTAGACGGTAGGATAACGAGATAAGCGGTAATAGAGTTTTAGCTTTTATAACCTTCTTCCTTACTTCGAGTTATATATAACAAAAGCTAAAACGCTATTACCGTTTATCTTATAATCTTACCGTAACAAAGAAACGATTCCTCGGGAATATTTATAGGAAGCCTATCTCCTATAACATCAATATTTATATAGGCTTAGTTTAAGAGCAAAGTAAGAGTAAAGTAAGCGCAAAGTAAGAGTAAAGTAAGAGTAAACGTACCTATATCTCCTACGAGTAGGGGTAGCCTATCCTTCTAATACTATAAATAAGGTAATCCCCTAAGCAATCAACCGCTAGTTAGCGGATCCTTAGTACCGAGAGGGGTCGATATTTATATAGAGGAGCTCGAGCTAGGCTCGCTCTTTCTATATTTAGACTCGGCTTTTTTCTACTTTATATTCAAATTATTAGATATAAGTAAATTCCTAAGCACCGAAGCTAAGAGTCTTACCTAACTAAGAGTATCCGCGGCTATTAGTATAGCCTCTTTAATCGATATAATACCCTCCGAGTTACGAGGTAGAAGATAAGCCTTTATTAAGTTGCGAGAGGGAAGAGGATAGTCTATCGAATTGCGGGGAGAAGATAAGGCTCTTTCCTTTATACCTTTGATTTTTCTAATTAGACGTGCTATATTAGAGGTTCCGGTATTATTAGTCATTGATAGGGTAAGGAGGACGATATATTTCGCCTCCGATACGTATTGCTTAACGAGATTCTCGACAAGCGGCACTAAGTAGTTCTCTAACTCGTGTTTAGCCTAGCACTAGGGAGATACGAAGAGGAGATAAAGGTTTATTAAGTTATAAGGTAGAAGAGGATAGTTTATTAAATTATAGGGAGAAGATAAGGCTCTAGGGAGATACGAAGAGAGGATAAAGCTTTACTAAGATACGAAGAGAAGATAAGGCTTTACCGAGATACTTAGTAGAAGATAGTCCTAGCCGAGCATTAACCTAAGCAGAGTATTAATATTAGGTAAGTATTAACCTTAGCTAAGCATTGACCTTAGGCGAGCATTAACCTTAGACGAGTACTAACCTTAGCCGAGTATTAACCTTAGGCGAGTACTAATCTTAGGCGAGTACTAACCTTAGCCGAGCATTTACCTTAGGCGAGCATTGACCTTAGCCGAGTACTGACCTTAGCCGAGCATTGACCTTAGGCATTAACCTTAGCAGCATTGACCTTAGCAGTACTAACCTTAGCCGAGCATTGACTTTAGGCGAGCATTGACCTTAGCCGAGTACTAACCTTAGCCGAGCATTGACCTCAGCCGAGCATTGACCTCAGCCGAGCATTGACCGCAGTCAGTACCAATAGGTGATCGGGTGATGTGGGTCGCCATAGTAAAAGGCGTTAGAATAATAACTCCCCCTATAGCCTTTATATTGCCTACAACAATCCCGCAAAAAGAATATAGTTTACGAGAAGTGATCTAAAGCATGTCCTAAATTTTGAAGGTGATAGACAATATATTGAGTAAGAAAAAGGCATGTAACGTTTATTCAAATGCGGTTAGTAGGTGTAACGTTTAATCGGATTAGGTTAGCGCAGATGGTCTCTACCCGAATACCACACCCAGACTAGCCAACTTTGGACGCTTATTACACCACACGTAGTGCTTCAAAAAATTTATTTAAAAATATATTTGCAATCCTCAGACTCCCAGCTTTCTAATGATATTAAAAAAAGAGTAAAAGTCCATAGTGGTAGCTTTGCGTAGTACCTGTCATTTGCCTAATATACATCCGGCCGGCCGTCCATGGAGCCCATTTAGCACATGCTCCGGGCCATGCTCTGGGCCATAGATGGACCCCATTCAGCACATACGGCCGGCCGTCCATGGAGACCATTCAGCACATCCGGCCGGCCGTCCATGGAGTCAGTCTATTCAGCACATGCTCCGGGCCATGCTCTGGGCCGTCCATGGAGCCCATTCAGCACATCCTAACGGCCGTCCATGGAGACCATTCAGCACATCCTCTGGGCCATCCTCCCGGGCGTCCATGGAGCCTATTCAGCACATACGGCCGGCCGTCCATAGAGACCATTCAGCACATCCTACCGGCCGTCCATGGAGCCCATTCAGCACATCCTCCGGGCCATCCTGCCGGCCGTCCATGGAGACTATTCAGCACATGCTCTAGGCTATATTAAGACCCCAATTATGTCCATACCATACTCATTATAATCCTCACGACGCGCTCTATTCAATGAATATAAACTTGCATCCGTGGCGAATAAAAAATATGCCGCCTACCCTTTTTCATTAATTACGTCCGCTCTAGTAGTACTATTACAATAAAATTACCGTCATATAGTAGCCTAATCGTAGGCATATCTTTTGCAAAAAACCCGACCTTATATCTTCCCTAGAACGGGCGCAATCCAAAAAAAAACAAAACCGTCCTGCAGAATCTCGGAGCCTTATAGATAATACTTTGGGCAGAATATAAGAGCCGTAGAGATACCGCCTACCAAACCGAGTATAACGTATCCGCGTATAAGGTCTTGGCAGACCCCATCAAAAACCAAGACCCCCAAATTTCAATAATTTCTCCTACGCCCCCTAGTAGTCCGATGTCTCTCAAAATTTAATATATTAGCAGTTACTATCAGAAATATATTATACTCAAATTTCGGACCAAACCGAGCACCCAAAAGCCCTACAGGCCTAATACCGCTATTCCCTACTATTACTACAACTACTCTTACTACGGGAAATATATATTTCACTAAGTCGTACCTTCATACTACTCCCAAAAAACAAATCATATTATTCCCGCCTTATAAATCGTCCAACCACGTTAATGCTATAATCATTTTAATCCTTACGACGCGCTCTATTCAATGAATATAAACTTGTATCCGTAGCGAATAAAAAATATTCCGCCTACCCTTTTTCATTAATTACGTCCGCTGTAGTAGTATTATAATAATAAAATTACCGTTATATAGTAGCCTAATCGTAGGCATATTTTTTAGCAAAAAGCCCGATCTTAATATCTGACCTAGAACGGGAGTAATCCAAAAAAATCAAAACCGTCCTAGAGAATCTCGGAGCCTTATAGATAATACTTCAGGTAGAATAGTAGAGCCGCATAGATACCGCCTACCGACTACGTACCGACCGCCTACTATACCGAGTCTAACATATCCACGTATAAATGTCTTGGCATCCCCCATCAAAAAAAACACCTCTTTTTGCAACACTTTATTTCTACCACTTCTATACGCCCGATTCCGCTCAAAACTGGCCAGATTATAATTTACTACTAGGCGAATAACATATTAAAAAATCAGCCTAATCCGACCATAGGATATCCCTCTGACCCTGGTGGCAGATTTCCCATGCCACCAGGTTAACGGCTCCGCTTTTTACCCGGCCTACTAGCCAACCAGAATCCTTAAATCTATGCCACCACCCTGGTGGCATGTCGGGAATAGAGTTAGGAATCTGGCGAGATAGGATCACAGTGGAGAATGGAATTTCCATCGCCGTCTTCCATAGACTTATAGAAGGAACGACTTCCTGTGGTGCACTTGTAGAAAACTAAACGTAAAAATGATGTAATTCCGCGCTCCGGGCCTTGGATTCCACGTCGGCTGAACTGGGCACAGAAACACAAGGGATTTTCTACCAGCACACCTCGCGTGTCTCCAAAAAAGGCGAATTTCTTGCAACTCGGGCAGACATAGCAGAGACGATCATCGTTGCCACTTTCATTCCAAGATACGGCGCGCTTGTCATGGGTGGGTGCACCACAATCGAGGCAGAAAGGCGGCTTTCGAATGAAGATCTAGCATTGTTGAGGATCATCGAAAGCGGTGTCTGGACCTTGCATCGCTGTGAATCGAATGCGGCCCGATGTTGAAAATATCAAGCGGCCTGGTTTGTGATGTTGCCAGAAGTGCTTGGGGGTCTGATAGGTGGAAGGTTGAGGAAAAAGGTACGATGGTTCATGAGAGTTACAGTACTGGAATGTTGACTTATCTAATGGTTATGACTGTTACATTCATTAGTTACAGCCAAAATTCTGTCTAAGTAGAAGCTAACGTGCATATGAATGTAACCCCGTACTCCAACCAGCATCATGGATGTAATTTTTATTCAAACTCAATGAATAGAGAAGCTTCCCGCTACGGCTACACCTTTACCATCTCACTATGTTCTTTTAAATCCGACGGACGTAGGTGATGTTTCCGTCAAAACCGTCACAAAAGGTTATCAAAACCATGGACTGGCTCACACCCTGCGTCAACCAATCTGGACCCTGGACGGGACACCGCGTGCGTAAATCCTGCGAAAACTCCATCCGCGCGCACTGCGTGGCATCGTCCTATAAAGTATCCCATAGAATGGCGGGTAACGGGCGACCATCACAAAACATCAACTCATGGACCAACCGCTGTCGCATCCGATTGACCAATCCATGGGCGAATTCCGAGAGTTCGCCCATGGTAAAATAGGACTGCTTGTACAACAAATCGTCCCCGGACTTCCATCCCACATGGCCTCCACGGGGGTGTTCATGGCGATCGTGCGGCCGTATGTGCGTAAATCCATCCACCACTGGACGGGAACATCTGTGCCACGAACCATGAATAAATATATCAAACACTTGATCCACTTGGGAAATGTGCGTGTGGGGTGCCGGAGCTGTTCCTGCGTGAATTGCCCGATCATATCATCACTGGTGGGAGGCGGGGGACTGCGCATGGCCACAGGAGACGACGGGGAACTCTCATAACCCTCGTCCTCATATGAATATGAGTCATTGAACTCGGTGATATTACCCTCGGACCATTGGGGATGCGATCCTTATAAGTGAGTCGGCCACCAATCTTTGGAGAAACCGCCAAACACGTGTACATGATATTTCCCGTGAATAAGTCCGGCGAAGATTTTGGACATGCCCGCATGCTGTCACCAATTAATGACAAAAAAGAGCTCACAGTAGAATTATCACGGTGGCCCAAGCCTTCAACTAAAAGTCTGGATGAATTACAGGTAACGGCTAAGCCGAGTTTGAACTATATACTCGCAAGAATTTTCAAAAGTACGTGCCCTGAGTCTCATATTGTCACTGAATTATGGCGTCTCCTGATACTGCCCTTCAAGGGGTGAAAACCTATTATGCGGAATGGGAAGTTGGAATATCCAGCTGGCTTCGAAGATCACACAGCTTCACATCCGGGCTCTTCTGGATAAAGTGAAAGACTGCCTGAAATTCGTCCATGAATTGCTCCCAACAGTATACGCCCTTCATCGTGCTCTCGCTAAGGCGCAGAGAGACGGTTGCAGATTTAGGGGACAAGTAACACTGTAGTAGAGAATTCAAAGCACAAATGGGGCCATAATACCGCATTTCCTTCTCTCGAAACATCTCCGGATATGCCGCGGTCAAATCAGGTTGCACAGCAAGAAGTGTACCATACTGACATGCCATTTTACATTCAGGACTGAGATGTTCGATGTCTCGGTCGTCAATTCCCTCGTATGACATCAAGGAGAGAACGTTATCCTGATCTCTTTCAAGGTTATACCTGAGCGTCTCTTTGGGGTCTAATGTGATTCGGTCAGGGAGCATTGCAGTAGTCGGGACGGCCGAGTCAAGGATATTCGGAATAGGTGCCGATCGCCGTACATAGACAGCTCCGAACACAATATCATTTGTACCGAGGTACCAAGAGGTCACGATAGCCATCGTTATTCTAATCTTGTTCGTAGCAGTGAAAGCATCTTGGATGATGCCGAGGTGCCCGGAAAGCTCGCGGCTTTCAACAGGCTCTAGGGACGGATCCAGCACCGGCGGGAAAACATTGCCATCAAATCCGGCGAATTTTTCAATCCAAAACTGACGCTTAGGGGCGCTGAGATCTTTTGCCCACTGAACGAATGGAGAAAACTGCTTCAAGTCCAATTGTTGGCCTTGGTATGCGTTGGAGATGTCTTGGAAGAGAAGAGGTAAAGATTGGCCATCGTAGATAGCATGATGTATCAGCATGAAAAACTGGTTTTTCTGAACACAGACTCGCACTAGGGATTTTCCAAGTCCCCAGACATCCACAGCAGGCGCATAGCGAGCCATGCTAGAGCTGTCAAGATTGTCCAAAGGAATACTCTCTCGAATGACAGCTTGTATATAACTATCCTCCGCCAGCTTGATGATGCGCGTGCGGAGGATAGGATTGGAGGCAACGGTAGTTTCCCATGCAAGAGCGAGTCGGTTTAGATCGACAGCGGAGGGCAATTTAAATTCGAGTCGCAGTGTGTAGTTGTACCCCACTTGTATGGAAACAAGTGACGCATCAAGCTGCAGTGAGGTACAAGGGTAAGCATCCTCGATCGATTCCTGAGATACTTGGCACTGATCCGCGATGGTATGAAGAATTTCGTCGCTCTTTAGCTGAAGGTTGGAGAAAAGCGCAAATGGTTTCACCCCTTCCACCATTTTGGAAACGTCTGTCTTGATGTTCTGGCACAATTTGGAAATAGTTTTATGGCGAAAGATTTCAGGGACCGTGAGAAAGAACTTTTCCCGACGCGCAAGTGATACCAGTTGCATGGCTACAAGAGAGTCACCACCCAAACAAACCCAACCGTCATCTCTTGAAACTTCATGCAAGTCTAGGTTGAGCACGTGAGCCCAAAGTCGCTGCATATTTTTTTCTGTTTCTGTAACCGGCATAGCATTTTCCTTGTTTTCGAGGCCAAAGTAAGCCCTTATCTGGGCACGCGGAAGCAGCGTGAATTGCGCTCGCAAGCACTTTCGATCAACCTTTCCTGTCACTGTTGAAGGAACATGACTGATAAAGACACAAGTCTCCGGGATCATGTAATTAGGCAATCTTCCGCGTAGCAGCGACTTGATTGTGTTGATTCGATTCTTAAAACCTGCGTCTGGTGCCAGGAAGAGGTCTGTAGACGATTGGGCCATGTTGTCTGTAGTAATAAAAGCAACCAGAGACGATGAAGGTCTACCGGCATTGACGGCTTCCACAATGACTACTTGGTTGCTTTCCAGAACGGCGCGCGTGTGGTGCTCGACTTCTCCGAGCTCGATGCGCTGACCGTTGATTTTCACCTGCGTATCCTTGCGGCTGATGAAATAAAGCGAGCCGTCAGGAAGGCAACGGACCAGATCTCCTGTTTTATATAGCCTTTTTTCCTCTTCTTTCGAGCCAGGAAGCCAGAGGGGGTTTGAAATGAATGACTTTGCTGTTTGTTCATGATCATTGACGTAGCCTTCGCTTAGACTGGGGCCCTTGACCACAAGCTCTCCGACTGAGCCGGTCGGCACAAGAATATTATGATCATCAACGTCTACCACCCAGCAGGATACGGCATAAGGCAAACCAATATTTGCAGCAGATTCTACCTGCAGAAAGTCGGATTGAACAGTGACGCACCCGGCGCACTCTGCTGGACCATACACGCCTATAACATGGACGTGTGGTGACCACAAGTCAAGATCTGTCTGAGTCACGGGCTCTCCTCCCAGGACAAGGTGTCTCATACTTGGCAGTTTGAGGGGGTCAAGCACGCGAGAAAAAGAAGGAGTAAAGAAAGACCAGTTGACGTTCAGTTTTTCCATGATCTCCACAAGGTTATTTTCGCGTTCAGACTCAGACGGAATACACAGACAGCCTCCAACAAGAAGCGCCCAGAAATGCTCCAAGAAGCTGACGTCGAATGCAAACGATGCAAAGTTCAAGACACGAGAAGACCGACTCAAACGCATGGGCTTAAGATTGTGCAGAATTCCGGCAACCAAGGCTTGGTGAGAAACAATGATACCCTTGGGCCTGCCCGTGGATCCAGATGTAAAGGCAACATAGGCTGCTTGATCGGAAAGCGTATCTCCCAATTCCTGGTCCGGAGGTGAAGTCGCTAGTATACTCTCGTTCACTTTCAAGGCTACCGAATGTTCAGCCAGCTTCGCCGCCAGCTCGAACTGAGATTCACCCGATAGCGTGATCTTGGCATTTACATGACGGCACATGTATTGCAGTCTAGCCAGTGGGTATTTTGGCTCTAGGAAGAGAAAGACACCACCAGCTTTGGAAACTGCGAGCATAGCCACGGCTGTCCATAGCGACCGATCAAAGCATAACGGCACGAAAACTCCTGCCTGAACCCCCTTTCGCGCCAAAATTCTGGCCAACGCAGTGGACTTTTCGTCCAACTCTCCGTATGTCAGCTCGCCATCCCAGGCGCAAACTGCAGGAGCATCGTGTTGCTCTAAAACTTGCTGGCGGAAAACATCTTGTATGCAAATGGGAGTGGTCTTGGGAGCTGAGAATTCTTGAAACAGGCTCGCTCTAGGACTCCCAGAACGGTCGTCCGTCATTATGTCAACTGATCGGATTCCCGCGAATAATATTGAAGTTGTATTTGAGCGATATGTAAAATTGACAAACAGCGAGTGATGATGAGATAGCTGTCTATGCATAGATCTACTATCACTAATTGGTAAGCAGTATTATTTAATGTTTTAGATAACCGCCTTCGGATCGTTCGTAGCCTAGATCTAGACCGTTCTTCCAGGGTGATCTTCCTTGACAAATCAGAAATTGCGCGAATTTTTGGCCTTTTGCCGCCTGTAAATGATATCATGGCATTGTGACAGATAGATAGACTCGAAAGGTGGTGGCGAGCTGAAAGGTACAGTAGTGAGTAGACCTCACTCAAATCTCGGGGAAGGTTTCCACTAGTGAGTTAGAACTCTAGGCCCCACTAAAGTCTAACCCTAAATATCTGCGGTCCGTCCCAATAATTCCATGAAAGGCCGAAACATACGTTAAATACTTATAATACGAAGTTCTTTGTTAAGGTTTAAGTCTAACCTAGCAGGACCCCGGGATCGGACCCTAGGATCGTCGACTTGCATGAACACCTGGAAGATAAGGAAAGCTCCGTATTATGACCGCTAAAAAGTACACGTGTTCTTTGAACCAATCCCAACTGTAGAACGCCACTGTTAGTCAACAAACTCCTGGTCTCCCAACAACTCGATCGACAGATCAATGACCGATCTATCGCTACTTCACGGAAAGTATCCATGTGATCATTCTCGTGGTCCATTTAGCTAGAACGTGTGGCTAGATACTCAAATGATTATTGCTGGACTGGGTGCCGGAGACATCAGATGTCCAGTGCTGCCTTATGTGGTTGTTGCCGTAGATTGAGTCTATCTCTCTCCTTTCTTTCTTCCTCCTCCTGTTTTACATACAAATGACATATTGTTACTTATTTTGCTACGTCATATATAGCGGTCCCCATGATAACAGCTTCATTATCTGCTAACATATTTTGAATCAAAATCGCTGTCACCGAAGTGAGCAAATAATCCGTGATAGCATGATTGCCATTACTCCCTGGCAGTCTCCGCTCCATTGCGTACCATGTTTGTAGAAGGCTTCTAATCATACTCAATCTTAATCTTCTTCGTTCTCATCCGCAGTAACAGCTTGTTGGAGGTAAAGATGAATTCTTGGAGGATGGTATGAATTGAATATCGAGAGAGAAAAGAGAGATAGAAGTCTATTCAAAATTCCATCAAATCATGAAGATCTGAGTTTTTCCAACATGGAAATCATTTGATAGCAAGTTGACCCCACACGATTTTCACCCAAAACACTCCGACCGATGAAGTAAGCTCAAGCTTTGACGGAGATTTCTCCTTGAGATTCAATAGGTAAGGCCTTCTTCTTTCCAGCCAGCAACTCCATGATATGCGGATTCAACCAGCATCGGCTCAAAAAAGTTGCATCCAGGTCCCGACTGCCTGCAATGAGTCCAAGACAGGCTTGAGACTCACAATTGCAGTGAAAGGGTTGAACCATATCCCATTCTGTACTTGGGTAAAAGAATGTCAACTCATCACCCACTGAGAGTGGTCGGTTCCGCGCGACCCGAACCTCAAATTTTGACATGTCAAATTCAAGGGAAGGAGAGCAGGAGTGGTTGCAGTAGACGAGGTCGGAGCACAGCTCGATGTTTAGGCCTGGGCCGCTCTGAACAGATGTATAGGTCTTTTTGGGTGCAGGAATGGCTGTGGTGATCTTGCTAAACAGTGCACCAGCAGGCAATGCCACTAACGAGCGGGCACTTGCTGCGTATGGTGCACCTTTGAGAACTTGGAGCATCTCCGGGTGACTGGGTTGCTTCCAAGTAGGAGTGAACTCAGACATAGCGACGTGTTCTACGGTGCAATTAGCATCATCTGGTCATTTGGGGTGAAGGGTTTGTTTGACATACTTCTGGCGAAGGTGTATGTATGAGAGATAGAAAATTGGGACAAAGAAGATGCAGAGAATCGATACAGTTGCTGAGCTTAAAATGATTATGGATATGGTGGTAGAAGAATCTATATTTTATCGGATAGGAAAGTAGTAAATGATTCCATGACCCCGAAGAAAATAACCCGTGTAGCGTGTGTGGTCCTCAAGCGGGCGGAGACAATATGACTTTTTAGACCGCAATTTTATTGGCATTACTCAAAGCCAAGTGCGCCATTTTCTCTCCGCGAGAATGTGCGATCATCGGCTGGGCCTGCAGACTCCGTGAATAATTGCGGGCTAAAAGCAGTAAAGATTGATCGTTCGTCCTTACCAGATTTAGGCCCGCTCCGCTTTTCATTCAGCTCTTCTCGTTCTTGCAGCTGAAGATAACGTATTTCCAATGAACTTAATTGGTGAAACGAGCTACTGTCTGGGCACTGAACTTACGCAGTTCTACGTGAATCTTACCTATCCCACCCCACACCGGCCCGCATTGAAATAAGCAGCCACGATCATACATACATATGTAGTGATAGCTCTAGCGTCTTTAGCGCCAACTCCACACTTCGTAAGTTTGAGCAGTGTAGCGCCGCCAAGACGCCACGCCGCTCGCACGGGTCGAAAGCCCTGGGGCTGCGAATATAAATTACTAGCGGTAAGATACTTTTCAATACGTACTTTTGTGCACATGTATGCGAGGGCCATATTGACTTCAGACCTATTCAGCGGTAATTTGGTAATTTACCAGGCCACAGCCTCAGTCGAGGTCCATTATTGGTCCGTTATAGATCCGCGAGTAACCCGAAATTCACTATGCCAAGTGTAATGACGACTACTTACCAATGCCTACTCATGCACGCGGCGCCACTCCACGACGTGAGAACGGATACAGGCAAGTGAGACTCAAGACTGGATTCAGCCTTTGGAAAACTTAAACTGATTACTGTACAACGCACATGAACTCGGACAATCTCGGACCAATTGCCCATGGCCCGCGGACGGACCGTGCAGTGGTTCGGTCCAAGCTTGAAGCTAGGAAGACTAGACTCGTCATTTTCTATTATTTGAGCTTTGTGATTTGAACAATACATGTAGTTGATGTTGGAGTATGCTTTAAAGAATACTAAAATTGGAGAGGTAATGGTACGCAAACGGAAATTTATAGCGTTGGAGTGACCTATTCAATGGTCATTCCTTTCTCCTCTAATCTATCATGCATAGAATAGAACTATCGACCTCTTTGCGAAGCAGGTGGGGTTATTCGATGGCTAATCAAATGTCGGTGAGGAGCGGGAAACTTTGTATTGTAACAGAATTGTATGCTGGGAGGTTTGTATTAATTATACTGTAAATACCCATATAATGCAATGTTCTGTCAATTTGTCAGGCATGTCCATGTCGCCTCTCGAACCCTGGCTCCTTTTCCAGGCTCTCAATAACCCAAGCTACCCTTCATTTATAGGGATAGAGAGAAATGCCGCTCGAAGAAGCAGAAAAGCCATCAGAAGCTTGCCTTCCAGGGCAGAGTCTTTGCCAAAGCAACACATGCCGGCCACGAACGAATGGCATAGTTCTTCAAGCTATGAAGGAGAAATTATCGCAACCGTTCCAAATGAACCGTTCTGAACCATTCTGCGTAATGGATCTTGGCTATGTCTACAATGAGTATCAGCGGTGGATAGATCTACTACCAGAAGTGAAACCATTTTATGGTTGGTTTTCCCAACGAAATCCTTTTCGTTATTTCGTTTTTAGGTTGTGCAGCTGACAACTTACCTTAGCTGTCAAGTGCAATCCAGATGTTTATATCATCAAACTTCTGGCCGCATTGAATAGCGGGTTCGATTGCGCATCCCGGAACGAGATGGAACTTGTGATGTCGCAAGGAGTCGCACCAGGAAGAGTTATCTTCGCAAATCCATGCAAGAAAAGATCAGATCTTGAATTCGCCCGAAAGTATGGAGTGAGGAAGATGACATTCGACAATGAGGCTGAACTCCACAAAATTTGGCATTTGTTCCCAGATGCTCAGTTAATCCTGAGATGTTTAGCATCCGATCCATCTGCCACGTATTCATTGGGCTCTAAATTCGGGGCATCTTCAGCGACTTCGATAAGGCTCTTAAAATGCGCGAAATCCCTAGGCCTTTGCGTGGTGGGAATAAGCTTCCATATCGGCTCAGATGCCAAAGACCCAACAGCATTTGAGAGATCCATTCAGAGTTCTCGCGACGTGTTTAACGATGGGCTACGCATCGGCCATGACATGCGCCTGCTAGATATTGGTGGTGGTTTCTCAGCTTACAGCTTCGATGCTATGGCTAGCTCTATCAGGCAGTCTATTAGTAGACATTTCTGTGACATTGATATTGAAATCGTTGCAGAACCTGGGCGTTATTTTGCGGCCGGTACCCTGACATTGGCTTGCGGAATCATTGGGCGACGGGATGCTGCCGAAAATAACGAGGGCAAAGAAAGTCGACGTATGCTCTATCTCAACGATGGTGTATACGGTACTTTCCTGTGCAATATTTTTGAGCCTGGTCCGCAGCCAAAGATTCTGTGTGCATCAGGAGAGTTTTATCCTCCGGATAGCGGGGATGGATATGAGACATACACCATATGGGGGCCGACATGTGATGGAACGGACTGCGTGGCGGAGTCTGTGGCACTTCCCACATCACTCTCAATTGATGACTGGCTCTATTTTCCTGATATGGGTGGTGAGTGCTTTCGTTTAATGCCCCTACATGTTTATGTAGTCGTCCACGAACTGATTTATCGCGTGCAAGCATATTCAACATGTCTTTCAACCAACTTCAATGGATTTTCTTGTGAAAGAGAAACCATATATGTAACCAGTGACCCCGCGGCGGAAATCTATCTACGACCAAAAATGCTGCCATGAGGCTTCCGACAGTTCGACGGTTCCCTCAGCGGTACCAAACAGTTAGAGATTTAAGTCTCTCAATCTTTTTATAGCCAAATAAAGACTTGATATATTAGAACCTACGTATGAGTTACTAGAATTCAGAACACAAAGGTAGAGAAAATGTTGTTTTGTTCCCTATAGAATAGCAGGGTTTTTGATGTCTCCTGCCTTCTATCCGACAATGACTTAACCAAGAAGGAAAGTTTGAGTCCACATTAATAGCTTTTTGGAACCGAGTGTCTATGACATGGAAATGAGTAGACCCGTGCTGAAGGAGGCTAAGATTCTTTGGCGCAAGTGGTAGATGGTGTTGTACGGGCGTGAATAGCGGCCTTAGCGGCCACATTACATAATAAATTTTTCTGCCGGCTAAATTTTCAAAAATTAGTAATCAGGTTTTCACCTTCTAACTTCACCACTTTTAGGCGAGTTTTTTAGTACGATTTTGATCATTTATCTCCATAAAAACGTAGTAATATCTATTAATAATGTAGGTATAATATCAGAAAATAAGATCCCCCGCCAGATTCCCCGCCAGATTCTCTGTCAGATCATACGCTAGATCGTACGCCCCCTATATGCATTTAAGTCCCTAAGTCATCTTCACGGAGTCGAATCCCAAGCTTGCTTCGTATCCTACGAAGCGTACGTTTAGAGATCGGAGTTGTAGTACCATCCGTGTGAAGGAAAGAGAGGACCTTAGTATTTGAAAGCCCAACCTTAAACATTAAGCGTTGTATCTAAGTATAAAGACCCTCATTAGATATAGGCTTTATCTAGCGATATCCCTATTCTTGTAGACGACGGTAGCGTACGGGGTACGATTTGGATATTGTATTAGGTATTAAGGGTATCACAAACAGAATTATAAGTATGTCGGCGTTGTAGGAGATTAATAATCTCCTCTCGATAAGGCTCAACGTTAGTTTCTAGGGGAGACATTGTGCGAGGATAAGATAAAAAGGAGAGTTTTGAAAAGGCTATTAGGATGTTTATAAACATAAGAGTTGTAAATCAGCCTACGGCCTAACAAAAAGGGTAAGCGGTTAGTTAAGCGGTAAGCCCTAATAGGATGTGGCCGCCAAGGCCGCTATTCACGCCCGTAGTGTTGTAACGATGTAGATCAATTTTCATTCCTGTAAGGATCCGGTAATGATACTGCAATAATACAAAGCTGCGCAGCGAGGCATGATCAATAACTATGTATGTATCGATTGTGGTGGGGTTGAGCAGTTCAGCTGCCCCACACCAGAACTGAGACAGTTTAGCGGGATGGCGACGTGCCGATCTGCTGAAAAATGATCGCGATGATCACCAACACAATGGGGGGTAACAGGTAACTCGAGGCGATAGTGCTTTTTCTTGCTTTGTGGCTGTATTCAATATCAAAAGATTGTTTTCTGATGAGGGATGCCGTCACATTTTCATGGAAGAAAGGGCTCCACCATCCTACCTAAGCGGTACACGTCACTCTACATGAGCTAGCTACAGGCTATGCTCCTTCACGACGGAATCACTGCTATTTAAATTTGACTTTGACAATTTCCTTTCATTGCCTGCTCACCCCAAGTCTTTCCATTTTCCTCATCCTGTTTGGATTTGCAAAATTTTCGAACGAGAGAACTGAAACCCCTCTGCTACTCAATATGGAAGGAATCAGAAGACATTCGGTCATGCTGGATCGCAAGCTTTGGGAGAATGACCATCTCTACTTCTTTCGAGTACTGTCACCTTATATCAGCAAGTGGGCCCAGCGCGCAGACGATGCCTCCATCCAAGCCCAAATTGATGTGTTTGGCAAAGACAACGTTGGCGCCATGCCGGGAGCCTTGGGACCCAGGGGAAACTTTGCTGCAGTCACCTTCGCAGAGGCCTTTCCAGACAAGGTCGCCATGCTGGCCTATCTCAATGAAGTATTGAGTTTTTATGAATGTATGAGAATCTTTCACGAGTATTTGATGGCCTGAATATTTGCTAAGTATACTCACTTCATTAAGGCTTCGAAAAGCAGATGACTGAAATGGTGAGAATATCCTGTTCATTTCCTCTTTTATCCTTTTAAATTCCCTTTGATTCTTGTTGGGTTGCTAATGCTCTGCCTGTAGTTGGACGCTACGCTTCACGCAAACCCTGTGCCCAAGGACCCTAAGTTTGATAACCCAGTTTGGCAAGCAAATTACAAGAATACCATGGCCAAATGGCCAAAGATCCTCCAGGAATTGGATCCTAAACTCGGACCCAAGTGTGTGAAGTCTCTTGTTGGGCTGATCGAGGGAACCGATATGGAACCCAAAATGGCCAAGTACACAACAATGAAAGAATACGTCCTGGATCGTACGAACTACATCGCTTGGCCGTATGTCACATTCAATCCAATTATGTCTTGCCACCGTTTTTAATTATATTGATGCAGAGTGGCGTGTGACAACGCCGAATTTGGTTCGCAGCTGGACTTGACACAGGACCAACTGGACTCTGTTCGGGACATCTTCCTGCCCCTTTGGGAGCATTCCTGTTATGTCTATGACTTCTATCGCTATGAAAAGGAAGCAGACATCCATTCCACCTATGGTAAAGGTCGCAGCATGATCAATGGAGTTCCTCTTCTCCAGAGGCTGAAGGGCTTGTCGGTTGAAGAGGCCAAATCATGGCTTAAGGAAAGGTGCTTTGCTCTGGAAAAGGAATACCTTCGCCGCAAGGAAGATTACTTCTCAGAGAATCCTGCTCAGAATGTCCCAATTGACATACGCCGCTGGTTCTTGGCTCAAGAGGATCTCGCAACTGGGTTCGCAATCTGGTGCGCGACAACTTACCATAACCATCCTCCTTTTGGAGAGGGATATGCCGCTCCATATGAGAAGCGCCGCAATGAAGGGGCTCTTTGGTTCGACAAAGTATCCGAATCTGATAAACTCATGACTGGCGGATTTGAAGTTCTCATCGCAAACCGAACGGAGAAAGAATCTACCATTTCAATTTGACAGTAGTAGTACAAGTTCATTTCGAATTCAGGATAATTAACCTTCATTTTCCACTACCTAGCATTCTACCTGCGTAGTTCTCGATTCTCAGCGACTTGATGGAATCCACGCAGGGTTTTCCATATCAGCACCTTCTCGTATCTATTATTAGATTGATTTCTTTCCTTAAATCTAAGTGGAAAATAAATAAGAGAAAGAAATGAAGAAGACAAGAAAAGCGGTAGATAGAAACGCGAAAAACTGGTGGGGTGGCGGGTAGTTTGTGGATTACGTTACTCTAGATGCTTCAATTTAGAGAGCGTGATAAATTGACTGCTACCTAGAAAAAAAGAATAACTAGACCTTAGCAACTGTTTGATCTCCCTCTTCCTAAAAAACGTCTCTTGAACATTGGCTTACATGGTAAGCTTCCTTGCTAGGCCAGGGGGCTTATGCAACAACCTCGCCAACTTCCGTTTTCCCAGTGGGTTCACGACAAATGGTATTGCCTCTGTGGAAAATATCGCCGCAAGACTTTTCCTGTTCCTCATCCATGTGATTGCTGTTAAGGCCGCTTGGGCTGGCCCAGAGCTTGAAGTCAATCACGCCTATGCTTGTTGCCTTTTCGTAGAAGCGGCGGAACTTCATATCAGCCTCACTCTGCCCGGCTTGCTGGTAGACTTCTGCCATTCGAAAGCGCGGATCGCACAGATGCCAGGTGACATATCCTTGAACGAAGGAACGGATAGTACCCTCGACTTTAGGACATTTTCCCTTAAAGACATCCCCCACTTGCTCGCAATAAAGAATCGCATCATGGGTCAATTGTTCAAAGGCAACCTCCCAACTGATACCATTGCAGTGAACCAGATTGCTGACCAAGTTTATCTGATCTCTTGGGCTGTCATATTCTTTGTATAACGAGATCAGATCGTTGCAGAGTGTAAGCTGCGGCTCGATTTGTGCAACTGCGGTAACAATTTCTTCAAATACGAGGTCTTCATCAAACTCCGAGGAGGGAAAGAGGGTGGCACTGGAGATGCCTCCTAATCCGTTCAGACGACGGAGGAAGTGTGGGAAATAGCTCGATCCAGGGAAGCCGCCGAAGTTGTTCTGCTCGATCCAGCAGCCCTGAAAGAAGTCCAATGTGCTTCTAAATATTGTCATTGCACAGAAACCGCCATAGTAGCGTAGAAGTGTTGTCAAATGTGCATTCATGCGCTGCCAGAATGGATGCTTCTGAGGCTTTCCTTTGATCAAGTCATCACAGAAAGTCGTCATCTGTACAGAGGGAATGTCGCTGGAGTCATCCAGCATGATGATGTACGCAAAGTACACAGACACGGCCACCATGACGTTAAGCGGACACTTTGCCCAGCAGTACACAGTAACGAGAGTGCTAGTTCGCATAACGGCCTGTAGCCTTTTGGCACTGACGTTCAGAGCAGCCTTCTCCACTGGTTCATCGAAATGTTTGGCCGTTCGATAATAGACGTATTGTAGACTTTCCACACGCTGCTCATGGCTGAAATTGTCGTCCTGGTAATCTATTGTGTCCAGGAACTTAGCCAGGGCCGTGATGTACTCGTTGAAGGGAAATTGACTGCTCGTCATTGCGCCGAATATTTGGAGAGATACTGTGGAAAAAGGAGATACAGAAAAGATTGTCCAGGTCGAAGTTGCGGTGTTCCATTCAGTTGAAAGATATAGCTCGGCTGAATGGAATCCAAGGCTCCGGATTGAGTTTTACATACCGTATGAGATCTATCTTACCGATGTGATAAGCTGGTCTCGGCAATGCAAAAAATGCGACAATTTCAATCGGAAACTAACCCGCGCGTACATAAATACGCTCGACTGTCGGTCAGAGTTCATTAATAATCTGTACTAATGCGATGGGACCCACTGGTTTTGTTTCCAGCAAGCCCGAGCCGCCTGACTGCCACTAATCCGTCACACTTGGGCCGACGTACGCTCCCAATGACGAAATTTGGAATAATGATAAGAAAAAATTACAATCACAACAATAATAGAATTTCCTTGTAACTAAAACCTGCCGTATCATTAGTAGTTAATTACCGGTATCCTAGTATCAAAATTCTCTGTTTTCCAATTTTACGGGACTTGTGGCGATATATCAATTTCATCCACAGCTGAAAGTAGCGTCTCTGGTAGTGGAGAGGTAGGTACTACCTTGCCACCCAACGGGAGCCCTCTTGTATCTGTTCATGGTCAGGTACCTAAATCTAGTGACTTAAAAACGATTTGGAACCCTGTAGCTTCACACATCCTCTTTCTCCCAATTGACAACCAGCGATCTCAGCAACTTAGCTCTTCGTGATTTTGCCACCTGTTCAAACGCGCTGTACCAATCTGAAGGAGCAGTACAATGTTGGACATTATTTCAGAAAGTAGGCAGAATGGCCTGGTAACCGTTGGAATTGTTGTTGTCACTTTTGCGACCTATATTTTTTTGAAAGCTGGTTACAACCTCTACCTACATCCTTTGCGGAGTTTCCCTGGACCGAAACTAGCAGCGATCGGTTCTTACTATGAGTTCTACTATGATGTAGTGAAGGATGGAATGTTTTTGTGGGAGCTGGAGAAAATGCACGAAGAGTACGGTACGCGGTAAAACCCGCCCAGTTGCACTTTCGTTATCTAACAATGATTTCTTTCGGCAAGGCCCTATTGTTCGAGTAAATGCAAATGAGCTTCACATTCGCGATCCACACTACTACAGTACTGTGTACACTGGGAACCACCGAAGCACAGACAAATATCACGATGCAGTGGCTGCATTTTCAGTTCCGCAGGCCAGTCTAGCTACCATACACCACAAAGTCCACCGGTTACGCCGTTCGATCCTGAGCCCTTACTTCTCAAAGGCTGCTGTCACTCGGCTCGAACCAGTTATCCTTGGGAGAATCGAGCGGATGTGCTCACGGTTAGAAGAAACCATGCACCGAGGCGAGGCTGCTGATTTGGACGCTGCATTTGCCGCACTGACAGCGGACATCGTGACAACATATTTCTATGGAAAGAACTTTGACTATCTCGGAAATGAGGCTTTCAAATTCCAAGTGAGGGACGCTATTTTGGGCCTCATTCAATTCTATCATTTCACTCGGTTCTTTCCGTGGGTCGCAGATATCATCAAGAAGTTGCCTATTCCAATTATGCGATTGATCCACCCAGGTGCCTCATGTCTTGTTTCCTCTCAAGAAGAGATTAAACAAAGTATCCGTGCGTCTCTAGATAAGGGGGTCAAATCAAAAGGTAATTCAGTGATCGTGCAAGCACTGGAAGACACAACCCAGCCCCCCCAGGAAAGGACTCTTGACCGTCTAGGAGACGAGGGTACGACGATCATTTTCGCAGGAACAGAGACAACGGCTAGAGCTCTGAGTGTTGGCATGTACCATATCTTGAGCAACAAGAGTATCCTTGAGAAGCTGCGTGAGGAGTTAGACACCTTATCAAGTGTGTCAAACGGTGTTTACTCCCATGTTCAACTTGAATCTCTCCCTTATCTAGTGAGTTCCATAATCCCAGTCGTTTTCCATTGTTCTGTTCCGTTTGCTTTCCAATGGAAAGAGGAAGCACAGGCAAAAAGATCATGCGAAACCAATAATTGACCAACCATGGCAGACCGGAGCGGTTCAGGAGAGCCTGCGGCTTTCTCATGGCCCAGCGATCCGGCTCCCCAGAGTATCGAATGAAAAGGTATTGAAGTATGGTGACTTTATGATACCACAGGGTGTACGTTTCCTATATCTTGTGATATCCTACCACGGCCTTTCTAATCGGTGCCCACACAGACCCCCGTCAGTCTCTGTACTGTCCTTGTCCACCTGGACTCGACCATATTTCCAGACCCCCTTCGCTTTGATCCTGACCGCTGGATCAGAGCGTCTAAGGAGGGTACCAACCTTGATAGGTTTCTCGTTGCTTTTACGAAAGGCACTAGACAGTGTCTCGGAATCAAGTAAGATCGAATCCATAATACCTCTCTCTGTCGACTCTAGGTTTGAATTATGGACAAATGCTAAAGTAAATCGAATTTCTAGTTTGGCATACGCAGAACTGTACCTCACCTTCGCCAAGATTGTCCGCACCTTCAATATGGAGGTATACGACACTACGCCGGAGGATCTAGAGGTGCATCATATCCGACTGACTGGAGCACCGAAGCAAGGGACAGGAGAGATAAAGGTGAAAATAACGGAAAAGCTATAAAGCTTTTCCGGCGTCAGGCCGTGTGCCGTGCTGAAACGAGGGTGGTCGACTGGGTTAATAATGGTTAACAGCTTGTTATGCTGTAAAGAAATGCCTATATAGCATTGGAATCTCAAATAATCAACAATTCATCAACTTGAATATTCTTCCATCTCATTCTTCCTTTATTTATGGATGGTGATCAACTGGTCAACTCCTTTGCAGGACTCAGTAGCTGTGTATGTGAAGATAGCTATTTCTCATATCGTGCAGTACAGTCGATTCGATGTCCCAGGGTGACGTTGACCGCTTTTCTCTCGGCGATGACCGCTTTACCCTCGGCGATGATTGACAATACAATATTACGGTATCACAAGGTTATCTAGAGGAAATTAACTTCGGTCGACTTGAAGCCCCTCCCAGCTGCATCCTGGGTTATGTCGATCTGTTCCAAGGAGCAAATGCAGGTACTCGATCCCCACCCATGCCCACTGGTATTTTTGTAGGTATGTAATTCATATACGCACTAGCAGCAGGGGTAAGAATACAGTGGTTCCTTACACCTTTAGCCTAAACTCTAATTCCACCAGAAGAGAGTGGGGCAGCTGAAAGAAATAACTAAGTAGTCAAACTCAATTGAATGACGAGTAAATTCCGACACTAGTCTGTTTCTAGTTTGTTGAGGGGGAAATGGAGACATCACGGCTACAGAGATACACTAGCAATGACCTACATCATCGCAGCGGCATCGTATCTCAATTTCCCGGCTGCCCCACTAGGCTTACCTACATAGAGAACAGGTGATCCAATCTCCACTCTTTGTCGTAAAAACTACCAATTCAACTGCAGGCGAGGGGCGCAGCTGAAAGATTGGCGATCAGTTCTAGTCGCCTAGCCCGACATACGTAGGCACCAATAATTCAATTGAGGGCGATTGGAGTTGTTGAAAGATCGGCTATCAATTTGGAATCTAGACTATCTTGGTCGAGCCTCCCAAGGTCATAGCGAAGGAGAATTGCCGTCTCATCTGTAAGAGCTCTTACTTCTCAGTTTCTCCCATAACAAAGTCCTACCAGCTTCAGGATGGGCTCTGTTCGTATCTTCCAACCTTTGGAGGTGCAAACCATTGCGGCAACACTGCTGGCAGGACTTTTGATTTATTGGGTCTTCTCTGCCCTTTCTTCCGCAGTCTTCCATCCTCTAGCCAAATTTCCCGGTCCAAAACTATCAGCCGCCTCTGACTGGTGGCTGGTCTACCATGAATGGTTTTTGGGCAAGTCTCTTACGGATATATTGTTTGACTTGCATAGGATTTATGGTATGGTGATTCAGTTTCAGCTTATTATTCTACTTCTGTCTCCCCGCCCCTTCCAATAGAGTTAGACTAAGACCTAGAACAGGACCTGTTGTTAGATATGGACACAATCGTGTATGTTTTGAAATTGTGCAAATGAAATGCAGCGCTAGAGACTAATTCGCCTGTAAAGTTGCATTTCTCAACTCCGCAGGGTTACGCGGATATCTACAACTCGACATCCAAATGGGACAAGGATCCTGAAATATATAAAGCTATAGTGGATGGATCCTCCACATTCGGGCTAACAGAATACCACTCGGCCAAACAACGACGGGATCTTGTGTGGCCATTCTACTCGCGACAGAATGTTCGGCAGATGCAAAAGGCCATCAATCGACAGGTATGACATGATATATGTAACATATTCGAAAAAAGACCTTAATAAGTGACTTTCCATGTTTCAGATCGGTATATTGGTAAACCAACTCGACAGACAAGCCAAGGAAGGGAAACTGTCAAACATGTCGCTGGCGTTCCGCTGTTTAGCCCAAGATATTATGGCAGACATATGCTTGGGGGTTTCTTTGGGAACGCTTGAAGCAACAGATTTCCAGTCGACACTGATCCTCGCCTTGGACGAGGGTCTCAAGAGTTATGTCTTTTTGAAAAGCTTTCCAACCCTGAGAAAACTTCTCTACTCCATTTCAACAATAGTCTCTCTTCCAGGGGAGGCTGAATTTGCTGCTTATGGAGCCACGGTGGCAGACCATATCACTAGAGGGATTCAGCAGCCTCGTGATATTCCGCCTTATACTATGCTCGGCTTCTTGGTACCGGCATCGTCCACGAATGAGGCCCCGCAGCCTAAGCTGAGTCAAGAACTCATTATTGAGGAGCTTCAGACGTTTGTTATTGGCGGCGGTGAAACGGTAGCCAGCGCTATGTCTCAAGGAATAAGTGGCATTCTCCAGAAGCCTGAACTCTACAAGAATGTGTACGATGAAATTGTACAAGTTTGGCCGGAAGAAGATGGACCGGTTCCCCCAATTGAAGTCTTGGAGAGATTACCTCTTTTGACTGCTGTGATCAAAGAATCTCTACGACTAACCCACGGCGTCGTGGCGCCTTTGGCCCGCGTTGTGCCGCCCTCTGGTGCTTTGATTGATTCTTACCATATCCCTGGTGGGACAAGCGTTGGAACTTCGCATGTATTCATTCACATGTCACCGGAGCACTATGCTGAACCTAATGAGTTCCAACCAGAGCGCTGGATAGGAAATATCTCGGACAAGTATCTGGTTGCTTTCTCCAAGGGCGCTCGCGGTTGTGTGGGGATCAACCTGGCTTGGTGCCAACTATACCTTGTCTTGGCCACTCTGATCAGGACTATGCGGATGGAATACCCTACGAAACTCAATGACTCCAAAATAAAGTGGAAAGATTGCTTCCAGCCGCTTTATAACGGAAGACCACTCCAGGTACGATGCTATCGCATGGAGAATCAATATTAAACACACACTCGGCCTTATTGCTTTGATGACGGCTGCTTCGCAGAAATGCCGTCTTCTTGACTGAAACAATGAAATACGAATGAAGAATATAGGCGTGTTCCTATTTGTTAACTCAATGCTCCCGCAAATTATAGCCACTATCAGCATACAATCTCTTTTTACCTACGGAAAATTTGCATAGAATGAAGTATTCAGTTCGTGTTGAGTACGGTTCACTGTTATATGTCTTTCTCGCTTGCGACCCAATAAATCGTTATAACAAAGCACCTTTGTGTAAACTTTGTAGATATGAATAGAGCAATAAAAGAGCAACGGAGATGGAACATTAATCTTAGGTTTCAAGTTTTTAATTTATCGCAGTAGGAAAATCCATGCATAATCAGACTACCTAGTGGTGTACATGCTGGCTGTCTAGACCGATGTCTGAAATCTAAAAATTGAATGTTTGCTCCAAATAATTGAAAAAGAATTTGAGCTATCTTTACAAGGTTCAATGAATATGTCCACAAATTCTTGAGCCTCGCAGGCATTCATATGATTCGTTCATCTTAAAGCATATTTCTGATGCCAAGTATGGTCCTTATCCTCCACCAGAAGCTGCCTCACTGCGTCACGGGGCGTCATCGGGTCTCTACCTAGAATCTCCCGCATCAAACCATCCGTTACTCGAAGCTCACCATGGGCAGCAGCCTTCCACAACGAAGCTAGTACCTCGAAAAAAACCTCAGTTTTTCCCCCTTCATCATGGAGCGCAGATTCGCGCACAAATTCCTCTGGTGACACAAATCGGATCTCTACACGACGGCCAGTAGTTTCATTGATCACGCTCACTAGCTCTTTTGCCGTGATCGTCTCCCCAGCTGTAAGGAGAACCGTCTTATTTTTGAATCCCCCCCGGATCATCATGTGAGCTGTACACTCAGCAAGCTCTACACGGCTTGTGAACGCAATCTCCCCATCTTCCGGCAGAATAACATCGGCCGTCTTCGGGTACCAGTTGAGAAAGAGCGGGAAGCCCTCAGCATAAATCCCTTCACGAATGCACGTAAATGTAAGTCCGGATCTGTATAAGCAGGTAATCAAGCATTGGCTGTGTGGCACTAGTTGCGGTTGTTTGAGGGTAGCTTACTCCTCGAGCATCTTTCTTGGCAAAAACGTTTTCTTGAAATATCTAGCCAATCAGAGGTCCTACGGCCTTGTGAATTAGTTCATTGTAGTCGTAACTTCAAGCGCTACCGTCTGATACCCTTTTGGTAGGGGAGATGGCAGCGATAGTTGCGACTGGTGCGAACGCGTAGAGATTGCCCCCTGAAAGGAGAGGAACACCAAAACCTACAGCATCAGGTAACCCACCTTGGTCGATGGAAGACATCGCAGAGGGAGCCCGCCGCGTGCTCAACTACATCGAGAATAATGGCTCCGAGGATAGATACATCACGGAATATATCCGTGTGGTCCGCTAGTTCGCACTCAACGCCCAACGGGGAGACGGCTAGGGGATAGCCAAGGTACTGGAAGCGTTGAACAAGATCAACGCCGACACCGAACGTCTGAACCAGCGGATTGATACCATTGAAAAGACAACGAGCATCTTATCAACCAATGTGTCCACCTCCGCGGCGAATTCTACAGCGACGTGGCGCGACTTCCGAGCTAGAGACTAGTAACGCGGCTTGGCCAAGGCTACGACACCGAATATCCGTAGCAACGGCACGTCGTCTCTAGGAGTACCGGAGATCGAGCTTCGTGGGGACCGAGAGGTAATTATGAAGGTCGGACCGAACTTGTTGGAAAGCGGTGAGGCCCTATGTCGGGCAGTATCTCACCGCTTCCTACCTTCTACAGCTTCCATTTAGCTGGGTGTTTAGGCATAGATAGATTCTCTCTCTCTCCATGACTTTTTGCCTTCCTTGAGCCCTTGTTCGTAGGCTAGAGCCATCACTCCTAAGAGGTTATGAGCACCTTCCCCGTCGATATTCATCGTGATTCATTAGTATCAGAGATATTAAGCATTATTTCATTGATATTGACATCTTCCCTACCTAGAACGACGTAAAGAGCGCGTTCCAACGCGCAAAAACGTACGTTATCCTAATCATCATCAAGGTTAGCACCCTGCTAGGAAATAGTAGTACTATTAGCGACTACCTCCGTACCCTATAACCAATCAACGGTTATTAGTAGCGAAGGACTCGTACCACTATAGCGAATAAACCGCTATTCTCGACGAATCAACCGTCGAGCTTTATAACGAATCAACCGTTAACCTTCCCGAGTACGTAGCTAAGTGCTCCGGAGCCTATATCATAGGAGGATATGCTTTTAGAGAAGGCTACCAACTAATATATAAACCTACCGAAATTAGTAGATTTCAATCTCTAGATATAGAAGACGTAGCTTACCAACTTCGCTAACTTCGAGGTATAGCGACGATCTACCTATAATACTCTTAAAGCACGAAGACTATATAATCTACTAAATTAGGAGCTACTACGTCTAGCCCTAAGCTAGAGAAATATAGAAGAAGCTCGGAACTAGATAGAAGTATCTAAGTTGGTATAGACGTAGTTAGAGCTTAGTGTTTCGGATAAGATCAATCTTAAGATTAAGAACTCGGGCAAGAATATTGAACTTATAGATTTATAGATATAGGTTATCACGTCCCTAATTTAGAGCGATAATATATAGTTCTAGATCTAGCAAGTTATTGCTTTCGATAGTATTACTATCAATAACTATATATCTCCAACGGAATATATCGAGGCTAAGATAACTATATTAAATAAGATTTATGGTTAGGGCCTACTATAGTTCTACCCTTTTCTTATTTACATAAAGATTCTTAGTAAACTAAACTATAAACTAACTAGACAAATAGCATTAGATACTATTGACCGGCTTAGGAACTAATCAAAAGTAGACGTATCTCGGTTTACAATCAACGACCTATATCTATATTATACTAAGCTTATCCGTTAAATACAAAGCATTGAGATCAACATAGAGAAGGACTAGTCAATAGTTGTATTATCGTCGACCGCCAACCCGCCGAATCGTCGTGACCGCAATAGTTAGGGTTAGGGATAGGGACAAGGATCCTAGCTATCTTCTAACAAACCTAAGACTAAGAAGGTTCCCCTAATAGGGGTAAAGGTATTCGACTATACCGAGAACATAAAGAAATTACCTAATAATTAGGGCAAATACGGCTACTACGGCCGTAGGCACCCTAAGCGAAACGCTATAGGGAGCTAAGCTTCTATATATTAGTATCTAAACCCCGACCTTCGTCCGAAGGACTAGTCCCTACCGTCGAACAATAACGTATAGTAGTAGAATAAATCATCCCGAAATTAGCCCTAAGGGGGCAACAAATCTACCAACTCCTAGCCGTCCGCTAATACCTAGTTAGATTCCAATAAGTTCGCCTAATAGAACCCTCAACCCGTAGTAGGAGGCAAAGCATCCCTAGTAATACTAGAGGATATATTTATATAGTCTATATACGACTACGAAGCTAGAGGATATAATAGACACGTCTCTACTACTATATCCGCTACCGTCTCTTTAGCTACGTCTAGAAGAGATTAGTTATACGATACTAGTTCTAATTCCTATATCTATACGGATAAGATAGTATTTATCTACTACGACGAGTACGGACCAACCGAAAAGCCCTTCGAATAGGTTATATCAAGTAGGACCAAGGCGAAAGCATAGGGCTACGGCAAAGTTAAGCTATTAATACTAACTAAAGCTAGCGCTATTAATAATATTATCTTCGATATAGTATACTACCTAAGCATAAGTTTTAGCATCTTTAGGGTAGAAAAGGGGCGCAAAGAGCTTAGGATTACGTATAATAGGATAGATAATACCTTATACGATACTGCAAATAGCGACTAAGTAATTAGCAAGATTGATATCAAGCATAATCTCCTATAGATATGTTATTATAGGTTAAACCCTATCGTCGCCGTATCTATTAGTCCCCTACTAGCTTACCGTCGCCTAGGCTATGCTAGAACCCCTAAGCTACGTACCAATAAGTCTCGCTTAGACTAAGTCGTCGACTACGATAACGAACTCTTTAATTGTGAACCCTACCGGCTTAGTAAAAGCAAGAAAACTATCTCTAGGACCCCCTAAGTTAGGGCCTAGAAATCCGGATAGTTTATCTATACTAATCTCCAATATATAGAGCTAGTAGGCATTGGTAGACGTCGTTACAGATTGGTAATTACTAACGATGTGTCCCGAGCTCGGTTTGTCGTCTATCTCAAGATAAAGGACTAAGCTTCGGCCGAGATAATAACCTTTGCTAAGACCGTTAAGAACTATACTAGCTAGTATCCCTAAGAATAGAGGATTGATAGCGGCTTAGAGTTTATAGCGTTTTATAAATAGGCTAAAGTAGAAGGACTATTAGTTTAGCTAAGTACGGCCTATGCCTATAAGCAAAATAGAATCTCCGAGATAATAGGTTAGATACTAATACGTATCGCCCGGGTAATAATAATCGATGCTAGGGCTCCGGACTATTTATAGCCTAAAGCTTTGTAAATAGCTATATATATCAACAACAGATTACGCTAACCTAGTTCGGATCGTTCGCTAATAGAATAATAGCGTTATAACCTTAGTATAAGAGAATAGCTAACCTTACTAAGCTACCTCCGAGCTTAGTATTATGCCGCCTATATCAATATCCCCCCCGAAAAGCGGGTAAAAACATAGAAGATAAAGCCCCGCGCGTAGGCCGGTTATCTTGTCGGTTATCAAGGAGAGAATAGGTATCTATTCCGTATCTATAACCTAGTTTGGAAGAGAATTATAGTTACTAGGGACGTATCCTTCTAGGAGGGGGATACCATATATCGACCCCTATATAATTATCCGGAGGATAATCCTATCCCTAAGCCATCGGAGACCAATGTTTTCGTCTAGGACAAGGATAATATCGTCTTCTATAAGAAGAATAAGCCTATACCTAAACGAAACGTGGCTAATCCCCCAATAAGGGCATCGGAATCGTCTAATCCGACGTTTATCCTAGCTCTATCAATTCTAACTCCTAGACCGGCGGCAAATCTTCCGATTAGACTATCGCAACAACCAATTATCTTCGACCTACAAAGGCCGGAGGCTCTAGACCTACCGATATTGAGGTTTTAGCACTAAGTTTAGCCCTAATATTAGCCTTATACTTAGCAAAACCGCTTAGTACTACCAATTCGTAGACCAATAGCAAGAATTAAGGAGATGCCTTAATTTCGTAGTACTATACCTTTATCGTCGCCTAACCCTATTGCTAAACCTCCTACCGTACCGTAGCCCTAACGAACCGTCGAGCGGCCTACGAAGAAGCGGCTATACCGTACTAGGGGTAATATCGGTGAATCTAGACCGTAATAGACCTAAATAATTCTACCGGAGCCTACCTAGAGTAGTAAGGACAATCCTATCGTACGTAAACCGTCTACCGTCGAGGAATCCCCTCTACTAATTCAACCGGAGGCTATACCTATGCCCCTACCTACTCCGCCCCCTACTCCGCTAGGAGCCTTCCTAGCACTAATCCTATAGCTAAGCTAGCGTCGTATATCTAGATCGATAGCTAGTAAACTAGCTAAGAGATATAATAGTAAGGACTATAATAGTAAGGACTATAATAGTAAGGACTATAATAGTAAGGACTATAATAGTAAGGACTATAGTAAGTACGGAGTACGAAAGCCCTCGGCATCGGCAGCCATAAATAACCGATAGGAGGATAATATTAGCGAAACCGGGTTGTGTTTTGTATCCGCATCCGAACCTCCTATTAAGGCTTATACTATCCCTATACCTACCTCCTACAAAGCCGCGATGGCCTCCGACTATGCCGCCGAATAGTATAAAGCTATAGAGACGTAGATCGGTAAAATCACCGACGCCTAAGCTTATAAAGTAGTAGATAGACCGTTAAATACGCGGATTCTGCTGGGCAAGTAGGTATACGATATAAAGGGTAATATTAATAGTTATCTTAAATATTTCGGGCCCGATAGGTCGTATACGGTAATCGATAGCGTTATAGCTATAATTTCGATAAGTTATATACCCCCGTCGCGACTAATCGCGCCGTAAAGCTTTATCTTTGCATAATCACAAAGTAGCGTTTAAAAGTAAAGTAGTTTGACATAATCGCTATATACCTCAACGCCGCAATCGACGACCGAGTAGTCTATATAAAGTAGCCTACTAGCTTTAGGGATTAAGACAAGGTATAGCTACTAGTACAATCTTTATACGGTCTAAAACAAGCCGTATTTTTGTAGTATAACTATTTTATAGAAGCCCTCGGAGAATTAGGCTTTAAACCACTACCTAATAATATTTGCGTCTATATCAAAACTAATAATTCGTCCTACATTATTATCTATATCGATAATACCCTCGTCGCCGCACGATCTAATCAAGAGATCGACGACGTGCTTATATTACTTAGCGATAAGTTTAAGATAAAGGTCTTCGCACTAGAGAAATTTCTAGGTTGCGGGATCAAGTTTGATAATAGGCTAGTTATCCTTAACCAACGAGCTTATAAATACTTCAGTATAACGCGTACAAGTCGTGGTCAGTGATGGCCACATTTCTTAGGGACAGGAAAGTCCTAGCGGCGGACATCGTCATAGTACAGGAGCCGTAGAGAAACGAACAGCAACATACAACCTACCAACCAGCGACTGCAGCTTTCCAGCTGGTATACCCAGCAAAGGAAACTCCGCGTGATATGGATCAAAGTGGAGTCCCCGAACAGTATTCAGATGATCACTAAACGGGGGTATGCCTCTTCGTATCGAGAAAGATTGACCTAGGCTCCTGGTCATGCCAGCTTATTTCGCTAGATTACCAGTTCTTGAAGCTTAGAAGAGCCTAGCTAGACAAGCACTAGACTAACCTATTTGTGCACAACGTATACAACAAGCTAAGTAGCAACACTTTAGCCTAGCTTAGAGTTGAACTAGCGAGACGCCCTCTCGCAGAACATATTGTACTAGGAGACATAAATACAGATCATATCACATAGGGAGGAATAGGGATCAGAGCTAACAAGGAAGCCGAGCAACTGCTAGAAATCACGGGTGAACGAGGTCTCGAACTAATCACCGAGATAGGAAGGGCGACCTGGTCTCGAAACGACTAGTCGTCCGTGATTGACCTAACCTTTATTAGTTCAAGTCTCTTCAATCGGCTCGTCAGCTGCGAGCGGGTAGATAACATTAAGCATTTATCCGACTATTTCCCGATTAGAACAGTACTTAACATTAAAACCCCGGTGGTAGTACAACAGAAGCGGAGAAACTGGAATACGACTAATGACAATAAACTTATTCAGAAGATTGAGGAAGATTTACAAGCAAGGGACCTATCATAAGCGGGCCTACCACAAATCGAGGGCTAGTGTTAGAAACTGGTAGACACCGTCTAATTAGCAATTGAGGCTTCAACTCCGTGGGCAAAGCCGTTAGTATAGTCGAATCCTAACTTCGATGACGAGTGCAAGGCGGCTATCAAGGAAGTTCGTCGTCTACGACGTAGGCATACGAGAACAAAGGATCCCTACGATTGGATATGTTACTCTAAGGCACGCAACAAGAAAACACGTCTAGTCAAAAGGACACTATCGAGGGCGCACCGCCGTCGAGTCTAGTAGGTTATCGAAGATAGCCCCTAGGGTATGTAGCGCCTCGCTAAGTAGGCGAGGAATCGCAACGGAGCCTACGAAGGAGGCCTTACCCCTTCTTTAAAGATTTAAGGTCTTTAATTACTAGGATAGCTGGCGGAGACGGTCGAGTAGAAAGTAGACGCCTTCTGGGTAGCTTTTTTCCTATAGCTACCGCTAGCAGATCTCTTAGACACTATTTTATTTCAATGCCCGTAGCCTATCGAGTTTCTACCAATTACGGCACTAGAGATACAAGAAGCAGTAAGAACGGTAAAGGTAGGGAAAGCTCTAGGAGAAGATTACATTCCAAACTCCCTCTAGCATAAGCTAATCGAAGTACCGGTCATCCTACAAGTGCTCGGACAATTATTTGATACGTGTATACGTACGGGCTACAACCCAACACACTTCCAACGCTTGATCACGGTTGTCCTTAGAAAGCAAGGCAAAAGCGATTATCAACTCGTAAAGTCCTACCGGCCTATAGCATTGCTTAATACCCTTGGTAAGTTCCTAGAGGCAGTGGTTGCACGGCGGATCAGCTACGCGGTAGAAACTAGGGGATTGCTCCTAAAGACCTATCTAGGCGGTCGACGGGGGATCTCTATAGACCATGCGATTCATAATATGATTGACAGAATCAAAATAGCCTAGGGAAAGGGCAAACCGGTGGTGTTACTGCTAATGCTAGATATATTAGGAGCATACGATAATATTTCCTACGATCGCTTACTCTATAACCTTAGAAAACGACGCCTAGGATAGCTCGCCCCCTAGGTAAAGGCCTTCCTATCGCATCGGAGCACGAGAACTCGTATGCCCGAGGGCATCTCCGATCGAGTTTCGACGCCGATAGGCATTCCCTAGGGGTCGCCGATCTCGCCGATCCTATATCTCATTTACAATGTAGACCTTATTGAAATCTACGGGAACGGCGTCACTAGCAACGGTTAGGTAGACGATATCGGTTTCATAGCCAAGGGAGACAGCGAACGCGAGACCGCGAAGAAACTCAAAATGGCATGTCGAAAAGCCGATTAATGGGCCAGAACATATACCTTAGTCTTTGACCCAAAGAAGTACGCACTAGTGTACTTCGTGAACACCTAAGAGATCGACCCGCAATACGCACCGCTACTACTGTAGGGGTATACGGTACTAGCGACGAGAACAGCCGAGCGGTATCTAGGCTACTGGCTAGACCCTGGACTAGAATTCTATCACTACCGCGAAAAGGCAGTAGCAAAAGCAGGCGTATCTCTCCAGGCGATACGAAGCCTAACCGGTTCAACATAGGGAGGCTCCCTTTCGGCTATGCGCAGGATCTATCAAGCCGTGGTCATCCTAAAGATGCTCTTTGGAGTATCCGTATAGTATCAGCCTATGCTTATTAGCAAAAAAAAAGCTCGCACAATCAGCCAACCGTTCGCGGGCATCCAGAAACGGGCTACGTGCTTGATCAGCGGAGCATTCAGAACGACAGCAGCAGAAGCGTTGAACATAGAACTATACCTACCACCAATAGCGATCCACATAAATCGGCTCGTGAAAGAAACCGCTCTAAGACTACGCACAGGGCCAGGATTCGCAATCCCACCAATGACGCTACGGCGTCGGCCCAATGACGAGAGAGACTAGGCAGGATAGACACCAATGGAAGCGCAAGCGTAGAAGAGGGGCGGATGTCTTACGGCTCCCCTGGGAACTTTGGCAAGGCACTAGGAGAGTCGGAAAGCATTCGTCCAGGCACCATAGCAAGCACCGCCAGAGGTGATCATCGAAGACAGAGAGGTCGCCGTAGAACGTCATGATCAGATCCTAGCGATAGACTAGAGGGAAAGACCCGCGATTCTGTACACCGACGGGAGCGGTATTGAGGGAAGGATCGGAGCCGCGGCGATCGTGGATCTCGAGGACCAACACGCTCATAGCCAGATGGGCGACGATAATACGTCTACCGTATACGTAGCAGAGCTTCGTGCAATCGAGATGGCGCTCGCACTAGTTCTAGAAAGCATAGAGCCGTAGGCGGAACAAGCGAAGAACGGGCTAGTTATTTTTGCAGATAGCCAAGCGGCGCTGAAGGCACTCCGCCGACCGCGTATGCCGTCGGGGCAGGTCTTTTTGGCAGGATGCCTTGACCTTATTCGCCAGCTCGTTGAGAAAGGCATTTAGACCGAGCTTAGGTGGATTCCTACTTACTAGGGAGTGATCGGTAATGAGATCGTTGATCAACAAGCCAAAGAAGCCGCCCAGAAACCCGATAGACCACTGAACCCCGACAATCGATATAACTATCTCGCGGCCGTAGCTAAGCGCCGGATCCGCAACGAGGCGAAGCTTGAGTAGGAGAGAACGTAGGCGAAGGAGACAACCAGCCGACCAACGAGACGCTTAATCGAAACACCGACAAAAAAGACGTTGGAATACTAATTAGGCCTACGCAAAGCAACGGCGTCAATTTTGATGCAGCTACGCACGGGGCGAATTAGCCTAGGTACTTATCTGAGTCGCATCAACCGACGTAAGTCAGCGCGGTATAGTTGCGACCTCGGCAACCAAACCGTAGTTCACGTCTTGCTCGAGTGCCCGTTGCACCAGGATAAGCGCGACAGGATAAGAAGCGCTCTCTCCGATCATGGAATCGCTCTCGGTCGAGACGAACTCCTGACAAGGCTAGAGGCTCGCAAAATCGTGACCGAATTCATGGTCAGCACTAGCCTTCTAGGCCAATTCTAAGCAGTCGATCCAACGGCTCTAGGCGTGGAGGAAGGGGATGACGAAGGAGCGGAGATAATGATCCCCTAGGACAGTATGACGGAAGAAGAAAGATGGCGCCCAGTAGGAGTCCAGTGCCAGGTCCACTGTACTCCCTTGATCCAAGCGAGCGCACGAGCGGCAACCGACAGACTAGAAGATTGATGGAAAGAGGTCGTGGGAATGGTGTGTCCGTGGTGAAGCGGGACCCCCCACACAAGAACCCATAGACCTCGCCAAAACCCGCCCACAACCCAAACCTGTTGGAATATCCCGGCTGCTGAGATAAAAAGGAGGCTGGGAAACTGTTTAAGTCTGCTATTCAGACTAAAGGGAACCCTAAGTGTAATATCCTATCCTCGATACTTAAGTACCGAGGCCTAATCTCCTTATCATGCTCACGAAGGAGCGCTAAGGATAATAGCGTCCGTCGAACCATAGTAGTGTGAGGGGACGCAACTCTTCGGCTGATGAGAAAGCACTAAGAGTAAAAATAAGTAGAATTGCTAGATTGTATAGTACCTGCCTAAGGTAGGCGTATCCTACACGGATATGCACTATACAATTATAACACCGTCTTCAACAACTAGTAAACGAAAACGCTAGGACCGCTAGTCCTAAAGGGCTAACGACCGGTCTCCGTTTGTTAGTATTGGAAGGGGATTCGATTTCAACCATCCAATTATCATATATACCTACTAAAACCGATACTCTAAATGAAGACGACGAGGAAACCTAAATAACCTAGCTAGATATACCCGATGATACTCAATCCTTACCACAACCGTATACTCCTACGTTAGGAAGACGTTCCTAAAGACTACGAAAAACCTCCTATTCTATTGCTCAATCAAAACACAACGCTTGAAATTTCTGACAAGTTCAATCCTACGCTAGGTATTAGTTATACTAATAGCTTCTATTATTGGTTTAAATTATTTAATATACATAACTTACGACGTACCAATTTAGCTCTCTACTTACGCGTTGCTATCTTACTACCTACTTATTCTTATCGTTTCAAGGCCGATACGCGCCTTACGCGCGTCTTCTAGTATTTATGGAAGGGTAGGAACTAAACCAAATCGGGTTAGTGCTATAACGTGTAGAAGGTACGGCAGGAGTACCCTACTAGATCTCCTTATCCTTCGTTACTTCGAATACCTAATTCGACCTTAAGTTCAACTAGGCCCCTTCTTTCAAAATATCAGAGTAACATATTATATAGGAGGATGTTAAGGCCTTAGCGTTGGCTTTTAAGTAGGCTTCTAGGAAACTCTTAAAGAGTCCCTCCCCTAGTTTACCCGATTGGGAATCCGAGTAGCTCCATATTGTTCGGGGCTATATCACTTACTCCCATAGGATACATTATCTCCTATAGGATACATTATTGTACAAAGGTTATCCACTAGAGACTTTACGAATTCAAGTTACACCAGGTTCAAGACTATCGCGACCGCGATACTACCTCTCATCATCACTAAAGTCGATCGTGATATACTCCCGTACTCGTTGCTACCTAGTACCCTTTTCGATGTTTTCGAGGTAATTATAACGACGTTTTCGGGAACGTGCCGCTTCAAATCCAAGGAACCTATGCTACTCCTAGCTAATTGTCCGAAAGCGCATACGCTTAGATTCGATAACCCCCGGAGCCTCTCGTAAGCCACGCGCGTAAACCGTCCCCGCTATCCATAATCTATGCCCGGCCTATTCGTCCAATATCGGGTCATCAACCCCGTAGTCACGCTTAAAACCACCGTATTTCAGGTGCATCCGGGAGATGCCAATTGCCGCATGGCGCCACGTAAGCACATTGAGCTTCGTATGTAAGCGTATTTCGCCCTCCTTCTTTAAAATCAACCCAAGGCGTGCGGCATCCTAGTGGCCTTTCTCCTTAGGCCAGAAGAATAGGGATCGGACGCGAGAATCAACCCTACGGGCGAATATACCGGCTTGCTTGGTAAATAGGTAGATCAACCATAAGTAGTATACCACTAGCTCGCTAACCTCCCTTAGTAGATACCGATAGATAATCTTAATCGAGTCCTACGTACTTTAGGACTTATAATAGCTAGTAACGATACTGATAAGTCTATTTTCGATAAAGATATTACGGTATCGCCCTTCGAGGGCGTTGCGGTACCGGATAGAAATAAGCTCGGTTGCCCGTGCGGGCTGTCTAGCGGCTATATAGATTAAGAGGAGAAGGCGTTTTAGGAATTGGTTAACCTAATCTAGATAAGCTACTACTAGCGGTATCTTCTAGGGGATTGTTGTATTACTAGTCCGGAAGTCGATAAAGTCTTTCCGTAGAGACTCGTTAGCTAAGATCCGGTCTAGCATCTAACGTTCCCTAGTAGTTGGGAGTAAACTGCGATTCTTTTGATGCTTCAAAAAATTCTAACCGCGCTAGTTGTTTACTAGGTTATCTATTAGCTACTGCAATAGAAGTTTCGGCACGATATCCCCTCGTATCGCTTCTTCCTCGAGTAGGAAAAGTCTTTTAAGTTCGTACTGCGCGAGTTCGACCTAGGTAGGGATAAACCCCGTAAGTACATCTATAGTAAGCTAAAGAACGCGGTAGTAAAAGGACTAGTGATTATCGCTCTACATAAGATAGCTAAGGCTCGTAGATATGTTCTAGATTTTCTTACTATATATACGGAGCCGAGTAATCCATCCGAATAGTGCTCGTACCTTATACACTAAGAATCGTTCGCGTATCTTATTAAGTATATCGCTAGATGTTCTAATTGTCTGTCTTCTACCAATTCGACCGCCTATTACGCGACTAGTATTTGTGAAATTTTTACTAAAGCCGAGGGGTAGCTAGTATAATTAGCCGGGTCGTAGTACGTTTGGTTCTAGGTGTCAACGCTAAGCGCGGCTATAAAAGCTACCATAGGACTCTCGAAGAGATTACTATAGAGCTTATAATTAAGCAGTACAATCGATAGGTCGAGGTAGGCACGATTAAGCTACTCTGTAGCCTAGATAACTAGGGACGGGGTAGCGGTCTTAAGCTTAGGGTCTCTTAGACTAGTTACTTTCGGCGTGGTGCGTACCTTTCCCGCTTAGAGAAGCCGCTACGCCTATCGCTTAATCTTATTAACTATGGTTAACTAGCGCGTAGTGAACTAATGGCGGAGTTCGATCTGCTAATCCGGCCGGCTAGTACGATACACAAAACTTAGAAGTCGAACCTAGACCTGTCGGTAGCGGGCATAGGTGGATGGTTGTAGCTTGATCTAAATCGGTCGCTCCTAGACCCTTGGTTTTTGAACAAAGCTATTGGTTTGAATTTGGTCAAATTCGTTAATCCGGTGGGAAGAGATAGAATCAAAGGCTAGCTAGACGAGCCTCCGCACGCTATGCTCGACCGCAATAAGGATAGGTTCGGCCGTAGGATTAGGCAGAAAGGCGAGTGATATGACTTCGCTAAATCTATACCCTCGAGTATACTCGGGCCATTGGGTAAGCTTAAGCTAAGGCGAAGCCTCCGTCTCGTCATTGCGAGTTAGTATAACCTTATCTTCGGCCTCGGCTAACCCGTTAGCGCGACGGAGCGCTAAATCGACCTAGGCTTGGATAAAGTCCCCCTCTTTCATTTCTAGAGCCTATTGGGTCTGTCGCTCGTCCGCCGCGGGCGTGACTATAAAGTAGTGATTATGTCTCATGATCAAGAAGTGTGATTGAGAGGTCAAGGTAGGCTTGGTTAAGCTCCTTCTTTGCCTAGTTGACTGGCGTCTAGGTCCTATAGCTAGGAGAAGAGCCTAGATAGATGCTAGTAACCTATATAGAAACTAGACCCCCTGTGACGCATGACGTCGGAGGTCGGAGGATTGTGGCTCCGGGATCACGTGATCTAGGTCCCTATCATCAACAATCCCTACGTGTATGATTATTCCTTCCTTACGTTACTACTTTTATATTTCGCGCATAACATTTTCTTGATCATATTGGCTATCGTAACATAGTAGTAACGTCCTTTTTTACCTTTTTTATCGTTGTTAGCTATATAGACATCGATAGTTCGCTATCGCCGTCTCGCTAGCGCGATCCCTATATTCTAAACCGAACCAACAAACCGAAGTAATTCTAGACCTAAACTCTCTTTTCCGCTAAGTACTATACGTTATAGCGCTAAGAGCGACCCGATCCTAATCTCGCTAACGTAAAGACGCGGTATAGAACCCAAACCCTAGTACGGCCTAGAATCTAGAGAACCTAGAGCCGAGCATCGAAACCGCGGACTAAAATCCTTACGTAGAAGTCTAGGATAAATCCTACCTAACTATAGAGTCGGTTAATCGATATGCCTCTATCTATATAGGGTAGCGAGAGATCGACCTATACTATATCTAGAATAACTTATATACCGCTAAGCTTATATATAATTTCTTAATAAACGCTACTATCCTCGCTAACGTAAAGTTAGGTAAGATAGAGTACTAAGTTATAGCTATTAATACTAAGTACGAGGAGCTCTAGTAGTAGTATATTAAACTATAGAACTATCTTACGGTCGCCTAGTCTAAGAAGGGATAGTTCGCTATTAAGCTTATTAAGTTACGTAAGCGTTACGACTAATAGTATAAGTAGTAATCTACTCTATTCCGATCCTATACCCCTACGACCCCTACGCTTATACCTAGACCTAAACTTACTCCTATTCTAGCTATAATTCCTATATAGATATAACGATCCCTAAAGCTACCTAATCTACTAATACTAAGTAATAGCAAAGAGCTACGTTTTAGCGTTTAGAAAGCCTAGATATAGGATAAGCTCGAGGGTAATACCGATTATTATCTAACCGCCTAAAACTACGTATAGTATATTGTAAGCTACTACGAGGGAATAGCTACGCTATATATCTAGACCTATTTAGACAATAATACTACCTAACTATATACTAATATAGAAGATATTATTAAGTACCTATAAGGTATATTTACGAACCTAAACTACGTTGCTAAAGCTCTATATAAGTACGAGTATCTATTTATAAATCCTAAAGACGACTTTAATATATTCCTTACTAATTTCCTATATCTCGCTAAAGAAGTAGAGCGCCCTAAGAAAGATCGTATATATAAGCTCTACCGGAAGGTATCGTCGAAGCTATAGAAGTAAACTATAATTCTTTTAGACGACCCTACTATCGACTTCGATCGATTTATTACTATTTACTAGCGTATAGAGTTAAACCTTAACCTATACTATAAGTAGAAGAAGACTCGCTAGGCTACTACTATTACTATCTCTAGAGCTAGTTAGAACTCGATAATAGATATCGCTAGACGTAGACGTACTAGTTCCGTAGTTCTACCTATTAAGAAGGAAGGAACTCTAAACCTCGGTCTTAAAAACCTAATAACCCTTAATAAACGAGTAGCCTATCTAAAGAAGAGTAGATATTTTAAGTACTATAAGTAGGGCTATACCTCTAGGGAGTACCCTAAGAAGACTATCGCAACTATCGATACTACTTTAGAGCTCGCTACCTACAAATCCTATAAGGTCGACGATAAGTAGGGAAAAGTTTAAGCTCGGAGAAAGTCTTCTTTCTAAGCGGGAAGACGAGATTATTACTTATATTAGACTTAAGGAAGTTATTAGGAAGAGAAAATAGTATATTATTTAATATATAAATAGTACTAAATAGATATTCTTTCTCTATCTATATATTAAGTAATATAGGAGCTAATAGTTTTATTTATATTAATATATAACTAGTATTATAGGCTATAAAGGCCTTTAGCTAGAATATAATTAAGCTTAACTATACCGTACCTACTTAGGGGTTCGATAATTATCCTAGGAAGCTAATTACGTATACTATAAAGCTAACCTTAATATTTATAGGCTATATATAGTAACGCTTACTAATACTAATCGCTAATCTAGGTAAATATAACCTAATCCTTAGCTATAAGTAGTTCGTAGAATATTAGGTCCTCCTTAATTACGTAAAGTATTGTCTAATCTAGCCTAAGGAAGCGAGTCTATATAATAAGATTACTAGCTAGTTACCGATAATACTCCTCTAAATAATCCTATAACGACCTAACCTAAATTCTAATTATTAGAAGGATATAGACCGATATAATCTAAAGTTTAAGGAAGAGATAGCGAAGATAGGATACGTACTCTATAGAGTAGAGTTGCCTAGACCTTTAGTTATACTAATACCTAAATAGCCTCTACTAACCTATATCCTACTATCCGATATAATTATAATAATTAATATAGCTAGGTTCTATCGGTATACTTAGAAGGAAAGGATAGAGATATTTATAATCGGGATCGATAGTATTAGGGTAGATCTAGTAAAGATTATAGTTATCGCCGATTAGTAGTAGCCGATAACTATTAGGGGAGTATAGTTATTCCTCGGATTCTATAGCTTCTACCGGCGATTCGTAAAGAACTATAGCCGTATCGCGAAGCCGTTAAACCGGCTAACCGAGGATAGAGTTCTATTTATATAGACTCCTAAGTACGAACGAGCCTTCTACGAACTAAAGAAGATAATAATATCGACTCTAGTACTAGCCTATTACGACCTATCGGTACCTACGAAGATCGAGACCGATATATTAGATAGATATTAGTATCTAATCTATTTCTATTTAAAGAAACTCGACGTAACCTAATAGTAATAGAATACGTATAACTATAAGATATATAGTATTATTACGGCCCTCGAGATATAGAGAGCGGAGCTAGAAGGACTATAGCGAGAAGACTAGTTTAGTATCTTTTCTAACTACTAGTTATTATAATATTTTATAACTAGTAAGAAGCTAAATTCTAGATAGGCTAGATAATACGAATTCTTATCGCGATTCTACTTCCTTATCCGGTATTTCGCTAGTAAGTAGAATATTATCGCCGATACTCTCTTACGTAAAAATCCTATAGAGTAAGGTTAGGACTAGATCCTCTTCCCTTAGGAGTATCTTAAATATAGTATATACCCTAATAATATCGTCGACGATTCCCCTTCCCTAATTACTATAGCCCTAATAGGAGTAGACCTAACGGATAAGCCCCTTATAGCTAGTATTATCGTACGAACCCTAAAAGCGAACTAGGACTACGAATCCCTAGAAGAATACTACGATTAAGCGAGAATAGATAAAGGGAGGTACTTCTCGGTAAGAGATAGTCTACTACTATATAATAGGAAGCTAGTAGTACTAGAGGATAGGGATTTAAAAGCCTACCTACTCGATAAGATCTATCGTTAACTATCGACGGCGTATCCTAGCTAGACGAAGATAAAGGCTCTACTATCGACCTAATATTAGTAGCTAGGATAGGTATCTAATCTATAGAAGGATAAAGACCTAGAGGGATAAGACCCTAGGGCTCTTATAACCCTTACCTATACCTAACCGACTATAGTAGTATATTACTATAGATTTTAGATTGTTCCCGAAAGATAAGTATAGCTATAATATAGTATTTATAGTATATAATCGACTAAGTAAGCGATAAGCTTCTATTCTATGCTATAAAACTACGACGGTAGATAAGATAGCCGTATTATTTATAATATATCTTTTTCGATAGGTTAGTATACCGGATTCTATCGTCTTAGATCGAGGAAGGTAGTTTATCTCTAAGTTCTAGAAGGAGTTCTATCGTATCCTATGTTGAGAAAACAGGCCTGAAGATGGAATGATTGGGGAGAAGCAGGATCAGAAAATCAGAGTAAAAACTGTACGTAGCTTAACTTGAGTAAATTCGGATAATTTCTTCTAGTGACAAGATGGGGATATTTATCCCCGACTCTCTGGAGTTATTCTCTTAGTAACGTAGCGCTGAAACAAGCTTGACCGCTACTCGGTCTTAGGTCCTCCCGACGGTACCTTACAGGAATATGCTCAACCGCTTTGAGTTAGATACGCGTAGCCGCCTTGATCTAGACTGGTCATAAATAGGACCAGAGACACGGAAGGGTCGGAGTGCGTGATATGCCGACCCGAAGGATGCCTCAACCCTGAGGCATCAGTATGGCTCAACATGCCATATGTCAACATCCTAAATATTAAGCGGAAACTATCGACTACTTACTACCTATAGATAGATAGGTAGAGTAAAATCGCTAATTAATAGATAGCCTAACGACTATAGACAATAGTCAATAAATACTAAGATAATTAGTCGGAATAGTTACTAATAATTGATTTTATAGCGTCTATACTTTGCTAAGATTCGACGAAGCGATCCCTCTTCTTTATTAAATAGGGGTATAAACCGAGGATATCGTTCGACTAGGATATAAGCCCTAAACTATCGACGGCGCTATAAGCGGCCGCCGATATACGAAGTTTTACGTAGTATATTAAATAAGTATAGAAGGATACCGCTAAGGTAGTCCGATATATATAGGCGCTTTAGCGTAATTAGGCCGATAGGTATCGTAGGAAGGTTGATTTTAATATCGGCGGTATAGTATTCGTAACGACCTACTATTAGGGTCTAGACCGTCCTAACCGTAAGTTGTCGGATTAGGCTAGTAGGCCTTATAAGATTATTGCGAAGGAGGGGAATATATTTAGGCTTAACCTACTATCGTCTATCAAGGTTTATCCGGTATTTAACCTTAGTAAGTTACGCTACGTACCGAAGATAGAGCTATTATAGGGTTAGATCGAGGATCCTAAGCCGCCTATAATAGTTAATAATTAGTAGGAATAGGAGGTCGAGGAAATTCTACGGTTAAGGTTATACTATAGAAAGCTATAGTATAAAGTTAAATAGTTAGGATATAATCGGGATGATACCTAGTATTATATAGCTAATTTTCGGAATATACTAATGAAATTGGCCGATTTTTATCGTTGTTATCCTAAGTCCGTAGGACCCCCGAAGAATCTATAGACCTAGTTAGCTACGGCTAAAAATAACGAGTATACGGTTAATTACGTAGATAATAATATGCCTAAGGATTAGGGCGGTCCTCCTTTAAAGGAGGGGGCTATATAACGTATAACGTCGGAGGTCGGAGGATTATGGCTCTAGGATTACGTAATCTAGGTCCCTATCATCAACAATCCCTACGTATATAATTATTCCTTCCTTACGTTACTACTTTTACATTTCGCGCATAACATTTTCTTGATCATATTGGCCATCGTAACACCCCCTACCTAAATAAGCTAATATATAGAGGAGGAGATTTTATGAATAGCGGTGTTACAAACTAGTTGGTAGGATAGTAAGCCTATCGATTAGGTAAGGCACGACTATCTTAAGGATAGGGATAACTCCTAAGAGGAGGCGAGAGTAATATATTATAATAAGAATAGAGACTAATTCTTAAAGAGAATTATAGCTAAAGTATAGGATATCTCTTCTTATAGAAGGGGCTAATATAATATTTATATAGTAGGGATTAAATTATAAGCGAAGCGAGGGCGTAGCGGAGGCGAATCGCTACTAGTCCGGTACGTATAACGAGGAATCTAGGAATAGCTTTAAAGAATCCTATCCTATAATACTTATACTTCCTCTCCCTAACGCCTAACCCTAGGCGTTATAGGTTATATAATACTTTTATAAATAAAGAAATTAAAATATATACCCTAAATTAGTAGGTATAAGATACGTTCTTTTACTTCTTCCCTCGATTCTTCTTCTACCTATTATAATATTAAACTTTTTCCCTATATATTATTACTATTTCTCTAATCCTTCTATTTCGTATCTACTATTTATCGCTATCGATTCGCCTAGTTATAATAGACCTAGGGGCTAAAGAAGTTGCGGTCTTACTTACCAAGGCCGAGGAGTATAAGGAAGGGGTCGAAGATAAAGGTTCTATATCCCCTAGAGCCCCTAATAACGATAAGGTTCCTAAGGTAATTAGGGTTATTTCGCTAACGAGTCGCTATCCCTATTATATAAATCTACTAGCTTATATATACTTCTAGTATATAGCCTATATCTATTCGACTATAGCTAGTTTTAACCCTAGCTTAGGTCTACCCTTTAAGGTCTAATATATCCTAGACGCTATTAAATCTATCCTATACTAGTAGTATTCTAAGAGGTAGGATAAATACTTTCTAGTATATTTTATCGCTCTTTTCTTAGCTCCCTCTTATGATAATATAGCGTAGGCCCTAACTAAGATCCTAGGGGATCTCTACGACGTCGGTAAGCTCCTATATTAGACTACTAAGGAGTTCTAGTAGGAGGATACTAAGAATATATCGCTAGGATAGATCGAATCTTACTAGATTTAGATAGCTTTTACGTAGGCCGCCCTTATCGGCGCCTTCGATACTTTCGTAAAGGCTTATTATAACGCCTATTCTCTTAGCGATTCTAAGATAGCGAAGAAGGTCTCTATAAGTAATAAGGCTATAATTCGGCTAGGTTTTGTTAATATTTCTTATAGAATATAACTTAAATATACAAGGAGTTCTATTCCTAGCGCTATCGTAAGTTATACAGTCTTATTACGCCCCTAATCTATAACCGTTCTAAGGCCTAGAACGATTACCGTAGCAATTGCCTCCTATATACGCTACCTAGGGACCTTAGTTAGTAGTCTTAGGCCGAGGCTAAATACGTTTTTATAGCCTCGATTAAGACTATTATCTTAGGCTATACTACTAAGTATATCTAGTTAGGAGAGATAGATATAGATAGTATAGTTATCCTATTAGATAGTATTATATAGGCTATACTAGAGGAGGTTAGGGATAATATTCCTATTAGTCTTATTAAGTATATCTAAATATATAGTTTCGTAGGTAGAATAGGGGTATATTAGTAGTTAATTTTAATTTATATATATAGTTTAAGATAATCTTTTACCTTTTAATATCTTTAGAAACTACTAAATTACGCCTTATATATTCGTTATATCGTAATAGGGGACCTATTAATTAAATTCTAAGGGCTACCCCTTCTATTTAACTAGGTAATAATATTTATTATTAAAGATCTTTTCGCTATATACTTCCTTAACTTCGTATTTATCTTTATCGTTAAGTTTAGGTATCGGTATCGAACCGGTACTATTTCTAGGGCGTTCCTTCTATAGTTCTAAGAGAGAGATATAGAAGATATTATAGATTCGATCGTATTAACTTAATAGGTTTAACCGATATACCTATTTTCCGATTACCTTAAGTACCCTAAATAGCCTAATAAACTAAGGGCTAAGTTTTTAGGTCGTGTTAAGCCTTAGGTTCTTAGTTAATAATCCGATAAGATCTCTATATTTAAAGGTAACCGGTTTATAATAGAGGTTGTAATATTTCGCTTAGGATTCGGTAACGCTACGCTAGTAGTTCGTAAGCCTTTTACGGATTTCTTATAACTTTTTAATTTTTGCTATTATAGCTAGGATACTTCTCCCTAAAGGATCGACCTCGGTCCTATAGTAAAAGTCTAGTAAATAGCCTAAGAGCGCTTTAAAAGAAGAGTAGCCTATTATTATATTAATAGCGTTATTATATACAAATTCTACCTCTTCTTCCCTATATCGACGACGATAACTACTATAGACCTTATATAATTATTCTATAATAACGTCGAACTCCGATATAGTCCGCTAGAAGGTATTATTACCGACCGTAGATCGCTTTTTACTAGCAAATTCTAGTCGGAATTATACTATATCTCTAGGATTAAAATAAGGCTTTCGATAGCGTTTTACCCCTAAACCGACGGCTAAATAGAGTAGATAAACTAGGTTAGAATACTACCTTCGCTATTTTATTAATACCGAGTAACTTACCTAGTTATAACTACTCTAAACGGTATATTTAAAATAGCTATAATATATATAGAAGGCTATTTTCTATTTGTTACTTTCTCTGATATAGATCTAGTAGTATACGTCTTTAATATTAATCTTACTAAACTATTTTATACCTAAAAGACGGTTAAGAATCTCCGAAATAAAAGGAAAAAGGTAGCAATCCTTAACCGAAATATAGTTAAGTCTACGGTAATCGATATATAATCGGAGTCTACTATCCTTCTTAGGGGCGAAGAGAATAGGAGTACCTACTAGGCTCTTAGATAGTCGGATACGTCTATTCTTAAGGTTTTCGTCGATATATTAGCGTAGTTCTACTAGTTCCTTTTATAAAAAGACGTAGATTAGACCGAAGGGTAGGTTTTAGTTAGCAATAAGTTCGATTATATAGTCGGTATTCTTAAATAGAGGTAGAGTTATTGCGTTTTTATAAGAGAAAATATTACGAAACTCCTATAGTTTAGTAGGGATTCTAGATAGGTCCTAAGGAGATTAATCGTTATCGTTATCTCCTAGGATCTAGATTTCTTTAGGTAGTTTAATAGCTACGAAGATATAGGCTAGATTATAGGAGTACTTAGTAAAGATATAAGGTTTTTTAATTATAATAGATAGTACGCTAAAATATTAAGGAGATTACGTATTCGTATCCGAACTACTAGGTTTCCTAGGGTATATAGAAGAGTCTTAAACGTAAGATAGCCTAATATATAGTTATAGCTAACCTACGATCTTTCGAGCGCTAAGGAATTAATTTAATTAGTCGCCTTCTAACTACTCCTAATAGAAATCGCTAGATTATTATAGCAATCGACTACGCTATAGGCTAGCCGATTACGAAGGTAGTTGCTAATATAACCGAGGAGGTAGTCGGCGAGTTCTTACTTAAGTAGATTTTCGCTTATTATAGCGCTCTAAGAGAAATTATCTCTAATAATAGTCCGAACTTATTAGTAAGTAGTATATAGTATTTTATAAAGTTACTATAGGCCTATTATCGGACGATAACTTTTTACTACCTTTATATAAATAGGAAGGTAGAAAATTTCAATAGTATTCTTAGGCGTATATTAATAAAGTATCTAATAGATAAGCCTACGAGAGCCTAGGACCTATACCTATAGTAGTCGCTCTTCGCTACTTATATATATAAGTATATAGTTACTAGTTTTAGCCTATTTTATTTAGTATATAGCGTATACCTACGGATCCTTAGTAATCTATCCGATCCTTTAGGTTTAGCTCTATTATAAGCCGACGAGTTAGCTAACCTAAGTAATATAAGGATAAAAGTAAATAAGTTATTACTTATATATACTATTCGGACGAAACGTATATAGGATAGTCTTATTACGAAAATAAGCTTCTAGCCTAGAGACTAAGTTCTACTACGAAATAAGAGTAGTTAAAATTTTAAAAGTAAGTAGTTTAGGCCTTATAAGGTCTTAGAGTCCTATCCGCTTAGGACGTATATACTTACTAAGCTAAGGGAATATATCCTCCGAACGTTAATTAATAGATCGTAGTTGCTAGAAGCGTAAGTAGGCAATCCTAAGTCTTTATAGATATCCTCGGTAGCCTATAAGGCCTTACGATATATAGGCTTATAGCTACGGAAACCGAAAGAAATCTAGGTAGTCCTTAATAAAGATATTCTACCTCTAAGTTATTCTAATTTATCTACGTTTACCTAGGAAGAATAAGATAAATTTAAGCGTTTAGGCGTATATTTAGACTCGGTAGGGAAGGAGTAGGCGATAAAACGCGTTATCGCGAAGTAGTAGACAAAAGCCCCTAAGCCTAATAAATAGGATTTAGAAGTAAACGACTATAAGTCGAAGGCTAGATCTATTAAGTCCGATTAGGAGTTCGAGGAAGACGTTCCTCGAAAAGAAAATACGCCGCTATATTAGGACGCTAATATCGGTAAGTATAAGTTATTTAATAGCCCTCTAGTAGTAGTTATTCTATCTATAAATATAATAAAAAATTAAAGGTTAACTATATATTTAGGACCTTTTAGGAGCTTTAGGAGCCCCTATATATAAAAATTCTAAAAAAATATATAAAAAAAAAAGAATTTAGTTCTTTAATTCTATATTCCTACCTATCGGTAGGGAACGCCTATTCCCTCTATATACTCTACCTATAAACGCTACCTAAAAATTCTAAAGACCCTTACGGCTACTTACCCTTAAAAAGAAATAGGTTAAAGAAGTCGTCCTTATCGATATAAATATCTTTTAGCGACTAGCCCTAGCCCTCGATATACTAGCGAATATACGCTAAGTCGAAGTTAGCCTAGGTACGTACTTCCTCTAACTCTCGGTATATATACCGAAGCTCTACGAAGTTATATATCTCCGTAGCCTATAAAACGTTTAAAGATACGATAGGAGATATATACTACTATATCGGATACCTAAGAATACGGACTAGGTTATCGGCTATACTATAGATAATACTAGGTATAGCGATAGATATAGCGACTAAGGCGGAAACCTCTTAGCGAATAGTAGGAGGAGCTACGTTAGTAGCGCTACGAGTAGTAAGATACGTCTAAGGTTCTATAGATTCGGCCTAGTAGTAGGTATTACGGCTAGAGTCCTTTTTAGTATAATACGCGTATTTCTTTACGCAACGAAGAACTAGGGTAGGCGTAACCTCTATAACGGATAGAGATAATAAGTATTTACTTATATCTTTACTAGCCTTAGCGGCGACCTCCTAATAGGCTCCTAGACTATAGCGGTTACAAGCTTCTACGATCTATCTATAGTTTAGGTTCTACTCGGCGAGTTTATCGAGTATAAATCGTAGGTATTCGTTATAATAGAAAATATAATAGAATAAGCAATACTTAGAGTTCGAGTTAAAGCTATAGTATATATATACGCCTAAGAAGCCGACCTATCTATTGTAGATAAGTATACGGTAGTCGTAAACGGCCTATAATTAGCTACGTACGAATTATACTCCTCGCCTAGGGGAGCTAGCAACCTAGATTGCTATATATACGCTACGTATTTAGGGTTAGGCGTAGAATAACGCTTTAGGACGCTATTCTATTAGTCTACGGACTAGACGATTAGCGTAGACTTAATCTAGTTGTCTATTTCTATATTAGCGTAACCTATATCTAGGTTTTCGTAGATATCTAGGCTATTAAAGCTAGGGTATAGCTAAAACCTATCTTTAGGCGTAGCTATATACGTAGGCGTATTAGCGGTACTAGGGGTTATTAGCCTAGCAACGGTAGAGAGGTTTATAGGCGTATTCGCTACGGAAAGAGGATTTATTAACGTAGACGCCGTAGCGAGATATATATTAGCCGAAAAGAATAGCGACGTATTAGAAGATACGCATAGTAGCGTAGATAGAGAAGTATTTATAGAGCGTAGTATATATCTACGGATTAGGCGGATAGGAGGTACGTAGGGCTTAGAGCCGCCGCCGATAAAGTTAGATAGAAATATACTAATATATAGAGATACGCTATAGGGTAGATATACGCCGAAGCGCGAAGTAGGGAATAGGAATATTATAGCTAGATACGAGAAAAAAATTTATAAGAGCGCGAAGAAGAGAGGAGAAAGTTAGGACCTAGAGCGTATCTTTATACCTATAGATAGAGAGGTATTAATCTAGGGCCTAGCGATTCTTTATTATTAATCTAGGCGTTTATAATATACTATATAAACGTAGCCCTAATCTTCGTTACTAATTAGCTTCTCTAAAAGTAATCTCGCTTACTATCGTACGATCTCGTTTACCCCTACGTAATCCTATTACCCTACGTAATCTAATACCTTTGCGATCGACTTAACGGCGGCTCTAAACGTACTATTTACGGGTACGTAACGTCTTTCTACGTATTTCCCCGCGCTACCTTCTATATAAACGCCGACGCTATATATCGCCCCGTTGCCTATAGTAGTAATATACTTCCTTTTATGTCTTTATATATATTTTAGGGCGCTAAAAGTACGCTAAGATTTTTCCTTTATTTCCTTTTACTTTCTTTTGTTTCCTTTTGCGTCTACGGAATAGGGTATATTTAAACGTCTTTATAAATATTTTTAGTATTTCTAAATATCCCTATACGTACCGTTGTCCTTTTTTGCTAGTTTTCGGCGGTTGCTATTACGTCTAGGAGAACGTAACGCAAACTTAAGGCTAAGTTCGGTGTAGGTAGGGGAGGATATAATCCTAGAACCTTATATACGTACCCTTACGGTTACGTTACTTAGTTTTTTGCTACGGTTACCGCCTCCTAGGTGCCCTTTTAGATCCTTAGCCCCTACGTTTTATAATAGACACTCTTTTTGCCTCAGATCTTACCTATTCCGTAGCCCTTGGTAGATTGGGGCTAGTAGACGGTAGGATAATAAGATAAGCGGTAATAGAGTTTAAGCTTTTATAACCTTCTTCCTTACTTCGAGTTATATATAATAAAAGCTAAAACGCTATTACCGCTTATCTTATTATCTTACCGTAACAAAGAAACAATTCCTTAGGAATATTTATAGGAAGCCTACCTCCTATAATATCAACGTTTATATAGGTTTAGTTAGAGTAAGAGCAAAGTAAGAGTAAAGTAAGAGCAAACGTACCTATATCTCCTACGAGTAGGGGTAGCCTATCCTTCTAATACTATAAATAAGGTAATTCCCTAAGCAATTAACCGCTAGTTAGCGGATCCTTAGTACTAGGAGGGGTCGATGTTTATATAGAGGAGCTCGAGCTAGGCTAGCTCTTTCTATATTTAGACTCGGCTTTCTTCTACTTTATATTCAAATTGTTAGATATAAGTAAATTCCTAAGTACCGAAGCTAAGAGTCTTACCTAACTAAAGGTATCTATAGCTATTAGTATAGCCTCTTTAATCGAGATAATACCCTCCGAGTTACGAGGTAGAAGATAAGCCTTTATTAAGTTACGAGAGGGAAGAGGATAGTCCTCCGAGATATAAGGTAGGAGATAAGGCTTTATTAAGTTACGAGAGGGAAGAGGATAGTCCTCCGAGATATAAGGTAGGAGATAAGGCTTTATTAAGTTATAAGGTAGAAGGGGATAGTCTATCGAATAGCGGGGAGAAGATAAGGCTCTTTCCTTTATATCCTTAATTTTTCTAATTAGATATATTATATTAGAGTTTCCGGTATTATTAGTTATTAATAGGGTAAGGAGGACGATATAGTTCGCCTCCGATACGTACTACTTAACGAGATTCTCGACAAGTAGTATTAAGTAGTTCTCTAACTCGTGTTTAGCCTAGCTCTAGGGAGATACGAAGAGGAGATAAGGCTTTATTAAGTTATAAGGTAGAAGGGGATAGTTTATTAAATTGCGGGGAGAAGATAAGGCTCTAGGGAGATACAAAGAGAGGATAACGCTTTACTAAGATACGAAGAGAAGATAAGGCTTTACCGAGATGCTTAGTAGAAGATAATCCTAGCCGAGTATCAACCTAAGTAGAGTATTAACCTTAGGTAAGTACTAACCTTAGCCGAGTACTAACCGTAGCCGAGCATTGACCATAGCCGAGTATTAACCTTAGCCGAGTATTAACCGTAGTCTAGCACCAATAGGTAATTAGGTAATATAGGTCGCTATAGTAAAAGGCGTTAGAATAATAACTCCCCCTATAGCCTTTATATTGCCTACAACAATCCCGCAAAAAGAATATAGTTTACGAGAAGTGATCTAAAGCATGTCCTAAATTTTGAAGGTGATAGACAGTATATTAAGTAAGAAAAAGGCATATAACGTTTATTCAAATGCGGTTAGTAGGTGTAACGTTTAATCGGATTAGGTTAGCGCGGATGGTCTCTACCCAAATACTATACCAAAACTAGCCAACTTTGGAGGCTTATTACACTACACGTAGTGCTTCAAAAATTTATTTAAAAATATATTTGCAATCCCCAGACTCTCAGCTTTTTAATGGTATTAAAAAATAATTAGAGACCTATGGTGGTAGCTTTCTGTAGTACCTATTATTTGCCTAATATACATTAAGATATATATCTCCGTAGGGATTCAAGACGCTCCGCTTGCTAGAGGGCTACTCGATAGGCATAATAGGCTTGCTTTTCGAGCCTCTTCTTCCGATTCTCATAGAGATCACAAAGCATATTATCGCCGGTGCATATAAGATACGTAACCTCCGGATTATAGGTAAGATTAAGGAGCCTACGTCGGCATTGGGTTTCATTAACCTATTGCCGAAATAGTACTAGCACTTGCGAGTCCTAAGAGATATCCCTAGAGATATAGTCAGATAGAAGCTCCCGATTCGGTTTCAAAACCACCTCGATATAGCCCCGAGAGCCTATAGCACGAGTAGCCCGGCCGCAACCTTGGACAAAATCCGTAAGGGACCAACAGCCTTGGAAGAAAACAATAAGCCGTACGTTCTCGAAGTCGAACCTAGCCCTAATAGCACTAGTAGCGGCCAAAATAGGCCTACTTCGGCTAGTAAATAGGGCTAGGTTCGAGGCTTTTGCCTCTAGGGATAGGCTTACATAGTAGTAGGTCATATCATCGGGGTATAGCTATGCAAGGCTCTCGGCTTGATTCTTGTATAAGAAAAAGTAGATAACCTAAGGCGGATGGCTATTCCCCTAGGATTTGGCCTAGATGAAACTAACTAGATACCGATAGAGCCAACGGTATTACGCTTCTTCTAAAACGGTAGCCTCTTCCGGAAGGTTCTTAACCCGATATCGAAGGTTTGGCTTATTAATAGACTGTCGAATAACCCGAGGGTTATCTATTAATGTAAGCCAATGCCTAATACTATCGAGGATAGATCTACTAAGGGTAGCCGTAGTAAACATAAGGGGTCTCCTAAGGGATATAAGAGCCCGGAGGCTCTGGAAATCCTTCCGGTAATGGCATACCGTATAGATGAGATAGGCTTCATCGAAAATAACCCGATCTACCCGGCTACCTAGGGCCTTAACCCTTGTAGTAAACCTAGTAGTAGTAGCCGTTTCGGCGGATACTATCACTAGGTGCGGCCTATAATACTGAGAAATAGTATTATCGCTATCCTGCTCCTATATAGTAGTACGTAGCTAAAGCCTCTTAGCCTTATCGACTAGGTTTTGCCGTAGGCTTATAAGCGGTACTACTAAAAGGGTGATCTAACTAGTACTAAGGCTAGCATATAGCAGAAAAAGGGTCGTTTTGCCCCTACTAGTAGGAAGCACAAGAAAGAGGCTAGGTTCTAGGTTTAGAACCAATGCAAGAAGGGCCTCTCTCTGCCTATTAGACTGAAAGGTAGTATCTAGGATGCCTAGAAAGTCCCGGAAGAGGCAAAGAAGCACATCCGTATGGGGATCGAGGGGTTGGGCCCTTAATACCTGACTATAGTCCTTGAAAAGCTATAAGGCATCTAGCTAGGACCTATCTATAGCGAAATAAGATAGGGTGCTAGGTTAGGCCTATAGGCTCTTAAATGCTTCAAGAAGCCTAATCGATACTACGGATGTAGTAGATGGCCTAAATCGAGCACAAAGAGCTAGTTGATTAGGCCTAATAGTAGGTATAAGGGCCCGGTCTTAGGGGACTAACGGGGGTTCGGGCGTATTGGGCATAAGAGATGTCGACGCGGAAATCGAGGGATATAGATGCCAGAATGCGTCGAAATCATCTCCCTACCCTATATATTGATGCTAGCGAATACTGAATTCAATATATATATCCTATATATCTTTCGTAAGATATGCGAATTGACCCTTAGTACGCCTATAGACTAATTAGCCGGTCCGGACGGAATAGTGTATCTACCGAGCCCCAATAGCCTCATCGGTTATCTTATCATCAGGATTTAGGTCGTCAAGGAGGTCCTCTTGCATCCTATACCTAATAAAACCCTAGGCTAGATAACGCTAGGCCTTAAGGCTGATTTTCTGACCAAGATAGATAGCAGACTATCGGACTAAACGGCGTTTAAGGTCCCTAGAACTAGTCACGGGGCCTTCCTTTCGTCCAAATAGAAGCTTAGGCCTAAGCGGTAGGCCTAATATCCGACATAAAAAGGCCCGAAACGGAAGCACAATTACTAGATAAACTAGTAATATATAGGATAGGCTTCGGGGAAGGACCCGAACCGCTTTCTGCTCGACATTGGTCAAAGAAAAGGTCTTTGAATATATGAGACGAATCAGAAATAGGCCCCGTGATGGATCAAGGAATAGATTCCGCGAGCCTAGAGCGGATGGGGCCCTTAGAACCTACGAAATCTTAGTCCCCCGGGCCGGTGCGCCACTAGTTATATGTACTAGGACTAGAAGATTAGTAAGGAAGCTTTCTACCTTTGTAAGGTAATTGATAGCAGTCCCTCGATTGATCTAGGGTCCGGCTATACTAGAACGTAGTAGCCAATCCGAGCCCTAAGGCCCAAAAGCGAACCGGGCCAAATAGTCATGGAAAGGGCTATTAGGGCCCCCGTAGCCAAAATCGGCTGCCCCTAGGTCCTAGTCCTCCCGTTTCCCGGCTTCTGTAAGACTAAGGTCCCTCGTAATAGCCTGCTAGTGATGGTAGCCGAAAAGTAGGCCTATGAAGGAGGTGTATGTCTCAATCGTATATAGCCGTAGAAACTCGCCTAGCTTAGTAGCCCGAAGGTTAATCCTACTATACGCGATATAGTACGGACTATGTCTAGTAATAGTAGGCCCTTCGGAGCTAGATTGACGAATCATAGCTAGTGCGTAGTTCCTAAGCGATAGGATATCGCCGAGAGGGGATGAGGTCTGGGCCTAGAAGAAGCGAGACATAAAGGCCTAAATCCTTTCGGCCGTAGAATCGGGGCTATCACTCAGAAAAATAGCATCGATAGACTATAGGGGGTTAGTAAGCCCTATATTATATAATATAGTATAAGAATATAGTAAAGACATACCTCTAGGTCTACCGGCTTATGCGTATCTAGTAGTAATAGATACTGATAGCCCCTTACAATAGCCGAGTAGTGCTGACTGATGAAATTGATAGGTTTAAAGGCCTTCTTATTGTAGTTTATGCTATAACAAGCACAAAAGACGTAGAGAGGGTTATCTTTACTAGTCGCGGTAGTAACCTTTGCAAGGCCTAGAAATAGGCCTTATAATAAGGCCGCAACCTTTTCAATTATATCCCGGCTATATAGGAGGGTATCGAGCTAGCTTAATTCCCTAGTAGGGGCCCTTGTAGGGTCTAGAACCTCCACGGCCTCGAGTTCTTTATCTTCTGAATCACTCGCTATAGAACCCTACGGAATAGGGTCTATAGGCTCTAGTACCGGGGTAGTACTATCCTCTTTCCTCACTAAATTAGCAAGGATAGAACGTAGCTGTAGAAGCTGCGATAGAAGGGCTTGGGGGGGCCGATATAGGCCGCGTAGGTCCTGATCCTTACTAAACGGCTGGTGTTCGTAGCTGTTTAGAAGGAAGATAAATAGGGCCCGAAAGAGAGAAGCATAACGTGGTATAGTATGGGCTTCTTGGAGGGGTTTTAGGGGCCGAATCCCTTCCTTTTCAGAACTAAACTAGAGTAGTCTGATAAGGGCCGTACGGCTGGTCATAGGGAATAGGTCCTTAGACGCCCTAAAAAGAGAGATAATAGCAAAAAAGAGAAATTTGCTTATATCCTCAGAAGGTAGGATTGCGTCGGGCATATCGAGGTCAAAAAGGGCCCGAAGCTTCGAGAGATCACGGTTTAGAACAATCTTGGAGTATTCGGATAGGGCATGGAAGCCGCTACCCTCGAAGCGGCTAGTAGTCCCTATAGTAGTAGGGTCCTGGCTAGCTAGTTGGGCCCGGAGCTGAGCTATAATAGCCGTAGCATCCTGAGGAATTGGGTCCTGGGAGATGGGGCCCTGGGGAATCGGGCCCCGGGGAATTGGGTCCTGGGAGATGGGGTCCTGGGGAATTGGGCCCTGAGGGATTGGGGTATGAGCTGTATACAAAACGGCAAAGAAATACCGGTTTTTCTGTAGCCCTTGGTAGTAGTAGGGACTAAGATAACTATCGAGCTCGCTAGAAGCCCTATGTAGGGTATAGGTAGCCCGGAGATGCTTAAGGCCTTGGGTTTTGCTAGTAAAAATAGCATGGTAGTTATCCAAGACACAGCGGTAGCCTAAGACTGGCGGAGGTAGCCCTCTAAGTGGTGGAATAGGGCTTGCAAGCCGAATAGCTTGGTAAACATCGTCAATCGGTTGTAGGTTCCCAAAAATGCCCCGAATATAGCTAAGCATAGGAGGATTGTCCCGAATAGTAGGGTTACGCCTAGTGATATGGGCAAGGGGATTTTTCGAGAAAAGTGTATGTCCGCAGTCGTAACATATCAATATGTTAAACTGGGCGATATACGCAAGAAATAGGGGAAGCTGAGTGCTAGACATAGCGAGATATCTTAGTAGAAATTGGGGTTGGAATTGGAATCGGAATAAATGATAAGAATAATCCGTCGTAGATGGGATGAAAATTCGGTGTAGTGTAACATGAGGTTCAAGATAGGAGTATTAATAATCGACTATACTAAAAGGGGTATAGCTTATTGGTCCGATAGCTCTTATCATCCCTAACAAAAATACCGATATCCCCCCCCTACTAGTTTTTAATATTCGTTTATAATCCCCCGTATTGTCTGATTTAACTAAAAACGGGGTAGATGATAATTTAGTGGTAGGATTAAAACATACTAAAATATTGGATAAATCGGAATACTATATAGCCTAAAAGGGTAGGTACCAAAGTGCAGATAGTACGTAGGCGCGTTTTTACCGCAACACCCCGTTTTCAGAATCGATTCTTAATACCCCTACTAGTCCGATTTAACTAAAAACGGGATAGATAGTAATGTAGTATCGGGATCAAGACGTACTAAAATATCAGATAAATCGGACTATTACATAGCCTATGAGGGTAGGTGCCAAAGTGTAGGTGGTCCCTCGTGCGTAGGACGAGTTTTCATCTGAACTATTACCCAATCAGAACCCCGCAAATCACGGCTTTATAATACGTCCGACTTCCATCAACTACTACCGTACTATTCTCTATGTCTATTCCCTATGCCTACTTATTTAGCCTACAAAATCCATGACACGTGACCCGTTTCATCCGAACTCCATCGATCATCCGGGGCGTATATGGCCCCCTATAGCCGTTCTTATTTTCCCCAGTGTTCATGATTCCAGACACAGCCGCATCCCATGACCGCGGCCGTCCATGGAGACCATTCAGCACATCCTCCGGGCCATCCTCCCGGCCGTCCATGGAGCCTATTCAGCACATACGGCCGGCCGTCCGTGGACCCCATTTAGCACATGCGGCTGGCCGTCCATGGAGCCCATTCAGCACATCCAGCCGGCCGTCCATGGAGCCCATTCAGCACATACGGCCGGCCGTCCATGGAGCCTATTCAGCACATACGGCCGGCCGTCCATGGAGACCATTTAGCACATACGGCCGGCCGTCCACGGAGCCCATTCAGCACATCCAGCCGGCCGTCCATGGAGACCATTCAGCACATCCTCCGGGCCATCCTCCCGGCCGTCCATGGAGCCTATTCAGCACATACGGCCGGCCGTCCATGGAGACCATTTAGCACATCCTCCCGGCCGTCCATGGACCCCGTCCATGCCATCATCCCGGCCGTCCATAGAGACTATTCAGCACATCCTGCTGGCCGTCCATGGAGCCCATTCAGCACATCCTCTAGCCTCATAGATAATACTTTAGGCAGAATATAAGACCCGTAGAGATACCGCCTACTAAGCCCGTACCGACCGCCTACCAAACCGAGTATAACGTATCCGCGTATAAGGTCTTGGTAGACCCTATCAAAAACCAAGACCCCAAATTTCAATAATTTCTCCTACGCCCCCTAGTAGTCCGATGCCTTTCAAAATTTAATATATTAGCAGTTACTATCAGAAATATATTATTCCCGAATTTCGGACCAAAAGGAGTACCCAAAAGCCCTACAGGCCTAGTACCACTATTCTCTACTATATCTACTACTACTCTTGCTACGGGGAATATATATTTCTGCAAGTCGTACCTCCATACTAAAAAAACAAATCATATTATTCCCGCCCTATAAATCGTCCAACCACGTCAATGCTATCATCATTTTAATCCCCCCGACGCGCTCTATCCAATGAATATAAACTTGCATCCGTAGCGAATAAAAAATATTCCGCCTACACTTTTTCATAAATTACGTCCGCTCTAGTAGTATTATTATATTAAAATTACCGTCATATAGTAGCCTAATCGTAGGCATATCTTTTGCAAAAAACCCGATCTTAATATCTTCACTAGAACGGGCGCAATCCAAAAAAAACAAAACCGTCCTGCAGAATCTCGGAGCCTTATAGATAATACTTTGGGCAGAATATAAGAGCCGTAGAGATACCGCCTACCGACAACGTACCGACCGCCTACTATACCGAGTCTAACATATCTACGTATAAATGTCTTGGCATCCCCCATCAAAAAAAACACCTCTTTTTGCAACACTTTATTTCTACCACTTCTATACGCCCGATTTCGCTCATAACTGGCCAGATTATAATTTACTATTAGGCGAATAACATACGAAAAAGTCAGCCCAATCCGACCATAGGATATCCCTCTGACCCTGGTGGCAGATTTCCCATGCCACCAGGTTAACGGCTCCGCTTTTTACCCGGCCTACTAGCCAACCAGAATCCTTAAATCTATGCCACCACCCTGGTGGCATGTCGGGAATAGAGTTAGGGCATATAACATACTAAAAGATCAGCCCAATCCCACCACTAGAAATCCTTTTAGACCAGGTACCAAAATCGCGATGGTACCTGGTCCTGGGCCCGCTTTTCCCGACCCGCCCTCGGCCAATCACAACCTCTAAATCGATGGTACCTGGTAGGTACCATGTCGGGAATAGAGTTAGGGTACGTGTCGGGAATAGAGTTAGTCGCTTCTAAACACCGGAAGATGCTGTTCTCGTCGTTCTTGCAAGGGCGATCCTATCTTCGAGCGCGGCAGCCGCACGTACGGATCATGCTGGTACTTATCCTGACATCGCATTCACCATGGGTCTTGATCCTGTCGCACCTTATGTATGTCCTAGGAAGGTACTCATACTTCTTAGGCCGACATAGCAATATGACCCTGATTCTGCCAGCCTGACACGGTCACATTACGGCGCGTGCCAAAGTCGCCTGTCGCTTAGTGGATACTCTCATGTCTGGCCGGTCGTGGATGATCCAAAGCCCCTCCTTGCTCTACGCCGGATTGACCAGGGGTTTGTCTGTGACTTGCGTCATGGGGTAGATCCACCTCGGCCGAATATACCCGCGGCGCGCACTGCTTCGGCGAACGCCAACTTTCTCTCGTGAACAACCCGATCTCACCGCCTACGCTTTCCCTCTTCCTGTTCCACCAAATTAATGTTGTTCTCCGTTCTGGGGTCTCACGAATAGGCGAACGGAAATGTGCCGAATGCCTAAACACCTAGGGGTCTGCCCGCACTTGCTAGTTAGGCCGAAATCGTTCCGTTTCTTGGCAAAGGCAGATTTGAAGTTGGGTGTTTTCTGCGTCTAAACCGCGTCCCGGTATCTCATGTGTTTCTTTCTCTCATACAACATTACTTTCCCCGCGCAAGAGCTAGAGGTCGAATATGGTAGCACCTAAATTCTTTGTCGTGGCCCGCGTTATTGGACGAGACGGAGCGCTCCAAATGGTATGTGTGAAATCGGATTCCATCCACAGCCTTTGCTAAAAGAACGATTGCATGGATATTAGTGGAAAGAACGACTCGTTCATCTATGCAATGTCTCCGCCACTGAAACTCTGGGTGATTCCTACTATTGGGGACAAGACCTCGATGGCGAGCCTGACACCCTTTGGGGTCTGGAAGGGTACACCCACCCAGTGGGCTTTTTCCTTGGACACGGCTCAACAGATATTTTCAAACGGGAGATGGCTCTGGTAGATTCCGATGAGCTGCTACGACATGAGCAGGGCTTGACCAGTCGGGACTACGATCTACACCACTACGATTGGGCAGGTGGCTGGCTGAAGCGAACAGACGACCCGGACCGGGACGCAAAAACAAGCCACGTCGCAGTATATCATTTCTGGGCCACCGATGAGGCTCGTCGGGTAGACTTGATTGCTTCACTTTTGGATGCTTCCAAGGGCCTTGAGGGAGCATTGCAGAGCTTCGCGATACTCAAAGAAGTAAGAGATGAGAAAATGGTTACTCTGTGGGTGCGGTAAGTGAACCGTCGTAATTCCTTTTGGTCACAACACGCACGCTAAAGCATTGGACCTGCAGCTCCAGAACCCCGGAAGAATTTGACACTTTGAAATCGTCTCAGAAGTTTCAAGATTTATTGGCTAATGCTAAAGAAAAGTCGAACAAGATGGAGATTCACCTCTCTAGAGCGTTTAATGGTCACCTTGATTTAAAGCCGAGTACGATTTGATTTGAATAGTGGAATCTACCACAGTTAGATACTGCAACTGCTTGAAGTATTGTAACCAGCTGCATTATAAGGAAGTTCCCCTTGCGAACAATCGAAAATTATGTACAAAGAAAACGACATCTCCTTAGGATCTACCTATAATTCTTTTTCTCAGCGGTCCTTAACAAAACGTACAACTTTGCAAAGATAAAAAATACCACACCAATACATCTCTAACTGTAATTAATCTCAGAAGCAGAAAGCAAATATGTGTAGGGTCGTTCGTTGAAAATTCTCATCACTACCTGCCGTAGGATCTGTGGCTCGATAGTTCTACCATACATCCTCCTTCTCTTGAGCATTAGTAAACGTATCTTGAGGATAGTATTAAGGGAAGTAGCTTACCTGATAGCGGCCCTCAGACTTCAGGTTCTGGATGATAGATTCACCTGCGTGTGTAACGCTTATGCCCTCGCCGAGTATTTGGCATAATACGGTCTGTACTTGGCGAGCCATTTGGGCATCACCACAGATGTAGAAATATCCTCCGTCATCAAGCAAGAGAGACCGTACGCCCGATGAGAAATTCTTCAGTTGATCTTGGACATATACTTTTTTCCTAGCCTGGCGAGAGAAGGCAGTGTGCATCGTAAATCGCTCGCCAAGTGATTTTTGGCAGCTCTAGCAACACCTAGTTAGTGAATAATTCAGGCAACATTCAGTCAGCGCATATCGACATGAACATACCTTCCATTCATCCTCGTAGATAAAATCTTCCGTTTCCTTGCGACATCCATAGAATAGAATCATCTTCCCGGGTGATAGATCCGACCTCGCTTGCGCAGCTCTTTCATGAATGAACGCACGGAAGGGAGCTACACCGGTCCCCGGGCCGACCATAACGATAGGCCGAGTAATATCAATTGGAAGTCTGAAATGTGATTGACGAATATAAGCAGCAACGCTAAGCCCATACTTTTCTCGCGGTCCAGAGAGCGCATAGGAAGATTCTTCAGACACTGGCACTTCTCCATGCTTCTTCTGCTTCAATCCCAAGAGGTAATTAGTTGCCACCCCTTTAAACCACCATTCAGGAAATTTCATTGACTCAACGACTGCTGTGATTGCAACACTATCTTTCTGAACAAGTGAGGACGACGAAATCGAGTAGTAGCGAGGTTGAAGAGCCCGCACGCCCTCAATGAGGACAGCAAAAGGAATAGGGCAAACTGGACTGTTTGGGTTGATTGTCTCCACCAACCGGGCGAGGCTGAGGAACTGAGAGCTGACGACCTCTGCAAAGTAGTCTTTGTCCTTGCCGAGTTTCGCGAAGGCTGCTTTCTGCTCTTGATCGATAGCGAATCCAGACATGGTCTGGAGAAACTGTCGGGAAACCGGGCCTCCGATCTCCAGGTAATATCGTACAGCAGCGTCGTAGGTAGTTGGGGTGGGGATTGGCAAATGAGAAACCCCGTCCACCGACGAGACATGGATGGTGCTGTGTCGCTTATCCAGCAAACCAAAGACGCGTAGGAAGCGATCGACTTCTCCATTCGAATTCATGGGCCAGATTGCGACATGGTCGCCGGTTTGGTAGGTGAGATCAGACTTTTGAATATCCAACTCAAGATGAAGGCAGTTTCGGTCTTCTGACTTGAAGAGCTCGTAGCACGTTTTGACAGGCACAATGGAGGGGTCTTGGGGACCACTTGGTCTAGATTTTGCTCCATCGACCTCATCTTTGCTCCTTTCACCCAGGAATAATGTTTCGGACTGAGATACAGATTCCGTTTCCGAAACAGTAAAGGATGGTTCAAAAATTGACCCTTGCTCTTGAAGATCTATGGTGCTTCCCATGGCCTCCCACATGGCATCTTTCCAAGTAAGAAAGTCATCTTCTGTTGATCCGTTTGCATCGTCTCCTTCCCCGAGGACCCCGATTCGCTTTGCGCCTCGCTGTGTCAAAGAAGCATCGACTTGACGTGCAACCAAGTTATAGTGCTCGTATGTGCTGTTACCTAGTCCAAAGATTGCATATTGCATATTATCGAGGGTAGGCTCATCACTTTCGGTCGTGATAAATTCGAAGAATTGAATGGCGTTGTCGGTCGGCTCCCCCTCTCCATAGGATGAGAGCATAAATATTGCAGCCTTGTCTTGACCTAAATTGACCAGGGTTTCATAGTCATATTCCTCTAGGTCGGCCACCATTGTTTGCAGTCCAAAACGCGAATGTCCCTCTTTTGCGAGCCGCTCGGCCAGGTCTTGTGAATTGCCTGTCTGTGACCCGAAAAAGACAACGAGATCTTTGTTTGCGCTATTCATGCGCTGTACAATACATCTTTCGTTTCCTCCACTTGAGACATTGTCCTTAGCATTGGCCTTCCAGTCAGCCTTTGGACCCCTCTCTGGACCGCGCGAACGGATTCCTCTAAGGTCATTGCCGAGATACGCCCATAAGACGATGCCGAGAAGTATAGCATAGCAGGCGGTCGCGGGCATGTTGCTTGAAACCTTTAACGAAATTTTGTTTAAGCTACCAAAAATGTATCTTTCGATTCATGAAATACGAACCTGAACTCCGTCGCATGGTGACTGACTCGCAGCTTGTGAGAATAGCTCTATCTCTCGCATATTGAGAATCACTGTCAATAGAAAAGTCAGCGCAGTAAGCTCGGTCTCAAACAACATGTAAAGGTCGGGGGGTTTGCCACGATGAAGGAAAATCATATGCTAGCAGATTTCAGGCTGTTTGTTCGTGACTAATAAAACGGTGATTTAGCTTGAAATGCTCCGTAGATCTTGCAAAAGTTCCGGCGATAGATCAATGCCTCCTTATTACCCCGAGGCCGGATAGACCTATCTTCTATTAGACAATGCAACTCGTACCCGATCCAGTAAATTCACCCGCCCTCTCGAGCAAATACATCATGAGACGGGTTCTCTACGTCAAGTGATTTTGCAGAAAGTTTCCTACGTGGGGTTCAGAGGCACCACCAACTTTCGTACTAATGTCGGGTCAATTTCGGGTCAATTTCGGGTCAATTTTTACTCCAGACCACGTGGACTGTGATCTGGCCCCGAGAGAATCTATGGTCATATCACGATCCGACACGAATACCAATGTAACCAATGTCTGGTCGAGGTCTGGCTAGAGGTAGTAGATCTTTATGGGCCCATGGATTTTGGGCATGGATACCCCAGAAAGCATATGCTACGAAATTTCAGCGTGTTTTAAAGATGGATAATAGACTATTCAGTAAAATATTGTAGGTCTCATTAGTCTCAAATGTCGATTTCATATTATATATTGATACTTTAGTTAGTATAATGAAATATTATTTTAAAGAGTGAACACACGGTCATTAAATATATATATTTAGCGCCAACCAGACATTTTAAGCTTCCTTAATTTTGAGATCTTGTACCAATCGGAAAATACTGCTAATTGCATATAATATACTTCTTGTTGGGAAAGATCGGACGGATTGACATAAAAAGAGTTTCTTACATATATATTTTCTGGCAGCTCTCAAGAGGTTATATATACCCTTTCCTTGAGGATGGGTTTCTATAACAAACGCATATCCAACTGTTCTTCTACACCGCTACTCAGTGATCTATGGAAGAATTAGGTAAAAGCCCGAGGAGAAACTGAAGTAAACGGGCAAACTGCATACCCGGCGGACGGATATCCGCCTGGTTCTGAATAGCTCCACGGGCCCAGCTGACCAATCGGCAGGCATTGGTTCAGAGAGATGCCGAGCGGTGTTAGTGCCTCAGAGTGAAGGCTCCAACCTTCAACACTTCTCAGATAGAAATTAGTTTAAGTTACTAGAATATGCAAAACCTTTTTTTTCTTTTTTGAAAAAAAATCAGAAACATCTACTATTTCCGGGAAACCCCTTTATTCCAATACTATCTCATATGCTGCGCTGGAGATTCGAAAACTTAGATACAGCACCACAGGAAAAAATGTACTACTTCATATAATCTACTGCATAAATGTAGGAGGAAGGTCGGGTCCTAAATTTCAATGAGCTTTCCATAGCACTAGTTTATCAAGCAAGAATACTACTTACCCCAAACATGCAAGTTGCTAGGTGAGGCAAGCTCTCGTTCCGTGGGGTTGGTATCATTGACCTGGTCACCGTCGATGTAGTGCTCAAGAATGAAGCCAGAAGTGTCAAACCTGCGATAAGAGGTCAGGCTATTGCCCATCAAAAAGAGGGTCATGACTCCACACCAGTAATCGAAGATTTGACTGCCCATGATATGTCTTCCTACCCCCCAGCAATTCTCGTAGCCTTTGTGGCGGAGCCAATCGTGACCCAAAATCTGCGTATCAAAGTCGTGGGTCTCGAATGACGAGTGATGCACATGGGACTTCGGCCCCTCAAAGAAGAAGAAACAGTGATGGTCCACGAACTCGGACCCTCGGTCCAGATGAAGGAAGGTAGTTATGTCCCGTCCGCTACCGTCGTAAACCAGCTATAAGGCGTTATAATGGTTAGTATATGAGAGGCGAATTACGTATCTCCTAGATTAGATACCGCGAGCATATACTTACATTGCTTGCCTTGAAATTGAAGTGCGTTGTATAGAAGTCGTACGCCTTCGCGAAATCGGTCACGCACATCCCGAAATGCCCCAGCTTGTGGACTGGTGCAGGACCTGCGGTATTGTTAGAAAGAAAAGATTTCTGCATAGAGTCGATTATTCCTACGGACCTTTCTGAAATCGCTGAGTCTTATTGCCCCGGCGATGCTTTTCCTCGGGCTATGTCATGGTTAACACAGGCTGGCAGCTGTTAATTGTATGAGAGTTAAAGTATGACCCACAAAATTGAAATCTAATAGAGGTAGCGTCTTCACATCCGCCACAGCGATCTGACCGTGGACAAGGTGTAAGGGGAAATTATCGACGGGGTCGAAGAAAGTAACACATTTTCCTCCCCCCGGCGCGTCATTTAAGTTATAGATCTTGGTCGCGCCGGGCAAGGTTTGAGCGGCTTCAAGATCAGACTCAGATTCCACAACAAATGCAGCGCCGCCAAATGCATTTTCTTGACCTTTTCTCGCGCAGTAGACGAATGGTTCAGATCCAGTGCCGCGGTAGTAGAAATCGTCCCTTACGCGCTTTGTTTCGTGCATTCCAAAGTCCTCTAGAAACATGCGGGCCTTATCGATGTCCTTGTGGGTGTAAAAGACATGTGCGATACGCACCAGTTGAATTTTCGGAGACATTTTTGGTCGTTGCAAATGTGAAGGTCAGAATAAAAATCTGCTATCTGAGGGCGTCTAACCTCAAGGGTTGTTGAGATAATGGATTCAGCTGGAAGGCCGAAGAGCCTAAAGGATAGTCCTTTAACCAATATTTCCGAAAGCTCATGATTTCCTTGGTTGATCGGACTATTTTTCCAGGCACGGTCTAATAAGGCAGTTCAGGAGGAGGTGGGTCTGCAAGTCCGGTGTAACTGGTAGTAAGATGGGAGGCGTGCTCGGGTTGTCTTCGGCCGATCTCCTTCAGAATGCCCCCAGGGAGCAAGCTCGATGGAAACTTACATAACGACTTGTTCTCTTTAATGCGAGTCAACTTGGATGATTTTGAAATACGAAAATGTCAGCATTAGGTTTGCATGGCAGAGCAAACCTTTGGCTGAAAAGACTATATTTTCCATCTTGCCTGTCCTTCCCTCACCGCCACAATCAGTTCAAACCCTTCTCAGTTCTTACAGCCCATGAGAACAAAAAGTGTGTCATGTCACCGTCAATTGGCAATGGCATATTTCCAAATTCCAACAGTGGCACTAATGGCACCAAAATACCAATTCCTGGGATTTGTCAAGCAAGGACTATCAAGGCGTACCACTCGGACTCGTCTCAACAGATGTCCAGCGAAGTAGAGACTGAGTTTTTGATCGTTGGCGCTGGACCAGCCGGAGCCTCTCTGGCCTGTTTCCTGACAAGCTATGGTAAGCAATATGTTGCAGTGAGGTTTTGTCACATATTGACTCATTAAAGGTCTCAAGGGTGTCATGATCAGTGCCGCACCCGCAACAGCAAATACGCCACGAGCGCATATCACCAACATGGCAGCCTTAGGTCAGATATACTCTCACCTTATACGAGACGATCATGGCTAACGTCAGTAAAGAATGCCTTCGTGACATTGGCCTGGATGAGCAACTCCATGAACTGTCCTCTAAGGCACACTGTATGATCCACACCAGATGGTGTCATAGTATGGCCGGTGAAGAATATGCTAGGATCCACTCGTGGGGTCATGCGCCAGAGCGCAAGGTAAGAAAACATGCCGCTGGCGAACAAACCCCCATTGACGTAGTGTCAGGGTGATTACGAAATGGCCAGTCCCTGTTCTCCAGTAGATTTGCCTCAAACTCTCTTGGAGCCAGTTCTCGTTCGACACGCTGCACAGAATGGATTCAACACGCGGTTCAACACAGAATTATTATCATTTGAAGAGGGCAAGGACGGTCTGATTACTGCCACTGTTTACGACAAGATTTCAAGCATCCAGTACAAGATACGCACCAAATATCTTTTCGGCGCTGATGGTGCGCGCAGCCAGGTCGTCAAACAGTTGGACCTCCCGCTCTCAATCAAGCCTGGCCAGGGACTCGCAATCAATGTTCTCGTCAAAACCGATCTCTCTCATCTTGTTGACCACCGACGAGGAAACCTGCACTGGGTCATGCAGCCTGATAAAGAGCACCCTGAGTTTGGTTGGCAGGGTATTGTTCGTATGGTGAAGCCATGGAACGAGTGGATGTTTATCCTGTTCCCTAACCGAGATTGTGATCTCGATATTGAGCCCTCGAAAGAAGCATATCTTCAGCGGGTGAGAGATTTCATTGGGGATGATACCCCTGCGGAGATTGTGAATGTCTCCAAGTGGTACATAAATGAAATTGTGGCAGAAAAATACTCAGAGAGAAATATGTGAGTTTTCATCACTAGCATTTTATCTTCCGTGAGGCACTTGAGGGCCTACTCAGAGCTGATTTTTCCTTTCCGCCAAAGCTTTTGCATGGGAGACGCTGTTCACAGACATCCGCCTATGAATGGCCTCGGCTCCAACACATGCATCCAGGACGCTTTCAATCTGGCGTGGAAGGTCGCATACGTCCACAAGGGCCTTGCTCCGCCCTCACTATTGGACACATATAGTATCGAGCGACAGCCAGTCGGGCGTTCAATCATCACCCGCGCCAATCAAGCATTCCGAGATCATTTCAATGTTTGGGATGCCCTGGGAACTCTGCCTAAAGAAGTTGAAGTCCGTCAGAAGGCTTTGTCAGAGCTAGGAGAGGCAACTCCGGAAGGGCGTAAGCGTCGCCTTGCCCTGCAGAAAGCAATTACGCAAACCTCGCATGAATTCCATGGTCTAGGCATTGAGATGGGTCAAGTATACAATGGCCCGGGTATCTACGATGTCGACGAACCCCTGCCATACGAACGGCGTGGACGTGCAGCAAAAGACGATGTCCTATACTACGAACCAAGTACCCACCCAGGATGCCGTCTTCCGCATGTGTGGCTCAACAAGGCGGCGCCAATAGAGCCCGTGTCGACAATTGACCTTGCTGGACATGGCGCGTTTACTCTTTTCACTGGCATTGGAGGAAACGCTTGGAAGGTCGCAGCTGATCAAGTTTCCGAGGAGCTGGGTGTCCCCATTAATGTTCATTCCATCGGTTTCCGTCAGGATTGGGAAGACGTCTACTTTGACTGGGAACGGCTAAGTGGTGTAGATGAGGATGGTGCGGTCCTTGTCAGGCCCGACCGAGTGGTTGGCTGGAGGGCACAGGCAGTACCCACAACCACCGAAAGCTCTTGCGAGAGCAAATTGTCGCGGGCCATACGTGCCATTCTCGGGCGAAACTTTTGAAGTTGCATTACGACTTTTTGATAGCATATTGATTTTTCATTCTCTTGGCTTACGTCTCATCCTTTTTGGCTAGTCTAGATAACCTGCAATAAATCATTGTCGCGTGGATCTAGTTTCAGGGCATGCGTGTAGTCATAGGAAACATCGCCATCGGCAACAGAAAAAAAATCCCAAGTTTCATCAGTTGCGGAAGTCGGCATGCTAGCCACTTTGTTGAGTCTATATGCGTAGACAAGGCCGATGCTGATATTCATCACCTTACTTCAATGAGCTTCAATGACGTCACAGGAGTCCGAAACGCATCAACATAGATTTTGTGCATATTTTCTCCTGGAATTCGTCCGTTGTCCCACAAATTCAAGTTCGCCCGGAATCTACCCGTCCGCAGTTGTGTTCCGTTGCCGCTCGAGCGGAAGGAGGGGGGGGGGGTTGTGTGTACGGTGATCAAAGTACCTGACCTCGCGAGAAGCGCAACTTAACTCCAAATAAAATGTTGGATCACACCCCAATATCACAGAGAACCATTTTTCGAAGACTAGGAACACTTACAGCTGTGATATCGCACCCAACATGAAAGGTAGGTTCTATGCTGTGACCGGAGCGGCCTCCGGAATTGGTCAGGCTGTAGTGGTTCGGCTGGCGGAGCTCGGTGCAGCTGGGATTTCCATCAGCGATGTCAACACTGCGGAACTGGACGCTACGAAGGCCTTATGTGAGTCCTATGTTACTATTTGCAGTCTCCATCGAGAGCCAAGAGCTTTAAAAACTGAACGGCTCACAGGCACCCGTTTCGAGACACGCACCATCGCTCAGAAGGTCGATGTAAGCAAATACGATCAAGTTGAACAATGGATCCAGTATACGATTGAGGAATTTGGTCGCTTGGATGGTGCAGCGAATGTGGCGGGTATTGCCGGTGGCACTGGCAACACGACCTGTGCAACGATGGTACTCAAACCCTTCAGCTCCCTGCAATTCGAATCGCTCAACTAAAAATATTCTATAGAAAGATAGTGACTGGGACGCAATGATAGGCATCAACCTGACTGGTGTTATGCATTGTATGCGGGCTCAACTGCCTCATCTGCCTAGCCCCGGCGGTGCAATCGTCAATGTTTCCAGTACATCCGGACTGCGAGGTCTTCCTCACAACGCGGCATATGCGTCTAGCAAATTTGGTGTCATTGGATTGACCGAATCGGCGGCTGGAGAGTTTGGAAGCAAGGGTATCCGGATCAACGCTCTTCTTCCGTAAGTCTTCCCCGTGGCCGGCACAAAACAAGCTTCTTTTGTTATTCTGACCAAACTAACGGTGAGTAGTGGGCCGATTGATACTGCAATTTTCAGAGAAGGCGAGAAAAAAGGCCTCTTTGATTCCAGGGCTATCAGCGCTACAACGCTATTAGGGCGCATGGGAAAGGCAGATGAAGTGGCAAAGGTACTTTGCTTTCTGCTAAGTGACGATGCTTCATACGTAACAGGAGGTATGCTTACGTATTTTGATATATCCAAAAGCACTGCAAACAAATTACTAACTATGAGCAGGACACTGGACCGTGGATGGTGGCTACAGTGCTTGCTAATAATGCAGCTTGCCATGTGTCATCTGATAGTAGTAGTGTCACTAAATACTGAGAATGGATAAAATTGCTGACAGAAAAGAGAAACCTGCATAGCAGGGAACAAAAGGCCAGGATTGCTACATTGAATAACCACAAGATCCGTGATCTGAGGTCGGCCAACGCTGGTTGCCATTTTTCATCGTAATTGCAAAATAGAAAAGATAGGAGAAGCCAGATAATCTATAAGTACTCATCATACTCCATTCCCTGGTATGAATAGTCCCGGTTAAACGTGTAGCCAACTTACTAGCTACCAGCTCCCCGTGTCGCAATACCCCGGGTATATCGGACCAACTAGGCCGATATTGAACTGGCCGAAATTGCTCCGCAGCAGCATTCCGCCCTGTCTGTGCATTATTAACAAGAATTGTCTGATATCTACGCCAGATAAAAGCTAACTCCAATATTTAAACGATAGCAACTTTTTAACTTCTGCCTCTTTCTTTCCCAGCTCTAATTTGGTTACAGCGCCTTACCTGTGTTTAACCAAGAGAGCAATATCCGCAAAATGTCACCCTCTTGGACCCATCTCATCCGCTTCATTGCCGAAGAGGATGGCCTGGTTCATATTGGTCAGGTCAATTCCGAAAAGTTTCCCGACATTGGCTTAGCAACCTTGCGAGGCGATAAAATCTCTGCCAAGCTCATCAACGGGACCATTTTTGACGGTGTTGTCACGGACAAAATCTTCCATGTTGCAAAGGTATTTTTGGTCAACAAACCTAATCGAATCTAAGTAATTGGTATTTGATTATCTTTTGTCACCGCTCAGTACCGATGAAATTCCTATCATCCGATGCATGGGACTCAACTACCGCGACCATGCACGAGAGGCTAATATGCCTATTCCGGATATACCAGTTCTCTTCATAAAGCCTCGAACAGCCCTGAATGGACCATTCCCAGCCAAGATTCCCATTCCAGCTATTGCTCAGGATGGTACTAGTGACTATGAGGCTGAGCTTTCGTTCATTGTGTCGAAGACTGGGAGGGATATCCCCGAGGAGAAGGCCTTGGACTACGTCCTGGGATACACCGCTAGCAATGATGTGAGTGCTAGAGCCCAGCAATTCAAAAACAGCCAGTGGTGTTTCTCAAAAGGTTTGCCCTATCAATCCATGAAACCATCCATTATATTCGTTTAACGGCCAGTCTGCAGGTCTTGATGGATCTTGTCCTCTGGGACCAGTCCTGGTCTCCGCCGCCGCTATTGGTGACCCGCATATCCTCCAAATCAGGGCTACCTACAACGGACAAACAGTGCAACACTCAAATACGAGGTCCGTTTTGGTTAATTAACATCTGACCTTCTATTGATATGCTAATATGTAACTTTGCCATCAGAGAAATGATATTTATGCCGTGGAAACAGGGGGTGTAACCCCGAGAAAGAGAGCGCAGATGTGTAATGTTAATGTTGCATGTGTAGATGTACATATGCCAAGGATACAGTCTTGATTCTACACTGAGTATATAGCATAATTCAACATTCGAAAAAGTCTATTATCCCCCAGATTGTCTCGTTTCTCTCACGTGGTACTACTATTGAGCGGGGAACCATTGTGATGACTGGCACAGGACCTGGTATTGGGGCTATGCGAAATCCTAAGGTGGTGTTGAACCACGGCGATGACATTCGGGTGGAGGTTGAGAAGATCGGAACGTTGATCAACGAAGTCTTTTATGAGTGAGTGTCTCTCGGATTGATAGAGTACTTACAATGTAGCCACTAATTCACTCTCTGGAATAAATATGTAGAATTGAGTCCATCCTTCAAGTTTCTAGTTTCCAATGGCGCAATAGTCTCCTCACTAGACGGCCTAGCACAATAACGTGCGGTGTAGCTATGAACCATTCTTCCGGCCCCCGAATGTATGTTAAGCAGAAGCTTTGCCGCTCGCAGTCTCCGATGTCTGACTCAATTTTTGAAACTATTTTCAAGCTAACGTGAGACCGAGGCTTCCGTGAGCAGCTGACCAGACGGGGTTTAAAGCGGAGAGGGTGGGGTGAGTGGAGCCCCAAGAGTCGATCCGAAGACGATCCGAGCTGACCAATCAGTCTTGGTTCTGTAGGGCGACTTAAGTCCGAGTGATTTCTTTCGTGCAAAGTAACAGCGTTTTGGAAAGGGAGCAGAGTGGCCCAAGTGCCAAATCTTGCGTACATCGAGTCCTGCACAGGCACGCTTCAAACCCTCTTCATCTCCCTTTCCCTCTCGGCGAGTTTCAACTGAACAACTGGATCTGAATACAGAAGAATGCTTCGCAACAGTAATAGCCTCCTCAAAGGAAACGCTCCACGCATTATACCTTCCACGCGCCCCCTTAGCCAATGCTGTTATCACACGAAAACGCTTCATGTATGTTTCATACGACCCTAGCGATAGCAGGCGTGCTTCTTTCCTGACCAGATTTCCTAGGCCAAAAGCAACAAACAAGAATTTGACGTGATTGTTGTCGGGTCTGGTTGCTCAGGCCTTACCACAGCATTGGTTGCGGCAAAGCACGGACTCAATGTGCTGGTGTTGGAAAAGACGAGATACTTTGGCGGCACAACAGCTTTCTCTGGAGGCGGAGCTTGGATTCCTCATAACAAACATCAACCATGCATCGGGGTCAAGGACGACATGGCCAAAGCCGATGAATACCTTCAAAATGTCCTAGGCCCCCTCTATGAAGAGGAAAAGATTGCAGCTTTCCTGAAATCGGGGCCTGAAATGGTGGAGTGGCTAGAAGCCAACTCAAAGGTCCGTTTCAAACCGGTGTCTCTGCCAGATTATCAGGTATCGACTCAAGGAGCTTCGATCGGACGAACACTTCTGACGAAGGAATTCGATGGCCGCGAACTTGGTCATCTTATAAAAGATGTCCGGTATCCCATTCAGGGATACTCGGCCTTTGGGACAATGCAAGTCGACCCTGCAACCCTATCAATGCTCACCAATCCCCTCGGCAGCCTGACAAATCTTGCGTATGCTGTACGAGTCATGTCAAGGTATGTATTTGATCTCATAAGATGGGGGAAAGGAACAGCTATGGCAAATGGAAATGCTCTAGTGGGTCGACTTCTTGCTTCATTACAAATTGAAGGGACTCAGGTATGGAACATGGCCACAGCGCTTGAGGCAATTATCGAAGAAGGTCACGTCTCTGGCCTCAAAGTCCTACGTAACGGCCAAAAGATGTCCATTTATGCTAGAAAAGGTGTCGTTCTTGCTAGTGGTGGCTTTGGAAGATCGCCGGAAGCGCAACAATATGTTCCACATGAGTGGTGTGCCTCGCCCCAGGGAAATATCGGAGACGGGAAACGTATTGGTGTTCAGAGTGGTGGAGCAATGCCTCCCAAAAACCCAACGAACGCAATCTTCGCGCCTATGTCGCTTTTGAATGTCCCCGGTCAGCCTATTCGACGCTTCCCTCACTTTGCGATTGACAGATCGAAACCTGGCTCAATTATCGTCGACCTTGATGGCAAGCGCTTTGAGAATGAATCGGCACCATATCAAGAGTTTGTGGCAACGATGCATGACAAAGGGATCAAAAAGGCTTTTTACATCGGTGATCACACCCATATTCGGAAATACGGAATGGGGATGGCACTTCCATGGCCGTATCCCATTTGGAATGTTCTCCGACGAAAGTATCTAGTGTCGGCCTTTAGTTTGTCGGATCTAGCAGATCGAATTGGCGTGCCGAGGCACAACCTGGAGCAGACCGTGGAGCAATATAACTCTTTTGCAGCCACTGGCAAGGATCTTCAGTACCATCGAGGCGAAAACGCTTATGATCAGTTCTACGGGGATCCCACTGTGAAGCCAAATCCAAACTTGCGTCCGTGTGAAAGGGGTCCATTTTATGCGTTGCCTATATATCCTGGAAACGTCAGCACTTTGTTTGGGCTTTTAACAAATAAACATGCACAGGTGTTGAACAAGAGTGCCGAGATCATTCCTCGGCTATTTGCAGTAGGCTGTGACCAGAACTCTGTGTTCAAGGGAGCCTACCCAGGCGGTGGATCCAGCATAGGACCAGGCATGACATTTGGCTACAGGGCAGGCTTGAAGCTAGCTGGAAAGAATTAGATTATTTGTTATCTTAAGGCGAGAGGCAGATGGTGCGATTAGTGATGAAAGCATGGGAGAGAGGAGATACAAGTGCCAACCCTAATGCAGCTGGAAAAGGTTATCTGACCCGATCGCCGTATTCGTCTTAAGATACCTTTTTTTGCATCGTTTCCAGATAATTTTACTTATACTTAGAAGCTCTCCCCGGGTTCTAGCTGCCACTGAGAAAATACATCCCCAAGAATTTTCAGCTCTCAAATAGCCACGTTCTTCATAATTTTGGTTTGCCCCCGAAGGGCAGATTTTGTTGCTCCGCCCATATCGCAGCAAATCACACCCGCTTTCCGTTCTCCTCTTGCCCTGTAGAGCATCCCGGTCACTGCATTTTTTCATGGATCCATGGCGTTAGAACTTGTCCACCTGGTTTGATGGAAATGATTCCTTTGAATTCTCGAGATGAGAAGACTACGTCTCTTGAGCCTTTTCAATGGGCCCTGGAGTCGAGCAGTCGGTGACTTGATCAAATTGTTGGGCCACCTCGTCACCACACAAAGCGTTGATCTCTTCCAGGGTCAATCGAGATGTCTAGAAAGTATATCCGTCAGTAAAAGATGCCAATCCAAAAAGATAATATGATAGCAAATCTCAGGACAGACAAAATACACAACTGTAGCCAACACAATGCATGTGCAAATCATTACCCAGTAATATTTCCACCCGATCTGAGCGAACGCCTGAGAGGCCGGGCAAGTGTACACAATGGCACAGACGAAAAAGGAAACGAGGCCAATAGTGGCACCATAGCTACGCAGGTGGGTTGGCCAAATCTCAGTAATGTAAACATATGCGGCGCAGTCGATTGTACTGCCATAAAAGAAAATGAACAAGAAGAAAAAGGCAACTGCAGCATTGAGACCACCCTTGTCAGGGCTGCCAATGTGGTATTTCTCCAGGACTGCTTCGCAAATGAGCATAATTGCGGATATGTAACCGCCGGTTGCTATATTTTGTTAGGATATCTAGTTGGGTCTTTCGGTGGGTAATGCTTGAAATCAAAACTGGTGCTTTCCACATACCAAGGAGCTTGACCCGACCGACCTTATCCATAAGCGGGGCATTTACGAAGGCTCCCAAAAGCGCGCAGACTGTCCAGGCCGCAGAGAGACCGAGTTGCAGGGTGGTACCAAATCCAAGACCGGCAAACAGAGTAGGCGTCAGGTTGGCAATGACCAGAATCCCGGTAGATTGTCCCATAAGCCAAAATAGCACAGAGATTCCTGCTCGGACTCGCAGGTGCGGCGTGCGCAAAATGTGCAGATAGCCTCCAGTCAGGGTTCTTTCAACGTCGATTTGCGCTTTGATTTGAGACATCTCTGCCTTTGCAAAGTGCGCATCAGGATCATCCTCATTCTTGTGGAGCTTCTGAACGATTTCCCATGACTCCTTCTCCCGACCTTTCTCACACAGCCATCGTAGAGATTCTGGAAGGATGAACAGCGACAAGAACAGAACCACTCCAAAGAAGGTGAGCAAAAAATACTGAAGTCTCCACTGGTATGGCGCTTCGACGAAACTGAATGCAATAGCCATCAGAGATGAGAACACATACACATAAATGATCGAAATGGCGTGGTTAGACATCATCATTCCTCGAATATGCGGAGGTGAAATGTCACTCATGTAGACAGGACAGTTTGTGATGACCATGCCAGCACTGACTCCGCAAATGAATCTGGCAACAAGGAACATGGCGATGTGAACACTTCCTGCTTGCAGGGCGCCCGCTATAACCATAAGGATCACTGCCAATCTCTGGCACTGCGAAGACCATGAGAATTATAAACAGGCCCTTGCACTACGGCGCCAATAGCACCTCCTCCAAGGAACCTAGACACATTATTAGTCAGCTTTCGACGAGTGTTTAGTATCCCATTCCTCTCTGCAACTACGTACGCTCCCATGATGCCGCCAATGATCGAGTTCGCATTGCTGCCAGCCAGAAACTTGAGCTGAAAAGAGGGTTGGGCCAGTGTACCAGAAATGCAATTGTTTGCGTATCCAAATACAAACTACCCATTCCAGCTATCAAGATGAACTATTGGCATTATCGGTCACTTTGAATTGAAGTGGTAACCAATTATCCATTGTGATGATTCACGGTAATATTTGCCCAGTTGGCCTTTGCATGGATACCACTTTGTTCCAAACCTCTAATGTTGTCTTGGTTGAGCATTTTGATGGTCATGTGCATTTGCTTTTTATTTTATTAAAATGCTAGAATGAGCGGATATTCCCAGGGAATAAACGAGAGTCTATAGGCCAGCTGTGAGCCTGCGAAAGAGAAGCTCTATTGGTCTGGAATAGCTAGTATGAACCTACCTCGATCCAAGGCAATCCTGAGGGACCGAAGTTGCCCCGGTGAATCTGCCCCTATCCCCCGTCTCAACCTTAAACCTGTTCGTGAGTCCTGCTAATCTTCAAGCTGATGCAATGCGTTCTATGAAGCCTTATTACTCCGCGATAGGGGAGGGAAGTTCGGTGGGGCCAGGTTAGTACTTTGAGTCTACGTCGGTGGATCCGCTATCACAGGGTAGAATATTCGAGGAAAAATACGTTGACTAATTTTTGTAGCATCCAAGACACACCCAGGTATAATTTCGGTTCTTGTCCTTTAGGAGAGTTTAGTCTGGTAAAGCCTATGACACTGTATTAAATGTTGGATACCCAGTACTTATGGTATTGTACTCTCACCCTGATACGCATTACTCATGCATTAGAGTTAGACCTGATTCTATAATCCTGGGTCGTGACCCGAGACCCACTAGAGAATACAACTACCATACACATGCTACAACATTAACTAACCCGAGATATGGGGCTTCAGTAGCATTGACCGATCGACTCTGCACGATTCAACGAAAGAGCCAAATACGAAGCGACATGCGTTCTTTTCAGAAGTATGTAACAGCCAAGGAGTCATGCAGGAACTTGTGAGAGTAGGTAAAATATGTGTGCTACAATAGTTTGCTGTGGCATGTTTCGTTGAGGAAACTCTATCCAAAGACATCTCGCTTGCTCTCTGGCTATGTATGAATTAACCCGAGCTTTTATACTTTGGTCTTCAAGAAGGCGGTGGTACAAAATAAGAAAAGTATTTCGGTTCAAGAGGTCAATCAACCTATGGAATAGTCTTTGGGCGTTATCGATCACGTTCTTCTGGCTTGTATTTGCGCAATAAAATTTCAAATGCTCTTGGTATTGTCATGAATTATATTTATCAATACATAGTATACCCTGATAGTAAATCATGGATATTATTGGGCAGGTCGCTTGATACGCCCTGCCCGAAAACTTGGTCATTAGCCAAGAACTCGTAAGATGGAAATTCTGGATCTGATCTCGCAGAGAGCATAGGATCCAGGAGCTCAGCTGATGGATCGAGATCTATTTGACTATAGCTTTGTTCCCCAGGGTTCGATCCTTCGAAAAATTGAAGATGCATACAATCCAGTATTGGCAAGTCGTTCATTCTTGATGGGGAGGTCTGAGTGGTTGGCAAAGCATGATACGAGTTGTCTGGAAGTGAGGCTTGGTGTTGTTGGCCACCACCCTCGAACCCGGCATTACTCACACTTAACGGCGGGTTTTCAAGAGCCGAAGAAGCAACCTGCGAGGCGTTATTTTCATTCGAACTGCCGCCGCCGGACTTATCAAAACTGGAAGATCCTTCAGGATTGACAATGACAGTGAGCTTCACAGTATTTCCCTGAATGTCGTGTATCTCACCTTCGGTCGTGGTCTTGTTCCGGCCGGAACCCGTGAGCAAGAGTGTCTCCGATCGCGATCGGGCTCTCTTGGATTGACCTGCACCTGAATTCGTGGGTGTCCTGTGCTGACGACTCTTGGCGGAATCATTAAATTTGCGAAAACTCTCAAGCTGAGTCTCTAAAGCTTCCAAATTTTGCTGAAGGGCCGTATGAATGTTCCACCAAGTGACGCATTGCTTATATGTCATGTAAAGCACTTCAAACTTGGATTTTATGAATGTGCGTCTGGTTTCACCATGTTCGAACTCTTGCCGGAAGATCTGGACGGCAGATGCAAGCCAGATAGTGCTCGATAAGAATGGATTTATATATCGAATATGGTCTTCACTGCTTCGTTTGACGATCGCGAGAATATTGTCTGCTGCTTCAAAGTACTGCGCCAAAGCAACGTTGTCTGTGACCGACATTGAGCGTGATCCGGTGGGAGTTGGGTTTTGTAATCCTGGGTTTGCAGGCTCCTGCTCCGGCTTGGTGCCTGGGCTGAGACTCCGAAAAACATCATATCGATGGATCATTAGCTGCGCCAATTGCACCATGACGTAGATGTTATATATTGAACAGTGATCTTGTCTTGTGGAAGACACCTGACCAGGGGTTCGGGCTTCAAAATTTAAGTACTGGTTGCGATACCGTAGGTTTTCCGGTAGAACCAATGTGAAACATTGAACAGAATTCGCCAGCGTCTCCAGTTTTTGATTCGCGTCATCGGACAACGAGGCTGTGCTTTCCAGACCAACTTGCGATCCGTTTTGTCTGGGGCGGCGTTGACGACAAGGACTGCGATTTGGGATCCTTCGAGGACTTGAGATTGTTTGAGCCTCCTTCATGAGCGAATTAATCACCAGAAACCACGCTTTGGGGGATTGATTTCCACACTCGTGGAGGGTCTTCCATCGATGTATTGGGTCCCGTGCCATAAAACAACTGGGTCGGGGTCGGCCGTCAAACCAATGTTCGTCCTCCGCAGGGAGAAGTGTCTCAATCTGGGACCAATCTATCGCAGGAGGAGTCCGTCGAATAGTGCTGGCAAAGACATCCATTTCCCATATGGCCCACCATGCCCGTCTTTTTTCTTCTCTCCAGCACCATTGCTCCACCCCGAGATCGTCAAACGCTTCGCAGCTGGAGTCAACCAAGTGTAGGTCCAACTCATAGGCCAATCGAATACACGTGCCGAGGGACCTCCAAGCTTTTCCACGGACACCTTGTGTGAGTTGAAGATGGGTCGCGATGATGAGTGCTTGTAAAATGCACAGAGAGGGTGGTTCATCGCCGCATTCTCTCAATGCTGCATCAATATCTCCGAAAGCGAGTGTCAAAAGATACTCCGCTGGAGACTGACCATCGCAGCTTTTCCCAGGGTCAAGATCACCAGGGCCACTAATCCATTCTTTTTCAACTTTCTCGGGGCAAAGCTGTGCCGCATAGGCTGAAATAGCCGCAAGCAAGGCACTTATGTGTGTTGATGTCACAGCACCATGGAGCTTTTTGGCAAATTGAGGCTCGCGGAACAAGTTTATCGCAACCATGTTGTCAAAATATGTTTTTACCCTGAATTCAAATTAGTTAAATATTAACGAGCCCTCTGAGGAGAGATTCACATTGCCGAGACACAACCTCCGGTCATCCCTAAAGCGACAAAGGCTTTCTGAATTTCCGTAGGCTGCTGCTGGTTGATTTTTGTGGGCTCCGAGGACTCTTCCTTATCAGGTGAGGAGGCTTCATGGGCTGGGTGCAAGATAAAGGAGAGATCTTGGATATTTGAACGCGAGTCTGGCCGATCTCTCGTGTTGCTGCTGTCCTTTTCCGCAGTAGTAGAGTTGTCATCAGCGCCCCGCGCCGAGTCATTAAATGCAGAATCGTTGCGTGGCGAATGTCGGTCATTTAGAGTAGGTTCCGCATCTTGAATTTTATAATCTGGTCTCTTTCTCAGACTGTTCGGTTTGGGAGGTGTTGCATCGTCTTCCAATTGCCGCAAAGGTCGTTTCCGAGGTCGCTTCAAAGATCCTTTGAACAGAGTTAACACGGTAAATCAAAAATAATAAGAAACGAAGCCACGATTCCTTCGCTTACCTAGCTTTGGCCCTGGCTTCAATGGCCCTTCGGGGTAATTGCAATCCTGAGATGTCTCAACGCAGACTGAGCACTGAGGCCATCGACGGTCGCTGGACAATTGCATCAGACTGTGTGTCATACTCAATAGCTAAAAAACTCTTACCATCTCACTTTGCGTCTATTAATTACCCTGTGTCAGCTCCAGTCGCCTTCAACGTCATACAGTTTTAAATATGTGGGCTTTCAACGTACCGACGGCATGCATAGCAAGCAATATCCGATTTTCTCCGACCCTCTCCGTTGGTATGCGCATTGGACCACATACTGAGAGAATAAATTTGATCATGTGCAAATGATGACCGGCTAGAGTTGCAAATGACTTCGCGAAAATGACTTGACGTGACCGGGGCCTGTTTGAATTTAATAATAGACGGGGACTAACACCATCACGGGACGCTATTTCCCCACAATTCGCTTTCCCCACAATTCGCTTCCCCGGTCGCCGTCTCCCGGCCCCCGGATCCCCGGCCCCCGGATCCCCGGCCACCGATATCCGGTTACGTCCTAACAAAAAGTATGAAGTTTTTCTGGTCCTTTTACGAAGCATAGCGTGATAGACCGAAATGAGAAAACCGCGGTTTCTTTTTCTTTCACCCGCCCTTGGTGGGGACTTTGGCCAACACTACGTGGGGTCGAATAAATCATGGAGAGTATCGATTGCTAATTTGTTGGGAATACGCAATTACCTTGCAATCTCGAAAGCTAGTGCCTTTTCGCGATTCTTCTCTGGTAGGCACGCTCTAAAAATGAGGTCACTCACAATCTAGACGTGCTTGCACACTCGACGATAACGCACAGTCCATGATATTCTCGGTAACCTACCCTACTACCTAACCCCGCAGGAGCAGTAAAAGTTTAAAATTGCCGCGAAATTGGTCCGCCTATTCCAGCGTCGTAGCGGTACTGCAGCCAGAATACAGCGAGCCTAGTTGGCGAAAGCCAACTTAGAATAGAATAGTGTTTCCAGAGTTTTACTCAGATCCACTATACCAACAATCTTTATTACCCGAGGAAGAAACGCAAATATGTTTTCCCTAATGGAAAGTTTTTAAATGGTGCCGCACTTTAATGGTCAATTAAGACCCTAGTAATATGTACAAACAAAATATACAGCAAAAAAAAATCAGAATGGCCTTACAAAGATTTGCCGGTAGAAGTTCTCCCTTCGGTGGAACTTCTCCAATGATATATACGTCGAGGCTCAGGGTACAAATCGCTGAGTAGTCTTGTAAAAACAGGCAAAACGATATTTATTCCCATTTCTTCAGGAAATCCAACGACCCAACCAACTCTTTCTTTATTGTCGCGGCGTACTTCTCACTTCGGACCTTGATCTGAACATTGAATTGCAGCGGCGCCTGCAAAATTCCTGGATTGTATGCGTCCACGTCCAAGGGAATAGCCCTCCCAGTAGCAGGATCAATGGGCTCGGAGAATTCATAGGCCCATAGTAGCTTGGCTGCGATGCGCCACATGTTGCGCTCCGCAAAGTGCACCCCCGGACAGAGGCGACGGCCTGCACCATAGCCATAGTGATGTAGATAACCGAAGACCAGTTAGTCAGATCCAGAAACAAGGGGGTGATAAGACCTATCTCGGTTGCTCCACTCTGGGCTTCCAGCGTAGTCATTTGCGAGCTTTGGGTGATTCGCGTAACGCTCAGGATCAAACGTGTCGTGGTCAGGGAACAACTCTTCTGTATGATGGATAGCCCAAGTGGCCACAAAAAGCGTAGAATCTTTGGGAATCAACATGCCCTCATACCAGTCGTCTAGACATGGCGGTTAGTAACAGTAGAAGCTTAATATAAAGTCGGACTCACCCTCGCGGACACGATGAGGCAATCCTGTGACGGCACTGAATTGAACGTCAAAGTTATAGCCATCCCTGAGAATTATTTTACAATACTTACACTGGCCGCCATCTCATCCCTTCTTTCACAATTTGGTTGATGTATGGAATGCTCTTAAAGTCACTGAATGTCGGTGGTCGATCAGCAGGGCAGACTTTGTCAATTTCGTGTCGCGCTTTTTCCTGGACGTGGGGATATTTGGCAAAAGCCAGAATCAATGTAAGGATCTGAGCAGCGGTGGTATCAGCCGCGCCTTCAACGACCTCGCCAACGAGGTTGTTGAATGCGTGTTGGGTCATCGGCCAGCCTTTATTGTCATACTCATCAAGCAAGTTATCGATGATGCATTCTCGCTTGATGCCCTTGGCTCGACGCTCATCAACAATGCGACGCGCCTTTCCCCACATTGAGTCAAACACCTCACCTGCCGCAACCGCACGTCGTTTCCAATAGGCGAATTGCTTTGGAATAAACTTGAGAATGGGATATTCGTCCACGGGTGGATTAGCGCCAGCTTCCATTGCTTCGGTCCATCGGTCCATGACGTCGTAGACCACCTGGGACATCGTTAGCATCTAATGTCGACTTGCTCTGACCCAGGCTCCACCCGTGAGAATACATACATGGCCCCAGAATGAATCAAATGTAGGCCCGCGGTGACCAAAAGCAAGCACTGAAGCGGATGAAGCAGTGTATCTTCTCACATGATTGAAGAAGCCCTCCGGAGTATTCATCAGGTCATTTAGGAGAACAGTCGCTCTATCGCGGGGGGTTGAATTTCAAGTTAGAAAGTGACTCTGATTCAAGGGAGATCCAACAGGTATTATATGACACATACTCTGCTTCTTGAACCAAGAAGTGCTTCTCGTCCAAGTTCTTGGGGGAGAAGTTATGAGAAATGACCTTCCGCTTCTCGCGCCAAATCGGGTCCATTTGTTCCAAAGCAATGTGATCGCCTTGTGTCAAAAGACGACCTACATAACTTGGAGGGCGATCGGAGTAAATAGCTCCTTTCTTATCCAGCAGTGCATGGATGGCCTTTCGATCACATAGGACAATGATATTGGTCGGTCCAAATTTTAGCGAAAACACCGGGCCGTACTCCTGCGCCCAGTCGCGGAATCTGAAGGATAGAGGGTTTAGTCAAATACAGGAGGATAGCTTTGGTTCTTATCACCCACTTCGCATATAGGCCACTTGATGGAATCTGGTGTAGGTTCCCGAGGATCGGCACTGTTGAAGGTCCCTTGGGCATACGGGGATCACGTCGGCCAATTTGAAGAAGACGATAAACGGCAAAGGCAATGCAAAGAGCCACTACTCCCCATGTAGGGGTTATCTGTCCTGCCATCTGCAGAGTATTGGGGCTTTTCATTGCCCTGATTCCAGAATGTGAGCCGAAAGTGTGAGCTGAGGACAAACGGTGCTGACAAGCGTTTCACTTCTCTACTTTACGTTTCCCTTTAAAACTTCAATGAGAACCAAAATGTCGCGTATTATTAATTATTACGATGGCGAAATGTTCCACGCTGACTTTAATACCGGGCGGACCATCATCGGGCTATCTCCACGCTTCTATGTACCCCGCACGGGTAAGTTACACTAGTCCGTCGGACAGGGCCCACCAATGACTGATACTGCCGGAGCATGTGCTCAAAATTATCCAGTAGGCCTGGTCTCCAAATTTGCCGGAGGGTTTTCTATTCCTCCATTCCTCCGAAGCGAGAAAGGTGCCAAGCAGTGTCTCTAAGCAAATTTGGATCAGCCACCTTCATGTAGACGGACCGGACCTTCTTGTGATTGTGCGCAGCAAAGACAGTTAAAGGTCAATTGATCTCCTTTTGTTTTCAACCTTGGACCTGCTACTGCTATTCTCAAATACTCACCATGTCTCAGAATCGCCTCGAAGGAAAGGTCGCACTTGTGACCGGTGCCTCCTCAGGCATGGCCCGAGCGACAGCGCTCTCCTTCGCAAGAGAGGGAGCAATTTTGGTCTGCTGTGATCTCAGAGCTGAAGCCAATCCTAATGGATACGAAAAGGACCTTGCAGAAACCACCGTGGATGTAATCACAAAAAATGGGGGAAAAGCGATCTTTCAGACCGTCGACATCTCCAATTTCGGACAAGTGGAAGCAGCATTTGAAACAACAGCGAAGGTAAAGCTCCCTCTTATCAGATGATCCATGATTTCTCTAAGTCTCTATTATAATTTTTTTGTCATCGACAGCGACCTATAGAGTTGTGGCTAATATTCTGAAATGTTTGAAGATGTTTGGACGTCTTGATATTCTTGTGAATTGCGCTGGCTTCTGGGCACCGTTCAGGAGGTTTGTCGATGAAGACGATGAGCTTTGGACGAAGATGCTGCAGATTAACACAGCCGGTACATCTAAGATGTCGCGGCTTGCTATTCGCCAGTTTCTAAAACAGGATGTGGACGATTCCTGGGGAAGCCGTGGCCGAATTGTGAATGTTTCCTCCTGTGCAGCGAACATTGCGTATGCGGGGGAAGTGGCCTATTCCGCTACAAAAGCCTCTATCAACCACATGACACGAGCGGGTGCAATTGACCATGCCAGGGATTTAATCAACATCAACTGCATTGCTCCCGGTGTCGTTGCCACTGGGATGGCTCGGAGCAATCTGGAAAACAAGGATATTTTACAGACCATGAAGGGTGCTACGCCGTGGCCACGACTGGGTGCTCCTGATGACATTGCTCAAGCTATTCTGTTTTTCTGTCTGCCGGGATCACAATGGATTACGGGACAGGTTCTTGCGGTTGACGGCGGGATGACTCTCGGTGTTCCTGCCGAATAAATGTATACTACCATCAGTATATCTATCATGGCATGAACTTGTATCGGTCAAAGAGCCAATTGAACTTCGCAGAAGTTTTGATTACCTGAGGGTTATCTTCATTCCTAGGGCACGGGGTACCGTCCGATCGATGAATAAAATTTCATGCAGGTCCTATTCCCGCTGACAAAATTTTACATTTAGGAGGCCTGCTCCTTTTTTGCGGGAAAAATACAAGCCGTGGTGTTCTCACTTGAACTACCGAGTAGCGCGAAAATTTGGATATAACGCCAACCCCTGAAGGGTAAATCAGGAATCCGAGGTAGTAACTGCTGCGTAGTTTTCTCGCACTAATTGAACTTCAATTCGCTCGGAGGGGTATCGGTTCAATCTCTTGCGTCCCCCCGCGTTCCTCATAATGTTCCCCGGATAAGCGGGGAGTAGGAAAGTTAAGCAAGGTTTCAGCGAAAGGTCGCCTAGCACTCGCAAATCGCCATCGTCAATCGGCTTCTCACAATTTGACAAGGATTTAAATCACCGCATTCCGCCTGGCATGGATTTAGGTCTGAGAGTCCATCGATGACTGCGAACTCTGTACTCTTTCTTGGCCGGCATGATGGCTATTTCACCTGTCTTAGGAGCCACCTTGGCCCTCGCCTTTATTTATGCTTTACACCGCCTGCTCTCAATTGGGAAAAGAGACAGTCGTCTTCCGCCGGGACCTCCAACCGTACCCGTACTAGGCAATGCTCATCTTATTCCAACGACCGGAATCGGGTCAAGTATGCTGAACCAAATCACCCGTATGTTTTCCTTGCGCCGAGGTTAATAAAGAGTATAGATTCAAGGAATGGGCGGAGAAGTATGGTCCGATTTACTCTTTGAAGGTCCTCGACTCGACCATGATCGTCATTTCGGATCCCAAGATTATTGGAAATCTCCTGGATAAACAAGGCGCTATCTACTCTGATCGTCCGGAGAATGCGGTCGCGATGCATATTACCGATGGTCATCACTTTTCATTCGAACAACAAGGACCATCTTGGAAGCTGAAGCGGGCAATCGCTGTGCGTTACCTTGGCCCGCAGAAACTGGATTCACATCATTTCCGTATCCAGGAGGCAGAGTATGACGCCTAATCTATCACTGATCATTAGATTTGACTAATTTTATTCATTTAGGTCAATTGTGTTCATGAACAATTTACTTGAAGATCCGGAGCATGTTTTCGAATATGCACGCCTGTACCCAGTTTCGGTCGCATGTACTCTTATCTATGGCCAAAGAGCCAAGGACTTGAATTCTTGGTGGTACAAAGAGTTCTTTGAGATGATGGAACGGGTAAGTCAACCATATGCTAGTTGTGATTCTCATTGTGATCAGGGGTAATGAAGATTTTGAATGGATTATAGTGGGGTGAGGTGCTTGAACCAGGCGCAAACCCTGCTATTGAAGAATTCTCGGCTTTGTGGTATATGCCAGGTAAATGGAAGACCCGCATGAAATACGTCAAGTATGCACGGAACAAGCTTTGGACTGAGGCACGAAACGTTATCGACCGTCGACGTGCTAAGGGAGACAAGCGTGATTGTCTGATAGATGAGAAGCTCGATGAGAGGGCTGGCGAGGACTGGGCCTATCCCGAATTCGCATTCAACAATCTCTTTGGTGAGCTTGTGGAGGCGGGAGCCGACACTACAGCTAACCAGGTCCTTACAATTGTGATGGCATTGGCAAAGCACCCTGAAGTCCAGAAGAAGGCGCAAGCGGAAATTGATCGAGTATGTGGTCCCGACCGCGCACCGCAATTTTCAGACTTCGATGATCTTCCCTACATCAATTGCATTATCAAAGAGGGTCTTCGCTGGCGGCCAACGTAAGTGGATCTTATCCCGTTTCTTTCGCTCATCCGTTCTCGGCCCCTTGCTATGTTTTGCCGTGTATACTAATATTTTTGCTTCACAGGGCACGCACCGCGTTGCCTCATCGAGTCACCAAAGGTTCGTCTTAAAGGAAACCCAGAAGCTGATCAGCATTAACTCGACTTCTATATGATAGACGATGAGTACGATGGATATCTCATTCCCAAAGGAGGTACCATATTCATGGGCGTTTGGGCAATGCATCAAAATGAAAAGCTTTATTTTGATCACGAAAAGTTCAACCCAGACCGGTTCCTGAACCACCCAAAGCTTGCCAATGAATATGCCTCGTCAGCTGACTACGAGGGCCGAGATAAGTACCCCTGTCTTGGATACATCTACGGGTTAACTAACGAGATGCTCACATCATTTTGGATACGGGGCCGGACGTAGAATTTGTCCTGGTGTTCACCTCGCCGAGAGGAACATGTGGAGAATCACTGCGAAGTTGCTGTGGGCATTCACCATCTTGGAGCCAATTGATTCGAAAACAGGCAAGGTCCAGCCACTGGATGAAAATGCATACAACTCCTGCATTCTGGTTAGCCCACTGCCGTTTAAGGTGCGAGTTGTTTCACGCAGCGACAAGCATCTTGCTACGGTAAAACAAGAGAAGGCCGAGGCTCTCCGATTTCTGTCGCAGTGGGATTAGGCGTGTTTTGTTTAGCTCAAGTTGCGTTCAGATTAGCAAGTATATCTCTAGAAGGGAGCAAACACCTGTGAACGAATCGGGAGGTAATCTAAGTACTTTCTAAGCTGTCAATCATTGCAATATCCTTCTCCAGGATTAAGCATTTAATAGAGGCAGTTAATAAGATGAATTTAAGACAGTGTTTAGAAAGTGCACATGTAGACTTGCGAGAACATGTGAAGCATTGACCTAAAGATTTCAAAGGACCAGGACGCCTTGGTTGTTAGGACCTCTATGCTTGATACATAGGTTCAGTTTTCTCTTTATCAAACGGCACAGTATCTTCGCTTATTTCATATGTAGTGAGTTAATATAAGTCAGTCCGGTCCTATGCGCAGCTTTACTTACGGAGAACCTTTACTCGACTAGAGCAAATTGGTCAACTCTTGCAATTTAACGGACTTGAGCGCAGCTTGACTTGGAATAATATGCAATTTATATCACAGACTCAATCTGACTTGGAGACAGTCCATGGATGGTACAGACAAAACTCGCATTGCGGGGCGAAACCCCGCCACTGAGAGTCCACTATCACGCAATTTTTGACTTTATATAACTTGGTGCGCTTACCTTTCCCATTTGATGTCTACTCAATGGCCCTGGATGTACGGCAAGTAAGCCAACCGGAACCTTTTCTTCTACCTCGCAGAAATATCATATCAACAGTGGTGAGCAGGCTGAGACACGTCGGATTTCTCATATTGTCAAAATTCATTCCTATTGTATATATCAAACTAGTAGAAAAATCACAGTCATAGTAATAGAAAGGATAAGGGACCTGATCACTGATGTTCATGTTCGGGATAATTCGAATATGATCCATCCACTTGCACTTCGGAGGATTTTCGCTTAACCGGAGCAATTTCGGGACCCGAAAATAGACCAAATTAAACATCACACTACATGTCACGCAGCATATGATTCGCGAATATTATATCATGGGAAGACCTAGCAGAGGTAAACAACGTGAGTCACTGCAGACAAGGGATCAAATGCATCTTAATTTCTTCTATAATGACAATTTTCACCCTGCAGAGTCTGGATTAAATGCCCTGGTCATAAGGTTCAGTGAACCAAAATGACTACTACGTTTAAGGCCGAGACTAAGGTGGAACTAAGTATACTCGAACCCAAGCCTCCAAGGCGGCGAGCCTCACGAGCATGCTGGTATTGCGGAAAGCGAAAGGTCCGCTGTGATATGATCCAGCATGGATCACCCTGCACGAATTGCAAATTTAACCGTGTGCATTGCTTCGTGGTCGAAATCCCCAAGGCACGGTAAGCTTACAAACCTCAATTTTTAAGTAAATTTCGCAACTTTTATCAGTACGCTAAGATCACATACCTTGTGAATTTTCAGAGCAAACGGAAAAGTGCGCAGAGGTAAGCGTCGGGCAGTTGGAACAACTTCTTCTTGCGGCGGTGCCCACCCGGCCCATAAGCTCTCAGAAACACCCGTCGAGTCTTTCCACGAGTATTTTCTGGACAATTGGGCCCAAGTATCTACTACAGCAAGGGAAGAAGGTAAGCATTACTCATTGCCTGTCTGTTTCCAACAAGCAACACTCAAAGATCTCGAAATCCACGCCGAATATAATGACTGACACGAAAGTACGAGCAGAAAATTACCAATCCACAGTGTCTAATGTGAATACACACTGCCAATTAAAATCAAGCCTCAATCCCCGCGCTTACACATTGGTGTCCTCGCCATCGCAGGTCTCCAATGGCGAGCACTGTCGCAATCAATGGCTTGCAAACATCCCAGGATTCGCCCGAAAACCTTCTTCTAGACTTCAGGAAGAAGATATAATTTACCTTGTTATGAAGAGGGCATTAACGGTTCCTGATGCAGAGTTGCGCAATGAGCTTCTGAAGAGCTATGTGCAATATGTGCATCCGAGCATGCCCCTATTGGAACTTTCAGATTTCATAGAGAGCATTGGGGTTGAAAAACAAGGGCACCACTTGAGCCTCTTGCTATTTCAAGCAGTTATGTTTGCTGCTACGGCATATATCGACTTCAAGCATCTACAAGCGGCCGGCTATCCAAGTCGAAAGGCAGCTCGGGAGGCCTTTTTTATGAGAGCAAGAAATTTGTACGACCTTGAATACGAAACTGATACAATCTCACTTATCCAGTCCCTCTTGCTCATGACACATGTGGATGAGTCAAGTATCGATCAGAAGGACAGCTGGCATTGGCTGGGGGTTGGTGTGTCTCTAGCATACTCCATTAGCCTACATCGTGATCCAACGAATCGCTACGCATCTGTGCGTCATCGACGTATGCGCAAACGAATTTGGTGGTCTATTTATGTTCATGATCGCCTACTTGCTTTGGGAATGAGACAACCTATGCGTATCAAGGACTGTGATTGTGATGTGCCTATGGTGACTACCGATGATTTCAAGCTGTTTCCAGTGACTGAGAAGATGATCAGTATTCTAGGTCACTGTGAGATTCTTCAGGATATTAGGCATCGACGACAACTGATCATTATGTTTATTGAGAGGTCAAAGCTCTCTGTCAACCTTGGCCATGTTCTGTCTGCTCAATATTCGACCCTGAACTACCGAGTCAACAGCAGTGGGGAAAGCATGATGATCTCTCCGCAACGGTTCGCATCTCGGACATCGGAGGTCCAGCAATGCGACCGAGACTTAGAAGCATGGCAAAACCATCTCCCTCCAGAAATGAAATTCTCTCCCGCTGCCGCTTCCGACCTTCCCGAAGTGGAAAAGGTCATGCACCTTCACCGAGCGACCTTGGAGATGATCTACCTTGCTACTTCAAGCGCTCTACACCGGCCTGAACTTGTTCATTTAAACTCACAACCGGGAATGCGTGCATTATCGTGCGACAGGGTTAGGTCAGCTGCGACGGCCATTTCAATCATTTCATTGGATCTGCGAATGTTGCAACTTATCTATCGCCTACCAGCAACTGGTGCGACGGTGCTCTTTGCTGCTGCTATCAGTCACCTCTATGATATGACGTTGGACGACCCAAACGCGCAGAATATGGGCTTTATGTGTTTAGATCACTCCATACATGCCTTGCAAATCCTGGAAGAGACGTATGGTTCTGCAAATCGTGCGCGAGAGTTTTTGCAAGTGATGGTTGAAAAGATTGGTACCCACCCAAGATCAAGTCATCCCAAGCGATAATTGTTCTCTTCGCAATGGTCTAATTAATGCCAAGTAGCAAGCTGCCAATGCGACTCTCAAGACTTTTGGCGGATAACGTTCACCCGTAGTTCATATCAGGTGAAACAGAAGTGCAAAATGCAAAGTTCTAAGGTCTTTGCGATGAAACGAGGGGAGCACAGCGCGCTCCGTAGAATGATGTGACCATTTGAATTTCTCTCGCCGGCCAAGAAATCTGAAATTACTCAACTTTAGAAGTGGGAGAATTTGTATGAAACACAATCCTCTATAAGAAGGATCTTCATGTAAGAAGGGCGAGTCGTGATTTGCCCGTAAAAATGCATCTATAGATCTATTCGATCAATAGGCCTATCAATAGACCTGGTAAACAAGACTTTGGAGGATCCCAGCGGTAGTCATAACCTATTATGGCTAGTTATAGCCTTCCCCATATGATTTAGAGTTGGTACTAAGCCTGAAATAGAAGGATATCCCTCCAGAATTCAAACTCGATAGCTAAATTGCTACCATGAGGGAATCCAACAGGCAAGATGTGGCAGGTGACCACAACACCACAGCCCTCAGGTAGAAGACATTATAATGTGGTCAGAAAGCTGTCATCTTCCTGATACTAAGTCCTTCTTTTATCTTTTCATAATAGTCAAAACTTACACTCGAAATCGGTGGTAGGGGGTGCGGTTATATCCTTAGCTAATTGAAACTCGGACGAAATCACGTGTTATTCTACGGCTAAGCAGATTAAGTATATAGCTATCCTAGTGAATGATAGGGACTAGACTAGCAACCCTTTATAGCAGGAAAAAGGCAAAAATCTAGAGAGTCGCGATAATTCTAATTAGACCTAGCAATCACCCGCCCCGCGGGTCCAAGATCAGGAACCTCCACCTGCACCTCCGAGGGTCAGGGTCCAACCTCACCGACCCTGACCCGGACCCTGACCCTCCGAGGGCCCCTTGAGGGTTACCCGCTGAGGGTCCAACATACCCGCATAATTCACTTACCTGTAGGACACGCTTTACCCTTTAAGGCTTGGTGACTAATCTGATAGACACCTAAAACTGGCAAAAAAACACGTTTTCTACCTGTTTGTCTTGTTTGTGGACCCTGAGGGTCACCCGCGGGTAACCCTCCACCTACCGTGGGGCGGTGCGGGTAGAGGGTCCGGAGGGTCACCCGCGGGTGAGTGCCAGGTCTAGTTATGTCAGGATTTTGGTGCATAATCTATGCATTTATCTAGAGCTGCCAATTTAACATGGAAGCACATATTCTGCCCTCTCTGACCGCCTTCATATCTATCTGAATCTCTAACTGCAGCTTGCTTTTGCATGTCATATTTCTATGCTTCTCTCTTTGCTTTCCTGCGTCACCTTGGGTATTCAGATTTACTCCTCTCTTTTACCCCTCTCTCGGGTGTGTCCGGCAGAGGTCATATTATTCCTTTGTCTATAAATACAGCTTCAAAACCAGACTGAATAAAGAGGGCTTTCATCTCGATTTACCTCCCACTACCCTTTCTCTCTCCCATAAAGGGCAGACCAGGGAGACTCCTTTCTATATTTTCTATCTTATTGTTCTTTCATCAAAGGAGATTTCATCTATCTCTCCTATCTTTCATGTCTAGGTCAGCCAGCACGCTGCAGTGTCAGCTGTATAAAGGTCACATAAGTGGTTATAACAGATAAGATCTACAAGAATTATGCTAGTGCGGTTAACCAACGGTTAACCGCAAAATGACGGTCTTGGTCTTGGCTGTCACTTTGCTAAGACCGCAAATTTGTGGTTGCGGTTAGCAAAATGCTAACCAAGACCAAGACCATGCCGTAGTCTAATCATACCATTAGATGCATTCTTGAATCCTTCGGACGAAAGGAGCGTGTCTGAGCAGCCCGAGGGTGAAGATGTATATGTTGCCGGGAATCGTACAACCACAGCGGGCCCAGAAGCTGCTGCTGGTGATGAATATATATCTGGGACCCCTCCAGAGCTCCGTCTAATACTGCTGTATTAGGTTATCTAGAGGATATACTACTATAGGTTGGTAGCAAGCAATGGAGCACAGAGCAGCACGCCCGAAAAATTAAGGGTCTAATCAGCGATTTTGGCAGGAAGCAGATGGACGAGAGACATCAGGTGACTTTGGCTGAAATGAAGGGATGGAAGCCTAACTAGGCAATAGGGCTTAGGGCTAGCCAGTCAGAATATTATATCATTTTCGTTTATTGTAACTTTCACTTATTGTAATACATTTCGTTTCGATAGGAGGGGTTACTATAACTGGAAGTTTACTGTAGTGAAGAGTTATATCAGATATATATACTTTGGTGAGGCATAGCCTGAACCTCTCGGAAATCCAACAAAAACATAGGCTTTGTAATATATCTGTAAGAATTCTGTATTAGCCTTGTATTTAAACTATATAATTAGCTATTTCTGTAATATATTATATATCTACCCCCTTTATAAGCACCTTTACGTGGGAGAAAAGAAGGATCTGAAGCATTTTAATATTGTAGTGTAAATAAGGTCGAGGCTTTTTGGTGCTCACAGTGAAGGATTGTTTCCATTGGAGTTGCTTATACGGTTTTTCTGTAAAACGACTGAGATGAGTGCTTTCTCCAACTCCCTTCAATCTTGGGCTGTTATAATACCCGATCACATTGCTACGGACACGGTGCTGACAGGCGAATGTGCTCGGGAATCCATCTTGTGGAGCGAAACCACTGGCAGATTGTTGCCGAATAGCTCGGGGTATTTGAGTCATTCACTTCATGATGGACACACATCGTCTGGGTTTAACGTTGCTATTTATGTTTCCTACTTTTCAGAATTGTCCTGGATTTAAAGCACTTCTTAGATTTCCTGCTATTCAGATTAGCCCGGGAACTATTCCTGCTGCATGTTGTGTGAACTATCCCTCCCCTCGTTCCACAGGACATTGGTCTCTTTATTCGAGTATCTATAAGCAGTCCTAAGGATTGGTTACCTAAATTAACTAGAGTTGTACAGCCAGGGCAAATAAGCGCTCAACTTCATGGGAACCATGAATCAAATTCATGTAATGGCATATGGGTGTAATAGATGTCCTGTCTAAGAGCCCAATGTAAACACAACCAGTGCACTTAGAGTATCGTCCCAAAGAATTGTCCAAATGCCTCAGTGAATCGCATAACCCCCGTCGACCGACTCCGTCAGAATATTATGACTATAACTGTAGTATAGTGATACGACCAGAGAAGGCGACCCACTATCATAGTTACCCCAACCATATAAGTTGACCTAAAGCTGGCAAGAAATACCACTGCCCCCGCGATTTCTTCGGGGAAGGACAAGACGCCCCATGAGGGTTGCGTCAATATTAGGTTTTAGCTGGGTGTGAATTAGTATGGGCTGTAATACTGCCAATGGTTTGAGGTGGAAGGTGCACATACAAAGTCTCGTATCTCAGGCGTCATCTGAGGGTATTAACGAGATAGAAATTCTCAGTCAATGGTAGGTATCAGTCGCCGGAAGGATGCATCATACCCCTGGGCATACAGCGTTGATTCTGATGCCGAGCTTGACGTAATCTAGGGCGTCCGGTCTTGGTTAGGCCCTGAATTGCTATATCCTACCATCAGCCGGATTACATCTGAAAGGCCAGAGATTATATGGGTGCCAACCGTGCTTAGAAATATTGTATAGGCTGCTTTCAGGCATTGCTATCATACCCAGGATCGAGGACACGTTGATATCGACCCTTTCGACTCCCTTGCCCGTAGCCTTGAGTATAGACGATCAGCGATGGACGACGAAGTATAGTCTGATTGGGAACGGACCGAGTAGTCTTGCGGGTGCAGAAGAAGCGGTTCCTGCTTCTCCATTAATCTCACCTCAGCGCGTTCACACAGCCACAGCCCCCTCAGGTTGATGGAAAGGACCCTATCCAAATCACCTAGGGTATTTTGAGAAGTCGGTCGGCAAGGGCCGGGGACTGCTGCATTGTTAACCGCGTAATCAATGTGCCAAAAGACCCTTAAAGCCTCCTTGAACGCTTGATCGACTTCCTCCTCAATTGCCAGGTTCCCTTGCAACGGCAGGAACTGCGCGTCGGGAAACTCTTTGAGTAATAGCGACTCTGTGTTCCTCAGACCGTTACGCGATAGGTCTAAACCAGCTAAGCGCCTGACACCTTCGCGTGCAAATTGAAGTGTGCAGACCTGCCCGGTAATACCCCCGGCGCCTGTGACAAACGCAACACTAGATATAAGCGGGGTTAATTCATATTCACGACTCGAATGCCAGCTTGGTTTACCCGAGAGATTCAAATGCATGTTCGGTGTTCCCACAGGCTTTGATGGAGAAGGGAACTGAGGGGAAACGTCAGCTGGAATCAGCGGGGGAGGCTGGTGATCTTTCTGAATCAACCCTTGGAGCGCTCTATCAGAGCGACTTATTATCCTCGGTTGTCAATGCGGGCCAATCTCGGGGTAATGCTACTTGCGTTGCGCTTAGGTAGGGCCATAAGGCGCTTTTGTACGGACTGTTTTGGCTCATGGAGGAATTACAGAGCAACTTGCGCTAGATGGTCGAATCAAGGTCAAACACTTGTATCTCCTTTTGCTCTGTGTGTGTGTGTGTGTGTGTGTGTGTGTGTGTGTGTGTGTGTGTGTGTGTGTGTGTGTGCCAAGTTTAATGCCAAGTTTGAACCCGACAGTACAAGCTGTTAAAAACAATATTGTTCTTGTATGCTTGTTGTAAACAGCTTCTAACACACTTAAGGGGTTGGTCAAAGAAAGCGCTTTAACTCAATCTTAATAGTCCTGCCCCGCCAAGGATTTCCATCTTTCGTGGCCAGAGACAAGAGACACCGGCAGTTTCCCTTTTTTTTTTTTTTTTTATTTCTTTCTCTTAAGGTCACTCTCTATTATGGGCGCTGAACAGCTACATTTCAGCGAAACACCAAGTGCAATTAGGAGTAAATAGCATAGAGAAATCAAGTCAAATGTATATTGATGATTCAAGAAAATTTCAATTTGTTCATCCTTGTTGTCCTATGCTGGAAAATAGAGGCGGCTATACCATCACAGAGGAATGCCTACTGTAAACCCTCCATCCACGGCGATATTCTGGCCTGTCATCCACTGAGCATCATCCGAGCAAAGAAAAAGAACCACTCGTGCAATATCGCGAGGTTCTCCAAGCCGCGGCCATGGCGTACCCTTTTTCATCTCCGAAATAATGCTCTGGTCGTCAAAATTGGTGCTGGACAAGGCCGTCCGCACGACCCCCGGGCAAACAGCATTGACATTGACGTAATCTTTGGCATGGTCGAGGGCAGCGTTCCGTGTTAGCATTGAGAGCGCCGCTTTGCTCGCCGCGTATGCTGTTTCGCCCCCGATCGCCGTGATTCCAGCCGAGGACGAGATATTCACGATTCGGCCGCGCGATCCAGACGCCGTCACTGGCTGCAGCAGGAATTGTTTGATGGCTTCGCGCATCGCCGTTGCCGGGCCGCGGGTGTTTATGCTTAGCATGGATTGCCAGATTTCGTCGGTTTCTTCCACAAATGGACGGAGTGGAACCCAGAGACCGGCGTTGTTGACGAGGATGTCCAGCGTTCCGTAGGTCTATGCGCAGTCAGCAGTGTTAGATGCCTGAGCGATTGATCGGCAAAAGCCGAGTCATGCTTTTGAAGCTTACCTCGACCGCGACTTGCACGAGACGCACGATCTCATCTGTCTTCCCTAGGTCGCATTTCTGGAAGATGGCTGGTCGGCCGTTGGTGGAGATCACTTCGTGAGTCGGGATATGCTTGTCGGCTTCGAAGCCCTTGGGCGAAGCTTCTGGCCGGAGGTCTGCGCAGACTATTGATGCACCTGCTTCCGCCAGAGCAAGTGCAATCGCTCGTCCCATTCCAGACGATGAGCCTGTGACGATCGCAACCCGGCCGTCGAGTTTTCCTGAACCATCTTCAAGCGAGCTGCTAGACATTGTCACATGGAAATAGGGGCCACAAACCTGATTCTTCGAAATTCTGCAAGTTTCGTGCATACGCTTCAACTGGGGATGTTTATATTTGAAGCGACATCGCACCTTACCCCGCGATGTATTCCGCGAGTCGTCCCGAGGGCTTCTCGGGGTGACTGACGTAATTACACCGAATACATACCGACCATGATATAACTGGTAGCCTCCATTCCTACACTATCTTGGAGGGAAATCCAATTTCGAAATAATGAGCGACACCCCCGTGGTGCAGTTAGTCGTTGCCCCTCATCGTCCGATCCACGATGAGGCGGAACTTGACAATGATCTCAACAAGGCTTTCGCGTTGCTCTTGAGGTACTTGTCGATAACCATGGAAACACTGGCCAAATCACCGTTAACGTTGTGAATTAGGCGTAATGGCCTGCTTGCCGCGTATCAGGGACGCAAGTTTGAGGACCGACACACCAGAGTGTACATACTCCTCTGGGACAGCCTCGGCTCGAGCCTTCGGTTCCTCACCTCAGACGCCTACGATGAGTTCAACACGCTTGCACAGCCGGGTCTCAGAGGCCGCAGTATTACATGGACTCAGCATGCCGCCATCCAAGCCTCAGCCCTCGCCAGCATGGACCGTTTTAACAGCTTGTTGACATCTCCAGCCATCGAAGTTGCCTGGACAAGCGTCAAAGAAGGGAAAGTGGGCGGGTACCTTAAACAGTTCAACAAGGTGGTTCGCCCTATTTTAGATACTGAGCCAGGGTGCGATGGCTTTTTTATCAGTCCGCATCTTGAAAACCCTCACAACCAGGTGCTCCTGATCAACTGGAAAAGCGTCGACGTAGGTGTACCTGTCCTTTCCGGGGCAGCGCGTCAATATATCTGAAAAGCCCGCTAAGCATAACATCAGGCCCATCATGTCGAATTTGAAAACAAGGCGACCTTCCAGGAGTGTATCGATGCGCTGTATGATTACTACCGGGAGTTTGTTGTTCCCTGGCATATCGTCGGACTGAGAAAATTGGCTTAGCGTAGCCCTGCATAGCCTAGAAACAGGATCCATAGTTTCGTCAAAAGGATTCAGTCCACTTGGGTCCTAGTTATTGTACTAGACAGATATTGATAATATTCTTGGAAGTGATGGCTCAGCCTACGAACAGAGAAAAGAAGGAAGGCAAAAAGTCATGAAGAGGGAAGAATCTAGCTATGCCTAACCCCAGCTATATGGAAGCTGCAGAAGGTGGGGAAGCGGTGAGATAGTGCCAGTCATGGTCTCACCGCTTCTCCAACAAATATTATAGTTCTGCATGCATGTCGATTCCAACTTGTGTAGCAATTACAGCGGATAATGGAGATATGATTCCACGTGTCTTGATAGCTTCAATAACCCTCAAAGTGGGTTGGATCTTTCTGGAAGGTTGTCAGGGGACCCAATTAGTTTTCCGAGTCCATTGAAGAACTGTCTATTGGATTAGGGTTGGTTATAAGTGTTGATGAGATCTTTGGAAGTCTGTTCTTCTGCTTAGGGCAATCGGATGCAAAATAGCCAGGTTTTCCATGATTGAAGCAATGGCTCTTCTTAATCTATTCTTTTTGTCGCTCTGTTTCGGTTGATCTTCACGGTATTTATTCGAGTTATGGCGATAGTACGAGTTTTGAGGTTTATTATGGTATCGTAGACTCTTGGGGTAATTGTTCTTGTTCTTCTTCTTGAAGATTTTGTCAGAGGTTTTGGGACTTTGATCAATAGATCTGGGTTATCTGTGGTCTTGCTATCCTTACTGAAAATATTGGGCTACTGCCACATATTCAGAACGGGTTTTCGGTATTCTAATATCACCCGTTTTGAATTGCTAGGCTAGAGCACCCCGGGTATTGAACTGGATGTGCTTATTGAGATCCAAGTTTGACTCGACTGGCGCAAAAACACCCCGAGATACTTCTGAGCCAAGACCCTAATCCTTCCAGATATTCTCGTAGGAGTACTATAGCTAACCAATGATTCGGGTGCTATAGCTGTAGAACAAGAAGTAAGGCTATACTCGCGAAAGATAGCTATCTATGTCCGTGACTAACCTCTAATTTCGTGTTGATAGCTATATATTATTCCGGGTTTATTTACTGATATTTACGAATTAGAGAGTAGAAGCTAGATAGATAGCGTGATGATGAAACTATTTCGGCAAATGTACGCTCGTTAAATATTTCTCTACAGGCTCACCGTACTCTGGAAGGGACACGCTATACCCTTTGTTCCCCTCTAGATTACCGGAGGGCCCATCTTTAGCATGCGCAATATCCCCCGTCGACAGTCCATTGTGCTATAAGGAGAAAGTTAGACCGACAATTCTTGAAGCGACTGTAGGGATCTGGCTTCTTACCTCCGGTCACATACGAGGCTTCGTCGCTCAACAAAAAGCACACAACGTTGGCGACTTCTGACGCTTGTCCCATACGGCCTAGCAAGGTTGCGCTGCCCATCACTTCGCCATCAAAAAGGCCTTTGGCTTCCCCGTCTCGAAAAATACGCGTATCTATTGGCCCACTAAGTTGATCCGCAAGGCATAATTAGTGAAATGCACCCAGGAAAAAGGGGGGGGAAGAGGCGTGCGGAGCTGGTGCTGTAGCAGAGCATTCGTTCAAACGTACGGGAGTAGCGAATTGATTCTAATCCCATCCCTGCCAAACTCTCCAGCGGCTGAGGCAGTAAGCCCAATAACGCCATGCTTACTGGCAGAATATGCAGCACTCTTGGGGAGCCCGTGGATACCTGCGGTGCTGGAGACATTCACGATTGACCCGCCTGGGCGAGGCAGATGTGGAAGTTGAGCGCGCATACAATGCATTGTTCCCTTGAGGTTGACATCCACCATGCGATCCCAATCTTGCTGCGCCTGAGAAACGGAAGTCAGACTATACAGCCATGCAACAGTCTTTTGTGATGTCTTACGACTGTCTCCACTGTTGTGCTACCATCCCCTCCAGCTATTCCCGCCACATTCGCACAACCATCAAGACGCCCGAAGTCAGCCTTTAAGCCGCTTATCCAGGATAAAACACTTGCGTCGTCGCTTATATCGACGCGCGTAGTTGTGACCTTGGTGGCGCTTTCAAGTTCGGCACCTGCACCACGAAGACCATGTCACATTAGCTCTTTATACCCTGCAATGGCCGATAAGACCAGGAAGCATGGATGCATGGCTTGCAAAGCGGCACTCACAGAAGCGTTTTGTCTCCTGTAGCCCCTTTTCATCTACATCGGAAAGTGCAACTGCGGCTGCTCCGGATTTGGCAATCCTGAGAGCTGTCGCTCGACCGATCCCTGAGGCGGCGCCGGTGACCGAGTAGACTTTGCCTCTCAGACTCGAGAACATTATTGTGTGCAAAGGGAGATTAAATTATTTGCCTTTAATATCACGACGCGAGCCTTTCCTGTGAAAGCCAAAGTTGGAAAAAGAAATATGAGCGAGAGAAGAACAATGCGATATCAGGTGAGTGACCCTATCTTCTCACGGTCTCTTCCTTCTGTTTTAACGTAAATTAAGTCGCACTTTGCTTGTTGGCTTGCCCCAGGATGTGCCGAAATCTCCGCGAGAGGTATTGTGCCGAACATTTGCAATGAAGGCTTCGCTGTGGCTTCGATGTTGCATGTGGGGTGATTTTGCCCAGGGGGTCGAACCCCACTTCCCCACGGTCCTTCTTGGGGACGTAATGATCTGTTTAGAGTTCGTCGGGGGAACTCGGTCTGTCCGAGAATGGTCCGCCACCCTCATTCCGGAATACCAGTGGATTCTGCTTTATTAGGACTGTGGTGGCCGTTCGACAATATACCTTTTCTCAAGATGCGAGAAACTGTTCGCCGCTATGGCTCTGCAACACATTACTCTTGGCTTGCTAGCAGTCTCAGTGCTGTATGCACTCTACCGTCTACAGAAAATCGGCCGCCGCCTCCCTGGCATGCCCCCTGGCCCAAAGACCGTGCCTTTGCTAGGGAATGCCCTCCAGATTCCGACTACAGGGCTAGGGAAGAAGTGAGCCCCCGGAGCGAGTACTGATAGAATCAGAGATTGACTTGCGCTAGGTTCAAGGAGTGGGCCGATATATATGGGCCAATTTACTCGCTCACCATCGGACCAACATATGTGATCGTGATATGTGACCGGAAGGCAGTAAATATGCTTCTCGATAAAAAGGGAAGCATCTATTCCGACAGGCCATTCAACTATGTCACGAACTATGTCACGCATGGGGATCACTTGACGCTAGAATGCCAGACTACTTCATGGAGAGAAAAGCGGTCGGTCGTCACTAGGAATCTCAACCCCAAAACTCTTGATGAAAAGCATTTCCGGATTCAAGAAGCCGAGTAAGATTCGCCTAGCCCTCTTGGAAAGGCCAGGAACTGACCACCCCATGCTCTAAAGGGCGGTGATCTTCATGAACAACCTCCTGCAAGATCCGGACCAGATCTTTGGTTACGTTCGCCTGTACACCTTATCGGTGGCCAGCAGCATCATGTGGGGCAACAGGGTAGCCAGCTTGGACTCTTCGGAATATAAAGATTTCTACGAGCTCATGGATTTAGTACGCAATCGCCACCTTTTTCCTCTTACAGTGACAGCTAACGCTAGCATTCTGCAGTGGCTAGAGACCCAAGAACCCGGCGCGAACCCCCCAATTGACGAGTTTTCAGTCCTGAAGTACTTACCAGGCCACTGGAAGAAACGAGCAGACAAGTGCCGGGCGATGATGGATGACATGTGGGATCGCGCTCGAGCCAGGGTCGATGAGCGTAGAGCCAAAGGCATCCGTCGAGACAGCTTTATCGACGACAAATTGGATGAGTACGCGATCAAGGGCTCACCAATGACAAAGCATGCTTTTGACAATCTGTTCGGAGAGCTCCTCGAAGCCGGTGCAGATACGACATCCAACCATATTCTAACCTTGATTCTTGCTCTTGCCAAATATCCTCACATACAGAGGCGCGCGCAGGAGCAAATTGACGCTGTTTGTGGGAGTGAGCGAGCGCCCCTATTCTCCGACTTCGATAAGGTGCCCTATGTCAACTGTATTGTCAAGGAGGGAATGAGGTGGAGACCAACGTAGGTGGAGACCCTCCCTTGAACAGCAACTCTTGACGCTTATTTCCCATACTCTCGCTTGACAGAGCCTCAACTGGCTTGCCACATATGACGACGCAAGGTATGTGGAGCTTTTTAATGAAATAAGTGTAACGCAAAATCACACTAACTGAATCGTAGACGATGAGTACGAAGGAATGCTGATTCCCAAGGGCTCCATGGTCTTCCTTGCGATCTTCGCAATGCACCATAATGAGGGCATCTACTCTGATCATGATACCTTTAACCCGGATCGCTATTTGAACCATCCGAAACTCGCCAATGAGTATGCCGTTGGCCCTGATTACAACAATCGAGATAAGTACTATACTACGCCCTTAGCCGTTTATGGGATATTGTTACTAACTATCGTTCACACCACTATGGATACGGCGCTGGGCGTCGGATCTGCCCAGGCATGCACCTAGCAGAACGAAGCATGTGGCGAATTGTTGCGAAACTGCTATGGGCCTTTGAGATCTCCGAGCCGGTGGATCCAGCTACTGGAATGGTCCTACCCCTAGACGTGAATGCCTTTAATTCGGCGATACTTACATGCCCCCTGCCATTCAAAGTGCAGGTCAAACCTCGGAGCCAGCAGCACTTGGAGTGTATCACGAGAGAACTCAGTCAGGCGCAGCAATTCATGTCTCAGTGGGAGTAGATGGAGTACTTGAGTTGTTGGCTACCGCGTTCAGAAGCAATGAGATGCTACGGCCAGCATTTCACTAGGGAGATCCACTGCCTCCTACTGTACTATTCCGCACGGGGATGGCATCCATTCCACGCTTTTTGTCCTTGCGCCCTATAATAAATCGTACGGTAGATAGCAGGGACCTGTCCCGCCATTACACACAGATTGTCTGTGCGTTGGCCACTTAATTACAGTAGCCTATTATCACTGTTTCTCGCGCGCTCTATCAATTCTGCTAGGGTGTTGGTACCCTATAACTATTCTACGTTGAACTATGGTGTAATTCCTCCCCCTCGATAGTTAAGAGAGCGGCAGCTAGGCTAAAAGCCTAACTCTATTCCTGACACGGCACTAGGGTGGTACCGTCTTAGTATGTGTCGGAAGCGGTGAGCCCCATGACGGGCAGTTTCTCACCGCCCCCGCGTTTGCCAGCCCTCATATAGCTGAGGGGTGCGCCAGATAGCTTCTTCCCTCTTCATGAGTTTTTGCCTTCCAGTTTTTTTCCCCCTTTGCCCGTAGGCATAGCCATCATTCCCAACAGTATGGATTATGATTGGCCGGGGGCGGGTATAGCAAGTTCTGGTCGAAACTATGCTTTATCTCCCGCACAAAGCTACGGCTTTCAACGGCTTTTCGGCCGCAAACCGATGGCCAAACGGAGCGAATGAACCAGACGTTGGAGCATTATTTGCGATGCTTCATTGATACGGAACAGTTGACTTGGCCGCCCCTTTTCCGAACTGCCCAATTTGCTTGCAACAGTGCTTACAATACGACTACAGGCGTTGCGCCATTTTATGCCCTGCTTGGCTATCACCCATCATTCCACTTACGCGCTACGGACAGCGCTACGGAAATGGAGGCCCCAGCTGCATCAGCCTAAGGGACTCGGTCGTCGTAGTGTTAGCCGTGGGGACTACTTCTACTAGGGCTACGGTAATCGGAGATAGGGGATCGTCGACGATATCGTTAGGATATATACTATATTCGAGGTATTCCCGAGGGAGGAGGGTGTAATCCTGCCTACGGATCCTTACGGGAGAGGGTATCGCCGACGATATTTTACTTGCTAGCGAAATACCGGATAAGGAAATAAAATCGCGCTAAGAATTCGTACTATCTAGCCTATAGGAGTTAAGCTTCTTACTCGTTATAAAATATTATAAGGATTAATAATCTGAAAAGCTACTAAAGCGGTCTTTTCTCTATAATCTGTTACGGAATCGGCAGTTTTGAGGCTATTCGGAACTTTTGAAGATTGAGCGCGACCGGATCGCTCTGTACTCGCTTACTCCTCACCGCACATTGGCTATGTCAGCTCTCCATGATAAAAAGGAGCATCCTATCCCTTCTGATATTTCTTCTTCAAGAATCAGTCTCTGTTCTTACTTCGCTGATTATCTTACTCATCCCATTCCTTTACGGAGCATCGCTTCTCACCTAACCGACAGGTCGACTATCCTGCCAAAGTAGTCTCTCATAACATTTAAACGCCTATATTAAATCGAATAAAATAGATAAAAATAGTCGGGTTAAAGATTTATTATTCCTATACATAGGAGTATTTTTGAAAAAGAAAAATTTAGAAACCCAAGGTTTTTATATAACTTATACGCCCGTATTTGCTATAAAGACTGCGATAGTGTTCCCGGTTACTGCGGTAGATCTAGACCTTAAATAAGCTGAATCAAATCTTACTCTAATAGGGCCAGAGGATGAGTGGAATAATTCAATTTGTACGTTGGATAGTGACTAATACTTTAAGGATTCTTAGCTAACTATTGTTTAGGGAAGCTAGAATTTTACCGCGATGCGCCTATTTCTCTGTAGCTAGTTGCCGGGCGATTCCAAGATAAGAACGTAAGTGCCGTTTTATGGTGACCGGGGATAGGTACTTAGGTTGTGGAAGCCTTAGAGTACCTATAGAAATTCTTTGAGTAAAGTATGATCTAGGATAAGCATCCTAATACTTAATATAATAGTATTATGCGTTTAGCTAGTGGAAAAGGATCCTTTGTTATAAGTAGCTAGTATTTAGTCTAATAGAATTAAGCTCCCTTTATTTCTTACTATGTTAAGTATTACCGCGGAGGAAGTTAAGTACCTTTTTTGCTATTGAATTTCACTAATAGAAGTAGTTCTTACTATCTATATTACTAGCATTAGTATAACTGTTTTATATCTCTTCTATATGTTCTATACGTCTCTTCTATATGTTCTATACTTCTCTTCTATATATTCCAAATGTTACTAGTACAATAAGCTACTATCTATAGGTATAAATAAAATCTAGACTATGATAGAGTATACTTCATACAACTTAGGTAGTATATTTAATAAGTAGAGCTACTAGTTTTCTTATAAGTGTTACGAACTAGTTGGTAGGATAGTAAGCCTATCGATTAGGTAAGGCACGACTATCTAAATACTATAGGTAACTCTTAAGAGGAGGCGGAGGCAATATATTGTAATAAGAATAGAGACTAATTCTTAAAGAGAATTATAGCTAAAGGATAGGACGCCTTTTCTTATAGAAGAGGCTAATATAATATTTATATAATAGGGAAGGAATTATAAGCGAAGCGAGGGCGGACTAGAGGCGAATCGCTACTAGTCTAGTACGTATAACGAAGAATCCGGGAATAGCTTCAAAGAAGCCTATCCCGTAACAATAAGTAGTAATTTTATTATTACTAAGTAAGGCAATATCTTAATTAATATGCCTCCTAAACTACTTCTTATTTTAGTTTCTAAGCTACTAGCATTATATATCAATAATCGACTTCTACTAATAAAGGATAGGTTTTAGGGTATATAATATAAAATAACCTACCTAGGGCGCTAATAGGGGCATTAAACCTAGTCTCGCGAACTTGCTAGACAACTAATAGATATATAGTTATGTAGGATATAATAAAGCGTAATGCTTAAATCGAAGAGGAATAAGCCGAATAATTCCGTAGAAAATGCTCTAAGGATATAGGCTATATGTCAATAATACTCTAATACTCTCTGCCTATTCTTTTAGTAAAAAATATTCGAGACTAGTACTTAAGTGGGACCCTAATACGTATGATTACGTATGATTACGCGAAGCTTACTCCTCGATTTATTAGGAGGGGTAATATAAGGAGACAATCATAGTATCCGACGGCAAATAGTTGGCACTAATAGCCGACGCGTTTATATATATACGTATACCTAGGTAGCTATTCTAAGCGTACTATATAGATATATATATCCTAATTATACCTAGAATACCTCTTTAGAAATTAACTCTAGGGTTACGTACTATAAGTTATGCGTCCTAGCTTTCTCCTTAGCATATATGATGGTCGCCGATCAAAATAAGTATATTTATCGAAAATAACTAAGTTAAAGAAGAGAAAATAGAAGGAGGGGGACTAGTATTCAAAAAGAGGTATTAAGTTACGTAACGGATAACTTAATAATTATATAACTATAACCTCTATCCCCTCTAGAACAAACAAAACAACTAAGTATCCTACGTCCTCCCGATCCTACTAAGTACGTATACTTATAACCCCCTAGCTAGACAACGCCTAGTCCCTAGGCGGAGAAATAGTAGGTTTATAATTATCTAGGTAATCGTTAATAAATTCGTCCCGTAGAGCTATATTAATCTAGAACTAAAGACGAATTAGGGGTCTAGGCTTTATTAGATAATTCTTATAGAAATCCTAAAGCTTATTAGGAGTATTTTTTAGGTTTACTACTAGATACTAGATAAGATTATCGTCGTTGTACCTAACCTATTTAATTCTATACTAAAGTTTCCGATAATATAGTCTCGTATCAATAATACGTCTAACCTCCTATTCTTTATAATTATTAATACGTTTTAGTAGCGGTAGATCGAGATATTAGCCGTATAATAGTAGAAGATCGGAGACTTTACGTAGTTTATTAGGAGAGAAAATAGGGTATACGTAAATTGTATTAGGGAGGTTTAGCCGGTATAAATAACCTATACGCTCGACGATTTTATATAGCCCGCTAGATAGATTACTTAGTTTCTTTAGTCGTCCCTAATTCTAGTTTTTAGTTATAATAAAGACTTTATCTCTAACGTTAAAGTCGACCTTTCTCCGATAGCGGTCTACTTATTGTCGTTATCGGTCTTACGCCTATTCTATACCTTTACGGGCGATCTCCTAGGTTTCGTAGAGCCGCTAAGTCTAGTTATCGGCTATCTAATAATTGCTATTAGTCTAATCGAAGGATACCTAAGGTTCGTAGCCGTAATAAATTATAAATAGGGATATACCGGTAGAACTACTTAGAAGGAGTAAGGCTATAAAGTCGATTATAGGAACGAAGTCGGCCTAGTTATCTTAATAATAGTTTATATAGGGTCTTAATCGCTAAACGATATATTAATTTATAATTTCGGACTATCTATCTATCTATAGATAATATACCGTAGAGAGTTTTGATTTAATAATTAAGACCTAATAGACTATAGTCTAGAATTTAGAGATAAAATATCCTTTACGGTCTAATATAATAGATTCTAGAGCTCTATAGTATCGGTAGATATATTAAATAAATAGACTAGCTATATCTTTCGCTATAGTTATATAGTAATATAGAATAGTTACTATCTACTTACTTAATCGATCGATAATTACGAAAACCTCGTTAAATCCTTTCTTATCTTAAGGGAGTTTATAGAAATCTATACTAATATACTACTATAGTCGGTATAGGATTAGTAAAAGCTATAAGAGTCTTAGGGTACGATCTCTCTATATCTTCGTATGTCTATAGATTAAATAATTGCTTATATATCGGTCGATATCGTTCGACTAACCGATCTAGTAATATCGGTTTAATAGGAGAGATTTCGTCTTTAATTGGCTAGGATACGCTATTAAAGGTTAACGATAGATTTTATCTAGAAAGTAGGCTCGTAAGTCCCTTTAATCCGATACTACTAATTTTCTATTATATAGGAGGATTCTATCGTTTATTATCTATTTATTATATCCTTTGCCTACCTATATTATTTATTAATCGAGAGAGTCGTTATTCTAGTTCGCTCTTTTTACTCTTTCGATAATATTAGTTAAGTTTATAGAAGAAAGTTCGGTATTAAGGTTATTAGGATATACTCCCTATTCGAGATATTTACGAGATAATATAACTAGTTTAGAATTATTATTAGATAGTATATCTTTTCGAGAGAGGATATTAGCGAGTATATTCTTCTTTCTAGGGTAGTATCTAATAAAAAAGTAGTAGTAGGATAATTCTTCTAACTATCGGTATTATCTTAGGCTTAGTCTCTACTTTCCTATAAAATATTCTAGAGCTCGGTAATTAGTCTAGATAGAGAAGCGATCTATACGTTGTAAATCTTCGAGTTTAGGCCTCTACTCCTAGAGGGTAAGGATAATAGCTAATAACTTCTTATCGTATATTTTATAACGACGTTAGTAGGTATCTATAGTCTTTAAGAAGTAAGCTACTAGATACTAGTATCTATCTAGTCCTTTCTACGAGAGAATATCTCTTATTATACTATACGCTAAATCTATTTCGACTTAGGTCGGGGTATCTAGATCGTAATAACGAAGAATTAGCGGTTCTTAGAGTCTTTGTTTTAATTCTTAGAATACTTTTTCGTAGGCTTTAGTCTTTTTAAACTTAACGTTATCTTTTAGAAGGTTGTTTAGTAGTTTCGTAATTCGACTATAGTTTCGTACGAAACGATAGTAGAAATTACAAAATCTAAGGAATAATCTTACCGAGCGTCGTATCGAAGGCTACCCCTAATATAGAATAGTAGTAGTCTTCTATAGGTTAGCTTAAATACTATTTATAGCGATAATAAATCTAAGGAATTAGGTTTCGGTAACGTTAAACTCGTATTTATAAATCGCTACTTAAAGTTATACCTCTCGAAGACGTCGGAGGACTTTCTATATATACTTCTTATATTCTACTTAAGACTTACTATAGATTAATATATTATCGATATATATTATATAGAAATTATCGAGATACTTAGCTAATATTATATTAATAAACTATTAAAACAAGGCTAGCCTATTTATTAGTCCGAAAGGTAATACCTTATACTTAAAGGTTCTATATTAGTACTTAAAGGTTATAAGGTCTTACGAAGCTAGGTCTATTCGGATTCGGTAGAAGCCCTATCGAATATCGAGTTTCGTAAAGATCTTCGCTTACGAGATCCGCTAGAGTAGTTTATCTACGAGGGGTAAAGGATAGATATCTTTCTTAGTTAATACGTTTAACTTTCTATAGTTAACGTAGAATCGGAGTCTACTACTAGGTTTTAGGGCTATTAAGATCGGATATATAAAAGGACCTATTCTAGGTTCGATAAAACCTTTTACTAGATTCTCTTAGATAGATTAATAGGTAGTAAGAAGTTCCTCGGTTGATATCTTATAAAGGGGGTAGTAGCTCCTAGGTAACTCTCTCTCTAGTTCGATCTTATAGTCTACGCTCTTATAGTATAGTAGTAATATATTAGATTCTTTTTTTAAAAATACGTTAAGATAGTTATAATACTCCGTAGGTACTAGCCTTTATAATTCCTCGATCTTAAGATCTTTAATTTATACCGAAATAATCCTAGGTTTAGCGATAATCTTTTTAATTTTATAGATTGTTATAATAAAATAGGAGGTATTCTTATCCTTTATATATCGATAGAAACTAGCTACTCTAATTATTACGATATCGATAGGATATTTCTTTAGACTATAGAGATATAATATGTTAGGGATTTCTTCTTCTTCCTTTAGAAGTAGTAGTCTAAGGACGTCGGTCTATCCCGATTCGGTTAGTTCTTTCCTTACGAGCTATTATTCTCTTTTTGTAAATAACTAGTCTTTTCGGTCGACGTCTACTTAATAGCGTTAAATTATCTTTAGTCGACTTAAAATACTCTTTAGAAGAGGGTAGATAAGTTAAGTTTTAACCTTATCTTAGAGACTTTATTTAGAGGGCTAGATTAGCCAACGACGCTTATAATCCGATATAACGTCGAAATAGTTAAACTATAGTCTCCCTAGGATAATATTATAATTCCCGAGGTTTATAATAAGTATCGGGAGTTATTCTTACTATCTTCTATCTATTATTAATAATAAGATAATAGTATAGATTATAGAAGATTACTTCTATCCGTTAAATCCCTATATAGGATAGTCTATTAATAGTCGTTAGGTCTTAACGTCTAGATTCTAATAGAGTAATAATATAAGTTCTACGTTGATAAAAACGAAGCTATTCGCTCCTATATCGCCTAAAACTAATATCGAAATAGATTTCCTATTAAAAACTAATTACGTATTAAAAACTAATAGTTAGCCTAATAGCAATTTCGATAGGTCTAGTGTAAATAGCAATACCTATTAGCCTAAGATAGAGACTTCTCCTAGGCCTTATCTTTTTCCGAACTATTATTATATTTATATTCCTATAAATCCTTTAGGGTAATAGTAGCTATAGTAGGGTTCTTCTTAGGGTAGTTACGACTTAGGTAACCCTACTCTTTGTAAGAGAAGCAACGACCTTTCTTTATTAAAGCGACTCGGTTAGGATTATTTAGGGCTAGGGTCGATCCTTCCTTCTTAAAGCTCGGTATTCTAAGAGTAGTAGATATATTAGTATTATATTAACTACCTCTAATTCTACTACTTCTAGAAGTCTTATCTTAGGTACGACGAACCTACTATTAGTTAATTAAGAGAAAATACTTACGATATTCGTTTATAAAGGTCCTAAATAGGATACTAAGATTATAGATAGAGTATATAACCTAGTTCTAGAGAAGGTAGAGAAGCTTAGCGTAAAGATCTTTCTTACGTATACTCTTAGGGGTCTTAGAATCTTCGGCTAGTCGTATAAACTTAATTAAGAAGTCTTCGAAATTATCCTTAGGCTTTATCTTTAGCTACTAATATTCGGCGTAAGCCTTTACTCTACGATTTAGGTTAGATAGGACCTCCTTAAGATAATCTAAGATATTAATATCGTCGATATAAAGGTTTATAGTACCTTTACGGAGATAGGGTCTAATATAATAGTAAAAATATCTTTTATAATAGCTTACTATATAGTTAATACGTTGTTAAACTATCGGATAATAATTAGTATTATCTTCGAGCTTATTCCCTATCTAGCTTCTCTAGACATCGAAATCTATATCCTTATAGTTATTTATTATCGGCGGATTAGTAATCTTCAGAGTACGTTTAGTAGTACCCTTACTAAGCGTACTTTAGCTACGAGGGTTTTAAACTAACTAATAGGCTAAATTATTCCGTTCGGCTTTAGCGGTTTTAAGACGCTTCTTTATATCTTTATACTTAGCCTAAATATCTTCGAGTTCCTAGTCGTAGTTCGTCTACGTAGCGATAATATTCTTTACCTCTTAGTCTTTAGTATTCGTAAAGGTCGTCTAGAGACGCTTACGTTTTAGGATTATATTAAAGAGGCCCTTAATATCTTTATCGGCTATCTTCCTAAAACTATCGATATTTACCGTAGTATACTTTAACTAAGAAAGGAGATCCTAACTAAAAGAATCTTCCTTATTACTATCGTTATCGTTGTTCTTATTATTATTGTCGTCGTATATAAAGAAAGTATCTCGGCGTCTACCTTCGGATACTAGAGAGGTTCGTAGTAGGTTCGGGTATCGGATTTTAACTAGGGTCGGCTCCGGTTTATCGTTATTCGCGGCCCTTAGCCGGGGTTTAGGTCCTTTCGATTTACGGACTATATCGTCTATCTAGGTTCTAATTCGTTAAAATTAGTTCGGGTTCTAGGTTTAGTTTGGGATATAGGGTAGCTAGCTTAGTAGAGCGTTGATTATTAAATTAAGATCGTCGCTATACGGCCTTGCCTACTAGAAAGAGAAAAGAAGATAAACTTAGTTGTTATAATAGTCGCCGATTAAAATAAGTATATTTATCGAAAACAACTAAGTTAAAGAAGAGAAAATAGAAGGAAGGGGACTAGTATTTAAAAAGAGGTATTAAGTTACGTAACGGATAACTCAACAATTATATAACTATAACCTCTATCCCCTCTAGAACAAACAAAACAACTAAGCATCCTACGTCCTCCCGATCCCACTAAGCACGTATGCTTATACCCAGTTAGGGGAAAAGATAAGGATATTATCTAGATATACTATACAATAGACATCGAGAAGGCCCTAAAGCGCTATATAGATATAACTTAGAAAGTGGTAGGAGTATTAGTTAATCCGAACGGTATAACTATATACTCGAAGTAGCTATATTAGGTCCGAAACGCTATCTTCTACTCGTCGCCTTCCTTAATATAGATACGATAGTAGGCGTCTTAGACGTCGATCTTACTAAAGTACTTTATACCGGCGATACGGTCTAGAATTTCTAAGACAAGGGGTAGAGGATATCGGTTTTTGATAGAGATTTTGTTAAGGCCTCTATAATTAACGTATAATCGGAGACCTCTATCCTTTTTAGGTACGAAGAGGATAGGAGCTCCGCCGGGGCTTTCTAAAGGTCGGATCCTCCTATTTCTTTGATTCTCCTCTAAATACTCCCGTAGAATCTAGAGTTCGGTTTAAGATAGAGGGTAGATCGGCCCGTATAGGGGCTTTTCGCCTAGGAGCGTGTTAATAGCGTAGTCGGTTGATTTTCGTAGAGGGAGAATTTTAGCGTTGTTAGAGTCGAAGATATCCTTAAGGTCGTCTAGCTTAGGGGGTATTAGTAAGCTATTAGTAGTGATTCGCTTCGATCTCTACTATCTCTAGGGTCCTAGATTTCTTTAGGTATCTTAACGATAGCGAATATATAGGCTTTGTTTCGATAGTCCTTAGCGAACTAGCGGTATATCCGGACTTCGAAGGAGGGAACCTAGTACTACTACCTATAATCCTAAGCGGATAGAATTATTATATATCGCCGGAGCATCGTTATAGATAATAGGACTAGGCTTTAGTAGGGGTAGTAGTTAATAGCTAAACAAAGGCGTATAAATATTTTCGTCTATTCCTAGGCGTCGGTAGAGGTAATCGGGATCTTCTAGACGCCGTATATAGGTATTTTCGCTTTGTTAATAGCCTTAATTAGAGGCCCTATATACTTAGCTTGCTAGAACTTATGCTTTTCGACGAACTAGCGGCTAACTAAATCGACTTTAGCGCCGCTATCGAGATCCGCTATAATTTCGATATCGTCTCGGACCCTTATTAGGGTATAGAAGCGGATTGTAGTCTCTACTTATAGGTAGGGAGTCGTCGTCGTAGAGTTTACTCCGACTCCTAATAGTTTCCCCCCCACTACGCCTTTCTAATAGTAGCTTAAACTTAAGCCCGGTAGGGATAGTTAGGTTTGAGATGTTCGGTACTATCGTAAAGATAATAGCGTAGAGTAAATATCTTTTCGGGACCGCTTCGGTAGCGGTCTTGATTCTATAGCCGCTAGCTAGAATTAAATCGTCCCGAATTGTCGAAGTTATTAGGTCGCTAGGATACCTTGAGGTTAGAGCGTCGCAGGACGTTACTATAATTAGGGCGCTACGAATTGTTGAATCGAGGTCGCTTATTGCTATTATTATCTTAGGTCCCTTATAGACTAGAAAAGGGGCGTTTCGTTGCTAAAATAGCTCGGTTAAGGCCCTAGTATCGGACGGCTATACTAACTATATTGTCTCAGTTAGAGGGTAGATCTATTCCCGAACTTAATATTGCTCCCTTAAGCAGGGGCTATAGTTTAGTGAAAAAGCTAAGCGCGCGATTATGCTCTAATTCGCGGTCGAGATACTACTCTAAGCTATATAAATAAGAATAGAAGTCGCGAGGATCTTAATTAGATAACTAGTAAGCTTATTCGATTTATTCTCGAACCTTGGCTTATAAACTAGCAGAGTTCTTGATATAGGTGAGGGTCTATTCTTTAAAGGCGTCCTACGAATCTATATATTCGTGCTAGGTTCTAGGGGCCTTTTCTCCGACGAATTCGGACTATTTTAACCTACAATCGGAGCTTATATATTTCTAGGCTCCTAGGATTTTCTAGGCATCGGTGTCGTACAATCTCGGGGTAGCTTAGAACGCAATACCTATGTTAATAAGCTATTCTTAGCGTTTCTAGATCGAGATTCCTATATAGAAGATAGGGATATTGTCGATTTTGATTTCTCGTTTTCTCTCCGATTTGGGGCTAGTTCGGCCCCGTCTCAACACTAAATCGAAGATCGGGTCGCGTTCTCTTGCTTCTAGAAGCTCTCGAAGTATATCGAGCGAAGATCTCTCGTTGCGCCTCTCCGCTTCTTCTAATCGACGGATAGTCTGCTGTAGTTCGATCTATAACTACTTAATAGATATAGCCGCCGGAGGGGCTTGTTCTGCCGTCGGGGATGTCGGTTGGGTCGACGGAGTACGGGAGCCATGTTGGCTGGTAGGCTCTTAAAGGAACTCCTAGGGTGTGGCGTTTCGGCGTGTGTTCACTTTCTTCTCCTAGGTGGTCGAAGGAGAAGGATTAGAACTGTTAAGGGGTTGGTGACTAGGTAGGAGATGAGGTGAAAAGGTATCGAAAAGAGGACGAAGAGGATACGACTCGGTGTCAGATGATAACTGAACTAATCCTTGAAGAAGGATTAAGTAGGGCAGGACAAACCCACGGTTATTTTGGGTTGGGTACAACCCAAACCCAGAGTGGGCTGGGTTTGGGTAGGATTTCAATACCCAACGGGCGGGTAGGGATTTCTAATACCCAGTCTGGGTAACCCGTGGGTACCCATGGGTCGCCAAGTCTTTAAATATAGTAACACATATGACTGCGCACAAGTTATGCGATTCTAGGAAATTTTTGACTGTATTTAATTATATTCAGCTTACAGGCCACGCCGCCACACAACTACAGTTATTAAAGAAAATGCTTTGAACTGTCCATTCTATATACGACTAACTATACACGACTAAATTCGTACTCTTCATGGTGCCTCGGAGGCCTCCGTGCCCTCCGCGGTCGCGTCTGCATCTTTTCATCATGCTGTGCAGGCAATGGAAGAATGTCTGAATCAACTTCCGATTCATATGCGCCCTCATCCTCTGCTTCAGAGGCAACACTCCTTCGTCGCTTTCTAAGCACCTTCTCACTAATTATTTCAGTTGTTTCCTATGGTTGAACCGATATATCCTCCTCAGTGTCACTAATTGGATCAAGTTCACCATCAGAAAGTTCATCAGCTTGCTCTCCGTCTTCCTCCGTATCCTCATCAGACATCAGAGAATCTCTGATAAACGCGAGCCGCTCTTTCTCATTATTAAACCTTGATAAGCACATATATATCATTAAGTCTTGGATTGTCGTATCATTAAGGTTGTTTCGGCGATAGTGGCAGATATCCCGAGCGTAGTTGAACATCCGCTCAACGCCTACACTTGTAGATAGAATAGAAAAAACATCTCGCGCCATCTTTGCAAGGATAGGAAACTCTTGCTCATAATTACGCCAGAACGTAAGCGGATCTTCTTCAACAAGTCCTAGATTATTTTAATATAAATTGTTTCGATCAGAGGAAAAAACATACCTACATCAAGATATCGTTAGAACTCATCTTGGTTATTGATAGAATGTTTAGACGAATATGTCTTTGAAGCTTTGAGCAATGCCTTCACCTTTAAGCTTTGACTGCCCGGACGTTGGCCTACTGCAAACGACTGGCCTGCTGATCCGCTTTCCTTATACTCTTCAAACAGCTCCCGGGTGTATTTGTGATAAATTCGCTGCTATTCAAAGTTGTTCTCACTCCATGCTCTCCCATTGAAGAATTGGAGCTTATACTCTGGCGCAAGGATTGTACTCACTGCGTAGAGATTACTATGCAGCTCAGTAGTCTTACTGTAGTAGTCCTTAAGCTTGTCTTTTCCGGCCCCAAGCGCTTTGAGCATCGCCTATTTCCATCAGCATTCTTCTTTTTAAGCTTATCTATTGAAACCTCAAGATAATCAAAGAGATTGTTGTAGATCTCGAATACCTCATGAACAGTGGCATCCCTTCGTCTGAGATAAAGCAACTATATACTGGTAGAAAGGCTTTGTGGTGTCAATCAGGTAGTCAATTTGGCGCCATTCATCAGCAGTAAACCGAAACTGGCTATATCCATACTTAGTACAGAAATCGTTGCATATTGACTGCAGATGCTTCGCACGCCGGAGCATCAGATATGTTGAGTTCCATCGGGTTTTGACATCCTAAATAAGAAGCTTTTTCCTACTTCCAGGCTGTTGCTAATGGGCTAGTCCAAGCCTAGAAACAGCTCACGATGTTAGGGGCTAGCATTCACATAGACTACGAGGCCGCGTATCTAGGATAATGATTAATGATAACGATAAGGATATTCAGAAGGGGTATTACCTTTGCAAGGGTACGAATAATTCCCTTTTTCCGGTTGTGTTTTAGTGAATCATCTTGCTCGTCAGACCAAACCCGTTCGGCCATATCATTATTTGGATTAACCTTGATAAAACTAAGTAAATCTTTGAGACCGAGCTAGATAACGTGTGCGAGGCACGGGATGCGAATAAGCCTTGTCTGGTTTGGTAGCTCAACCGTGTCAACCGCATCCTAAATGCTTTTCATCAAGGTGTTGTTATTCGAAGCATTGTCTATAGTGTTAGCAAGTACTCGATCAGTGATCTAATACCGCTGGAAGAGTTTCATTAGGACACCACTAAGGTTCACACCGGCATATGCTCCATGGAGTGGCTCAAAGCCTAGAAGGACTTCACGGTAATTCCAGTCCTGATCAATGAAATAGCCAGTGACTGCCATAAATGCTTGCCGAAAGGGAGACGTCCAGCAGTCTAATGCAATTGAAAGCTTTGCGCCCGGTGGAAGGGTTTGGAGAAGGCGCTGTTGCGTATCTTGGATTGTATCTCTGAGGTGACGTTGAACAGTCCTTCTTGAGGGAAAGGTTGGCATTGACGGGGCTGATCGTGCTAGTCGTACAAGATCCTAGAAAGACTGGTTCTCAACGATTGCGAAAGGAAGCTTCGAGTCTGCGACAAATTTGAGAAGCTGCTTCTCCCAAACCCATTTGTTGTATGACTGGGCCACCTTGATGCCTTGCTGATTCTATTAAAAGGTAGTTAGTACCCGAACGTATAAAGTAAGGTAGTCATGCTTACTACTTCCTAAAAGGCATGTTCGATACCAGGCTGCTTTGATGGGCCTTTCAGACACTAGCCCGCCTAACGATGTCTCTTCATAGCAGATGTTCCGTTTCCCACTCTTCCTTTCGTAGGGTAATATGGATGGTCCAGAAGCTGTCTACATCTTTGACACATAACCTTTGGTAGTCCAGATCGAGAATGTGCTACCTGGTAAAAGTTCTCCCAAACCTCAGATAAGTGTTTTGCATCCCATTTTAGCGGTTTTTGTCCATAAGTAGTTTGTAGCCACCAATCGATATAGTCGCTCTTTGACATTTCGGTATAGAGAACGTACTCCTTTCTGCTGTTTGGGCCAACACGCGTAAGGGATGAAGGTATCATAGGAGGTGCTACTATAGAGCTAGACGCGATGGTTTGTTGACTACCAGAGATGTCTGGCGTAAAGGTCTGTGGATAGTCGGGTTAAAGGGAAAACTGGTCATCTACCCCATTGGCATCATAGAGTGATGAGGAATAGATGTCAGAGAACTAAGACATAATAGAATGGAAGGTTAATGGCTAGGTAGGAGAATAGCAGAAGACACTCACTCACCAATTTTTGCGACCGAAAGACTAACAAAAATGGGGTGTTTTGCTTATTGGAGATGGATCATATTCTGACCCACTAAAAGGTGACTTCTTATTAATTATTGGGCAATTATCTAGGTACCCATAGGTATTTTCTGGGTATTTTCTGGGTACCCATGGGTATCCATCGAACTTCGAAGGATTTTTCGAACACAAGCTCACATCTTGTCTATTCGATTAAAGGTTCTCTAAGGAATTGTAGCCTACTAAAAGCTAAGAAGGTCGAATAAGATAAATATCTAGATAATGAAAGGCTTCCACGAATCACTTAATACATTTGACCCTTTGTACAGGCGTTGTGTATATGAATAGAAATAGGTGGTGCTATAGTGGTGAAGGTGAATATACTTTGCAGTGCATCCAATATATATTTCCTGCCCTTGACTTATAATTTTCCACAACACTACCAATTGTCCACCGCAACAAGGTTAGACTCCTATAAGCTCAACTTCATATAATATTATGGCCTTAATTTTATCTATTTACAGCGATATTTCTCAATTTTTCATAGAGGATGTGGTCGAAAAGCTTCAAGAATCAAAGTAATAACAAAAGCAGTTGTAAAAAACCGTAAGTTATAAGGCTGAGGTAAGCGAATTATCCACCCTAATTGGGAAAGTCATGTACCTACGGGTATTTACTGGGTACCCATGTGGGCGGGTAGGGTCCCTAAAAAATACCCATGGGTATTCTGGGTTTGGGTTTGGGTATCGAATCACTACCCGCGGGGGCCGTTTGTCCTGCCCTATTGGCGAAGATAGTGATGTGATGTTTATAGTAAAAAATATATTTCCTACTACGTATACTACACTAGAAACCTTTAGGTTCATACCTTATCACAACAATCTTAGAAGCTATTAAAAATAAGCAGGACTATTTGACGCATGTCGTCGGACCGGAGGATGGTTGACCCGAGCACGGGCGGACAGGTGTTCGGAGGTCGGAGGATTGTAGCTCCGGGATCACGTGATCTATGTCCCCATCATCAACAATCCCCGCATGTATGATTATTCCTTCTCTACGTTACTACTTTTACATTTCGCATATGATTGTTTCCATCATATTGGCCATCGTAACAGACTATACTTCTTAATACCAAATAGCTTATATACGAGCAAATTTCACATAGTTTCTTAGAATTTAAAATAGGGAATTGATGGTTGTAAATGTAGTGACCAAAACAGCGGTTAATAACAGTAAAAATTTCAAATGAATCATCAATTTATCCATCCGAAAAAGGAAATTCTTGGCAGAATAATGAATTTGCGGTTCCATACGGTTCGAACCGCGTCAGAACCGCATAGAACTGCGCCGCGGTGCGGTTCTGAAGTTTTAGAGCCGCGAAAATATGAGGTGCGGTGCGCGGTTCCAGGTGATAGAACCGGAACCGCACTATGCCGAGGCCTAGATATAGAATACGTGACTTAGCGCGAATAGTATCGCGTAGCCTTAGGCAACAAGGAATCTCGTGACTGTACGAGAGCCCATAACACTATGTCCGAGACGGCCTCCAAGGTTTACCCCGCTAATCTCCGCGTCCTAGCAATCCGGGGAACCGTAACCACTCATCCCACTGTTTGTGTTTTAGATAACTCTAAGTGATGAAAATCAAGAGGTATGATGTCACTGAAATAGTCTTATAATCAAAATACATGAGATATAATGACAAGGAAAATATAGGCCATGGTGTCTCGCACTATTAGGTGTTTTAAGTTACAATAAAGGTTGCTCCGAGAACTGAGACTTCCAAAGTTGACGGAAAATACTAGGCTTCTCCTCCTTATAAGGATTGGGTACGCCACTAGTCCTCCCAATTGCAAGTTCCTCGTAATTTTCAAGGGTTTTACCACTATGGACTTTGTGGAATTGCCCTACAAGAGTTAATGTCAGCTATTAGGCTCACACAATGACGGCGAGACTTGACCTACAGGAACATGACTTTCCTGCAAAGCTTTTCAAAGGCATGTCACCCCCAGGGTGCTCCTTGCAAAATTCGGTGACATCGTAAACGATTTCGTCTATGACTATCCCTATAGCCCATGTTAATAATTTTCGTAAGCCAAGTGATGGGATGACGAACAAATTGCAGAGCCATGATCACCGTCCGCACCTGCAACTTTTTCAGGAGGAATCAACGGCAGACTTTCCATTGATTTGTTATTGCGCTGCTTCACACCATGGTGGTGAGAGTGAGTATGATGGACAGAGAAGTGGTTATGATGGCTATTGTGGCCGTGATGGTGCCGTGGCTTGTCTGAATAGACTTGCCCTTTGCATGTTCCTTCTCTCTGGTCCGCATATTCGATGTGTGACGTAAATGGGGCATTCAGATGCTTGACAGGAGTCGCTAGAGTAAAGCTTGGAGTTTGTCGAAGTTCAAAATCCATGTTGAGAGTCGACGGTGTGAAGGTTAGGCGTGGGGATAAGTCTTGAATAGGAAGTGAAGGCTGTTTTTGCATCGAGGTTTTAGAGCCAAGTCAAAAAGTTAGTGCAAGGCCATATGGAATCCACTTTTACCTTTTGGTGTTTTCATATGCGACACGCCGGAGTTGCTCAAGGAATCATCTCCGACGTCTCCGATTTGTCATCTGATGTCAACTGACGCATCGTCCACTTCGACGCACACACCTATTAGTGATTATCATTTTGCTTTCCCCACATTAGACACAAGGTATCCTGGACCAAGGCGTAGCTCTGTCCAGTCTTGCGCTCGATCTGCAGCCGGAGTTGCCGTTCTGTTTATCGGGGATGCTAATTTCGGTCAATAGCAGCCTCGGTAATGAAAGAGGGAGCTATTGATTGCGGGGAAAGGCTTTTTGAGGATGAGGTACTACGAGAGGGAGTTCTCACGCGCGCTTGTCTTGTCGCGTCGGTTATAAATACGAGGCTATGCTCGTGCAGTTTCTGCTTGCTGCTTTGTGTCTCTAATTCAACTCGTACTAGAACTTCCGATTTCCCATATTGGCCATTGAGACAGTCATGGCACCCGCAATTGCAATCTCGTCTTCGCCCTATAGCACACAGGTCAACGGCACGTCAAAGCTGATACGCCCGGGAAGAAGCATGACAGATTGGGGATCTTCACTTTCAGATCGCAAACTTGCTCCCCATGAAGATGTCCAGTTTGATATTGCTTTGAAGCCTCGCGCTCATCACATGGTTGGTAGGTTACGTCACCTATTTTTAGTTGTCAAGTCATGAAGTGGTTTACTCACATTGACATTTATTAGAAACATCCTCCGACTCAAAGATACTGTTCCTCAATGTTCGAATGTGAGACTAAAATTTCTGGTAACTCAAGACTCGTTGCTGACCTCAAGAAGCCTCGACTCGACAGGAGCTCAACCTTACACGGGTGATGTTTACGTTCAGGGTAGAGAATTAATAGATCACCGCCCTTTTCACGAAGCTAAGATATCTTACAGGAGAGCGTATATGTTTCGTGGGAAATGTTCCCTCGGTCGAGAAACTACAAAATGACCCCAGTGTTGGAGTCATCCAAGGCAATGGTCGGACATTAATGTCTGGGTTGGGAGATGCTCATACGCATTTGACATGGAATGGATCTGCTCTTGGTAGGAGACTCGCATAGGATGGATCGTTGAAGCGTCGCTGATCAACATCAGACAATCTTGGTGACATTGGGGTGGAAGAGCATACCATCTCCACTGCGCGATCAGCTATGACCTATTTGGATTCCGGATATACTATGTGAGATCATTCCAATGTTTCAACACTCTTTAACTTGTCTAATCAGTACTTCAAGGTGCTACGGCGCGGCTTCGGCAAAAGAGCGCCTGGATTGTGTCATCCGCGATGCCATCAACCAAGGAAGCATCCCCGGCCCACGTTACCTGGCCAATGGAAGGGAGATTGCTCGCAGAGGGGGAGAGCTTACTCCAGGTATTACCGCATTTGCTGACGGTGAGTACGGATTGGCTGTTACAGCTCTGTGTCATGCCTGACGAGTCTCATTCTCAAAGGACCCCTTGAGATGCGCGAGGTCATTCGACACCAGGCCTCGCTTGGCGTTGACCAAATCAAACTGAGCATGTCTGGGGAGGAAGTAAGACATTCAGACCCTCCATACCAAACCCAAAAACCTTACCAAACTTTTAGATCCTGGAGACCCGGGCCGCTCAAGAAAGCTTTTTTGATGATGCTGAGACGGCAGCTTGCGTTGATGAGGCGCATCGTCTTGGATTACGGGTTTGCTCTCATGCTAGAGCTCGTGACGCGGTTGCTCAATGTGTCAAGTACGGTGTGGACGTTATATACCATGGCAGTTACATCGATGAGGCTACCATGGATGAGTTGGAGAAGAACAAGCACCGTCATATTGTTGCGCCGGGTCTCAACTGGCTCTATGCCACCACTTATGAAGCTGGTCCTTTTGGTTACTCCTTCGACAAGGCCGAGCAAGATGGTTATAAAAAGGAACTGGACATTGCTATCACGGCTTGCAAGGAAATGCATCAGAGAGGAATCACTGTCCTACCGTAAGATATCTCTCCCATTTGTCGTTGTTTCTCAGAGCTCAGACTAACCTCAATATACCAGAGGTGGTGATTATGGGTTTGCCTGGACACCTCACGGGACTTACGCCCGGGACTTGGAGCACTTTGTGAAATTGCTCGATTTTGGCCCAATGGAAGCAATCATTGCGGCCACTGCCGGTGTTGCCAAGCTATTTATGCAGGAGCATGAGCTGGGCAAAGTCCAACCCGGTTACTATGCGGACATGATCCTCGTCGATGGTAACCCTCTGGAGGATATCACCATCCTCCAGGATCACACCACGCTAAATGTCATCATGATCAATGGCAGGATCCACAAAGCATCTCCCAAGGACTTTGGTTTCCCAACCTCTGCTGCTAGTGCACCTCCGTCGGCTTCAAAGCCGACGAATAAATGCAGCAACTACATCACATATCTTGATGAACAGCAACGACCTCGCGTTGGTCATCTGGACTTTGAAAGCTCCATGATTACACCGTTGGTTATGCTTTCGGGGGCTCCAGTTACCTCTCTGTATCAAATCATTGAATTACAGAATGCTGTGGCCGCTTACGGTGACAAAGTGCCCCTCTCCAGCGTCTCTGTGCAGGCTCCTATCTGTGACCGTGATATTTTGGCTGTTGGCAAGAACTATGTTGACCATGCTGTTGAGTTCAACCGCAGTGGATACGACTCCAGTGACAAGACCGATCAGCGTAAGTTTATTACTTCCCCTCCTGACATATAAGTTCGCTAAGGGCCGTAACAGCTACCCATCCGGTGATCTTTACAAAGCGATCTACCAGCATTGCTGCCTGTGGGGACGAGATTAACCCCCACCCAAACTTCACTGGTACTCTGGATTATGAGGGCGAGATTGGTGTCATTGTCGGAAAGTCTGGCTTCCAAGTCGCAGAGAAAGATGCTATGGACTATGTGTGGGGATACACCATTATCAATGATGTGACTGCCCGTGAGAGACAAAGAGATCACAAGCAGTTCCATATCGGAAAATCACCCGATACCTTCTGCCCTATGGGTCCAGTTGCAGTTCCGGCCAGCCAGCTCCCATCAACCCTTCGTGTCCAAACGTTCGTCAACGGGGAAAAGCGTCAAGATTCGACTACAGATAACTTAATTTTCTCCGTGGCAAACCTCATCAAGACCATATCTGAGGCAAGCACAATAAGACCCGGTGATATCATTGCGACTGGTACCCCCGCTGGCGTTGGCTTTGGTCAGAGCCCGCCTACGTTTCTCCGACCTGGAGACAAAGGTAAGTTTATCCACATAACTTTTCTGTCTGACTTTAGTCTAACCTGCTACTTTTTGTGCTATAGTCGAAGTATCTGTTACCGGACTCGGGTGTCTTCAAAATACCGTTGGAAGTCCTACTTCTGAGAATGTTGTTGCCAAGCATGTTTCTTTGGAATCTCATCTTGCCACTCTTAATCTTGAGAATACGGTCGGCGGCTCAGGACTGACGAAGCTTGGCAAAAAGCTAGTCAACATCCGCAGAGTTGGAAATGGACCGAAGGTTGCCGTCTTCGTTCACGGACTTGGTGCATCAAGCGAATACTTCACACCTATCATCAAGAACGGTGATTTCGAGGACCGCTACACAAGCTACCTCTATGACCTTGAAGGCCATGGATTGACACCCACAAGCATCGCCTCTGTCATTACAATTGATAGCTTAGCTAGGGACCTGGCAGACGTTATTGACTTCACCGGAGCCGCTTCTGTGACCCTCTTCGCTCATTCCCTGGGTTGCTTGATCGCCATGACTTTTGGCGTTCACAACTTCAGCAAGGTTGACAAGCTCATTCTGATGGGTCCACCCCCGTGCCCTCTCCCAGATGGCGGAAGGGCTGCTATGATAAAGCGCGCCGCTACGGTTCGTGACAAAGGTATGATGGGCTCCGGGACAGCTGATGCCGTCGGCGATGCTGGCACCTCCAGCACAACGAAAATTTACCAGCCTGTTGCATTTGCCGCTGTCCGTGCTTCGTTGCTTGCGACTAATCCTGAAGGCTATGCCAAGGCCTGTACTGCACTTGCCGGTATTTCCTCCGCATTTGAATTTGAGAAGTTGACGATGCCCATCCTCCTCATGACTGGTGATGAAGACAAAACTTCGCCGGTGCCAGTGGTAACTGCTCTCCACGAGAAGCTTCCTAGCTCTCGGCTGGAGATCCTTCGTTGCACCGGCCATTGGCATGTATACGAGAATGCCGAAGGCGTGAATCGCTACATCAAATCCTTTGCATAACTACAGGATAGTCAAAAGGAGGAAGGCTTGGGTTGTTCTAAGGCACACTCGCAGCTCTCAAACTCATTTTCTATTCGTGGTAGGGGGCTTCAAGGAATAATTATCTTCACCTTTTTCTTTTTCGTTCTTGTTGTTCCTTTGCTTTTGATCCGATTGCAACACTAAAATGTACGCCATCAATGGCATGACCTTCTTTAGTTGGTTTCATATTCCTGTACTCACTATGCCTAGACTGTATTGAACCAACGTTTTCTAGTAATCCAACTTCTAGTGGCCGCCTCTTGGCTCGCTATGTCTCACCTCTTCGCACTTTATCTGGTCTCAACCCCCATTAAGAGCTTCTTTATCTCATCCGGGTTTTTTTTCGCTTGTCTAATACAACCATCATGGATAACAGCTCTTGGGAATTTGGGCTCTTTAGTGAAGCACTAATCACCTCGGCAATCAAAGATCTTTCCCGTATGATTATAGACATGGCCTTTTATCCGGCAAAAGCCGTTGGTAAAAGGATCTAAACATTATACTGGCAAGCTCTGGGTTTGTTCTCGCGACCAGGTTGGCATGCCTCGTTTTGGCCTGTGACTTACTTTCTCATGCCTGTATTGCCTGGTATTTCCAGGCATCACTTATTCTACGCATGTCCATAACCAGATACTGGATTTTCTAATTCGACTTACTCGGCTCTGAGAACAGACGCCCCGACATATTAATGCCTTTTACATGGATACCCATATTTTGCTAGAGGTACGTAAAACCTTTGGCACAATATAATTAATTCATCCCATGGGCTATAATAAATTACCTCGACATTCGCTATATTTTGGCGCGCCTTGCAACATTTGGCGTGACCAAAGAAAGGCCCTCAAAAAGCCCTTCTGGGGGCCCTTCAGAAAAGCCTGGACTGAAATGATATAATTTCGGATGTCGCTACACCTAATCCTCGAGGAACCGGTCGGTACCTTTCAAAAGGCTAAAAGGAATCTGGTTACCTAGGCACTTTGAAGTAGGCTACCTTTCAGTCTTACGGCTCTTACCTTAATATACTATCTTTCTTTACTACGAAATATAATTCAACGATATAAAGGGCTTATATTCTTAATTGCTTTCTACGACGTTGCTTAATAATACTATTAGATCGAACGTAAATTCCCCTAAGGAAATCTAGACGGAAATAGCTATTGCTCTAAGGGAATATCCCTAATAAAGGTCTCTATATCTAGGAAGTAGTTCTAATTATCTAAAGTAGTATACCTAGGTATAGATATTAGCGGTATTGTATACAATAGGTTCCTAAATATAGCTTAGTAGAACTCCGATATCCGAGTATTACCTAAGCGCTCTAAAACCGCTAGTACCTTAGTATATATCTTACTCTTCCTCGATAGCCCTTAGAATATACTTATATACGATCTAATAGCTATTGTTATAGTAAGATTAGATATTAGTATAATATCTCTATTAGCTATAATTACTAAAAGAGTCGTTACGGCTATAAAAGCTTAAAAAGACCTAAACCTATTAATATACTAGTAATATAACCTTATTTACGTACTATAATAAAGACTCTTAATGTTTAACAATATCTTTATAGTAGAGTCGTTGTATCGTTAGTAGCTTTCTCGAATTAAGCTTCTAAAGGCTTACTTAAAGAGGTTAAATCAATAGTACCGATATGTAGACGGTATAACAAAAGCTAAAGGTATTATATATAGTTGCTAACAATATAGAAATAGGCAATATAATAGAAAGGTATATCCGTTATATTCTCGAAAAGTAACGTATACTTCTTAAGCTCTATTCCTAGCTACTAATCGAGCTTTAATACTTAGTCCTAGGGTAGAAGAGAAGCGGACGAAGAAAGCCGGCATATTTCGAATACAATATTATATAAGTTGAACTTATAGAGAAGGTAAGATATCTAGGTCAATCTTTATAGAGAGGACTAAAGGGAACTCCTCGTTATACCGAATAGCTCTTCGTTATCTATATTAGTTAGGAGAGTAATATTCGCGCGGACGCGGAAGGGCATAATATTGCTAAAACATATATACTAAATAGTATAAAGCATTATTAACGCCGCCTAGCAACGACGACGCTCTTCTACCTCAATGATATCTATATTTAACTAATCGGGGTCTACTAAGTACCTAATCGCTATAGCAATATACAATATGAAGCCTAGTAATAACTACATAGGCCCGCCTACGTAGCTAGTAGCATACGTAAGGAGAACTAAAGATTGGAGGGTACATAAATTATGCTAGCTTATAAAGTTATCCGCTAATAGGCATTTTATTGCGGCTAAGCGATATGTGGCTACGAGGCCTCGTATATTGGCACTAGGTGTGCTATTGTGTGCGATCTCTGCTAGTAAAGGATTTTTATCGTCTAGTGAGGTGGTAGCTAGAGATAATATTACAAAAAGCAGAGCAAGAAACGATAATGGTACTAATCGAGGCTCTTGTTTGACTTCACGATATTTAGTTTCAAAAGTGGGTTCGTGGAGAACGTGAAATAGCGGAGAAAAAACACTCAAAAAGATGTCTTTGAGTCTATCACAATGTTGCAATGAAGGTAGGTAGTCAAGAAGTTCTTGTCGAGTACCTAGGTTTCCTATAGAGAAAGGAAAGCCTACAAGAGGGTTGTATACTGGCTCCTGCATTGAGTCGAGAAGTTTTCCATCGCCAACACGATTGAATAGGATACATTGAACATGGTTGGAAGTTAAAGTCAACAATCTACTAGTAGGGAAGACTTATCCAGTTGTGTCATCGCTTTCTACAGAAATTACCCCCTCGGTAGGTTGTGACTCTAGAGTAGCCAATGCCTAGGCATTTCGGTCTCGATCAAGCGAGGCGGTTGTCAGCTTAATATTTTGTTTTAAAAGACAGTTTAGATTGCAAAGCTGCCTCGACAACTCGCTACCTAATTTAGGGACTTAGGAAACGGATTGCCGTCTGAAAGTACAAGTAGCTTCATATCCTCGTCGAATGCAAGTATCGCAAGCAGCTCGCGTTTCCCAGCTCTAACCACGAATTTTCCGCTGCCGACAATCATCGTAGCTTACTGTCAGTCTCCTTGATGCCGATGCCATGCCTTTCCTTTTCTCTTTCAAAGATTGAAGACCCAAGAGGTAGCGGCACAACGCGGCTGCTAGAATCCGGCTAGCGAGGACTTGCGGGGAATTGCGGGGAATTGCGGGGGCGGGCCGGATGCATTTTGCAAACCTCGGGCCGCGGTTGTCCGATTAACTCCGAGAGCCAATTAGCTGTATATGTATTAGTAAGCCATAGAATGCTTGGGCTTCAAACGATCAGAGTATGTTTCGAAGGTTGCATGTTTGCTTCCTGGGGGCATTTTTCGGTAGCTTTTACGTCCCATAAGTCTATCTTTGCTTTTTTCAAGTCGATCACTTCGTGACCTGGCGTAATGCACTTTTTCAGATTGGGCGCGGGCGGGAAACATGAAACCCATTGATCTCCCAACATTCGCCATGTATAATAGGACCTGATTGGATCGCGGACCGGTTAATTGGAGACAGAGGGCCAAATCCCCGAAAAATATCTAAATCGTGTACGTTGGAGTATCTTGAGTCGGCTTGGTCATGGAATGGAAGAAAGAAGCATACACGAATTTTCGGAGTTCTCTGAGTCTTCGGAGATGACGTACTTGAAAGTGTGTTTTCTCCGACGCAAGATACCCCTAGACCGTCAGCCCCTTTGCGGAGTAGAACTCCACTTGTGCTTTCTCCGGGCCTTAATGTGCTCCATGCTTTCCTTGCCCCGACCCCATAGCAGACATATATGCTACTTGGGCTAAGGAACGTTTCCGAGGCTGCTCAAGCCCCCTGTGCATTCTCAAGCATGGCCGAACTAATCCAAAAAGATCATGTGGGTGGAGACAATGAAGCCCAGAGATCCGATAGATCACCTTTTTCTACGTTCGACAGCAAACCAGGATATCGGATTCACAAACGACGTCCTCGAAAACCAGTCAGTTGCGTACCGTGCCGACGCTCGAAATTAAAATGCGACCGGCAACAACCGTGTGCATCGTGCAAGCGGCGAGAATGTGTTGAATCATGCACTTATAGGCGTGCTCGCCCCATTACGCCAAATGATCCAAGTCCCGATGCAGGGTCTGCACCATCTCCGGTCTCCATATCATCTCCGATCCAGCAAAATCCGCAAATTCAAGATCCCCTGGCCCCAGTGGACCCGGACCTAGGCCGAATTCTATGCAATTCGATACAAGCAGCTTCTGCGACGCCACAGGCGCACGATCGCCTGAATGACACTCATGGTCAATGGGATGCCCTTCTGCAGCGGCCGATGGACCAAATGTGCCAATCGGCCCCAAGTCCGAATGACCCTTTCTCTTCACCTGGGAATCTTTGCTTCCCCTTCCCCTTCGGACCTACTGTTTCAAGGCCAGAAATTCTAGCCATACTGCCTCCTGCGCATTGTTGTGATTACCTTGTCGCTGAGTATTTCACGCATCTGTCACCCCTATTCCACATTCTCCATGGCCCAACTTTCCAGAAGCAATACAACACCTTCAGGCAGAATCCCTCGCACGCTGATCTCTCCTGGATAGCGTTACTTTTTGCGATTTGCTCAGCTACCATGAACACCATGGAACAGGATGATGCCATGCTGATTGAGCTCAGGCCAGATACGTCTCGCTCTCATGACATATCGGATATTGCTTATCGATTCCGAACAGCCGCCATGATTTGCCTCTCGCAAGATAAATTCATGATCCGCCATAGTCTCAGTACCTTGGAGGCTCTCCTGTTGTTGATCTATACGATAAGTAACCATGAAGGAGCTGAGCGCTCCTGGACACTGTTAGGTAATCTTTCTGACATGGCAAAACATTCAAAGACAATTCTAATCTAGATTCCGCAGGCTTAACTCTGAATATTGGCATAGCGTTGAAGTGTAATGTAGGGCAGAATGCACAGCAAACAAGCTGTGTAGACGCCGAACGTCGACGTCGATGCTGGGCCGGTATTCTCTTACTCCACACATACCAAGCTACCTTTTTCCGGGACATAGACATGTCCACTTTACTCAGCATTGACGCCACTATGCCCGCCGACGTAAACGACCATGACATTAAAGAGGATATTATCCTGTCACCGTCCAGTCAACCTACGCAAATGTCCGTCATGAAATTCAAGATCCAGATGTTTCAGCTTTCTACCAAAATTTGCCGTCACCTAGCCAGCACTTCAAAGTATAATGAAGCTGCTCTCAGCCTGTTTGATAGTCAGGTCGCAGATGAACAACGCCATTGGGGCTCAATCTTCCTACTAGATGGATCTCCGAGTCTCCTGGATCCGTCGAGCTATGCCCATTGGTGCATCTTACAGCTATACGCTCATCAGCTATACCTTCTTCTCCATCGCCCCTTTTGCAAGCCCCGAGGTCCGTGTTTCCGTTCAGCCTCCAGGGCGAAATGCATCATCTCCGGCACTGCTCTGCTTGACGTCCACCGACAATTCTGTGACCTTCCTCGTTTGCGACACTATAGGTGGCTGTTATCTGGATTGACAAGTTTTTACGCCATTCACGGTGCCATCGCACTGGCTTCATGCTTGCTTGACGAGCCGGAGACATTTGACCTCTCCCCCTATCGAGCCGACTTTGATGCAGCTGTTGCGCGCATTGATAGACTGCAGAGCAAAAGCCAAGTCTGTGCCAAGGCCTATCCGATTCTTGCTCACCTTCAGTAAGTGATTTTATGGTCTATATTCCCTGTCTATGACGGTTCGATCGCTAATTGTGCACTGACAGGGCTCTGCTTCTAACCGGAAGAGCCCGCTCTTCTACCTTGATGAATTACGATTTTGGAGCCACATTTGGCGATTGGATTGATGGCGCCCAATGGATGAACCCAGAGTCTATTGATTGGGTAAAGTGGTCCTATTATACATTTTCGAACTTCTCAACTAATCTTATACCACTGTAGACTTTCTGGGATACTATTCTGGCTACCGGGGCGGGTTAGAACAGGTCAAAATCATAGTTCGTCATAGTTCTATAGAGAAATATGACCAATCCTCAGTTTCAGCAGCTGATTCGCACCTCATTTGACCCGGATCCAGCAGGGAATTGATGGAAACAACATTTTGACCGCCTTCCGTACTACCCGTAGAGCTTCTAGCCCTTACATCCCTCATGTGAGTCAGATACCACTCTGTTGTCCAGGGAATCAATGCCATTCGCAGTCGAGATGGGGATGGGCCGAGCAGTATCCTTTAAGAGCTTTACAGGTCCTGTACACTTCCTCGGAGGCTCGATGGAACGTAGCCCACATGCTCGCTTCTTTTCCAGCTCGCCTGGTCCACCACATAGATTGAATCAACATTTGCTAACTGCCAGCAACTATGGTGCATGGGCTTCCAAGAGTGCAATGTCCAGTTATCGACGCTCAATTAGGTCATTAAGAAACGCTTTGAATCCAACATCCCCTGGACCATACGGTTTACGTTGCTTGCAAGAGCATTGATGATGTCTGACAGTGCTTTTGGTGGGATCTGAAATAATAGAACTGGCTTTCTGAACTGGGAACCTGAAAATTTATGTCTTCCAAACAGAAACGAAAATCTAAAGCAGACAAAAAGGCACACCTATGAGCAGTCTATGAAGCAACAGCCTGGGCCCCATTGCCTTTCACGCTTTCTAAGTGCTGGGTATCTGCTGCTTTGCTCGCTTCCTGGGGCTTCTCCTCGACCTCGACCTCCTTGGGGTAAAAGTCAATTCTTCCGTCCTTCTGGATCACCTTCATTCGGTCGAGGCAAAGACGTGCCCGTGCGTACGGGTCCAACTTCCAGTGGTTGATTCGCAGTCTTTCAGCGAGGTAAGCTCTCTGGCTCTCGGCTGATTGAATCCTGCCCTTGTCCTTAGACTTGGTAGCATCGTTCCATTCAGAGGTTGCTGCCAGAACCTCCTCGCCAATTTGCTGTCGCTCACTAACCAGTGCATCTCGAGTGGTGATGTCCTCCATTCTGGCGTTTTCATTCTCGTCGGGCTCGATATACTCGTACTTCCACTTCTCTGCACCACCCACCTCTTCCACAAGCTGATCGCGGGCGATGAACTTTTCAAGATCAGCCGCAGAATTTGTAAACTGAACCTTGGCCGCAATATCGGGATCCATCCAGCCTCTAATGAGTCTCCAAATTCCTGTAAAGTTGTGGAAAACTTGTCAGTCACGAGGGTCTATGCGTCCGGTTGGAGATATTAATATTCGAAAAACGAAGGTGCACATACCAGAGAAGACCCAGGGAGCATTGTGAATTAGCATAATGCCCAGTGACTCTGGATAGTTTGCCTCAAAGCACCTCAAGATGAATTTCACTGGCGGGTAGTCCTGTAGGCCCAAATCAGCGACCATTATATTCCGGCTCAAAAACAGTTGTTTGCAAGTTTCTTTTTTGTACGTACCATGTTAGAAAGAGAGAAACCAGTCATATCGAAGAGAACAGCCTCGGATGATATCAGCAAATGCACGTGAAATGAGAGCAAGAGCACATACGGCAGTCTCCACAGGGGGAGACAGAGTGAGCCTCACGGACTCGATGACATGAACGATATACCTCTCCAGGGCTTCTTCGCTCTGGGCACCAGGCTTATGAAGACGCACCCTGACAACAACAATGGGCCGGCCCATCTTATCCGTACCATGCACATAGCTCTTGCCCATGCGCATCTGAGCCAAGAAGTCCTTCCCGGCCTTTTGCTCGGCTGCGTTTGAGCTACGCTCCTGCTTTAGTGCATGGAGCTCTCCTTTGGCCATGACTTCATCGTCGACATGCATTTCCTTCACTCGCCAAACAATGGCATCCATTATCATAGCAAATGCCCTGGGAACATCCCACTTGCGAGCTCGAAGGAAGCGCAGGAGCATGGCATCCGGGTGGTCATGCTTGAGAGTATCCAGGAGGCCGTTACGCAACTCGGCGGGGGTAATTTCCGAAATGGCTTTTTCGACCTGTTTGGTCTCCTGGGGCTTGCTGCCTAGCTCTCCCAAATATGTTAGGAGTTTCTGTTGATACGCCGGTGTGGCTTTCTGGGTGCTCTTGTCGGAGATGTTGCTTTGGGTGCGACCGAGCAGGGATAATCGTCTTTGAGGCTGGGTGGGACTGGCGTGCTCCTCTATACATCTATTTGACGACTCTAGGCCGGTTGGCATTTCTGCCGCCTTCAGTAGGATGCTCCATAGCGTCTGCAATTTGCCCTGCTGTTCCTTATTGATGTTTCCTAAGAAACCGGGTTTAGGTCCGTCTGCGGCCATTACAACTTGTTGTCAATTGGCCAAGTGCAAGGATGAAGTAACAAGAAAGAGAATTGAGATTGGTGATGGTGTGCGAAACTTGCAGGACAGACTTCGCTAGGGATTCCTGACTGCATCATATATGTCGACCTCGGGAGTCCCGCTCCCCCCATTGATCGTCGAGAGTCCACATGAAACCTTGGAACCCCTCATTACCTACCCCAGACTCTGCCTCGGCTCCCCCAGTAAACCCCAGGGTGTTGCCTGGTTTGATGTTCGCAGTGGCGATCCGATATCGTGGGCAGCAATGATCCCCTGGGCAACGCCAGCCCAACGGTGCCCTAGATTTCGCTAGCATCTACGGGGCCTCGGGTCCTCGGGTCCTCGTAGGCCCATCTGAACGATGGAGATGCATGTGGCGGATGTGGGTATTCTTGGAATCGAGAACGTTAGTCTCACTTCACTTGCAGGGGCCCGCCCACAGAGAGGCTTGAGATATTCAAGTTGGTTAGTCTCCGATTCGCAACACCGAGGGTCTCTCTCCAGCTCAAACCCCTCCTGATGTCTCATATTACACAGCCTACTTGGACAATGATTCTAGATGGACACGAACTATTCTAATTCTCCGTTTGTGCGAGCGTATATCGCCTCTAGCACTATAGAAATATCTACGAGGGACCTACGCCACTGCCAGTACCATAGTTATCTGCCTCTGGGGGGGAAAGGGCAATACTTCTACTCTGTACCAGTCCATCTATCTACCTGACGATGATCACCAGGATGGTGGGCTGTCCCAAGCTTTCGTCATGAATCTACCGATCCATGGCGTCATTAGCTTGCCGGAGCCTTATTTCCCTTTTGGTCGCATTCCTCCTAGTGGGGCCGTATAAGGATCATTATTTGTAATAAGTCCCTGATGATAAGAGACACTTAACCGAAGATAATGTCTCTCGGTGAAATGTGATCTCAACGAGATGGCAGGTACTCTGTAGACCCTGAAGGGGATCCCCCTTCGGTACACAGCCGACGTAGCCACAAGATGGGAAACATATACATGGTCAAAGTCCAGACGAAGAGGGTTCCCACCAAGGCGTACCTCGAGAGAGAGATTAGAAGTTCCTTACAAATTGCTTGTCGAATTTGAGGGACTTACAATCTCAAATTGAAGATTCTTGACTATAGGTCGGGGATAATGCCTTGAGATAATTGTTGGCATGTACTGGATTTGCACCTACCGCGACAAGGTTTCAATCCCAATGTCTTAATATGCGGCACTTTGCAATTTCAGAATGTCGGACTCTTCCATGGACTTTATTAAATTTCTGAATTAACCTCTTCAGCCACCTGGGCAGTGAGTATTCGCATTTCCTTCTTTTCCTTCTCTTCAACGCCATGCTTCTCATCTGAGAAAGTGTATCTAGGCAACTCTTCGGGTCCCTGAACGCTTTATTTTTCCATCAAGTGATTTGATCTCTCAGTATCACACCTCCCATTCTATGTGAAGTTCCGGGCCGCACAGATTATTAACCTGTCTGTGACTGCGTGGACTGTGCCGAAGGTTATGGACCCATTCGGTCCGTCCAACTTTGAACCCTTGGAAGGAGAGCTCTGCCTCAGTAGCGATCATCTCCCAATCCGGCATTATGGTCTCGACGGCCTGTTATCAAGTTTCTTAGAACAATCCATGGGATAGCCATATACCTATTATGACATGAATAGCCAAGGAGTTGCGAACAATATGGGTATTCGCCATTTCTCATTTTGTTGATCACTCAAATGGCTTATGTGTCCCACTATAACCACTTTGACGAATGTACATATGTATCGAACAAGGTTCGAAATGTCATATTTCCAATAAAGCATTAAATGACGATACCTCAAGCGTCACCACCAAAGCCTTTCAGCCTGTGGAGGTAGATGTGAGGATGCTACACCTCGTCCGGCCTAAGTAGCTGTTAGTGCAGAAGGCTGTGATGTTTCGGATTAGTAAGTTACTGCATGACGAATGACATTCATAGCCAGCTGTTAAATGGATGCGAAAGATCCGGGCTAGTGAAGTGATCGATTCTCAGAGGCAGGTTGCAGAGGCCGGACCGGTATCAGGGACGTTTAAATTCCCTCACGTGCACGCTCATATAATGTCCTCGGAGTCATCGACATCTTCCCACTCCTCGTCCATCTCATCATCTTGCAAATCTGCAGCAAAGGGCCCCAGTCCGTGATCGTCATCATCATCTTCTCCTGCAAACTCATCGCCAAGCATACTGACCAACTGTAGCAATCCAGCCTGCGAGCGCCAGATCTCTTCAATTGGCGGGTCTGATTGATTGGAAGTTGCTCGAGTCGACTCTTCGGGGCCATTGGTTTCCGAAGCCGTGGAGGATTTGTATTCAGAAAGGTCAGGGGCCAGGGTGACAATACGGATGGCCTTGGTTGGGAAGATACGGGCAGGATTTTCGTGTTGCGGATGGGGAGCACCGCCTGGAATATTGGTGAGAGACTGGCGCCAGCCGAGGGTCTGGAGCCTCGTGTCAGCTCTAATTCTTCTACTCGTTAGACTTTATCACTGGAGATTATGCAACATACTGTGTAGGTGGTCATGATCGCATCGTCGTATAGCGCCATGAAACTGACAGGAACGGCCAGCTGCGGGGCAGAGCTGGTGAGTAGTGAGTACGAGGCACGGGCAGGCTGATCGACGTTCTGGATCTGGTCATATTCATCCAGTGCGACAACGTAAATTCGGTCCTCTATCTCGAACATAACGCGGTGGTTTCGCACCGACAGCCAACCGCCTAGGTCAAAACTTGATCCATTCGACTCGCATTCAAGGATCGAGCTACTCTTGGCGAAGCTGGCTTGGTCCTGGAGGGCTTTTCGCCAGTTGGAGCACACAAAAATTCGACCTGCACGTGAGAAGCCAACAAAGAGATCACCGTGGAGCATGCCAGCGCCCCATTCATCTTCTCGATGATAGACATGGTCAGGATCGCTTGGGGGTGGCAGCGGACCTTTCGCGATTTCAATAGGTGTCAAGCAGTCTTTACGAATGGCCTCGGATGGGAGGTATTGGCGTGTAAGCCCATGTCGTGCAGCTCCTGCCAGAGCCGCACCCGCAGAAATAGATGGAGTGGTAGGTGGCCGAATGTGGAACTTTGTGGAAGCATGCAAAGGCTGTAACACTCCAAGAAATTCGCCCGACTTTTTGTCGTGGACTCGATAGCCTTGGGTGCCAAGAGAATAGATCACGGCGTCCTCACTTTGATCCAGATGACCAACAGCGCCATGGGCAGTGTGGATATGCGTGATCAACTTGGGCGGTCGCTCGGTCATATCATACACGAAGCCCTGTCCTTGATTTGAGATAACACAGAGCGTCCAGTAAGACAATTGAAAGCCCCTCGTCTGGCAATCGTGGTTCAAGATCGCGATGCGTCGAAATTCTCCACGGGCTGCACCTTCCAGACCTGCCTGCCAGACCTCCAAGGCGTCTCCTTCGCTGTCAAATACAGCCATTCCGTCTTGGTATTCCAGATGAGCATACGGTCGAACGGCATCCTCATCACGAACCATCGTGGACGGGAGTCGCCATAGGATCCGGCCGGTGTCCATATCAGTGACATTCAAGCCGCCAGCATGAGAGGTTGAGACGAAGAATCGACGCTTGAAATCGGCCCGGAAGCGCCAAACCGGATCGTTACCGACCTGCAATACCGACTCCCGAGTAATTGGGCGCCGCTGGGCCCAATTGTGGGCGAGTAGTGTTTGGCGCTTGCATAGGTCCTTCCATGACGTGGTGTCCTCGAAAAGCTTACAGAAGCTGAGGGAGTCCGATACGGCTGAAAGGTCACGGGCAGCTCCAGGTGGTTGCTTTGTTTTGGTGCGGGAGGAGTAGATGGCTTCTTGGTGGGTGACGTCGATAAATTGGTGCCACGCCCGAGAGACGGCCGTCAAGGACGCAAGGGCGGGAATAGGAGAAAAGTCCAAAATCTGCAGCACAATCTCCGGGGGTAAGACAGCGATGGGGTCTGTCGAAGGCGGGGTGGCGATCATAATCCAGAAATAGCGAGTTCTTTGAGTTCTCTTCTCGGGTTGTGAGAAGAGAACGAAGATAGATTGACGAGGCAGGTGTGACACTATTCTGTCGCCCCTGACCGCCTTACTAAGGACTCAACAAGCTTGACCGCCTTCCCTAAACAGGCCTAACAAGACTCAATCGAAGCGCCGTCTTTTATATTTGCCGTATTCAAGGCAGCTTGGGAAAGATTTCATAGAAGGTGAACAGGATGTCGAAAAAGAAGCATAAGATGATACCTGAAAAGACATAGCAAGACAATTAGTTGCAATGATCCGAGGAGTTGACGCAGTGTGGAGTATAGAACCACTCATTAGAATTCTACATACTCGAATCCGACCAGGCGAAGCTAGGTATCTGATGTAAATACATTAATCCAAGCAAGGCTCTGTCCGGTCCCCGCATACCCTGGAACAAATGTCTCCATTTTCCCACTCCTGTTTTGGCCTGATAATTTTCTCCCATTTCCAAATTTCTCAAAGGAACAAGTGCACTAGTCCGAAGGTGACTAGTGACCAGTTCAAATAGCCATTTACCAGAACCCTTTCCAAGTTCCAACTGCCGAGGGACTAGTAGGGTTCTTTACGCCACTAACTACCCGAAGTCTAGAAGCATTTATTGTGGACCACCTAGATCAGGTGATCCGCCTTGTAGATAAAGACACCACACCATGTCTTCTCTCACTTCTCTTCCCCCACACTCCGTTCTATCCCCGATCAGATTCCTGTGACCCGAGCTTCCCATAATTCATATTCTACGAGAATGACCCTAGCTGTTCTTCCCAATGAGTTGATAAATAGGATTTGCAGCTATCTAGAGCCCTGCGACTTGTATTCGCTGAGGTTGTCTTGCAACGAATTGCTCCAAAAGTCCCAGAAATTCTTTGGCGAAAATTACTCCAAGACAATATGGATGATTGTTACAAGTGACAGCCTCCGTCAGTTGCAAGAGATCGCCGTACATGCTTGTTTTCGGACCTGTGTTCGGCAACTTACAATCCTACCAGTTCTTTTCGAAGACGATCTACCAATGTTATACAGCGCAATTTCAACGTCATCTTTGGGATCTATTCATGGCCACGTCATAGCTTGGGGGTCTCTGAACTCGAATCACGATACAAATCATACCAGTCTGTTGTGGCGGACCATCAAGATGCCCTCGACTCCCTGCGAGAAACTCTAACAAGTTGCTTGCCTCGATTTCCCAACTTGGACGGCTTCACCTTGCGACCTGAATCTACAGATGCCCTCCCCGGTACGAAAGAAATTGTCTCCCCTGGCTGTCTAGGTCTACGTCGGTTCAGAACTCAACTAGCCTGCCAATCGAATCGTCCCACACATTCCAACTTGGCTCATAATCAGGACATCAGCAAAGTCAGTGCTCACGTCCTGTCGGCTCTTTTGAAAGTCATCATTGCAAGCAATCGAAAGATCAGAAAGCTTCATACATGTGCAGCTATACACTGCAGGGTCTCATTATGAAGCATGACAGTGACTTCGGCTGAATATAAATCCTTGCTTCCGCTCATAAGGGGGTCGGAATGTCTACACCTTTGTCCTCGTGGAACGGGGCAGGAGACACTGTCTCCTGAGGCTTTCGTCGACCTCGTTATTGCATCTGCACCCAGTCTGAACATGCTCAGTATAACAAATAAGAGCGATTCGGATGGCACAATGTTTCGATATTTCCCCAACCTTGCAGGCGATGCCCATTTTGCGCGGCTTCAGGAGCTGCACCTTTGTTTAATCGAATTATCTCTGGATGATTTCAAACATTTTCTACATACCGCAGCGCCTACGCTGAATTTCCTCAACCTGGAATACGTGACCTTGAATGATAACACCCAGTCAGATTTTACAGAAGAATGGAAAGATGAGACCCGGCAATTCTGGCAAAGCGCTTGGAACTTTTTGCGACTACGGTTTTTGGCTATGAGAGGCCTTGCACACCGAGGCATCGAAGTACGTGTTACCGATCGTCTGGATCGTTTTAGCGGACGGTCAACATTAGATGTTCTTATCAAACCTAGTACCGTTGCCTATAATGCGAAACGAGCTCAAATATCTTTTGGGAAATGGATTGACGGACTCGAAGCTCGGCCATTTAGCAGAATTGTGCCTGACCGTGGTGAGCAGATATCTGTCTTACACCTCTACACATCGTTTACATACTAACTACTTTGGGGAACTCGTTGCTCGGGCCAGCTCATCGCCCGTCTAATGTAATCACTTGCTCTTGGACTTCACGTTTAAGGTGTGCTCTTCCAGCCGGTATGGGGCAACAATGCCCGGGGGAAGGCGAGATCACAGCATACAGACTGGGTGAGCAGGCATAATAAGCCCTGGGCTGCAATCTTTTTATTATACATGGAATCTTTTTTTATCGAAATGGGGTCCAGGATAGTTTCACATAAAATTTATGTTTTTCTTTCTACCTCGATCATGGGTCTATCTTTCATGTTGTTCGTCTACGTGTCAGATTTCGTTTGCGTGATGGGTATTGGTCTTACGGGAAGAATGCTATTCCTAGACAACTAGTTGGGCTTCGTAGAGACAACACATATTAAAGGATAGAGCAAATTTGATTTACTTATAAAGCCCATCATTCACTCAGAAGGTTTTAGATCTGTATCTGTCTTAGCCAAAGACCTTGCCAGCCATGATCTCTGACCGGGGTCCAAGGTGGAAAAGCGGAATATGCTGGACTGGGGCAGGCACAGTGACTGTCTGACCCCCTGCATAGGTTTCGTTAGTCCACCAGTACGTCCACGGCTTCGCCTCGTCGCCTAGAGCCCGTGGCAGGTAAACGGACCATTCAGTCACATTAGGCTTGGTGACAGGCGTGACCAAGAGTCGTGGACCAAACATGTATTGTTGGGTTGTAGTGTTGCTGTTCTCCTGGGTCCACGCCGAAATCTGGGGGTCCGAAGTTTCGAAATCCATGTAGAGTGGGCGCATTATCATACGACCAGACTTGTGAAATTGAGAGAAGACTTCGCGGATGTATGGAGCCAATTGGTAGCGAAGACTAATATAAGAGACGATGATCGGAGTGTTGTCTGCACCATACGACCACGGCTCATTGGCACATGTGTAGGCATCCTGGGTGTTGCACGCCCTTGTCCCATGCGTACGCATGAATGGCAGGAACGTAGTCCACTGCAGCCATCGGACATAAAGTTCGCGATATTCTGGGGTATCGATGTTGCCGCTCCAGGGCACTGTTGGATCAGGCTGAAAGCCACCGGCGTCCAATGTCCACCAACCCCAACCAGTCGCAGCGGCCGATAAACCACTAGCCACCTGTGCACTAAGTGTTTCCCATACGGCAGTCGTGTCACCAGACCAGATCATACTGCAAAATCTCTGAGAGCCGATATAACCAGAACGAGACAGTGAAAGACAATCACAGGGTGTTCCCATCTTGGTAGATGTCGCATTTCGAAGCCCTTCTTCAATTGCTTGCTGATGGGCCCATGGGTATAGCTTGCCGACGCTGCGCTGTGTACCGGCCGCATATAGCACATCTGGCAGCGCAAACGGAATGGATTGGATATAGATGCTCTGCCCATTATTTTCGTATGCCTCGCCAAGCGATCCTCCATCGGCCTGGTCAATCCAGAAGTTTTTGATGCCTTTGTCGAAGTAGTTCTTCTTCAGGGTACCCCACAAGAAGGATCGGGCGGCTGGGTTCGTCGAATCATAGTTGCGGATATAAGAGCCATTCCACGAGTCAGTCGTTCCGGGGCCGGATCGAGTGGCGGACAAGAACCCTTGCGCCATCATGTCAAGATAGTTCACGCTGTTATCCTCCACACTAGGCCATAGGGATGCCATCATTTCGGCATTCGTCAGCTCCTTGACTGTCTGCGACATCTCAGCCACATCTGGCCATAGACGTGGGTCGAGGCCCCAGTCACCTTGGTGTGCCCATGACTGGTAATCGATGACAATCATCGAAACTGGAATTTGACGTTTCTGGAACTTCTGGGCAAGAAGAACCACCTCCGTTTGGTTTTCATACCGTAACTTGGATTGAATATAGCCCAGCGACCAGTCTGGTGGAATGGGCCCTCTTCCGGTTATCGCAGAAAGTCGTTGCTGCAGCGTGTCATAGTCACCGGGTTTCGATGAAGCTACTATCACGTAGTCAACCACTGTTGCTGCATCTGTAGTGAATTTATTGCGGAGCGGGCCAAATTCCATTCGGCCGGTCGATGGCATGTTCCATACGAAGCCATAGCCTTTGTTGCTCATAAAGACAGGAGTTGGGATATGTGTATTGAAATTAACGAGGTCGATGGTCATTCCCTTTTTATTGACGAGATGGTCCTGCTGAGTCCCCGTCCCATAGATTTGCTCGTTTGGCGTCGTGCTGAAGGAGAACTCTGCCGCAAACTCGCTTCCTGGGCCAGTCCACGAGTAGTATCTTGGATTGGTGGATTTGAGCGGTGCATACTCATTGGTGAGCAAGGTTTCCGATCCGTTGGTTTCCACCCTGTAGAACGCCAGGCGATATCCACCAGGGCCAGCCCAGCCAGACGTACGCACAACCATGTTTCCATTGCGAAGCTCTTCGGATTGGTTGCCGTTAAAGGCGGTATCGAAGCTCATACCACGTGCTTCGCCATCCTCAGGCCCTTCAAGTGGAGGGTCGTACACGAAGCTAATCTCATGACCTGTTGGGGGACGAAATGGCCAGGCACGGACTCGGAAGCCATCATAGCCAAAAGGCTGCACTAGCACAGTCTCGAACCCATGTTGCATGCGAAAGCCTTTCGAAGTAGGTTTGTGATAACCCTGTGCGGGAGCTGCCAGGCTGCTTCCGGCGTAGAGAGCCACGAGGCTAGCCAGAGAAAAAAGCATATTGCTTCAAAGAGACCAACGTGCTGATGGTACCGAATCAAAAGTTGAATCGGGCTTTGGGCTTTTTAAGATTGTATCATGCTGCCAATTTAGCCTAAAGTCCCCAGAGATTTGGGGCAGACCCAGCCAGGAGCATCATGCAGATGCAGATCGGCGTGCTCGGTTACCCCAGGTGCGGGTGTAAGCAGTGCGGAGACAGTTGACCCACTATCTTCTAGGTCGCTTCGATGGCCGATGCACGAGCAGCAGGGAACTGGGGAGGTTATTCGGAATCTAAGCCGGTCATAATCAGACAAGGAGGTCGGTGTAGGACACAGTAGTGGACGTAGCGTTGCTATATATGGGGGGTTATTTTCGGCGACCTGCATATATAGCAATTTGTTTGTGCCAGAGAGTTAAAGAGGGCATTTGGAAGATGTAAAACAAGTAGACCGGGATGGAAAATGCAGCCAGAACCAAAGGTATAAGTAGCCGAATAGTAAGAGTGGGATTAGGTTCAACGAGGCGGGATAAAAATCTTGGAACTGGGATATGTAAATGAAGAGAGGTCGGAGATCCCACCGTGACGATAATCAGAAACAAAGCAACGCTCACGATCTTCTTCTTGGACATCTTCAGGCACCAAAATATGGATTCTCAGGCATCACAATACCGGCAGAATATCCGGGCGGCGAATACCTCGTGATGTCACAGAGGCACATTGTCAGCTGCACTGAGTAGGATCCAACATGGGAGGAGGCAAGGAAATTCCAGGTGACTGTGATTCTGGCTCCAAGGTCCCGCATGGAGCTTCAACCTCAGACCAAAATACTCATCTCCACGCCATAGTCGACTTGGGCAGGTAATGGCTCATCCCACTCTCGAATGCTGACTTTCAATGATTGACCCCGACGTAGCAATGGCATTCGCTGCTCGATCTCTGACTTGTCTGCTCCTGTGGCTCGCATCATCCCAACCGTCCATTTTCATCGAGTCAACATCTCACTTTACGAAGCACAGGTTGACCCCGACACTGGCAGCCGTATCTCGATTCCGCAGTCTGTTATTGACCGAGTTGTCAGTGCCATCCTCCGATTTCAAACCATCTGCCTGGAGATCGGCGTCCCATCCTCCAATATTCGGCTCATCGCCACAGAAGCTACCCGTACCGCCGTGAACTCTACAGCATTCACCGATGCAATTCGCGATACAACGGGCCTCTCGGTTGAGATGCTACGGAAGGAGCAGGAAGGTATCGTGGGTGCATGGGGCATCGCAAGCAGTTTTTCCGACGTGGAGGGACTGGCTATCGACCTTGGCGGGGGCAGTATGCAAATTACCTGGATTATTTCGCATTCGGGCAACGTCGAAATCAGCCCGCAAGGGTCAGTCAGCTTCCCCTACGGAGCAGCGGCTTTAACGCAAAAGTTAGCCGATATGAAACGAGGGAAGAGCAAGAGTGAGGCCAGGGAAGCAAAGGAACAGTTCCGCCAAGAGATGGCGAGCAACTTCCGAGCCGCATTTGACAAGCTCGAAGTTCCCGACAGCCTGGTCAAAAAGGCACGGGAACAGGGCGGCTTCCCTCTATACTTGTCTGGCGGTGGCTTTCGGGGCTGGGGTTATCTGCTCCTTTACCTACATCAGACCCGGGGTCTTAACTATCCTATCTCCATCATCAACGGTTATTCTGCCCCTAAAGAAGATTTCGAAAACACAGAGGCTCTCGAGGAAGTCGCCCGGACGGCGCACGAGATATTCCGGGTATCTGATCGGCGACGGAAGCAAGTGCCCTCGGTCGCCTTCCTAGTAAATGTCTTGGCTGAGTCCTTGCCGCACGGAATCAAGGAGGCGCATTTCTGTCAGGGTGGTGTACGGGAGGGGGTGTTATTCCGCGAGATGCTACCGGTGGTTCGTCAGCAAGACCCTTTGGAAGTCGCCACCAGCCAATATGCTCCTTCGTCGGCCAAGTCAATTTCAGCGTTGATACTTGCTGCTCTCCCCAGGCCTTCGACCAGGCGGTCGGTCCCTTCTTCCTTAAGTGTGCATCTCATCCAAGCCTTTGCCAATGCTCTTTATGTGCACGCAACCATGGCCAAGGAGCTCTCATCCAGTGCTGCACTTTACAGTACAAGTACGGGGATTCTCGCTTCGACGCACGGGATTCCTCACTCTCACCGGGCCCTATTGGCTTTAATGCTTCAAGAACGTTACGGCGGGGAGCTTCCGCCACGTGATATGGACCTGAAGTGTCATCTCCAAGGAATACTTACCCCGGAAGAAGTTTGGTGGACGCGTTACATTGGCAAATTGGGCCTTGTACTTGGTCAACTCTATCCAACTGGAACCATCGACACGTCCAAGCCGCGCATTGTCCCATCCGCAGAATGGGCCAGCAGTCTTGGGGGGAAAGGGAAGAAGGATGGCCTAAAGTTGAAAATTACCATTCAAAAGGTACCCTCTGATTCAGCACATCTGAAGACGGAGCTGGAGCATGACATAAAAAGGATCGAAAAGGTCGGCAAACGCAAGAACTGGATTGGAGGGAGGGATGGCTGGGGCGTGAAAACCCTGGTCGATGTGAAGGAACAAGATTTCCTCGAGCCACATACCTCTGCAACTTAAGGTCGAGCTATCCCCTTCGTGTCTTCTTGATTTGACAGCTTCCTATGCAGCGTACGTTGCATCGACGTGAACCCGCAACTCTTGCTCCTTCGGCAGGGATGCATTGAATATCAAGAACGTGTTTTTACCGGCCGGTGAAACTACATCGTGTGGGCCTTGATATTCCTCGCATCGTTGTCAACATTGGCCCAACATGGAATTGGCAACAAGCCCCGATGGGCTACTTTTGGCTGCGTGGCCCGTACTTGGAGAAACTCGTGTCTCGCGGGTCCACTGGTAGCTTGTCTGTCTCTACGGCAGATCTCAAGTCCGAGTGATATACCGATCCCTTCCTTGCGCTGGACTATGCATAGCTTTTTGTCTGGGCTTAAATGAAAGGCAAAGGCAGACTATCCAAGACGGTAATAGCTGGGGATCAAACATTCCTATCTTCTGACTCCCGAACCAGCAATCTTGGAATCTTCCGTAGCTCGGTTCAAAACCTCGTTTCACCGACTAGGCAGAAGATGTACCTATCTGGTAATATTTTGTTGGCTGCTCGCTGGCACTCTTCATGGCTATGGACCACTGGATCACCGAGCTTCAATGGTACGGTGTCATGTTGGCCTGTGCCGGGGCAGGCTTTGTCCCGGGGGCCTTGGGAGGGTGACTATGTAACAACGCTCGGTGGGTGTTGAATAATGGGTCAAGCGGGTTCAATCGAGGGCTTGCCGCTAAGTTACGGAAAGGCGGCTGCTTCTGTCCTCAGAAGCGGTTATTTTCACAGTAGCGTTAATACCGTACGTTCTCGTATTCTATGTGTGATTGTGTGATTCTATAGGTGATAACCAATCAAATAAGCAAGCAAGACTGCAACCCGCCCAGCCGTCTGCCCAGCCGTCTGCCCACCCGGCTGACTGTTATGGCCCTTGTCACGTGATGGTTATCAGATGATCAGATAAGATGTGATGGCGCTTCATTTCTGACTTTCAAAGTTGTCCAGGCATGTGTGATCCAGCAGGAAAATAATCTGACTATATATGTCTACAAATCCTCTGATGCGTACTCCGTATCGCCCGGGTTTTCCGACACTTTTCTGGGGGCAAAATCCTCCGGATCCCAGAATTTTGGTGGCACCCGGTGGGTCCTACCCGATCGGGCTGTGGGATCAATCGGCGCTCCGCCTTTTCTCCCGGTCTTCTGCATCCCTCGGACGGGCAGACTTTCGCCGACGGTGACCATGTTGCTCTTCGGTTGGCTGGCCATTGCACTCGGTGCCCAGGTTGCCCGCGGCGACGATCTGCCGACGGACGAGCGATGTGTGACCGCCATCTACTCCGCGTACAACTACGTCTCCTTTGCGGGTGCCCCAGCCAAGGGGATGTGGGATACACGGTGTCAGAATCCCCTTAAAGTTGCATCTATCTATGCAGCTAGTGACGTGTATTGCCGAGAGCAGGAACGTGTGGCGGGGTTTGCACAACTGGCTGCCTTCTGCCAAGGGTTCGGCCATTGTGAGCTGCTCCCAAGAGAGGCAGTTGCGGAAAATTTGACGGAAGATGCCATTCGCGATATGCGCACCATTGGCTACTTGGAAATACCCAGAGCTGAAATGCTTGACACTCCAGTCCTTCTCTCTGCATCTTACTTCAATCGAATGTTCAATACAATCGTCCGTTCGCACACTGCCTAGGTACTACGAACATGGAAGTCAAGCAAGCTAACAAATTTCCTCCGTTGTATAGGACTCCTGGCAGTTTGAGACATGGTCTCATCATGCATTTGGGTAAGGATACTCCTTTATTGATGTAGCACTAGTGTGGAAATCGAGCGCTAACATATTCTTCACCGATTAGCTACATTGGATACGTATATTGGGCCATTATTTTGACTTCTGGGGCGGCCTATAGGGTTTTGCGTTATGCATTTCATCCTCGCATAATTCGAGGAGAGCTTGGTTTGGAATCTCAGGCGTACCCCCGATCTGGCATCTGGCATATCTCACGATCAATGGAACATGCCTTTCATTGGCTACAGACTCACCTTATTGTCCCTGCACCTCTTGCCACAACAGGCCGGGCTTTGATAGGGTTTACCTTTTCCAACCGGGCAGAATCACTCGTGGTGGCAGGCTTTTGGCTGATCAGCATTGTTTTGAGCCTGGTGGGCTATCGAACATTTCCAGGAAATATCTAGTATGGACAAGATTTGCCCCAAATTTATACATGACTCGACTGACGAAATGAAGCTGGCCTGATATTTCCAGCCAAATTTTACGCTATTCGGCTGACCGAACCGGTATCATGTCATTTGCCAACTTCACTTTACTGTGGCTGTTTGGCGGGCGAAACAACATTTTGATCTGGATGACGGGATGGAGCTTTGCGACGTTCAATGTTTTCCATCGCCACATTGCGAGGGTGGCTACACTACAGGGTATAGCACATTCCGTTCTTTACTTCGTGATCATTGTTCGAAGTAAGTGCTTGACTTACGCTGCTGCATGTTGCGTTTCGGAAATGCTGAGCCGTGCTACACTATACAGCAAATAAACTATGGAAAGACCTTTCAAAAATGTATCTACTATGGGGTATACTGGTAAGTACGCAGTATCACGAAAAGGAAGGTTGGCATTGAATCATTAACCTTATATAATGGATTGCCAGGCCCTTTTTGTGATGATTCTGTTACTTATCACCTCCTTGGATCGAATTCGTATCGCGGCATATGAAGTATTCTTGGTCACACATATCCTATTCTCGGTGGTTTTCCTCGTGGGGTGCTTCTAGTAAGTTTACTCACAGTATATCCCCATCATCGCTAACCTCTTTGAAGCCATACCATAATATTCGAGGGGCACGAGTACTGGAAGTATTTGTGGCCGTCTGTAGTCGTATGGGTTATCGACCGAGTTTTAAGGATCGTTCGACTTTTCCATTGCAACTTTCACGTCAGGCTTTTCGGTTCCAATATGATTCACGGCTCTGAAAGTCGTATGACCTATGACGAAACAACCGATGTGATTCGGCTCGAAGTGACGCCAAGCACCCAGCTACAGTTCATCCCGGGCGACTATTACTTCCTGTATCAACCATTTCGATTGAGTGGCTGGGAGAATCATCCTTTCACTGTCGGGGCGACATCGTACGAAGTCGGAACCGCACGACCACCATCCCAAGCATCCCTGGGAAAGCCGGACGAGCCGTTAGACGATTCACTACTGCCACTTATCCCCAAAACACAGGACAATAATCAGGAGACAATGGATCGATTGCCACAAAAACAGAATGCTGCTCGGTTGAAGTTGATTTTCTGGATCCGCCCCTACGACGGCTGGACGCAGCAGCTACGGCAACAGTGCCTGCAGTCCAAGAGTCAGCCGGTCGATGCAACCATTCTCCTGGAGGGACCGTATGGGCACAACTTCCCGCTGTGGAGGTACGAGTCAGTCTTGATGATTGTGGGTGGGACTGGAATTGCTGCAGCTGTGCCCTATCTCCAGGACCATCTCCGACGATCCGGTGATGGCCCACAACCCATCAATGAGGATACGCGGATTCGAGACATCGAGCTAGTTTGGACAGCGAGGCAGTCAGCTCTGCTGCGTGATATCGCTCGTGGGGAGTTAGCGCCTGTTCTTGCGCGTGAGGATTTCCGGGCCTCTTTCTATACTACCGGCGCTTCCGTTGAGCCCCCGCAAGATATTCACGAGTTTGGTTGTACCATCCAGACAGGCCGTCCTCATCTTCAGTCACTCATAATGAGCCGTGCTTGTGATGCGTCCGTTACTGGTGTGTCGCTCGTCATTCTCGTTTGTGGCCCGGCCGGAATGGCCGAAGAAGCGCGTGCCGTGACACATCTAGCAATGCGACGAGGCTATCGGACGATCAAGTACGTGGAGGAGATTTTTGCCTGGTAGCCAAGATGCCCAGGATTTTCGGAATTGTGATAAGTATGTGGCGACTGGGATCTTTCAGCATAGACTTTGGATATGCATGGATCATGTACTTCCGTCGCATACCAATAGAGTGCCACTAACAATCCGGCAAAACTCTTAGATGCCCAATTTCAATAGGTATTTTGCCACGCTGACTAGGCATGTGCGGGACTAGTTTCTGTCATTTGACCCAAATCATCAAAATTCAAGAGATCAACCTGATATAGACCTGCTTGGGAAAAGATGTCTCGCCAATAGTGCCGGTGACCAAGTGACTATGCGTGATTCAGGAGATACCCTGCTGCAAGTTCCTGCATGGTTCTTTGTATTGGCGATTTCAAAGCGCAGCGCAGTGCATTGCATGAATGAGTCGATGTCGACACAAGCTCCGTAGCGGTTTATTCGCCGTCCAGTACGTGACTCTAACGAATCGACGTTTGAGGATGTCGGTGGGTCGTGAATTCTGTGGATTGCTTGGGCATTCTAGATTGGCATCCATGCTTTCTGGATATGTATTTGCTTCTTTCCACCATCGCAACCCCGGATTGATCACGTTGCCGGTCAGCCAGGAAGTTTCAAAACCGCCTGGGTCGAAGAAGCAAAAATACTGCGCCGGCGCAGATCTCAATCCCAAGAAGTCATATTTCAGTATGTAGCTGGCTTTGTGTAACCCTCACGATGTGTCTATTCGAGTATACGGTTCGCACGATTCGAGATCTGCAGGGACAGGTGTGCCCTGCGTCTTGTTTCTGCAGCTTCAGGGCTGAACATGGACGGCGCCATTCTGTTCGACTCGCATTGCCAAGCAACGGAGACCTCGTCCAACAGGTTTTTGTATTCAGCTGGAAGCAAATATCGATGATCGCCGAACGAGCTATTGAATTTCCAGGCTTAACACCGGGACAGAGCGATTTCTCCTGGCCATCAACTTGGGGCTGAACGAGATCGATGCGGGTATAAAAGGGACGATAAATCCGATATTTCTGTCTATCATTCCCAAGGACCTTATCTATAACAAGCTCTTTTGCCTCTCAACTGCTTCCATTCTTCTTCTCGCCGCTACCGCGATGGCTCTTCCCCAGCCTGGCGATTCCGGTGACAACTACGTCAAGTACCCCATCGGCGGCAAGACCACCCTATCTGAGGCTCAGGCCAAGTGTGGCAACGACGCCAAGGTCTACTGTTGCAACAAGGCCACCTACACTCACGACATCACCACCGTGAACCAGGGCCCTCTCGCCGGTGTCCTGCAGTCCGCTCTCGGTGGTGGCCCCGGTGGCGACGGTCTCGGAATTTTCGGCCAGTGCAACGACATCAGTGCCAATGGTAACTGACGAAATTTCGCCCTTTCGAATAGTTCCATTGGCTAACTCATTGACAGTCCCTGTCCTGAACATCGTCGGCGGCGGCATCGACCAGCTGGTTGAGCAGAAATGCAAGCAAAACATTGCTTGTTGCCAGAACACCGACTCCGAGGCCGTATGTGTATTCCCCGTCTCCAACTGTCGGTGCATCCCTAACCGATGGATAGAATGGCAACCTCGTCGGCGTCGCCGTCCCCTGCGTTGCTCTTGGTTCGCTCATTTAAATCGGGAGATTCGCGTTTCAAGGCATACTGGAGGCAGTAGCCATGAGTATGTCTGTGGTCTCCGGAACAGTATACAATGGACCTACGTATCTACCTGTAAACTGCAGTGCCCGAGCAAGGCCCTCTTTGTTCCATTCACCGCAAATTTAGTTTATCTTGTTATCTTAGTTGTAATACAAGGACCTTGCCGTGAAACCTGTTCTTCGATCCGTGCTGTAGTATCACCGGTCACTTCAAAGATATTATTATTCGAGGTCAGTCTACCTTACTTTTCCGCCCCTTTTATTCAATGACTGATTCGTATACAGCCTTCACGCTAGTTAACTAATAGCACTGAGAAACGACGAGTTCGTGCATGGCATAAGTGAGCTTGGCGGTAGAGTCGGCCGCATTGCTGCAATCAGATTAGATGAAGATCCTGTCTGATCGAGATCGATTATCCATGTATGATTGGCTCATTGGCTGTTTTTATACATAATATATCTCCACTTTACCGTATACACAACCTTACGGGCCGCCGCATCCACTCGCACATGGCCCTGCTGCATGGACCCGCTTCGCAAATTCCCCGAGGCTTAGGTTTTCTTCATGTGTTCCGAGTCACTGTGACATTGCGAAGCACTCACCGATTCAAGGCCATAGCTTCAGCGGAAAGCGTTGCGGTCAAGAGCGTCGAACCTGTCGAAGAGTGCTTGGAGCTACACAAACTGGACTCGAGGTCCATTCCCACATCGACCTATCTCTCCCCTGATGCCCTGACGGATGATGGCTTCATGAAGGTGCATTCATCGTAAGTATTCTTGTCAACACTGTTGGGCAAAGTGGCATTGTCTAATAGGTGTGTAGCCTGCAATTCTCAGAGAGTGTTTCCAACTCAGAGCATCATTCGTCGTGGGCGATCTGGCGGCGTGGAACGGCATCAAGCGCTGTCGCCGCGCAATGCACATGGACCACTACGCCGGCAACAATTTTTACCTGCACATGCTCGCGGAATGTGGTGCAGGGCAGCCGAGCTTCATAACTCTCGGTCCCTTCCTCAACGTGATTGGACTCGCCCTTGGACATAAAGCCGTCAGCTGGACCCCGGACGAAGACACGCGCCATGGCAAGGGTCTTTTGACCTCGTTGTTCGGAGAAGACATGGGAAAAACTAGTAGATCTGCCCTGCCAAACGTCGGAACAGGAAGATAAATTGAGTTTCCAGCGTGTCGGAACTATCTGCGATTTAGTGAGCCACACCAGGCATGAAACTGGAATCGAAGGCCGGACTCTCTTGTTCCTGAATTGAGTGATATGCTCATTTTTTCGGGGTTTAGAGAGTGCTTCCAGTATCCTACTTTGTCAACCCAACTCCCAGGATCATGTGGCCCCGGTCGCCCGTGGGGTTCGTTTTCGCGTAAGACATTTTCTGTATGAGGCTGAATTGGATGCCATGCCGGGCATGACGGAGTCTTCTCGCTAGGCTCATGCAAGTAGGACACGCATTGCAAGGTTCTTCGCCCTAAACAGTCGCGCGCGCCGGGGTTGAAGCGCGGGCATCAAAGACAAAGTACGAAAAGGGTTCCGTGAATAGTATCTGGGCCCCGCACCCTGCCGTGTGGTGCCATCGCAGGGTTTCAGTCCACACTCAAAGCAATCAAGACGTGTATCTTGGGTGGGAGATTGAAGAGGAGAAGTGACAGATCAGCGAACTTTATTCAGGTCAGAACCCACGGATCAGATCATTTTACTCCATACAAAGTACAGATAATCCAATTGAATCAATTGAATCTTGTCAATCTGCATCTGATCCATGTCACTCACCGTCCTTACACAAACTCTCATCGATCCCTATCCTCACTTCTTCTCCATGTCTCTCTCTATTGCCTCATTCGTGTCACCGAAACCAACTATGCAAATTATCGCAAACATAACTAATTAGTTATGAAACACTCCACTGATTAGCAATCCGTTTCCACTCGCTTCTACCCCCACTCTCCTCCATTAATAATGTATTACTGCGACAGCGATTCGAGCTTCCTTAAAAAGGATCCCAATAATCACTGCTATCCCCAGTTCTCACCTCATCTGCATCCACAATGGCACCATTCGGCAAGATCTATTCCTATACGCCCAGCCCTCGGGTCATGAAGGTACGCCCCGCCCCGTTGACGGTCGATCGCCTGAACTAACCCCCAACCCACCCACAGGCCCAGGCGGCCGCCAACCTGAACGGCCTGGAGCTGGATATCCCGGAATTCGCCATGGGGAAGACCAACCGCACCGAAGACTTCCTGTCCAAGTTCCCCTTGGGTAAGGTACCCGCCTTTGAGGGCGCCGACGGTACCAACATCTTCGAAGCCGACGCCATCACCCAGTACATCGCCGAGAGTGGCCCTGCCGCCGCTCAGCTGATGGGTGCCACGCCTGCAGAGCGGGCCGCCGTCCGTCAGTGGATCTGTTATGCCCAGGGCGAGGTGATGGACCCTATCACCCAGCTGGTTCTGTGGCGTCTGAAGTACAAGCCCTACGACGAGGCCACCGAGACCGATGGTTTGCAGCGGCTGGAACGCTCGCTGACCTGCCTGGAGACCCAGCTCAAAGGTCGTACCTGGTTAGTGAACGGCGACAAGCTCAGCCTGGCTGATATCACCGTGGCCTCGGCTCTCGTGTGGGGTTTCTCCATGGTGGTCGATGCCGAGATGCGCCAGAAGTACCCTGCCGTCGTTGCCTGGTACGAGCGTACCCTCGAGACCGACGGTGTCAAGCAGGCCTTTGGCGAGAAGAAGTTTATCGAGAAGCGCCAACCGTACGAGGGCTAGATTACCTGGATAGTCAAACCTAGTAAAGATTAATTCCAAAAGTATGATGATCATCAAATTTCATTCCTAAGAGTATATACAGAGAGCGGCAACAGGAAATCATGCGTAATGCCCAGGTAGTTGTTATTTTCAGGGTTCCTTCAGGCGGGTTTATACAAAGCTTCCTTCTACCCCATGTCCATAAAGCAAAAACGGATCGCCTTATAGACGAGCCATCCCATTTCGCTCACTCATGGGCTTTTCCAGCGCCCGAGCAATGTTGCGACTGGCCCAGTCGGCTATAGCCATGTTGGTGACCATTGGGTTCACACCACTGGCACTCGGAAATACGGACGCATCCACGACGTACAGACCGTCGGTATCCCAGACCTGACAATTGGGGTCCACGACGCTCGACTTGGGAGACTTGCCCATCCGACATGTACCCATTTGATGAGCGCTGGCAAAAAAGCCCCGTTCCGGACTCAGGGGGGACTTTCGACGCACTTCGGCAATCCAGTTTTGAAGCGCAGAATCGTTGGTACCATGTGGACTCTCCAAACTCGATTCATCAGGTCGGATAAATGGAGGAATGTCACGGTAGCTCGTATGGAACTCTTTGGCACCCGAAATGTACGCAATCTTGGCACCAGCAATCAATCCCTCCACAGCATGTCGTCGGTCGAATGCGGAGACGGTGTAATCGACCCGGACACGCCCATCCGTTGGGTCTGGATAGACACGACCGGCATCGCGATCCCTGGTCAGGGTGATCAAGCCGGTGCTGCGTCTCATGCCAGCCGCCCACAACTTGTAGTCCAGTCCATCCCGCCAGGGAAACGCAGTAATAAACAATGAGGGCATCATCGCTAACGATTGAACCTTCACACCGTGTCCGTGTCCATCGAGGTCTTCAAATTCGTTGACCACCGTAGTCAACGCTCCGCCTTCCCACGGACGGACCTCGTTATCAAACACGGCACCCGCTTCCATAACTAGATTATAAAATTAGCTGCCCTGACTACATAATGGTGGTGGAGGTTTCCTTACCCGGGTGAAGATGGAGATTCTTTCCAATCTGAGAGTTTTTCAGACCACTGCGCATTAGCAGCAGGGGGCTCTGCAAAGTTCCAGAAGACACTACCACCTTCTTAGCCTTCACAATCACCTTGCGCTTCACGGCACCAGTTCCACCAAGGCCGAGATAGGAATCCCGCGAGGTCCACGTTCCTTGGATTCCGCTGGCCACACGCTTGCCCTTCTTCTTTTCAAACAGTACCTTGTCCGCGCGGAAGCCTTCGACAAAGATTGCTCCAGCCTTCGCAGCGTCCACGAGGAATGTTTCAGTGGGACCCTTCTTGCCACATGATGCACATCCCAATGTACAATATCCACAGTAGTGTTCGGCATTTCCCGTATTCTGAGGTACGGGATTCGCAGCATATCCCAGCTTGCGGGCACCCTCCAGGATGACAGTATTCCCGCGGTTGTGCTTGATATGCTCGGTATTCACACCCATACGGTTGCAGACGCGATCAAGACTCCGCTGGAATTCTCGGGAAGTAAAGAATGGTAGACCTCCATCGGCCCATTCCTGACGGACGTATGCTTGAGTCTGTAGGGATGCAGACCAGTTGATGGTGCCACCACCACCCCATGTCGAGCCCGCCAGAATGACCATGGAGCCATCATCACTGACAATAGCACCGGCGTTCTCAAACATGCTGATGTAGCCGTCGTTCGCCGTCATGGGGAAGGATTTACTGGTGTAGGAATAGGACTTTTCCACCACGAGCACTCGGAGACCGGCCTCTGCCAGATTCTTTGCAGTTACGGCACCACCGCAGCCACTTCCCACGACAACCACGTCGGTCTCGATGGTCTCGGGTTCATCGCTCGGTGGGAACTGCAGGAACTCAAAAGGAAATGAATCCACGGGTTTTGCGAGCACCGGAACGCGAGGGAAGCCAAGGACGTCGTTGATACTTGGGCTAGACATCACCCACGATTTCTTGACGATGGCAGTAAGACCGCGGTAGACGGCGCGAAGAGGGGGCAGCTGAGATGTCTCCCAGCCCCGGAAGATTTTCTCTCGGAAAGCAATGGGCTGCTGGTGAATGGGTGTGGTTGAACCAGTCAGAATCAGTGAACCGGCTCGGGTGCTGTCGGTCATGTCAGTCAACGATTCTCGACTTCGAAGTATACGACGACAAATTCATACTTAAGTGCATTCATAATAAGACCCAGCCCAGCCTTGCCTTCCTCGTGCACATAATGCCCCAGGGTTCTCTCCACGTACGACCGAAAAATGGGGTTTGACGAGGCGTCTTCTTCCAGATAGCGAGCTGCGATTTTTGCAGCATCCGGGCCGGGAATCCAGGAGGTCAGCTTCGACACAGCGGCATCCCATTCACCGACAGAGATCACTTTGTCTACAGGCGACCGAGCCGTGGCAGCAGTACGAATTGATGGCACGATCGCGTCACTGAGGGCAAAGAGAGTTGCCCACTGTGCATCAGAGAAGAAGCTCAAGTCTGGGGACGGAGGAAGAGCGACCTCCAGCGGAGTGTATATTGACCTCGACTTTTCCGCCATATTCCGAATCACCCAGCAAACCCGGGACCACGACAGTACCTAGGTAAGGGTCGGTGAATCGGGAGTAGTTATATGCAGAGGGAAGGTTATACACCACCTTGTCCCCGCGAAGATGGGCACGGTCGGGGAAAGACGATCTCAACCCAGGAAGGACGTACACGAGGCAGCCTCGGTTGCCGAGACATTGAGATCAATACCTATAACGGATCACGAGTTACCGGGATATGGAGTAGGTCCATTACGGGGTTCTGGGGCCGTCGAACCAGTGAAAAAGGGTTGAAGTGTAGAAAGTGCAGCAGATCGGCTGGTTCCTGGGCTCGTGCGAGAACAGCCGAGATTCAACCCCATGTGAAGTGTTAACTATTCACGATTAACTGTGAATCCCAGTCTAAGAGCTAAGACTTAAGGCTCGGGCCATTTTATCCACAGTAGGAAATGGCATTGCACATCCGAACTCCCGAATCCCTTGTAAGCGGTGCCTAATTTCCTTATTCTTCCTAGCGGCACGAGCTGTTTAAGAAATGGGTCGAAGGACTGGCCAGGTACTTTATGGATCATATCAGCTTTAAAGCAGTATACAGCTGAACTAGGGTTCTACCAAAAAGTCAAAGGATGAAGACATCAGTGGTATTGAATATAGGTTCATGGATGTCATAGTCATAGTCAAATGATGGGTAACTGTATAGAATTAAATAATCAATCTATATACCTAGTTATATATGTTATATTATAATATATTATAATATATTATTGGGGGAAAACAAATAAAACAAGTAAATAGGTTTAGCGGTGCAAACTGTAGAAACGAGCTGCGGCAACGCGCTTCGCTCCGCTTCTCCTCCACACCCGCGGACATCATGACGGACTCGGGCAAATCCTCTCCCCAGCAAACTTGCAACTTGCCCTCTGAGAAGGTCTTCTCTATCCAGATCGGCTCTGAGCTGTTTCGTCTCTCCGGTGCCTCAATTGCCTCGGATGGTCGGTGCAAAACCCCCCTCCAAGGCTGTGATGGCAACTGACCAGAACAGCTCCGTCCTACTTCTCCCACTTCTTCGAAGAGCAATTGCGCATGACCGATGCCTCCAATATTCGAACCCTCTACATTGATCGCGACCCTGCCACCTTCCATGAGATAGCCAGGCACCTACGAGGTATCCCAGGGAGTCCCTGGTCGCATTGGGACACGGCTGACGGGTCGCAGGCTACCATGTGCGCCCTCGGGATGGCGCACAGTTCGTCAAGCTGTTCGCCGATGCTCAGTTCTACACCCGTCAGAGCTCCCCTCTGATGCGAGATCTCAACACCTACTGACCGACTGCAGTGCCCCGATTGATGTCCCAGCTGTTTGAATCCGAGATCTTCATCCAGATCGGGGATCGCCACTTCCAGATCCCACGAGACATCTTCTCGAGCCCTGGCGACTCTCCCAACTTCTTCACCCTAGGATTCAGTGCCTTCTTCGCCTCTCCCTCCGAAGTGTTTCCCGGCCTCGACCGTGTAGGCCTCCTCCGACCTCCCGCCATCGTCCCCCCGGCCGTCCCCAACCGATGTGCGGACGTCTTTTCGGAACTGCTACACCTCTTGCGCGGTTATCCGCTACAAATTCGAAATGAGGTTCACCGTGCAGAGCTCCTGCGCGACTGTCGGTATTTCCACCTGCGAGGCCTGGAGCAGAAGTTGATCCCCCACCAAATCACCGTCAACCCCTTCAGACAGCGCTCGGAGATCATTATTCGACTGGAAGACGTCCGCCCGTCGGGCATCCAACTCGCTCAGGATGAGGCGTTCAAATCCGCCGGCGGACCGCTCATGTACACCCGTCCATTTGTGGACGGCGATATCGCCGACTTGATCATTGAGATTGGGGACGAATCCACATTGGTCCATTGTACAAGTCGACGAGCCGACTTTGTCGGCCTGGCCAAATCTCGCATGACCAGTCTTTTGCAACTGGTGGGCAAGAAACTGAACCCACCAGATCCGCATCTAGGTGGGCTTCCCATCAAGATCTGCCTGGAGCGGGAGACGGATCTCACTGTTGACGGTGAATCCAATGCCCAGTGCATAGGCGTACAAAGTGATACGGATGTGGATGATGCACCTCCAGCGAAGCGCCAACGTTCCAATGGGTCTAAAGATGGGCCTTGGATCGTTCGAAATGGACAGTGGCGACTGCACGTGCAACCTGATGACACTGGCGCATACGAAGCAGTCTTGATTGCCGTCAAGCTGGACATCTACACCACACCGCGGGTTCGAAATCAGGCCCGCGGTTTCTTATAGCAGCAAAGTTTCCCCGAAATCAGGTGCAGCTACGAGGATGGCGGTGTATGCTATTATGACATTTTGTTTTCTGCGTTGATGATATCGTCTACTCGGAGAAGCCCTCCCATTCTTCGTCGTCGCTGTTCTCTCCCTGATCATCCTGCAGTGGCTCATCTCCTCTGCTTGTGTCAGTCTTGGAGTCGCGAACGAAGCCAGCGACGAAGAAGCCTCCGAGGCCTTCGGCATCGCCTGACCAGCAACGCAGGCAGGCCTCCAGGTCTTCATCGGACAACTTAGCCACCATTGCGCTCTCGTCTGATATCACGTCAGTGGCAGCATCCCGATCGCGCCGAACGCCACGGTGTTTCCATTTCCGCAGTCCCTCCGGTTGCTCATCGCGGCGCAGAAGCCGCCAGCCACGCTGCTGCGCAACCTCCGAAGCCAGAAGACGAGCCACTACGGCCTCATTCTCAATCAAATGAATAGAGCAGGTACTGTAGGTAACATGGGTTGCACTAGAAAACTTCATAGCGTGTTCCACAATTCGTGCCTGGAGATTCGACAATTTAGTCAGCCGCTCGCGGTCGACGGCACCGGTAGGAATGTCATTTTCATCTGAGGGTGAAGCATCGGCAGTTCCCGCCATTCCTTTTGGTTGCTGCTTCTCGGCTTCGTCATCATCGTCTGCGCGACGCTTTCGCTTTTTGCCTTGCGACTTGGAGGGCTGGGATGATTTCGTAACGGGTAGCGTAAGCTGAGGAACATCATCTCGGCCAACGATACCGCTACCCGAGCAGCTCGGGTCGAGCAAGAGGCCTGAAACATTCTCGAACTGGGAATCCATGGGATCTAAAGCCAGGAAATCCTGTCCCTGTAGAACGGTGACGGTCGGATCCGCGCCGGCTAAAGAAACCATCTTTTGCAGCGTCTTGGAACGGACTTTGGATGCATCCATAGAAAAGATCTGTTTTCGAGGCTTCTTTTGCTTCCGCTGTTTCGCCAGTAGAGATGCCATGTGTGTCGTTTTATTTCCCGGGGCGGCGCAGCCATCCACAAGGTCGCCTTCCCAAGCATCCTGGGGCCCGCGGTCACCCAGTAGCAGATATGCGGGGAAACAGGATGCTTTGTCCTGCAGGATAATCTCCCCATTTTTGTAGGCGGGGGAAGAGGTGAAATCCGCACCAAAGGGAACGGCCACCAGGTCCGGGATGTTGGGGTCTATATACAACAATTTTCGTCTGTTCCGGTCATCATCCTCCGGTGCCAGCTCTGCAAGGGTGTCTACACGCTCGTATGATGAGAAAGTCGTGCGCAGTTGTTCATCGAGGGTACTGCGGATGTTGTTAACGCGCACCCAGCGCGGGTATACGGAATTGCTGCCGCCATCAGCCTGTCGCTTCTCGCGCAAAAGGGCTGCCTTGAGCTGCTCGACCGAAGCGCATCCCCGGCGCACACGGGCCTTGGTAAATTCAGCCTTCAACCGGACCTTGTGCCGTTCCACGGCCTGCCGAATTGGGTGAGTAGCGGGAGCGGCAATGCCTTTTTTGGAGAGCAGGTGGTCATGGACCAGGAGAAGGGCAAGGAGTGGATTAAGCTATACAGTTCAGGTCTCGGTCAGTCAGTAAGCATCTCCAGGCGGGGATCATAGGAGAATCTCACCTTGCGTTCCAATGTTAGAATATCTGAACGCTCAATGACCTCGGCCAGGACGCGGTCCCATTTGGACGCTTCGATAATTAGGGCATAAATTTGCGACGGCGTCGCACGCAAGTTGCGCGCACTGTAGATGCGGGATTTGAAGGAGCCACCGGAAGAGGGCTCAGTCAATATGGTGACCGCATCAAAGTAGAGCGACATGGAGAGCGATGCAGAAGAAATTCCACTGATCGTGGAAAAGTTGTTGCGGTGGGTCAGGCGGTGTGACTACCGACTCAAGGTTTTCGGAGAACTATACAGGTAACTATGTATGTACCTAGGTAGGGTTTCTTACTTATACAGCTGCTACCTTATCGTACTCTCGAGCCGATATTGCTCCTAAGCCCTCGCCTGATCTAGCTCGGAGAGAACTCGCCACCGACGGGCCAAAAGTCCGGACCAAGCATTGTGCACTTAGCTGCCCCAAAGAGAGGCTATTGATATCAGTCTCTTTGATCCATTATCATCTGCTATCTTTGGAGCGCTAGCCTACGCCTAGGGGTGGTCCAGCAGACAGTCCCTGCGCTCACTGCGAATCTCCGTCACCAATTCCAAGGTTGAAGAAATTGGTATCGATCTCCATCATCAGGCCGCATTGAATATTTATTATAAACATCACTCGTCTGTCAAGAACAGCTTCAATTAGGTACTTTGTAAAAATGACTATTTTAGCTATTCATATGATATGTATAGTTTCTTTTAAGAATACATAGCGAACAATTTCACTTTTTAAGGCTGGGTTAGTACCATTGCGAATACATAGGGCCTGGTAATCCTAAAGTTCACGGATATAGATGCGCCGAGCCCACGATAACAGTCAATGATTTTACCTTGTTGATAGAAAGAACCCCCCGCGCTTGATACGTACCTTCCCTCACCTCAATCGGGCCAAACTTGGAACCATGACGTCCAAACCCACCTTGAGCATAGCCATCCAACCACCCCCCGGTCCGGATACCGAGCTATCCCTTCCCGACCAGCCCAACTCCAATCCGTCCGTCTTCCAGGATGCAATGACGGTGCGCATGCGAGTCTTTGTCGACGAGCAAGGCTGCTCCGCCGACGCTGAGATCGACGAAGATGACGCGCGCAGCTGGCAATGGGTCATCTCCACTACGGCCCCCGACAGCGGTACCAGCATCCCGGTCGCGGTGATTCGTCTCGTGCCACCCCCGCAGATGCCGCACGACTTGTTGACACACCCGGACGTGACGTCGGACTTCCCTTACGACTGGGCCCACGAACCCTGCATCAAGCTCACCCGCGTGGCGGTCCTTTCACAATATCGAGGCCTGGGATTGGGCCGGCGACTGGTTGAGATAGCCCTCGAATGGGCGATGCAGCACGCGGCGGAGATCGACGAGGCGGCCGCACGGGTGGCGACAAGGTCCCATTGGACCGAAAGGCCAGTTCAGTGGCAGGGATTGGTACTGGTTCATGCGCAGGTGCAGGTGGAGAAAATGTATAAGGGGTTGGGATTCCAGACTGACGAGTCATTGGGACGCTGGGACGAGGAGGGGATCGAGCATGTCGGCATGTTTCGACGGGTGGAGGTGGCTAGGTGACTATATACTCCGGTACTCTCATGTTTATAGATCTACAGGCTTAGCAGACACGAGATAGAACATATTCGAGATTAAACTAGATCCATTCTTGGTGAGCGCGAAACGACAGCCCCCATTCTGTCCTCGAGCGTAGCGGGATCAGACATCAGAAGACAAGTAGAAAGTGAGATCGCCGCTCCACAGAAATGACGGGGTATCCTGATCAACGAAAAAGAAATCACAGAAAACACCGAAAACACAGAAAGCACTGCTACCGATATCTTTAGGAGCAGCGCACGAGAGAGAGTCCCTAAACGATATGTAGGGAAGAAGCACAGAAAGCAATCGTAATAGACCGGTAAGGAACATAATGCCGTGGCACATACAGAACGCCGTAACCGATGGTCGCCAATTCGAGTCATGAGAGAAAAAAAAAGGGGGGATCGAAATAAGACAGCGGGAAGAAATGAAGATGCCGAACTGCAGTCAGACCCGCTGACCACAAATGAAAGTGATCAGAAGGTGCTCCAGTTCCAGTCGCGAGGAATACTGGCGGCAACCTCGACAGACTGACCCAGGTCGGGCTTGAGAGCGGCACGGCCGGATTCCCGGCTGATACCGAGATATGAGGACTCATTTGAGTTCTCGCCGTTCCTGGCCTGGTCGATCGAGTTCTGAATTTTGCTCAGACGGTCGCTGCGGGTCTCCTCCCAGCGCTGGTGGGCACTCCAGCAGAGATCACAGACCCGCGAGAGGACACCATCGGGGTGGAAACGAGCATTCTGGTCGAGCGGCACAGCGTGAGGAGTGTGAGAGGAACAGAACACATGGCCGCAGTGGCGACAGTGGTGACGGCGCAGAAAGAGGCCAAAGGAAGAGCGGCAGGTGGGAGAATCACAGTTGGGCGAGGCCGAGTCCGCCTAGATAGGTGAAGTGTTAGCGGGGACGGTTCTCATGTGGGGGGAAGTTCGGTGTCGGAAGCTGCGAGCACGCCATTCCCGAAGAATGACGAGCGCGCATACGACATCTCGCGTAGGACATGGCGCCATTCTGGCGCCTAGGTATAAGAAGACCGGGAAGGAACGCAGAATTACTACTCACTTTCCAGTGCTCGCGGGTGGGCAAGCCAGTCACCTCACCCAGGGACTCATTCTTCATCCACTCGTGCTCGGCAACCTTGCTGATGCCGCTGGACTTGCTCTCCATGGTGGAGCGGCGGCTGATGGGCTCAGCCGACTCCTCCAAGCTGTCCAGGGAGCCATGGACGCTTCGAGGCGGAGTGATGGGAGACGCCTTCTGTGGGCGCTCGGTGGGACGCAGAGCGGCGGGCACGTACAGCGGGCCCTTGAGCGGGCGCAGCTGGCGCGACTGCAACGGCAGTTGGTGAAGAGCGGCGGTAGTCAGACGGGGAGAAGTCGGGGAGTTATTGGAGGGGCTAGTGGTGGCCGAGTTGGTCGGCGAGGGTTGACCGTGGACAGAGATCTGGTTCGTAGTTTTCGGGGTGGTGGTCGCAGTGACTGCGGTAACGACGTGGGTGGCCATTTGGAAGGGGTGAAAGGTAGAAGAAGGGCAAGGTGGGAGGTGGGAGGCGGGAGGTGGGAGGAGGAAGGGGAAAGGTTGAAGGGAGCGGAGAAAGGTTAAAGGAGTTGAAGGGGATGAAGGCGCAAAGTTAGGCAAAGGGCCATAAGAGTGGTGATGTCGAGGGGCAAAGGCACACGACAGAAATGGGAGAGGCGAAAGGAAGTGAATAGCGGCACGGTGAATGGCGGAAGTGGTGGAGACGGGGAGCGTTGAGGCTACAGTACGAGCCGGTTGGCCGGGTGGATGAGTGGAGGATTTCCGGGATGAACTATGTTGATCGGAGGCGACAATATAGAGCTACCCCAAGGTGTACAGTCAAGTCGAGTCGAGTCAAATTTGAGTCAAGTCAAGATAAGAGTCTAAGTCGAGAGCAGGAAGAGAAGGGAGAAGAGAAGAGAGGGTACTCTGTGTATACTTGTAGATGTCGGGACTACGGCTGCTACCACCAAATGCCATGTACTTTAACCGGCTTCCAACTTCTCACCGCTGCGCTTATCCCTGAATGATTGACCGCTTCTTTGTTTTCACGCTCTACTTATCTATCCCGTACCCTACTACTGCACAGTCCTATGGTCTGTATGTCCTAGTGTTTGTGCTATACTTCATACTCGGTCCTCGTTCTGCACATGCGCACGCTTGCCCCTTCAGGCCTCTCTCCACGGGGTCTCCACTGCTCCGCCCCGCCGCGGAGAACCGGAGAACCGGAGAACCGTAGAGAGATATTCAAGCTAATTTACTGCAGAGAAGCTGGAGACATGACTGTACGGAGTAGATCTCGGAGAGATCATGTATTGACGATGTATCTTTGTCCAGACAAGACAAGCAAAAGCCAGACCGACTTGATTGAATGGCAAAGTCGAACTAATTCGCGGTTGGGGTTTAGACTTCACTAGTGCATCGAGCTGGCCAATAGAATGTGGGGTGGCGTTGTAGTCTTATCGTCGGTGTTTGATTGGACGAGGATCACTTCCCTTTGGAGAAGCACGAGGCGCGCTCAACATCTCCGCTCCAATGAAACCTCGGGATTTGTAAACACGAATGCGGCAATCATCTGGAACACCCGTGATGTTCGGTCGTTACCCGTCTCTCGTCGAAGTTTGTAAAAAGAGGCCGAATCTGATTATTTGCTCGGCTCTATATTCCGTCCCGACTACCTCTATGTAGGTGATCCCTCACAATATGCCCTCCTTTTGGTCTTCTTCACACAACCCTGGGGACATCTGAGGTTGAAACACTTCGTCCCCGGACTTGATCCGCACGGATCAGGAATGTTACAACCCGGTATATAAACAGCCAGGTCGGATGGGGAAGATTGATTGTACAATTGTACCGCTTGCGTTCGATGTAGTGTACAAAAGTTTTCCGGAAATAGATACATATTCGGTTGGGGAATCTCACGGCGTCATGATTGCTTCTTCGTGAAGCTTCAGCTCACATCGCGGGTATCCCAAACTATGAAGCTCCCTCGCCTTGAGCATCAAATCGTACGATCACCCCTACTTGGGCCGAGTGCTAGGCTAGCAGTTCGCCCAGCTGGGTAGCATCGAGTATCATGCCTTTACCCTCTCCGAGGAAACTGTGCCCATTCACCCGAGGCCGTAGCCAAGTTTTGCGGTCGCGCTTATCCAGACTCTAAATGGCTGGTCAATATCGACACTCTGCTGTAGGAGAGCCATATCATCACTTCACACTTTCCGTTGACCGAGGACACGCGGCACATCATCAATAAATCAACCCTATCCCGTATTCGACCCGGGCTCTTCTCATCAATACGTCGACAGGACCAGTGATCGATGATTCGGCGGTCATCCAGGCCCCCAAAGCGCATCGTCTCGGTGGACCCGCGCTGGACACCTACGAAGCCGAAGGTGAGCTGTTCTACTACGACGTGCTCATGCGCATGACGACCCTTCCCAACTTCTTTACCTGTAGTACCAGGATTTCTTCACGTATCAGGCCCTGACGGAGATCGCCACGATTATAGTGAGCATGGCTCTACCGATGGATTGATTGATATTCATAGTCAAATGGCATTTGCGATTCGTATCATCTACGTCCTCGTGCAAACGGCATTCAGCTTGGCAGCGACCGAGTACACTGGAATTGATCTCGCAGAGCCTGCCAGGAACGGGGAATGAAGCGGTATCCATGAACGATCAGCGGCACAACCGCAATCAGCCACATCCCATAGACGATCCCCACAGCCAGCGCCAGCTGGATCTGTTCCGACGCCTGCGCAATGATCCCCGGTCGTGCTCGTGGCCGGGGGCCGTGCGACTCCTGATCCGTATGGGTCAGCGCTTCTGCCAGCTGCCAGGCGGCCCGGCGGTTAATCTTCTCCCAGGTCGTGTCATCTGCGTACTGGCGCGCGGCCGCCGTGAGATTCGCGCGCAGTGTTCCATCTCGAGACACGTAGCGGGTCAGGGTGATGAACTGATCGAGATCGTGTGGTGGAACGAGGTACCCGGTCTGTCCGTGACGAATGATATCCGCCGGCCCGCCCTGGTCGCGCGCGATCACTGGAAGGCCACTGGCCATCGCTTCGAGTACCACTAGCCCGAATGTCTCGGTAATGGAGCAGTGCAGAAACAGATCGGCCGAGGCATAAGCACGAGCCAGTGCGACGCCCGTGAGGAAACCGGTAAAGACGACGTGATTGCCCAAACCGTCGAACAGACGCTTAACCTTGTTCTCGACTACCGGGTTGCGGTTCCCACCCACGATCAGCAGCTTGAACGGCACTTTCTCCGCTGCTAACAGTGTCGTGGCTTGCGCTAGGAACTCGAACCCTTTCTCCGGGGCAATACGACATACGCAGATGAAAATGATCTCTCCCGCCGGGGCGATCTGACGGCGGTAGGCCTCGTCACGCTGTACCGGTGTGAACATTGCGGTGTCGACACCACGACCTAGCTGGACCAGTCGGTCTGCCGGGGCTCCCGTGTGTTCAAGGTACTGGCGAATAGCGGAACAAGGGTAGAAGATGGTGTGGACTGCGCTCGAACGGAACAAAAATCCCTGGACGATGGCCAGCAGCCAGACCCCGAACTGATCGAGGGGTGGAGGCAGCATGATCTCCGAATACGCGGAAAGATCGGTCTGAAAGTTGAGTACAACGGGCGGAGGCGATCGCAGCTGGCGAATCTGCAGCAGCATCTGAAACCCGAGCGAGGCGGGACTGGCGAGGTAGACAATGTCCGGCTGAAAGGACTGCCGGTAAACATCGCTGATGTGAAACGGATAGACCACCGTTAGGTCTGGATTATATGGCAGCGCGCAGCCCGGGAGGCGGCGCTCCCAGGAGGTGATGGTCTTTTCGGAGGCATCACCTTCGAAATGCGGCGCAATCAGGACGAGCTCGGCACCATGATCACGCAAGTACTCGACGAAACTGCGCGTGGTGCGACTGACACCGTTGACAGGACCCCAGGACTCGGTGGCTAGCAAGATCTTTTTGCCGATTAGGATACTGGGAAACTCATCCAACTCCCGAAACGAGGAGAGCAAAGGGGCAGACTCCATGGTGCATGATGATCAAAGAGGGGGAAGGTATCAGATAAAAAAGAGATCAAAAAAAGAAAGTTGACAAGGTTCACGAGTTAAGCTCCTTAGGGTTAATTGCGGCCGCACGTGCCATCACCACCCGCTGCAAATCGCTACTTGGCGACCAACGGCATCGCACGCTTCGACGCGTGCGCACATCGCGTCCTGTGAATTGGTCTTGATAATGATGATCATGTGCAAATTGAGGGGTGTAATCGTGATCGCGGCCGTGATTGCAGGGGCGGAGAGTTCTTTTATGGTCGCGGTCTGTAGTTTTCCGTAATGTAGTTGACCTCTTCTTGTGGTGTATCTCCTCCAGAAGTCACCATGTGCGATGATATCTCGGGGGAAGCCTTTTTCTCACCGTCCGACAGCAGTTTATCCTGCTCGACGGCACCTACAACTCCAAGCTCCAGTCCGCTCTTTAGGCCCTCAGATGTCGACGATCTGAAACTGGGGTCACCCCAGCCCAGGCCCGATGGAACGGATCTGAGAGATGATGTAGTCAAGAATGTTTGCGTGGTGGGTGCAGGTTATGTCGGTAGGCTTCACCCGAAGGAGAGCGCCTTGACAACTTGGGACAGCCTTGTTGACACGATATCACAGGTGGACCGACAGCAGCAGTCCTGGCCCTTTATCATCCCTCCATCACCGTAGAGGTGCTGGACAGGGATCCGGCTCGTATTCAGCGATGGCAGTCGCCGCACCTGCCGGTCCATGAGCCTGAACTGGACACCGTCATGTGCATCGTGCGTGACGGCGCCGAGGTCGAGGATGAGGCTCCCAACCAGGCTTTGTCGACGGTCACACGCGCCCATAACCTCTTTTTCACCCTTAGCACTCAGGCCATTGCACGAGCAGACATTGTCTTTATGGCCGTCAACACCCCAACCAAGATGTTCGGTGTCGGTGCGGGCTGTGCTACCAACATGACGGCCTTTGACGGCGCCATGCGTGACGTCGCAGCTCACGCTAAACCGGGTGCAATCATTGTAGAGAAGAGCACGGTACCCGGAGGTACTGCAGAGCGTGTTCGAAGAATGGTAGGTCTTGCTTAGTCTTTGGCAGTATATCGGATTTCTGACCTTGAGCAGCTGGCGACCCTTCGACCCAGAGTGCCTTTTGAGGTGCTGTCCAACCCCGAGTTCCTCGCCGAAGGCTCGGCCATCCAAAACCTCACGGCCCCAGACCGTGTGTTGATCGGTTCTGCCGCAACCCCCTCGGGGCACCGGGCAGCGCAAACGCTGGCTAACCTCTACTCGGCTTGGGTTCCTCGTACGCGGATCCTCGAGACCAATGCCTGGTCTTCGGAGCTCGCCAAGCTTGTGGCCAATGCCATGCTGGCGCAGCGCATCAGCAGCATCAACTCGATTAGTGCCATTTGCGAGAAAGTTGGCGCCGAGGTTGACCATGTGGCCAAAGCAATCGGTCTGGATGTACGGATCGGACCCCAGTTCCTGAAGGCGGGACTGGGATTTGGCGGCTCATGTTTCCGCAAGGACATCGCCAATCTAGCATATATGGCCGAGTCGCTGGGACTAGACGACGTGGCCCATTACTGGCAGCAGGTGAATGTCATGAATGAGCGACAGCGCGACCGATTCTCGCGCAACATCATCAACCGCTTTGAGGGCAACCTGGTCGGGTGCAAACTAGCCATGCTCGGATTTGCTTTCAAGAAGAACACGGGTGACACACGTGAATCATTGGCAGTGGACGTGGTCCGCGTGCTGCTAGAAGAGCGACCGGCCGAGATCACCATTTTCGACCCTTATTGCCGCCAAGAAGATATTCTTCGAGAGCTGGAGTTTGTGTGCCCTGGTATCGCTGAGGGTGGAACCGTGAAGATTCACACAGACCCGTACACGGCCTGCTCTCAGGCTCACGCAGTTCTCGTCGTTACCGACTGCGATCAGTTCCGCAATACTCCACGAAAACTATCGCCACAAGCTGGGTCGCATACGAGGGAAGGTCTGGCTCGAAGCACGCCTGATGACTCCCAAAATGGGATCGTCAAGCGAGCGTGCGCTCGCCAGGAACGCGAGTCGTGGACACACGCAGGCGTGACCTATCAACTGACGCCGCAGAGCTGTGGCCCCAACTGTGCAGATTGTCGATCGATTTCCAGACCATCCACCGGGGTGGTCGAGTGGACTCGCATTGCGTACAACATGATTGAGCCCAAGTGGGTGTTTGACGGACGAGGACTGTTGGACGCGGTGGAATTGGCCAAGTTGGGTGTTCGGGTGGACGCGGTGGGAAGGCGGAATACACTCGATGTTTTGCCCTAATTTATATGTTCATGTTTATCGCGATACCCTCTCTCTTCTTTTCTTAACCTGGTTATAATTAGATACACAAGTCATGAAAGAGCTGGTCTTATAGCAATGATATTAGCCCTCGAACCATCCTATCAGCGAAACCACAGATGAAATTAAGTGAGGTCCTTAGATTATCTCAACATATATACACTCCAGCATCCCCGCATCGAGTTGAATGTCGTTTTCCGTTGGCATTTTGTGGTGGTCTGCCCCGGCATAACAAATCCAAAAGTTCAGGGCGGGCAGCTTGGGCTCTGGGCGACCGCGGGTATCGGGCCCTACCTATACGGGGGTTTAGCACCTCGGTCCAAACATCGATACCAACGCTATAGGTAGGTTGGCGGTTGACATTGAAAAGGAGAACGAGCTTTGTGGGATCAAGTGGTACCCTCTCTTATTTTCCCGCTTAAAACCTACAGTTTCACTATAGAAACCACTCTGTAGGTAAGGTACCGAGGTAGAAAGAAATCACGGGCGGTTTTGTTCGGCAAAATGGTATGAAACCGGTTTGTCGCATTAACTAACTAACTTAGCGACTCCCTCTCCCTACTTCAACTTTCTCATCCTATTTGGCTATTCCGCTTGGCCTTATATCAGTTTGACATATTTTGAAATCATGGCTGACAACAACCAAGGCTGCAAGATCACCCTCTACTGGTAGACAACTCTGCTTCGGTGCTCCAAAAATCGATACCTAGGTACTGACAAAGCATCAGGCTCGAGCAATCTCGAAGCCAGAGCATCATGTGGCTGCTGGAAGAACTCCAACTGACGTATGAGTTGAAGACTTTCAAGCGTCGTGCCGACAAGCTTGCACCCGCTGAGCTTAAGGAGGTGCACCCCCTGGGCAAGTCGCCCGTCGTCACAATCGAGGTCCCAGGCTCCGACAAGCCCATGGTTTTGGCCGAATCTGGCGCCATCATCGAGTATCTATGCGATTACTTTGGCAAGGACCACCCGACCCTAGTACCCGAGCGCTATGTGGCCGGTCGCGAGGGCCAAGTTGGCGGAGAGCGCGAGGAGTGGATGCGCTACCGTTATTTTATGCACTACACCGAAGGCAGTTTCATGCCCATTCTGGTGATGACACTCATCAACGACAGTAAGTGATGGTTGCATCTTGTCCTGTAATTGGGCTCAGGGGTGAATACGGGGTAACGTTCCTGAAGCTGTGCGCAAGTCGCCTCCATTCTTCCTCCGCCCGATCACCGGCATCGTGGCCTCACAGGTCGACTCTGCCTTTCTGGCTCGCAATGTTGAAGGCAACCTATCGTTTCTGGAGAGCCAGCTGAAGACTGCCCCCGACGGTGGTCCCTTCATCTGCGGTAAGGACTTGACAGCCGCAGATATCCTGATGAGCTTCCCGGTAATTGCTGCCAGTGGAAGAGTATTGCAGGATAACAAGAACCAGGGGAAGTACCCTTTGTTGGCAGGCTACGCGAAGAGATTGCAGGAGATTGAGGGCTACAAAAAGGCCGCCGCCAAGATTGAGGCGCTCGAGGGACACTTCTCGGCCTCTATGTAAGGACCAGATTGGATGGTACACCACCGTGATTCTTTATGTATATGCTACCTAGGTAGCTCTAGTGACGTCTACTCTTCATGAAGTAACTGTATTTCAATATCGACTCAACCTGACTACCTAGGTAGTTACTCGGCGACCCTCGGAGACTGGATATTCAAGTGGGGAATAGAGCACAACGGTGATGCAGCCATCAGTACCGCGTTACCAGAGCTCCATATATAGCAATGGATAAGTCATACGGTGTTGATTTATATTCGGAAGAACAGGAGCTCAACTGCACACGTCCATGTATAGTCACGTGGTCAGATGCTGTGGACGCTGACGCATCACATCAGGTGACCTGCACCTCACCTGGTCCGCACGTCTGCAGAAGCGACGGCTCTGTGTCTACGCTACGAGTTCCATAGCAACCATGGCCGGCCCTAGCAAGTGTGAGTACCAGTGGGGTTTGAATATGCCTTGTGTCATTTGCTAACCAATTGACCAGCCCTGGTCCTTGACCCGGCTCTCCAGAAATACTACGGTACATCCTCCTCAATCACCTCCCCTCGGTCCCCGCGCTTCATACGATTCTGGACAGGATGCAATCGCTCTGCTGTTTCCTGATAGAGTAGTTGCATTGAGATTTGTCTATCCATTTCTTCCTGCAACTTCAGCCGACCCTTCTCCGGAAACCGAGACTAACAGACCCGGCAGAACTCAACACCAATCGCTACAAGTACTGGCGCTGGACCCCTCGCCATGCCTGGATCTCTTTCGTCTACATGGCTGTGATCCCCGGTACTCTTGGCTGGATTGCCTACAAGACCGATGTATGAATCGATTTCCCCGCCTTTCCGGTTGTTGGACACTCGGATGTAAGGGAATTCATCTGACAATTCACAGGGCAAGTACGATCTTCGCGGCAAGCGCAGGGAAGACACCATCTCGGAGTTTTAAAGGAGGATGGAATGATGATATGATTTTGGGGGAGTGGCAATCGCCGAAGTGGTGATATGCGAACTCTTTTACCCTGGCACGATCGCGTATTGCCAACGGGTTTGAAGCAAAGACTGCTTTTCTTTCCACCGGTGCCTCAGTCCGGGCTATGTACCTTACTACGAGCATATACCGCATTGCTTTTCTTCTGTTTCTGAACCTCGCAGCCACTCCACCTCGGAACCTTGGTAATTCAAATGTAGAGAACCCTGGGAAGGAGGCATATTAACTTGTTCACTCGAGATTAATCGTACATTGTTGTGAAACGGGTATCCTAAATCTCAGTGACCGTCACACGTTAAGAGATTCTCACTTCACATCCCTTGAAATCTCAATACGGAGCCCATCCCCGGCGACCACGCCCACCGCCCTCTGGAAGCCTCTCGCCTCGCTTCCAATCGCCAGGAGGAAGTGTAGGAGGGCCGCCACGATCACGATCTCCGCCTCGGGGGCCACCTCGACCACCTCGTCCAAATCCATTTTCTCGGAATGCGCGCATACCACCGCCTCCCATCCCAGGCGGGCCAGAAGCACCGCGGAGCGGCGGCGCAACTGACCCATCGTCGAGAGGAGGGAGGATGGCGCACTCCACATAGTCTCCGACAATGAACCGAACGTCTTGCAACGCCTTATCTGCTTCTGAGCCTTGGAAACGTAATGGACCCCGAGGCCGTGGCTCGGCGCGGGCGTCTGCTTCTTCCTCACCACGATACGGACTATCTCTTGGCGCAACAACGACACTTCCCAGATCTTTGCTAACGTATCGGCCACGCACATCAGGGCCCATTATGGCTGCGCCGCGAGCGTCAGGGTAGATCAGACGAAAGCAGAGCCGGGTGCCCACAGGCGGGTCAGGCAGTAATGAAGGCAGGGCAGAAGTGAGGAGCTGTGAAAGTTCACGTAGTGTACATGACTGCCACGTATAGATCTCGAGATGAGGAGGAAGCGGGGCAGGTGCTGGAGGAGAAGGCCCGCGAATGCTGTTGGGTCCAGTGGTTGGACCACCTCGGCGGGAAGGGGCAGGGATGCTGTAATCAGAGAGGTTGTGATAGTTGTTGGTTCGGTAAAAGAGCTTCAGATGGAACGGAACTGTAGTCTGGCGATCGATTGAGGCTTTGGAGCCTTCTCGCGAGGGAGCAGCCATGGCGGCAAGGCGAGGGTGTCGCGCGCAGGATCAGCGCAGAGAGGTATTGGAGGTCCAAGAAAACGACGGTAGGATGTAATGCAAGCTCAGTGTCTCTCTGTAACAAGCTTCGCGAAAATGTGGTTCAAGTAATTGAGTGCGGAGGGAAGAGGTGCATTGGAGAAGATGCCCGAAGCAGCGAAGCAATCGAGTTTCTGACTTTCAACTTCCGAACATTCTTTTCCTCCTGCCACATCACCCCACACGCTTCACTTCTGCAGATATAGTTTGGCGCCCATTTCAGCTGCGCAATCTACTACATCGGACAGTCTGCGACACCATTCAAAAAAGAAGCCTGCGCCAGGCAACCTCCGCCACCATGGATTTCGCCGCTCTCATGTCCAAGGAGATCTCCAAGGCCAAAGCTCCCGACGCCTCCGTGTCTTCCGGAGAAAAAGGCAAAGCCTCCCCGGCAGAGCCAACGAAGAAATATATGCGCCGAGGAGAAATCGAAGCCGCGCGCGTTGCGGCCTACAAGGAGGAGCAGGAGCGGCTACAGAAAGAACGTGAAGATCGCCTTGCCAATAAGCGCAAGCGCGAAGAAGAAGAGGCAAACCTTCGGCGGGAGCGGGAAGAAAAGAAGCGCAAGCTCGCTGAGGAGTCGAAGAAGAAAAAACAGGAGGAAGAGGAAGCCCAGGAGCGTGAACGTCGCCGGAAACTCGGTCTGCCCGAGTTGCCTCCAAAGAGCGCCGACAGCAGCCCTGGCCCCGAAAATGGACAAGAAGAAGATATTGAGGAGGAAGAGCTTATCGAGAAGCTTAGAGAGCTCGACGAGCCGGCGCGACTGTTTGGCGAGAATCATCGCTCTCGACTCCGACGATATCGCCGCCTGGTTCAGCGTGCAGCTTTACAGGAGAAATTGACAGACGGACCGATCCCAACAATCTTGGAGCCTGTTTCTGGCGCGGAGATGATTATTCCGGCCAAGATTCCCAAGGAGCAAGAGGGTCGACTGTTCCTACTACGCCAGCTGGCGTCCTATTTCAACATGGTACTTTCAGAATGGGAGCTTGCTCTCGCGAAGCGCGACGTCAGTGTGCGACAGAGCTTCCAAGGTAAACAAGCATACAATGCGATGTTGCAATCTCGAGAAAACTTGAAGCCGCTGTACCGCCGACTCGAGAAAGCGGATCTAGAGGACGGGCTCCTAGAGCCGATCGTGGAGATTGTTCATAAGGCGCAGCAACGGAAATACGTTGATGCCAATGATGCATATCTCCGGGTGAGCATTGGAAAGGCGTATGTTTCTCCCCCGAATCCTGTGGTACTAAGAATTATGCTAACTAGATGATAGTGCATGGCCCATTGGTGTGACTATGGTTGGTATTCACGAGCGATCTGCGCGCGAGAAACTACACCAGAGCGACCAGCAGGCACACATTCTCAGTGATGAAGCAACGCGCAAGTACCTGCAGAGTATTAAGCGTTGCTTGAGCTTTGCGCAGGTTCGCTGGCCCCCGGAGGACCAGCTCCAGATAATGGGCTAGAATGCCACGAGTGACATGTTTGATATACCCATAGCGTTTAAAATTGGAGTTCCAAGGGCATTATTAGCATTATACAGTACCTATGTAGAAAGATCCCAGCTAACTATGCGGAGCGGGTCCACTCCGACCTCAACTTGTAGACAGTTGAACTTGAACCATTCCTTTCTTTTCTAAACAATTCGCCATGTTTCTCGCTCTTGTGTCCACCTTTAGTCTCCTAGGTCCACTCTATATTATCTACAAACCCCCTGATGCTCTGATCCGCTTCTTCCAACGTCGCTGGCCTGACGTTTTATTCCGTCACGCAACTGCCGAGAAAGTGGTTGCGTTGACCATCGACGACGCCCCGTCCACGCACACGCGCGCTATTCTCGACCTCTTGATATCCAATGATGCAATTGCTACTTTTTTCTTGATTGGGTCTCAGATCCACGGTCACGAGGATGACCTCGCCGAGCTGGTGCGCGCCGGTAATGAACTAGCCAACCATGCGATGCACGACGAGCCATCGCGCGGACTAAGCGACGCGGTGCTTGCGGAGCAGATTCATCAAGTACATGCCTTGATTCAAGAGGCATATAGCGAAGCAGGACAGGGCGGACCTGACACCTGGTTCTTCCGGCCAGGCTCAGGTTTCTTCAGCTCCCAAATGCGACACTTGGTCTCGAAGCTAGGGTATCGACTTGTGCTCGGTGATGTGTATCCTCACGATCCACAGGTGCCGTTTGCAAGTCTCAACGCGAGGCATATTCTGAGCATGGTGAAACCGGGCAGTATCATTATTTGCCACGACCGCAGAGAATGGACGCTGCCGATGTTACGAGAGGTATTGCCGGAGCTCAGGCGTCGCGGATACCGCGTGGCCACAGTGTCAGAGCTTCTCAAGGCCCCCTGAGTCTACGATACGGAACCGAATTGCAACTTGACCATGCGCCCAAAAGCGCACGGATTTGGAAAGAAACATCCACTGCATCTATATACAACATACACCATCATTATCATGTCACGCATTATTGTGTTAAATCTTCCCACACCTGCACCAGTGTTTTCCACAAACTCTGCGTGGGTGCGGGTGATGTGACCGTCGATACCTTGCCAAAGGTATCTTCTCTGGTCAGATCAGAGCCGGTGTTGGGAAAGATATGATGGCCGTCCATTCCATTCATCACGGCGAGAGAGGAGGATTGAGGACGAGTTGACAAGACACTGCTTGACATGCTCCGTGTTTCCCTGTCGGCATCTCGATCACCAAGTAAATGACCAGCGGTGGAGACACATCCCCCGTAGGCAAAGCGAACCAGCGAGTCACCGGTCAAGCTACCGATAATATAAACACCCGGGGCAACTTGCAGATCTTCAGTCGCTTTCGCGCGAAGAGTCTGGCCAGATACAGACGAGTCGTCCGAGTCGTGCCCCAGCACTTCGGATCGTAGCTTGGAATCCAAATAGCTCAAGGTGCCCCGCCGGCCAGCAGCGTATACCAGACCACGCACAGAGCGAATGAACGTGGAACCATCCGTACGGCGAAAGTTGACTCGAGCCAAGCCATCTGCCACTTCCACACCGGTGATCTCAACATCGCACACGCCCTCGTAAAAGTCGTCCCAATTCCGGCTTTCTAAGAATGAGGTTGAAGTGCCGCGACGGTTTTTAGGCCGCTCGTTCGTGGATGTGGCCTTTGCGGCAAGGGCGGCTCGCTTCATCAATCGATACACACCGGCATATTCCGGGTATGCCTGTTGGTGACAGCCCCGGAGTGGCGATGGGCGATCCTCGGGAGACCATTTGAAAATATGCAGTATCTTTTGGTCGGACGAGGCAGATATGATTGCATCTGCAGCGGAGAAACCAGAACCAATGACGAGGAGTGGGGTTGCTGGTGTAGATTGAGTTTGAAGCAAAGGCTGCAGGATTGGTGGAGGCGGCAGCAATTCTGAGAAAATGCCACTTGCCAGCACCAAACGCTTACAATAAAGATTATGAGATCGAATGTAGAACCCGTCGGCAGTGCGGGAGATACCTTCCAGCTCTTCCCCGCATCGGAAGACATCGTCGACGTGGACGGCCGCGGGGTACGCACGGAAGTAGTCGGCGATCTCGCGCCTCGTCGGCCGCGTGAATGGCGGTAGTTCCTGACCGATGGCCGTCCTATGATGGTCTGCAAAAGAGTAGCCGGGGAGCGACAGCATCGCTGCATAGCTCAGGGTTTGAATATCCCAGCTGGCCCCGTTGGGATCTTCGGTCCACTGACCCCCTGGATACGACGGCTTCCCAAAGACGAGGTGCGAGATGGCCCTTTCAGGTACATACCGCCACTCAACATTGGACGCGGTGCCGGTCTCGTCAATGTCGACACTGGGTCGCACGAGAGTGTCCAGCAGCACGTTGACGGGTAAAGCCTGAGTCGAATACGACAGACGGGATGCGGCAAAGTGCGCCGTCAACGTTTCCACGTCGGCGTTCAACAAATTGGGCGCATCTCTTAACTTAGCGTCCAGCAAATGATCCGGGTGTGGAGGGTCCTGCGAGTAGAAGGGGAGGTGGCCATGGAGGATGTAGGAAAGGATCATAGCCGACGGTCCATTGCCTATTCACAAAGATAATTAGCACCAGAGGGCTCGCCGAATCAACACAATAGAGGAGACCTACCGACAATGACTGTATCGGTTTCCATGGACTCCATGAGTAGAGTCTCGGACGCTTCAACCAGCGTGGGGCATTCTGGAGACATGCGACGAGATCACGCCTCATCCGAACCAGACGAGGAGTCACGGGTACCAGGAACGGCCATGAACAAGAGGCATCATTACGGGGGGAGGGGAAGCAATCGCGGAGATCAATAATGGCTGACAAAAGCCCGAGTGGAAGTGGGGATCTCTCCATCCAGTTCCAGATTTCTTGGAGTCGTCCAAGTTCGGCAATAATGAGTAATGAGTAATTGGATGGGAAACGTATATGGAAAAGTGTAGGCGAATGTCACACTGGCATCACGGATACGTCAGGAACCAAGGTATTTTTATTACCCCGGATTCCACTCCCAGAAGTAAATCAAGTAAATCAAGGCTCATCGATGCGGTCTCGAGGATAGCCCTAAGCCCTAGTTTCCTCATCCGGACGTTGCGGGATGCGCGTTTCATGGAAGACTTCAATGCGCTGCGATACGTCCATGCTTCTAAGTTTCTATACTCCCATGCTTTCATGTTTTCATGCTTTCATGATCTTTTTTGGCGCCCCCTGACTTGATCGCGCCGTCAGTACCCTGCGCGATCATGTATCATCTGGCCAAGTCGCTGTATACCTATGCGACCAGCAAAGAGGGTAAAAGTCACCTTTCACCTCCGAGCCTCCTCCTCATCTAACGTATTCCCCGGCCCCGCTCTAGAGTATTCCGTTCTGTTATTAGGCCTTGACAATGCTGGAAAGACCACCCTCCTGTCCCAGATCAAAGCGTTATACCAACCGCGACCGGATGGCGCTCCGGCACCCAACCCCGGCAAGACCGTCCCGACCGTTGGCCAGAACGTCGCGACTATTTCTCTACATGACATGAACTTGAAGATTTGGGATGTCGGGGGTCAGATCTCGATGCGCGGTCTCTGGCAGAGCTATTATAGCAGCTGCCACGCCATTATTTTCGTGGTGGACAGCGCCGACGTAGGTCAAGACCCGGATATCACACGGCTGCCCTGGGCATCGGGGCGACGACCGAGTTCAGTGTCTGGCCCTTCGCGAGGGGGCGAGCCCTTTACGGAACAGAATGTCGGAATCAACGCCAGTGGCAGCGACTTTGGGCGCCTGGACGAATGCCGACAGGTCTTGGAATCGGTTCTGCAAAACGCCGACGTTGCGGGAGTGCCCATCCTAGTGCTAGCCAACAAGCAAGATCGGGAAGATTGTGTCGAGGTGGTCCGCATCAAGGAGGGCTTTGTTCGCAAGGTGTTTGAGGGAGAAACGGGAAGCGGCGTCCGAGACAGTCGCGTGCTGCCGGTCAGCGCGCTGATGGGTTCGGGGGTACAGGCGGCCGTCGAGTGGGTGCAGAGCCGCGTTAAGTGGAATAAAGAGGGCCGACCGCCGGTGATGCGGTGAAATGAAAGTTGCCCTTGGACATACATGCATACTGGCGTTTGCCAACCTTAATTGCTATTCCCATATACCAACGACGTTTGATCAATTGTGGAGTCCGTGGAAGGAATAGTTGCACATAAAGATCTGACTAGGTATCAGCGGACCAGATGGGCACCCATGGACCTGGCAATAGGCTTAAGCAATGGGAACATGAAACCAAAGTGAGTTTTAACTTATTTCCAAGATGATTCTAGAACCATTGAAGAATCTAGGAACGATACGATGCCCCTAGTCATCAGGGATAGGCTTCTCCGAACGGAGTAAGCCGCCGCAGTCTGCTCAATGTAGCATGTCTGCTTGCATTGGGTAATTGCATTGATTGGGTCGAAAAATCAAGGAAATCCAACCCGTATTGCGTCTACGGTGTATACCTTGACTTTAGGATCTCCGGATCTCCACCTTTGATGTCACGGACCGTCGACGACCCTATCATCCAAGCTTGCCCCTAGAATCCCGATGTCAAGAGATCAATGAATCGAGTTTAGACATAGCATTGGATCCACAGTGATCCTCTCTCCTACTGTACTGTGTATGTAAGTTAACCTTGCCACTGAAGTGCAGGTCGCAACGATCTCAGGTTCCGTCAATTTGACGTCATGTCCTTTAAGTACACTGAGAGTGTAAAGCGATAATAGACAAAGACGCAATCCATGCATGTCCCAGTTATATAAACCTCGGAAGTCATCCCTGTCTCTACTCTCTTTCCAACCGTTTACATTCCCCCATCTACGTGAACCCCAATTTATCCATCATGAGCACCTTGAACAACGTCGAATCTGTCTCCCACCAGCCCGGAAGCTTCAAGCCTTCTGTTGCGCCCCAAGGCCCTATTACCGACAAGGATGTAAGTTGAACATTCCGTTCCGACTCAAATGGTGCAGCGGACTAACATCATTCAGCACAAGCCCGGTGTCAAACTTAACGAGGCCGACCATCACCCCGAATACCACATGCAGGCTTTCCCCCCGGGCACTGCCCCGGCGAGCAACTCCTACACTTCCAATGCCGACGAAAGAAGCCAGGCAAACAACCCTGATGTCCTCCGCGCACACGGCAAGGAGTCTGTCTACACCTCTCCCGCCGACACCATGACGGGTGCCACATCACAAAACGTGCACACCGGCTTGGGCAAGCCTCTAGTGGGCGAGACTAACGTTGAGATCGCTCACGACGGTGCTCACGGCCGAAAGAAACAGACCTCTGGCCTGGAGAGCGTCGGTGCCAGTCGTCAGGACCCGACCATCGAGCGCAAGTTCGCCGACCAGCGGGCCCTAGAGAAAGAAGAGGGTGCAAACAGTGGTGAACGTGGCGACAAGGCAGACCGTTCTGCTGCGAACATGCAGCCGGAGGGCGCTGAGACTGTGGCTGCAGAATGGAAGTACGAGCCTCGAACCCAGCGGGAGAAGAAATAAGTGCGACACGTCCAATTTGTGACGCGGAATCTGGCAATTCTGTTTTATTGAGCTACATACACCCCTGGGAAATGTTTTCGGGTTTTATGTGTATCCGGTGTTTTGAGCCGAGCGTGAGCGGACATAATTTCTCTGCATTATGGAATGAATAAGACTCTTTAAAAGTATTCTCAGGCTGGTTTTGGCTCCTTGTAGAGAAAGTATTAGAGAGTGATGCCCTGGTGCATCAGGAGTCGCAAAGGATCTGATACCATGCAAGGATGTGAGTGCTATTAGCCTAATTAAGTACAAGTCATGACGCCGGATTATCAAGTATTCGCTTCGCTTACAAGATGTCACCGACTACTCCGGACGGTAGTCGATGCTCGAGATTTCTCATCCGGTTGCTTTTTCGGCCAGCTTCTAGCAATGTCGATGTTCGCCCGGGGAAACCACATCTCGAGGAAAACGTAAAGCAAGAAATCAATGACCACGCAGAGACAGAACAGCTTGCCGGCCCAGACACCGCAGCCGTAGTATCGTTTGAGACGATCAATCAGTGCAAAGCTTCGCACTCGGTCTCCACTGGCTTCCCAACCCTGACCAGGATAGTAGCCATAGAACTCTTCTGGGCTGATGTCGCCCGTGACACCTTGGTAGACCCTCTCGGTGCGCTGGGCCACGTCCCGCCAAGAGTACATCATCTTGACCTGGTCATGAAACCGGTCTGTCCGCACCTTGTTCGAGCGCAGAGCGGCGATAGCCTTGCTAGTTGCAACAACCAGGTCGTCCTCCTCTGGTTTGGCGAACGTGGTCATGTGCTGGGGTAGAACCTCCGGAATACCACCGACTCGAGTACAGACCACGTACAGCCCACAACTGGCAGCTTCGACAATAACCGTTCCAAAAGCCTCTGTCAAACTAGGATGGAGATAGATATGGCCTCGGACCATGACGTCTCGTACCTCTTCGTGTCGCACCGAGCCAAGCATTTCAACTTTATCTTGGAGCACGTTACGTTCCAGCATTTGTTCCAGGTCGATCGCCTTGGGACCCGAGCCCGCAATGATGAAGCGCGTGTTGGGGTTCGAAGCAAGGATTCGCGGGATCGCCGCAATCAAAAGATCCGTGCCCTTATTGTAGAAGAGACGAGAGATTACAACAATCGTAATGGTGTCGTCGGGTCCGATTGGTCTTGGAGATGGTCGTGGGTCGGCAGGGGATGGGATCTGGTCTAGGGCTCGAGGGGTATATGATAATGGGCGGAAGTTCTCTGCAACAACAGCATTGGGAATCACGGACACCATCAGAGGATCTAACGAGGCTCGAAGCACGGTATTTTCTTTGCTATGAGTATGTCAATCGGCGTTCGTGAAGCTTCCCAAAAACAGAACGTACCAAGTATGGCTGACGCAGATTGCATGATCGACATCACTGAGTGTGAATTTAAGTAGCTTGTTTGTAAGGATTGAAGCTGCATCGGCAAATCCAAAGAGTGAATGGTCTGTAAAGACAGTTCGCAGACCCATTGTCCGCGCGTGGAGAATAGCTTCTCCACAGAAGCTACTGAGACTTGCATGGCCGTGGACAATCTCGATTTGTTCCCGAATCACGATGTTGCGGAAGATCGGAAAGAATGAAAAGACAGTAGGGAAGGTCGTCTCGCGATAGATGACGAAGAAGGGGACGTGGTAGATCTTTAGACCGTTGGTGAGGTAGCGCACCCCTGTGCGGCCTTTGTATGCATGAGTGATGATGATCACTTTGTGCCCGCGATCAATCAATTTCTATAGATCTGTCAATACACTTAAGGCAGCGACAAACGAAGACGGGGGTGTGGTAGCCTACGGAGGACAATTGGTAGATGTGACTCTCGATTCCCCCTGGGAAATGTCAGTTCCTTGAATTTGTACCTGTCATTGTCTATTGAGAACAATAACAATAGCGACTCACCTGATTGAGGGAAAAAAAAGTCACTGACCATACTAATAATAGGAACCATTGTCAGTCTATTGAGATTATAATGGTGCCTGGCGCATTCAGGACTCACGCAATGTTATAAGGCATATTGGCGACTCTGGCCCTTGGGCAGAGTATTCCTTTTAAACTTCCAAATACCCCTCGCACTTAGCATCCTTCCTATCACAAAAGCATTCCATTGATCACACTCAACTGTGAACACGATGCATACTCGACTGCAGCATAAGAAACCGGAGGTGTTGTTGCCCCATGACGATCTGAGCGACTGGGCGGTGGGAGCCCCCGATGATCTGCCGGCAGAATTGCCGGTGAGCAAAAAACTGAAACCCCATCGAGGCAAGCGCCAACCACGAGGAATGCAGCTCAAAAAAATGGCTGGATCCGAGGCTGTGCCCGATTCGACCAAGATGTCATCTACTGTCACCCCTGGCAAGACTCAAAAGCGAAAGAGAGATGCTGATGTCACTACCGCAACCGCACCGACGCCCATCAAAAAATCCAAGAAGCGTGAAAGCCAGTCCGCTGATGAAGGTAGCGCTCATAAGCGATCGAAGCTCAAGGACGGGCTCCACGCTGAAAATTCCGCGGACTCGACCCAGAAAGAAAGTGCTGTCTCGACCAAGCGCCGCAAGATGCCCCCTACAATCTCGGACGGTCGCGACGCTAAAGCGGGAAAGAAACCAAAGGATGGCAAGCGAGAGAGCGATACAAAGAACGCTCAGTCGGCTGATGAATCTGAATCTGTGAACCCGGGGTCTGAGAGTGATCGGGATGCAAAAGTGCCTGCCGAAGGCAAGCCTACGAAGAACAAGCACGCCGGGCTCCTATCCAAGTTTGAGCGCACGAAAACCGCTGCCGCTACAAAGGTTAAGAAGACCAAGCCTGAGATTGAGAAGCCTCTGGAGGAGACGGCCGAACCCGTGTTTGCGCAGGGTCTCGAGCCATTGCCTCAGCCTGAGAATCCTGAAGAGCCCGAGGCTCTGCCGACTTATTCATCTCTGCCAGACTGGTTGGCAAATCCCCGACGGACATCGAACAAAGAGCGAGCCAAGTTCTCCGATCTGGGAATCAAACCCGACCTTCTCCATATTCTCGATGAACGAGGTTACAAGGAAGCCTTTGCTGTGCAATCCGCCGTCATTCCGCTCCTTCTCGAAAGCAGCAACGATTATCACCCCGGTGATGTGTGTGTTTCTGCAGCGACCGGTTCTGGAAAGACCATTTCCTACGTCCTCCCCCTTGTCAGCTCCCTGAAACCATTGTCTGCCTCAAGACTGCGGGGGCTGATCGTCGTACCCACGCGAGAGCTGGTGCGGCAAGCTCGTGAATCATGCGAGCTGCTTGCCTCGGGATCTGGACTTCGCATCGGAAGTGCCGTGGGCAATGTGGCCATCAAAGATGAGCAAAAGCTCCTGATGCGGGTAGATCAAGTGTACAATCCAGCCGCGGTTGCTCAGCGACAGAATCCAGGATTACAGGGAGATGACTGGGTCGACTTCGATCTCGAAGCTTGCGTCAACGAGTCGCTCAATGCCAACGAGTACCTGCCAGCCCATCTCCAGCGATTTGAGCCCAACGTCGATATCCTTGTCTGCACCCCCGGTCGACTGGTCGACCATATTCGTTACACTAAGGATTTTACTCTCAAATATCTGGACTGGCTTGTAATCGACGAAGCTGACCGGCTACTGAATGAGAGCTTCCAGGATTGGGTCGACGTGGTGATGGGCTCGCTGGACACCCGCCAGGCTCCCGAGACCTTCGGATCCTGTGGCAAGTTTTTGTCGGATATGAACCTTTCAATTGCCACTAAACCACCGCGGAAGGTCATTTTAAGTGCAACCATGACCCGTGATATCTCTAAGCTCAACTCACTGCGTTTGACAAACCCTAAGCTGGTCGTGGTTGGGGCCGACGATCCCTCGGAGCTCACCGACCTCTATGCTGACAGAGCCGACGTTTCTTACGACTTGCCGACAACCTTGCATGAACACATGGTTCCCGTTGCCGAGGGTGCCCAAAAGCCATTGTACCTACTGCGTCTTCTGGAATCACACATCCAGGTCGGCATGGACGCCACCGCTGGCACTGTCACCGGTAATGACGCCAACAGCGTTGTTTCGGATGATACCAGCTCTATTGACTCTGATGAGGAGTCATCCGGAACGGACTCAGACACTGAGGACGACTCTGATTCAGACACGGACACCGATACGGACACTGATTCTTCAAGCGACTCCGAAGAGGGACTCGACTCTGCCGAGCATTCGGACAAACCCCGTTCGACCGTACTCGTCTTCACCAAGTCTTCCGAATCCGCATCGCGACTTGCTCGCCTCATGACCCTGACCAAGCCGTCGCTTGCCAACCAGATCGGCATCATTGTCAAATCCAACAAGTCTTCCGCCTCTCGCAGGACTCTGTCTGCCTATCGACGAGGCCGAATTTCGATCATCATCGCCACCGATCGGGCTTCCCGTGGTCTCGATCTGGAGTCGTTGACCCACGTTGTCAACTACGATGTCCCTCACAGCGTCACCACATACGTCCATCGTGTCGGGCGTACTGCCCGTGCGGGCCGCGAGGGATCTGCCTGGACGCTGGTTGTTCATCACGAAGGGCGCTGGTTCTCGAACGAAATCGCAAAAAGCGTGGATGGCCATATCAAACGCTCGTCGGGCATTGATCGTGTGAACCTAAAGATCGACAAAAATTCGGCGACATTCAAGGGCTACGGGGATGCCCTAGATAAGCTGGAGAAGGAGGTCAAGATGGGCGGAGCGACCAAGGCAAAGTGAGAGTGAAGTTTGGCACTGTATTTCCCGCATCGTCGCGTGCATAGCATAGCATCTATTATCCAACTGTACAATATGATTAACGATATGACTGAGTATCATGAATTCTATCTCCATGGCGTAGCTATGTACTTCGCGGACAGGCACCATGAAACACAGTCGGGCAAGACTTGCCCGAGACACCGAGTTAAGAAGCGGAGAAAGTGGGTCACGTCTGGGGAAGGAGAATCCGGGGGTCTGGAGATGGCTCGGAGCATGTCCGAGCAGGAGAAGTCCAAATTGAAGAGTTGCTCTTCTCGTTCCCTTGCTTAGCACAAAAATAAGAATGGAGAAATGCGAGCAAGACGCGGTCACAGTACCTAGTGAAGAGTCGATTTTCCGACGTACGTGCCCTCATTTCTCCTCTCTTCCTTCTCTCCTGCTGATTCACAGATCTAGCGGAATCGTCATTTGCACGATATATTCCTGGAGGATTCTCACCGTCGCGATGTATGACAATTCGGGGTCGGGCCATGACCTATGCCATCTTTCTCTTCTCGGGATGTGCTATTCTCTTCTTCGGATACGACACTGCGGTCATGAGCCAAGTCAACAACAATGAAGACTACATGCAGCGCATGGGCGTCGCCAATGGCAGTGACCGAGATGCTGCGGCCATTGGTGGTCTGGTCAGTCTTTGGTTTGGAGGCTTTGCCATCGGCGCGTTGATAGTGGGCTACATCGCCGACTCGATTGGCCGCTTGAAGACAATCCAGCTGGGATGTCTATGGGGAATATTTGGCGCAGTCTTATTAGCCTCCGCACAGAATATCACCTGGCTCGCATTTGCACGAGTCATCAGTGGCGTGGGCTGTGGCCACCTGAACACGATGGTCCCCGTCTGGACATCCGAGCTGGCAGATCCTCATCTGCGCGGCGCCTTTGTGGCGGTCCAGTTTACCCTCGCAATGGTCGGTTCTACAATTGCGTACTGGATGGAGTTTGGTTGTCTCAAAACCCAAACAATGTCCTTTGCCTGGCGCTTCCCTCTCGGTTTTCAGCTCATCTTTCTGATCTTCATCTTGATTGCGGCTCCTTTCTATCCTGAGTCGCCTCGACACCTGGCCAAGATTGGCGATCTAGAGGGAGCAAGAATGGTGCTGGAAAAGTGCCGCATTGAGACCGATGAGCAGGTAATCGAGACCGAGATGGCTGAGATCGTTTCGGCCATCCGCGCCGAGGCTACGTCCACATCGCACAGCTTCTATAGTATGCTGTTCACCAAGGACAAGCTACATACTCGCCGACGTGTGATTCTAGGATCCGGTGTGCAAGTTATGCAGAAGCTGACTGGAATTGACTTCATCGCAGTTTATGCTCCGAACATGTTTGCCTTGTCGGGATTCACAGGCGATAAGCCCGCTCTTCTGGCCGGAGGCAACTGGTTTGGATACATCGCTAGCCTGGCGCTGTCGATCTATCTCTGCGATCGAGTCGGCCGACGCAAGTTGATGCTGATTGGATGTCTTCTCATGGGGATCGTCTTGATGGTGGGAGGTGTACTCTCCCATGAGACGATTGCGCACAAAGATAGCGACCCGGCAATGGCTAGTAAATTTGGGTCTGGCGTCGCAGCCATTTTATACATCTATACCTTCATTTACGGCAGTACTTGGCTGACAACTTGGTAAGTTAGACAAGGCAATCTCTCCTAATGGACGGTCGCTAACCTTTTCACAGCTGGGTTTACCCAACCGAGGTGTTCCCCCTCGCAAGCCGAAGCAAAGGCGCCGCATTGGCAACCTTCGCTTTTTCCATCGCTGGGGGCACGATTAACATAATCATCCCGTATCTCATCCACGCGATCGGATTTTGGGTTTTCATCCTGTTTGCTCTTATCAACCTGTCGTTGCTGGCCCCTATATATCTCTTCTACGTCGGTCAGTATCATCGTCTCCGTGTGAATTCCTTTCCAATTCCGTCCACTGACATTAGCAGAAACCGCCAACCGCCACCTTGAGCAGCTCGACATTCTCTTCTCAAGCGATAGTTGCTTGGCTTGGAGAGCGGAGAAGAACTTTGTTCAGAAACTGAATGACCAGGGTGGTATCTTAGGAGAAGATAACGAGAAGGGCGCTGTGGAGCAAGTAGAATAAAATCTTGGAACAGTGCTCGTATACCAGTCGGCCGGGATGCTTACGTCCCAAATTCTCACGTGTAGCTAGCTACTATATATATGAAGCCGTGGGTGAAGTGTATGGGTTTTGTTTGATCCATCATCCAAGGTCCATTGATCATCTCCATATAGAAAGGTTGCAGCGTAAGTAACTAGGCCGCTTAGTTTGTACCCGGATCTGTTGCCCAGATGTCTTTCTGTTTATAGAGTAGTTGCTTCGGTAGAACATGATAGGATAGACCTGGAGTCGCCTCGGCGAAAAGGCCGCACCTCCGCACGCCGATCAACGCCCTGGTTTTACCCGATCAAGTGTGACACTCCCGGTCATAAAATATCCGATCCGTGGGAATTGGCTAATGTTGCAATGATGTATATAGGCTCCGTTTCTGCGGGTAAATGGAACCGTTGCTACCAGAGCCTATAAAGTTCATATAGATGCCGGGATAGCTTCTGCACTTGATGCCCGGAGTGGTAGCTGAGCCCTCATACCCAACATGGTAACCATGAGAAGACTTGTGTATGGGCTCCTTGCCTCGGTATCCTTTACCGAAGCGGTAATTTTCAAACCGCAAAATGAGTTCCAGGCTCTTTCTGGAACAAATGCCTCCTTTGCTGTGGACTTGCGGCCATGGTTCAATAACCGTGCGTTTGGGATGAAGCCTAACGACTCTAGCTTCGACGATCAGGGGAGTGAGTAGCCTCCCAGCGGTGGGCTCGATATAAAATGCACCTCGATTAACATGCAGTAGACTCTTACCCTGCAGAAGAAATGCCACCCAAAACATTCTCATACGGAGGATTCAATTATCGCTTTTCGGCATACAACGCTTCTGGCTATGATAATATACTTGTCAAAGGACAGGAAATTAGGGTCCCTCGTGGGAAATACTTTAGCTATCAGATGCTTGCTGCTTCAGAGTCAGCAATGGCTTCTGGATCGGTGACTGCCAAATACGCCGATGGTAGCAACACGACTGGACCGCTGCTGGTTCCAGCCTGGTGGAGCTGGCCATATCCTGCTGGAGGAGACTTGGTATTCTCCTCTTACTTGACTGAAAACAATACCAACTACAATAGATCCAATATCTTCCAAACCATCAACTGGCTCGACTCCTCAAGAGAACTAGTCTCGTTGACATTTCCCGAATCCTCGTCGGGATCATCCACTTCCCCAGGAGGGGCGTCTATGGACACAAAGCTTCACGTTTTCGCGTTGTCAATACTACCAGCGTCGAAGCATAAATCGCATTTAATTCAATTGGAGACGCAATATGCCCGCTCAACCCAGAAGTGGATGGAAGGCGGCGACAAAATTCAGATTGTTGAGGTCCTTGTCAACAATGTTGGATCCTCATTTGCTCTACGGAGTGACAGTGTGCGTGTTCATGTCGAGTCTCCGAGCCTTGAAACTGTCACAGAGGGCATTATCAACCGCCTTGGACCGGGTGACCAGGCCAAAGTCGAGGTCGGTGTCCGGAACCGCAAGGGAGTGACACCGGGAACTACTGGACCAGCGACCGTGATAATCAAGGGCCGGAACGTTGCATCTGCCAATTATACATTTCAAGCAACTTATGGAATCAGTCCTTACGAGGCTACCTATGAGTCGATCTACAGCCACGAATCACCAAGCTGGTATAACAATGCCAAGTACGGTATTTTCATCCATTGGGGAATTTACTCGGTGCCTGGCTGGGGTAATTCGGGACCCAAAGAAAGCTATGCGGAATGGTAGTTACCTGACAAAATAAATCCCTACATTGACAACTTGAGCTGACAACTTTGCTAGGTACTGGTGGTGGCTGGATCAGGGGCCAAACTATCCAGCCGATATATATGATTACCACCTGAAGACGTATGGACCGGACGTCGTGTACGATGACTTTATCCAGAGTTTTACAGTGGATGCCTGGGATCCCAAGGAATGGGTAGATCTCTTTGCCGATGCTGGTGCCAACTACTTCGTTCAAGTCAGCAAACACCATGAAGGATATGCGCTGTTTGACCTCCCAGAGAATGTGACGAAGAGAACTTCCGTAGCTCTAACACCACATCGAAACTTAGTTCAGGTCAGCCAAATATTTTCAAAGTATTGTCATTTTTCATTGCTCATCTGGTTCCAGGAACTCTTCGATGCGTCAAAGAAGTACCAGCCACATCTTCACCGTGCGGTATACTACTCCTTGCCAGAGTGGTTTCATCCAGATTACAAGAAATATGGATTTTCATCATGGCCTGGGGGTAATTTGTTCGCTGTAAACATCGGAGAGCTTTGTTGACGTGGAATAGGGAATGCTACCAACCCATTCACCAACGAGACACTGCCATACACAGGATACGTGCCGCTGAACGACTACCTCGCCGACAAGGTACTACCCGAAATGAACACACTAGCCGACATGGGTACGGAGATTATGTGGTGTGACATTGGCGGACCAAACCGCACTCTTGAATTTGCATCCGAATGGTTTAACCGTGCAGCCGAGCAAAATCGCCAAGTTGTTATGAACGCCCGCTGCGGTCTTCCGGGTGACTTCGATACTCCAGAGTACGCTCGATACAATGGAATTCAGGTTCGTAAATGGGAGAGCAACCTGGGAATGGATCCGTTCAGTTACGGCTACAACCGAGCGACACCTCTGGCGAGCTATATGAATACCACTTCGATCGTAACTGGTCTCATCGACATCGTCAGCAAAAATGGGAACTTCCTTCTCGATATTGGCCCCATGGCGAATGGGACAATTGTGGATGTGGAACAGCGACATCTGCGCCAGGCCGGTACTTGGATCAAGAGCCATGCCGAGGCTATCTTCAACACCACCTACTGGTTCGTCACTCCCCAGGAAGGAGATAGTGTTAGATTTACCATGTCGCAAGAGGCGTTCTATATCCACACCCTCGCCAAACCCAACAGCACCCTTACCTTGTCGAGTCCCATTCCCTACATACACGGCGACAAGGTGACGGTGGTTGGAGGAATGATGCACGGCACAGTGGTGCCGAGCAGGGAGTCTAGGAATGGCTCCGTGACTTTGTTTGTCAGCAAAGATGTTGCAGCTGCAGACCAATACGCCTGGGTCTTTAAGATTGCATATTAATGGTGGTATATTAGTCTCGAGGTACTCGAGAGAAACAAACTTGTACGTCGATTGGAAGACAAAATACTTGTTTTAACCGCGCATCAAGACTGAATGGGGTTGAGAATATCCCAATATGTACCGGCAAAAGAGCCATAGGCAATAAAGGAGCAAAGAAGCATATCCCGGGACCCTAATTATCCAGATCTATGAATCAAGCTGACAATGTCTGTATTCGGTAAACTGTGGGAAAGGGCCTCCGCAGTGGAGAATCTTGGCTGCATGAGAGGGGTCGTAAGGAAATGAATGTACTAGAGAAAGCAAACGTAGGACAAGAGAGTAGTGTGCGGAGTTCAGCCTGAATTTATTGGCTTACTGAATTACGAATTTGCCGAAACGCTATTCAGATCTTCCTTGAAGTACTGAAAACACACACTACATGGAGTTGGTGCTAAATGTAAACATCGTGTTTCCACTGAACCTTGGAACCTTGAATATTCTCCCGAACGATTTCACGCCGTCATCGCAGGATTCAGGCTAAACTGTAGAGTTGCAACAAACTCCGGAAAATCTCGTGAAAAGTGCAGGCAAAGCATCCGGATCGACTGCGGGACTTTCCGAGTTTGGAGCTGATGTGGAGAATCCGTTGATTCCCCGGAATTTGGCGCTTTAATTCATAGCCGGAGTGTAGCCGTGAGAAGGGGGAGAGAATATAGAGAATATAAATTGAGGGAAGAAGTGATTATGGAAGATTCCAAGTCTGATCCCAACTATGTCTGCTGCATTGTTATTGCTGGCGGCTTTGGTGCCGACCGCGTTGGCCCAAGCCAACACCACTTACAGGGACTACTCGACCAACCCTCAACCTGATCTCGATGCTCAGACACTCGCAACCATTGATCTTTCTTTTCCCGACTGTGTCAATGGCCCATTAAAGGACAGCGTGGTGTGCGACACCTCGAAGAGTTCCCATGACCGTGCGGTGGCCCTGGTTTCGATGTTTACACTCGAAGAGCTCGTAAACAGCACCGGAAACAATATTCCGGCGATTTCTCGACTGGGCCTACCACCATATCAAGTTTGGAGTGAAGCTCTTCATGGATTGGACCGTGCCAACTTCTCCGATTCTGGCGACTACGGTTGGGCCACCTCGTTCCCTTCACCAATTCTCTCCATGGCTGCCCTCAACCGCACCCTAATCAACCAGATTGGTAGCATTATCTCAACCCAGGGGCGTGCATTTAACAACGTTGGTCGATATGGTCTGGACGTCTATGCGCCAAACATCAATGCCTTCCGCCACCCGGTATGGGGTCGCGGACAGGAGACCCCCGGTGAGGACGCCTACTGCCTGTGTGCTACTTACGCCTACGACTACATCACCGGTATACAAGGTGGAGTTGATCCGGAGCATCTGAAGCTTGTGGCCACCGCAAAGCACTTTGCTGGTTATGATATCGAGAACTGGGGTAACCACTCCCGCCTGGGCAACGACATGAACATAACCCAGCAGGATCTGGCGGAGTACTTCACTTCTCAGTTCCTTACCGCCGTCCGTGATGCTCGTGTGCACAGCGTCATGTCATCGTACAATGCTGTCAACGGCGTGCCAAGCTCAGTCAACTCATTCTTCCTTCAGACCCTGCTCCGCGACACATGGGACTTTGTGGATGATGGGTATGTCTCATCAGACTGCGACGCAGTCTACAATGTGTTCAATCCGCACGAGTATGCGACGAATGTTTCCAGTGCGGCCGCTGACTCTATGCGCGCTGGAACAGACATTGACTGCGGAACATCTTATCAGTACTACCTGAATGAGTCCTTCTTCCACGGCGAGATCTCCCGGAGCGAGATCGAGCGCGGAGTCGTCAGGCTTTACTCCAACCTTGTGAGTCTGGGTTACTTTGATGGCAACCACAGCAAATATCGCAACCTTGATTGGTCTGATGTCGTCTCTACCGATGCATGGAACATCTCATATGAGGCGGCCGTGGAGGGTATTGTTTTGCTCAAGAATGATGGCACCCTGCCGCTGTCCAAGCACATTGGCCGTGTCGCATTGGTTGGACCTTGGGGCAATGCTACTGAGCAGATGCAAGGCAATTACTATGGCGATGCTCCCTACCTGATCAGTCCTTTGGCGGCCCTTCAGGCCTTGAACCTTGAGGTCAACTATGCTCTCGGCACTAATATCTCATCCGATACCACCGCTGGTTTTGCTGATGCCGTCTCTGCTGCCAAAAAGTCTGATGCCATCATTTTTGCGGGGGGTATCGATAACACTATCGAAGCAGAGGGCGTGGACCGCTCCAATATTACGTGGCCCGGTAACCAGCTCCAGCTCATCAAGCAGCTGAGTGAACTGGGCAAGCCACTGATTGTACTGCAAATGGGTGGTGGTCAGGTCGACTCCTCGTCCCTCAAGGCCAACAAGAATGTCAACGCTCTCGTTTGGGGTGGGTATCCCGGCCAGTCAGGCGGACAGGCTCTCTTGGATATCATCACCGGCAAACGCGCTCCGGCTGGTCGGTTGACGGTGACTCAATACCCGGCAGAGTATGCGATGCAGTTCCCGGCCACGGATATGAGTCTGCGTCCCAGCGGGGATAACCCGGGTCAGACCTACATCTGGTATACCGGAAAGCCAGTTTTCGAGTTTGGCCATGGCTTGTTCTACACAGCTTTCAAGACCTCCCTTGCATGCTCAGAGAGCTTGGGCAATGGAGCCTCTTTTGATATTGTTGATCTTCTGTCGCAATCTCACGATGGTTACAATGTAGTGGAACGTGTCCCCTTCTTGAACTTCACCGTTTCTGTCAAAAACACGGGAAGCGTCCTCTCAGACTACACGGCCATGCTGTTTGTCAACACTACTGCTGGGCCGGAGCCTCTCCCCAACAAGTGGCTGGTTGGCTTTGATCGCCTTGGCTCTTTGAAGCCTCACACCACCCAGGAAATGACTATCCCGGTCTCCTTGGGTGATGTTGCCCGTACGGATTCACAGGGCAACCGAATTATCTACCCTGGGAAATACGAGCTGGCCTTGAATAATGAGCGATCGGCAGTCCTATCGTTCACTCTAACTGGAGATGAGACGGTCATCTCAAAGTGGCCGCTTGATAAACAGCAGATCCCCCCTGCGTGATCCCTGATGCTGAGAAGATTCAAATACATCGATCCTTTCTACACATTTCATTCTATAGGCTCTATTTAAAAAAGCCTGGAATACCAGATCGCATGAATTCAGTCAACTATTACGAAGTAATCCGCTCATAGTAACTAGATGCATTACCTGCTGCAATCGCTATGATTCGGTCCAAGATTGTACCCATATACCTCATGCAAACAGAGAATTATAGGCCCACCCCCTATATTAAGTGCCGGAGCACAGGCCTCATCTGTGGGGCAACACGGCCTTTCGTTATTGGAGCGCTGCACGGGTTAATAAAGTCCCGTGGCAAGGTTTTGGGCCTGGAGAATATGGTGACTAAGCATTGGATGTTCAGGAAAAGCACGTGATACATAATGGGGACGATCGAGCCAATTACGTTACACATTGTCGGTGCTTAGCATTGTAACGTGCATGCGTCATTGGCTCCGGTGCCGGCCAGTTGGTTCCCCGCAATAATCAACCATCCGCATTTTGCATTCTGCATTTCACTGCCCTCCGCTCTCAACATACTTTCGGCAGGACTATGGACCTCAGTCCTCCCAACGTCCAGCCAATGTCGGGCCCTTCCTCTAGGGGTGCCTCGTCGCGTGGCCCCATCGGAGGGCGTCAGATTACTCGGAATCGGGCGAGCTACAGTTGCCACACATGTCGCCGGCGAAAAGTGAAGTGTGACAAGGTATGGACCATATCTCTTGTGTAGATATTGATACCCCATCGCTGACTCTCATATCCATAGGTACACCCAGTCTGCGGGAACTGCGCGAAGACCGGAGCCGAATGTGTGTTCGATGTGTCCTCGCAAAAGCGAGAGGACGAGCACGAAGGTCCTTCTCGAAGCGGGCAAGGAGTAAAGCGAAGGAGGGAAACCCCGCGAACATGGGAGGACGACGTAGATGAACTGCAATCAGTTTATGGGCATTTGAGACAGGCCGAGACATCGCCAGACCCAAAATCAGATCCCCGAGCCATCGAGGCTCGGCTGGACAAGCTAATGTCGATGATCGAACAACTCGGCGGGACCAGCCAGGCTCTTGAAGCGGCAGAAAAGCAGTCGGCCACTTTTAATGCTGGCATGGAGTCAGCCCTCATTGATGAATTGCGACAGAACAATGGTCGGAAAGAGACACCTGTCTCTTCGCGGCTGTCCAGTCCACGTCGCGCTGTTGCAGAGTCTAGCGGTGACGAGTTTCCTATTCCATCTGGTCAAGCAACGGACTTGGTTGATCCTGTTGGGAGTCTGAACCTCGGGCATCTGAGTCTGGAGGACGGCGGGAGATCGAGATACGTGGGAACGACATACTGGGCTTATATTTCCCATGAGGTATGCCGATGCCTTTCTTGTCTTGCTCGCGGCAAACATTTCTAACGTGCTACGAAGATTAATGATCTTAACCAGTTGTTGAGAGATCAGAATCGGTCGCATGAACAACAAGCTCCGGATGATATTAACGAGGATGATATTCCCACCAACGGCCGACGACCGTGGAAGCAGTCGATTGATAGCTCTACATATTCGCCTTCCTCACGATCCCCGCGCGGCTCCTTCCAGCAATCTATCATCTTTCCTTCCGGTGACTCCCCGTCCGTGAATGAGAAAGTTGTCGAGCCAGAGATGCTCGAGCATGTTCCCTCCAGGCGCCAGAGCCACATTCTGTATAAGGGCTACATGTCTGGTGTCCATGCTATTAGTCCAGTTATTCATCCACCGACTGTTCTGAAGCTTTACAATGCCTTCTGGGATTGGTACGACTATAGCAGCTACTCCGGAGAGCCATGTCCGAATCCCACCTTTCTACCTCTTTTGTACGCCATTTGGTACGGCGGCTCTGTCACGATCTCGATCCGAACGATCAAGGCCGAGTTCAATGCGCCATCCCGAGTGGCGCTATCAACCATGTATAGCGAGGAAGTAACTCGCTGGTTAACGAAAATTTCCTTTCCTCGAAGCCCCTCTCTTCAGGGACTAGCAGCATATCTCATTGTGCAGACGATTTTATCTAAAGAGGAAGAGCCTCTAACTAGCAGCTTGTTCATCAGCCTTGCAATGAGAGTAGCCCAAACCATGGGTCTACATCGCGACCCTGCCAAATTTGGGATTGAGCCCTGCGAGGCAGAATATCGGCGCCGATTATGGTGGCATATTATACACATGGATGGCGTGGTTGCGATGTCAAGTGGACTACCTCCATTGGTTAGCGACGAGAACTACTGGGATGTCCGCGAAACGAGTGAAGTTAAGGATACGTTGCTCGGTACTCCAGAAGCTGAGCGATATGAGCAGCTTCTAGCCGCCAAGCGGCGACTCCCGGACAACCCCGACGATCCATCTCTCGGTGGGGGTTCATCAATGGTGAATGTGTTTTACCTGAATGCCAGAGGCAAATACACCATGGCGCGTGAGTACTGTTTTGCCGTCATGCAAAGACCAGTGCTAACCACTTCGAGTAGGCGCTGTTCGCCAAATTCTGAAGATTCAGTTGGGCACAAAGCCAGTGACTCGCAGAGACATGGAAGAACTCCGGGCAATTCTTCTCGACCTTCAGCTTAAGTTGAACTCGATAGTCGATAGGGTCCCCGAGGCCAAGGCGACCGATAATGCTTCAGTGTCTTCCGGTCGCGCCTTGTCCGTGTCCAAGTCTCCAGCCGAGGCTATGTCCATCGAGTCCGATCCCCCTGGTGAAGGTATCAATGGCTGTCCGGAGCAATACCACTCCCCAGTCCATGCTTCATTCCACAAATGGGCTCGGATAATTCTGTCGCTATATATTGACAAGGTTTGTCGGATCAGACTCGACACAGCGCCGTCTCTTGCCATTAACATGTCATCTTAGGCATTCTGTGTCGCTTACCAACCTTTCCTCAAGAACGCGCGCAGTCGTGTTTGGCCGGCCGCACGACAGAGGTGAGTGACTAAAGTTCGTCCTCAAAAGGGGTCTTCTAACAAGACGTAAGCGCACTTCGTCACTGCCATGGATTTATGGAAAAGTTCATTCAGCTCGCGACAGACCCTGACTTCCAGCCTTTCCAATGGAGCTGGCCTGGGTAAGCCATCCAGGTCTCACTCAACGTGGGAGTTTTCGCTGACCTTCTCCCAGCAACCACCAGCCGATGCATGCAACAATGTCCGTGAATTAACAATTTGATACCTCCGGTGAATCTAACTAACTGTCAACAGGATCATGCTTATCGATCTGTACGAACGACCGTATAGCCCAGAAGCTCCAAAGTCTCGCGCGTTTATCGATCGGATCCTAGCTCTATCTGGACCGGATGGAGGTGTTGTGGGGGGTGAAGACGGTGTCTCTACGCAACGGCCACTGAAGGATGGCGGGCGTGAGGCCTGGGATATGATCCGCCGTCTCCGTCAAAAGGCCTGGCAGAAGGCCGGTCTTAACCCGCATATGCTCTGGACTGAACAGGACCAAATCCAAGCCGGCATCGCAGCGGGAGAGCCGCATAGTCTTCCCCCCGCCACGTCACGCCAACCTGCTGCTCCGGATCGGCAATTGTCCGATTTCAACAAGACCTTTTACAACATTACTCGGTCTCATTCACTTTTGAATCCCGCTTCCTCATCAGCTTCACTCAAACCCAGTCCTCTTCGAAACTCCCACCAACTGCCTCCTCCGACTCCAGCAGAGGCTTCTCATGCAGCCATACCGGCAGCTGTCACCATGCCAGGAAATGATAATAAGGCTGCTCAGTCTGCTATGGCAACGTCGCCGGTGACAATCGCTTTGGCCAGCCCTCCTCCGACCCACTCCCCCACAGCGCCTTCGATAATTCCCGTCCCCCCTCCCCAAGCCATCCCCGACGATACCTATACGATGCCTTCTATGGACCCAACATCGCCTGTTCCGCCTACGGGAGTCCCCACCCCGCCCTCCATGGTGGATCCTAACCTCACCTTCGACTGGGATCAGTGGGATGCGGTGTTTGGACAACATCTCCCTGTCGCCGATGAGTTGATGGAACTAGATCCTGTTTCGGGGCTGGAGTTCAACTTCGGAGTCCAATCTGGAGACACGAATACCACCGACGGTTTTGGGGCCAATGGGCTTCCCACCGTAACCACACCAGGTGATGTTGGTCTACCACCTGCCTGGACTGACCCGGGCTCGGTCAACCCGGAAGGGCCTTCCTCGGGTAACTGGACTGGTTATTCCTGATAATCAATTTGGCCCATCTTGGAAATAATGCCACTGTAATATAGGTATTCTCGGTACATAATTGGTGTATGAAGGCCCTGAATTGTATATACCACACCAGCAAGACGCTCTGGAACGACGACATTTCAACTTCCTTTCATGATAAGATCCAGGAATATCGCGACCTTGGAATCAGTAATATGCAATATAGCCCCTACACGTCTACGTAAAAAGGTATAAATGAAGACGTAACAGTATATCGATTCATGAGGCGTAAACTCTTGACGATCAGACGGATCGACCAATTATTGTACGAAGATGCGAAATATAGAGCCAGAACAGACCAAAGCTCGGCGGGATGCAGAGGCTAATTCCAGCGTCCAATCTAGGTATGGATGCAGAGGGTTCGCGTTTCTTCATAGCTTGCTTTCTTCATGTCAAGTGCATTTTTGGGATCGCCGTAAAGATCAAATCCTTAGACCTTGTTCTCCTTCAAGCCATGCTTCCAGACGGTGGCGTAGGGGGTGACACCGTCCTCACGGAAATCAATCAGGACGTGCCTAGGATGAGTTAGCGCCGAAGGGACATATCAGTGGATATTATTGGGAACATACATGGCATCGCCATCCATGGACTGGCCCATCATGACATCGTAGTTGTCGTAGTTGGCAATGAGCTTCTTCATGGCAGCGGGAGCGCCCTTCTTGAACTCTTCAATGGTCTCGGCGGGAGCTTTGTTCTCCTCGAGCTTCTTCATAACCTTCTTGAGGTAGGCTGATGGGGAAACGCATTAGTTGAATGGCTGGCGTTGCAAAGAAATGGGACGGAACATACATTTCAGGTGGCCCTTGAAGGCCTCCTTGGAAGGCTTGAGGCCCTCCTCGGTCTTGAGCCAAACCAGACGGAACTGGTCCTCAATGTCGTGGACCATAACGGCCTCACCCTCACCACCTTCGTCGCCACCCTCCTCAGCGGAGGGGTTGGCACCCTCGAGCTCGAAGTCCTCGTTGGCCCTCTTGAGGTACTTGCGGCAGTCGGTCTCCCAGAGGATGGGGCAGTCAGCGGCGGGCTTGATGTTGAAGGTGTCGGAGAGAACCTCGTCTCCGGAGATAATGTCCTGTGACGATCAGCCGGCAATTCCCACATGACGGGATGCAACCATGCGCTGGGTAGAGGCACCTACCTCGTAGATAATCATGGTGGCGGTTTTTAAAGAAAGGTGTCTTTGAGGAAGAGCAAAACGGGTCGGAGGAGAGGAAAAGAAAAACAAAAAAAGGAGGGGAAAAAGAAGTTTTTTTTTTTGAGTGGCACTTGGTGGGGGAGTTTTGCAATGTTTGCACCATACTAACTTAGATCTGGCCCGCTGACTCAGCCATCCTTGGTTCAAATCTCGAAAGGGTTATAAGTATAAATAGGGTTAAACTGAAATGCATAGATAGGCAACCTATACTATCATCCGTAGATATTTCCTAGTATACTGCTCACTCTGTTTGGTAGAAAATCCCTTGATGAAGATCAAACCCCGCATTGACGACCATGTCGACCCACATCTAGAACCTTGAGATTGGAACACGTCGACGAGCGTCTTCTTCAAGGTGGTTTTGTATAATGCTGGAGAGTCGCTTTGAAAGTTTGGTATATACCCGCACGCCTCTGTGAGATCCAAAAAAGGCATCCAATCGCTGTGTAGGTGCATCGCCAAGAAGTCCAAACAGTTCTGACTTGGCGGCAGTTCCTATGGTAGTATGTATCACAATAGTATACATGATGATGGCTCCAATCCTCTCCTCCATATCAAACTCACTTCGTAGTCAACAAAGAATCCTTTGATGCCAGGTCGATACTATCCAAGTACGGTAAGTTACCACTCGTCCCTTCCTTACAACCAATCATCAACACGATCACCATCATTACGGTAATAACACGGTCACAGAAACCACCGCATCCGAACTCGCGCCACTCGAATCCGTCGCCTCCTGATCTTCAATCTTTCTTTTATCTTTCTAATCTTTCTTCCCTTCCCCTCCTTTCTCACTATATATTCTTATCACCTTTCTTGGTCTTGAGCGGCTTGCATCGCTCTTACCCGTCAGCTTCCGACTCCCTGCAAAGTGGGTAGTTGCTGACTGCCTCTCTTTTCCTCCGCCAAAACTCAGTTGAATACTCCGAGGCCCATACCATTCCTGGTTTCCTTGTATCCTTTGTATCTCTTTCAACGTCATTCCACCCCCTCCTTCATCATGGCCAACGCTTCCGCCATCTTCGATCTTCCTCCCTTGCCAAGCTACACCGAGACGGTCCGCGAACCGCTCTTCCCGCCCGTACCCGATAACTATGTCGCCCTCATCCTGCCCATTGTCGCCTACTGGGCCATGTCGATGATCTACCATTACATGGATGTGAACAACTATTTCGAACAATACCGCCTGCACACTCCTGCCGAATTGTCGAAGCGAAACCGTGTGACCCGCTGGGAAGTCGTGCGCGATGTGGTCTTGCAACAGGTGATCCAGACTTTGGCTGGTGTAGCCTTTGCATATTTCGATCCGGTGGAGACCGTTGGGCGGGAAGAGTACGATGTTGCCGTCTGGGCACAGCGAATCCGGTTTCTGCAGAAGGCCATCCCCCCCGCGTTGGCTCTCGTCGGAGTGGATGCCGCTGGCCTGGCCAAATCAGTGTCGCAGAACGGACACACCGTGCTGGCCGGAGCTCTGGCCGGAGGATCGTATCCGGGCGTGATGCAGTCGGTGATTCTTGACAGTGGCGCCAAAGTCTCGGCTCCGGCCTTTACGAGCTGGGAGTTATCTTTGGCCGGTTTCATCTACTGGTACTTGGTCCCCGGCCTGCAGTTTATGATCGCCATCTCTATCGTCGACACTTGGCAGTATTTCCTGCACCGCGCCATGCATCTGAACCGTTGGCTCTATGGTAAGTTGAGATGAGTCTATCCACTGCCGTTCCTGCATCTGACCTTTTCTAGTGACCTTCCACTCTCGCCACCACCGTCTCTACGTTCCCTACGCCTTTGGTGCCCTCTACAACCACCCCGTCGAGGGATTCCTGTTGGATACTGCCGGTACCGGCATTGGATACTTGGTTTCTGGCATGAACAGCCGCCAAGCCATGTGGTTCTTCACCTTTTCGACCATTAAGACTGTTGACGACCACTGCGGCTACGCGTTCCCTTGGGACCCTCTGCAGCACTTCACCTCGAATAATGCCGCCTATCACGACATCCACCACCAGAGTTGGGGCATCAAGACCAACTTCTCACAGCCCTTCTTCATCTTCTGGGATCGCCTGCTCGGCACTCGGTGGAATGGCGAGGTCAAGCTTCGTTACGAACGGGCTCGTGAGAGCGCCCAGAAGCAGGTCGATGCGGATGCTGCCCGAGCTGCGGAGGGGTCGGCGGCGCCCGCCGAGGAACGTGAGCACGAACCCGTGGTTGTTTTGTCCGAGGATCCGGCGACACGGACACGCCTGCGTCGGAAGACTGTGGACAGTTTGAAGGGACCCAGCCACGGTGTCTCGGGAAGCGTTCTACACAACTGAAGCCGTGATGAAATCTGAATATGTGATCATTCTTCTTTGCATCGTTTTTGTCGGTCCTCGGAGCTGCTGGCCAACTCCTCGAGACTTGCATTGTTTATTTCATATCTGGGGTTTCTAATCCCACTGTATTAATAATATGAGACTGCCAGCCAATTATTTGTACATGGTTTTCTCTACCATTCACCGGGATTTAGTGTCGATAATGTCTATCTTACAAGCTCAGTGTCCATCAGTTACAGTTTACAATCCGATGTCATTTACACAATAACAATGTGCAACTTCTTTTCTTCAAACCCAACCATTCGTGAAGTGAAAGTACGTCAGATCATGTTCCCTTGACCGCACACCAAGCTCCAAGTCGTCGTTGCAGCCGCTGGCTGCTTTCTGGACGCATCGGACTGAAATGGAGGGCGAGGCTGGGTCTTGTCTGGAGCATCGTCATCCGAGTCTATGGAGACATCCGTCCAGTAGGCATAGTCACTGCTGGAATAATCCAAGAATGAGTCGTCTTCACGAAATTCGTAGCACTGCCGAACCTGAGTATCGCTGCCTTTCACTCGAGATGGAGATTCCAGCTTGCTGAACCGAAGAGGTGCCACTCTTGCCTCTGGAACCGGAGTGGAAGTTGATTGGGAATGAGGGTTTTTGTTTGCAATCTGCCTGCAAGGCTTGATCATACTGAGCTCCCTCTCAACTTTCCGCCATGAGTGAATGGATGCTGTGCTGCCATCGGCCCTGAGCGAACGTGAACTGTATTGAAGGTATTCCTGGCTGCTGTCAGATACAGGTACGCTCCTGCTCTGGCGTTGGACATCGACGTTGTCCTCGGGGATCGCAGCAATGGAAGGAATATGAGGACGACGGGAAGTTCTCTCAGTCGAACCATCAGACTCAACTTTTCCGGTCCGACGGCGCTTCCTCCGCTTATGATGACGCGAATGTGGATGTTTATTATCGCGGTACCAAGCCTTGACGCAGGCTTTTCGAGTGGCTTTCATTTGAAATGCCAGATTGCTGGCGGTTCCAAAGAGTTCGTCCGCTTCATCACCGCCGAACTGGCGGACGCATTCGTCAACGAATACCATGAGAGTAGGTGCTCGATGCTTCTTCCGTGTGCGAGTCCGGCTCTGCAAAATAACGCGCAAATTCCGGATCGTCTCACCATCTGCCGCGATGCGTGCCAGCATGCATGCTGGACATCCGTTGATCTGGTATGACAAGGCCTTGGGAACCACCGGACTGTCACTCGGCTTGGTCCAAATACCCCGTAACGCTCGCAACTTGGCTAGAATGTCTGCCTCGCTGGGTTGGATAAGGTTGGGGTATTCGTCGAGCTGCCGAAAGTTCCTCGTGACCTCGGCCTGGACTAGGGAAAGAAGGTCCTTCATCAAGTCTGCGTTCAACCCTTTGTGCACGTCACAAAGTCCTGATGACCTGATCCGACCCAGGGAAAGAGGCTTCGGGCGACGCAAAGACTTTGGCAGAGACTGGATGAGCTGTTCAATAAGCGGGACATGGTGAGAAGAAGAGCCTGTATTGTCTAGATGCAGTATCTGCGTTAGCATCCTCACCTCTGTCCTGCTCAGTTTTCCCACTAGCGGAGGGTAGGTCTCACGGGCTGTAGATTGGGGTTTAGCCTCCACGGTAAACCGTTGAGGAACTGAGTTAGGATCCATGATTTTGAGCTCTGATATTTGGAGTAGAGTATTAGTTTGATATCTCCAATGTGTATATGTTTTCGGAATGACGGCTCTTTTCACGATAGTGCCAGCTTAGGGATGGAAGGAGTTCTTATACCTTTTCTCTGGAATCCTGTCTTGCACCCTTTCAGCCTTTATTGACCGGATCAAAGTAGTGCGTCCTGCGGTCTCATCATCGTTCATGCTGGATTGTAACACCGTGCTTTGTTTACTTTGTCCTTGGCCACAAAGCACACTGTGACTGGAGACAGGGTCGAGTCTTTGTTGATATTTCTAAGACTCTTTGTCCTTGACCACCATATCATTGAGTTGTCAGCTGTGTTATTTATCGTTTACTCGACAATGGCCATTCGCAACATCTCCTTTACATCACAAACCTAAAGAAGGGGATGCAGCCTATCATTAGCTCAGTCTCAGGGACCAGAACCAGAAACGTAGAAATCCGAATCCATCCTGCACAGCATTCATCAATCTCTGTCCGAAGCAGCAGTAAATGTCGGTATTGCTGTCAGACTGCTGGATGGTCTTCGAATAGATAGTCACATTTGATAGGGATTGGAGATATGGTTTGAATGCCACCTCGTGTGGTGATCTGATCACATAACCAATGTCTCCGATACGTGTATTGCGCTCCATTGCTTTGCGTGCTACCCGATTCTTGCCAAAGACACCAACGCGGAAGAGATGTTCACTCTCGGGGAGCTGTTTACCCCAAACTTGGTAGTGGCGCGATATTGTAGCAGTGCTTGTTCGGGCTGCATCGAGTTCGTTGGCCTGTTCATCACCTCGACAGACGATGACTGGTCCATAGTCGACAGACTCGAACATGGCGGACATGAAGTTGAGATGAATGTAGTTGAGTAGATGAGAGGAATACGTCGAATTCAAAATCACAACCATCACATGACAGGTGCAAATCGTAGTTGCCTCCTTTGTTTTCTTCTTCCAAGTTTCAAGTTTCTAACTTGGTGACACTCTGTGGTAAGAGTCAGATTCATCATGCCGTCCCAAGTTTGTCTTACTAGGCGAGACACAAATGCGACTCCCTTACCATATACCGCATCACCGCTTAAGCTGATCTTGGACGACCTTTGCCTGGTCTTTCGGATTTCATGGGCGCTCCCGGACATCGTTCTACCTCTTCGCCTCGGACGAACAGGGGCACTCGATGAGCTCCATCCGTCCTTTCCAAATGCAGTGTCGGTGGTCACCCAGGCGTTCCTCATCGTCAGCCAACTTCTTTTTCTCCTGTCGGTCCCGCTTGCCATTATATTCACGATCCCCGCGCTGTGGATCATTGTATACGCCGCGGTCACTTTGACCCTAAATTATGGGATTTGCATGCTGGTGTTGAACGGCTTTCGGCGGGTCTTGGTGTCACAAGTACCGGTAGATGAGCAGCCTGGTCACGAGCGGGAGCGGTGGTTCTTCATAAATGGGGTAGCAGGGGGGTGAGTGTGGGCGTCTGGAAATGCTGGTGCTCTCTGACTAACTATGGTATCACACAGTTATTATTGGGTGCAAAACAGTGTCGACCAGCTGTCCTACACCTTTGGACGGAAAATCACCGGGATCCACAACCGCACGTATGTTACATATAACCCCGTGGATGTCCGGGTGTAGTCTAATTGTTCTAGTACTGGCTTAACTTTTGACCTGATCGAGTGTTTGATCCAGCGCGACCTTGGCTACGCCACTGGGGACGTGCGAAGCGCCTACGTACTGATCAAAAAGGCAATGTTGAATCCTGCATGCGAGAAGGTTGTCCTCATACTTCACAGCCAGGGAGGTATCGAGGGTAGCTTGATTATCGATTGGCTATTGGACGAGATGCCACAGGACCTTCTTGGACAATTGGAAGTTTATACATTTGGGAATGCTGCTAACCACTTCAACAATCCGCGGCATACGTGGAAACACAACCCCCATGAATGCTCAGGTATTCACCGACGAGCCAACCGGTCTGTGGGATACATTGAGCATTACGCCAATGAGGCCGACCCTGTCGCTTGGCTGGGGGTCCTACGATTTGCCAGTATTCCAAATCGCTATATGGGTCGGCTCTTTGTCCGTCCGGGTTCAGGCCATATACTGAATCAACACTATCTAGACACCATGTTTACTCTTGGTCCTGATATGAGGGTTCTAGAGTCAAATGCTTTCATGGACATGAAAGTAGAGATCAGCACAGACACGGCTTCAGAGAAGACAATGAACGGCAACGACTCAGAGTCAGACGATCGCGAGGAGACATTATCCCCTCTACCTAACATCAACAACCGATCGAGCCAGGCATATGAGTCAAACAATCAACGAGACACTCTTCGCATCAAAGATTTCAGTCGTCTCTGGCAATATCGCAACGGAGGCTCTCCGAACGACAAGGGTGCGACTAATGGCAAGATTTGAGTGATTATAATGCCGCGACACGTTATATCTGACTGAACAAGAGAGCAAATCAACGGATGATACCCGCTACCTGCAGATATAGACCTCGGAACTCGGCATCCAATATCCACAAGGGGCTTAGCAGGTCTGGATGAATCACAAAGATGTCGCGGGTCATCTCCGGACGGGAATTGGGGAATCTTGTTGCACGACGTTCGTCATACTATAATGTGCAGAATGTGGTTTAGGGTTTGTACATGAGTTCAGTGAGCGCCCTAGATGTGGTATCCGCATCCAGTCCCCGGGCAGGTATCAAGGAACCGCATATCCTCTATTGTGTCAGAAGCAAATAACGCCCATCGCCGTGCAATGCAAGTGGAAGATCAAATGGAAAAGAACATAAGCCGTCCAATCATTTGCCCTTCTTCTTATCCTTCTTTTTCTTTTCCGTGCCTGCTCCGGAGGCTTCGCCTCCCATTCCCGGCATGCCAGGCATACCGGGAATCTGGGGCATCCCGGGCATTCCTCCCATGTTCTGCATTTCAGCCATAGCCTCTTTGAATGGGTTGTCGCTGACACCGCCGCCGCTGTAGGCTGGCGAGTGGATGGGCAAAATCTTGCCAATCTTCCAACCGCGTGGGGCAGGAGGAGCATCGGGAAGCTTTTCAGGCATGGGGAGTCCACGGATTTGTAACCGGTACGGCGATTGCTCGGTGGTGGGATGGGCTTTCAAGTATTCCGCAACGAGAATGTAGAGGTGATGTTCTGTAGACAGATGAGGTTAGCTGTGTTTAATGAAAGAGAAAATATGTTTAGAGTTCCCCTCGGTGGTGACACTTCGCAGGCCAGTGGACAAAGGTTCGACAACTTACTATTCTTGATCCTTGAGTTCATCAATTTCCCGTTCTCATCCTTGAGCAACACGCGCACACGTCCGGGATTTGCCCAGTCCTTGGGGTGTAGCTTCTCCGGCTCCAAGCCCGCCTTCAATCCCAGCAGCTGCACGGCGTCCACAATGTCACGAGCAAGCGGATTCTCCACTGCCAACTCAGCGCCGACCTTGCGACCATCTGCGCGAGAACGGGTCTTGTCAAAGTAGACAGGGTAGAGGCATTGGTAGTGTTTGGGAATTTCGCGCTGCGGCTCAGGCATTGGAGCCTGAGCCATGGGAGGAGGGTTCGATGGATGGGGAGCCGATGCAGGAACCGACGCAGGAACCGATGCAGGCGCGATGATAGTGTTTCCAGCAAGCGGGGTGTCATCGTAGGGTGCAACCTCCTCAGGATCGGAGTCAGACAGCTCCTCAATTTGGGTGTGGTGCGACATGACGTGAATTGGAGGTGAAGTGCGCGATGGAGTTGGCGGAGGAAGAAATGCGGGTGTGGCCTTTGCTTCTGTGCGGGCGGAGTTGGGGCTCGCCAGTTGCCGCCACAGTTAAGACTGCGAACACGGCAGTATCAAGTTTGGCATCGAACAACTATTTCTTGACAGAACTTATAATCCTTGCCATCAATTCAACTTTTGATAGACCTGTTTACCATGAATATCCCTATGAAATTGTACAAGATGCTCCAGCCATACCGCATTACGCTCAACCAATGAAACAATTTGGGTTCCCCTCCCAACTATGTTAGCTAAGTGTCCTATTAAAGCTTTCCAAACTCCCTCCCTCGTGTTTTGTCTATAGAAACGTAGTTGAGCCAATGCCATGTGTTATCCCGTCTTCCATGGATCCCACAGGAGCGCCCCAAACGCCCTAGCAACCAAGATAGGAATGCCCAAGAGCGTGTCCCCACATCAGATGCATCTTTACCCGTCCTTCAATCATAATGGACGGTCCAAGCCCGGCACTGAAACACATTACCGTATCGGCTTCTCCCCGCTCGGCATGCCGAACTCACTTATGCCCCGCATGAATTGCCTCGGGTACGCGAGATTCAGAAGTATAACAGGAGGCGTTGTCTAGTTTAACATCTTTGACCACATCTTTCTTGATACGCTCGGAATAATTAGTACTTTATACACCGATATATACCCAGGTACGTAATAACTTCCTGAGCAATCCCCCCATATTAACATGACCTCGAGAGTTTCCAATATGTCCAGCGCTGTGCTGCACCGAGATACCCGTTTCATTCCCAAGAAGGCTGTGGGCGGCAAGGGATGCTACATAACTCTTGAGGATGGCACGAAATTTCTTGACTCGACCGGCGGCGCCGCAGTCTCATGCTTAGGGCATGGCAATGAAAAGATCAATCAGATGATCAAGGATCAAATTGATCAGCTATCATATTGCCATTCAGCTTTCTTTGGAACCCAGGTCTCTGAAGACCTGGCTCAGTTCCTGACTGAGTCAACTGGTGGTAAAATGTCGAAGTTATTTATAGTCAGCTCAGGTGAGTTGGAGCTATATACCCGCGGCGGCAGATATTCATTTTCCAGTTCGCTAACAAAACGTCCATGCTCAGGCTCCGAGGCCATTGAAGGTGCTCTCAAGTTGGCTCGCCAATACTTCCTCGAACTGCCAACTCCTCAACCTCAACGTACCAGGTTCATCGCTCGTCTGCCCTCTTACCATGGTACCACTCTCGGTGCTCTCGGTGCCGGCGGACATGTTCTTCGGAGACAGCCATTCGAGCCATTGCTAGCAAAGAACACTTCCCATGTGTCTCCTTGCTATGCGTATCGTGGAAAGAAAGATGGCGAGTGTGATGCAGACTATGTCGCCCGTCTTGCTACAGAGTTGGACGCAGAGTTTCAACGCGTGGGAGGCGATAGCGTGTGCGCATTTATTGCAGAGCCTGTAGTTGGTGCGGTAAGTCATTTCATCAAAGTCTCCGAGTACCAAATACTCATCGATAATACATTTAGGCTCTTGGCTGTGTTCCTGCTGTCCCCGGCTATTTCCCCGCCATGAAAGCCGTGTGTGAGAAGCATGGTGCATTGTTCATCCTGGATGAGATTATGAGTGGCATGGGTCGTTGTGGCACTCTGCACGCCTGGGAGCAGGAAAACATGGTTCCCGATATTCAAACCATAGGCAAAGGTCTAGGAGGCGGTTATGCTCCTGTCTCAGGAATATTGATCGGCGACTCCATCGTGCAGACCATGGACAAAGGTACGGGTGTGTTTAGACACGGGCAGACATATCAGGGCCATCCAATCTCCTGTGCAGCAGCATTGGCTGTACAGAAGACCATCCAGGAAGAGTCGCTGCTTAACAATGTGCGGGCTATGGGTGCTTACCTTGAGAGCCAACTGCGTCAACAATTTGGAAATCATCCGTACGTGGGAGATATTCGAGGCAAGGGGCTGTTTTGGGGAGTACGTATATAATAAAATATCTTGCCGGGATCGTTCACTGATATCGACTCGCAGGTTGAGTTCGTCAAGGACAGAACTACAAAAGAACCTTTTGATCCCCAGACTCGACTATCATTCCTGATCCAGGAAAAGGGGTTGCAGCCGGAACACGCCATCTCGCTCTACGGCTGCACAGGTACAGTAGACGGTATTAAGGGCGACCATGTATTGTTGGCACCGCCCTACATTGTGTCCAAGGAAGAGATCGATACTATTGTGGCGGTAATGGCTAGAGTTTTGGATGAAGTCTTTGCAGAGTTAGGACTGTGATTGAAAACTATATCATCCGGACGACGACTACTATTTGCATATTTGTGGAGAAGGAAAGAACAAAAACAAACTTGAAACGAGTTACAGTAAGAATACCGGTTCAAAGAGTCATTCATGTGGAAGACTATGCCACTATAGTACATTAAAACGACCCAAAGGAAATCAGCTCCGGGCTTCAATGGCAGCCACCTTTTGTGCAGCCGCATCAACTTCCATCTGCCCCTTGGCAGTGCCATTCGACACCTCTTTCGGCATGGAACTGGGTGCCCAGAGGCCAGCGACCGTCTCAACCGCTCTTTCAACGACAACACGCACGCGATCACGAAGAACAGGGTTGGTGCACTCGACTTCCAGGTTTTCCAACCAGACACGGGCGACGTGTTTGTCGACCCTGATTTCTAGACCGGGGACCGGGATTCCCAGGGCTTGAAGACGATCAAGCTCAGCCGACTCGATATCAGCTAGCCGTTCCTCATTCACCTCGGTATTAACATTATCGGCTCCGTCGGCATTGCCGTTGACGAGGTCCGCTGGAACGCGAGGGCGGTCGATGGGGGCAATGCTGGTGCCGAACTGGGCCTCCAGCATCATGAGGAGACGGGTCAGACGATCTTCAGCCCCCAGATAAGAGTGGGGATTGGGAAGAGCAGCAAAGTCATCCTCATGGTGATGGTGATGGTGCTTGTTTTTGGCGGATTCTAAAAAGTAGTAGTCGTTAGTAATAGTCAAATAAGCGCAAACTCAATAAAGTACATACGCTTCACAGAGGCCGGACTGCTCTCGACCGTAAGAAGGACGGCCATGACAGCATCGGCAACTCCATCGTTCATCATGTTGCCCTCCCACTCGAGTTCGACCTCCCGGGTCCGTGAGTGGTAACGCAGTATTACACATCCCATCACAAGGAATGTTTGTGTTTCTTCCATGGGGATTTCTTCATCAGCCGCCTCCTGCTTTGTACTTGATCCGTCCGCATCACCGTTGGTTTTCTCTTCCGTATCGGTCTTGGTGATTGTCCCCACCTCTTCAATGGCTCCAAAGGTACCCTCGAGAGCCCATCTAATCAAGTCCATGCTTGCTGAACTAAGGGTCAGGTGTTGCCTGCAAGTGATAGTGGTCGTTGTCAGGCCGGCGTATTCACGAAGGTCATCTGGGACCATCAAAGACAGGTCGAAGCCGTTCTGAACAAGCACTCCGGCCATCAACTGGCTGTCATCCTCCTCCGAAGGCGGCGCGAGCTGTGCGAGTTTACCAACGACCTTGGCAAACTTGTCCTTTCTGAATGGGATGCGGACTTCGTCGCAATTTGCAGGTGTGTACACCTTAACCTTGACGGTCTTGTCTGCATTAAGACTCAAAAGCTTTGATTTGAGACGCATCATCTGGTGTTTTTCGCCGTGCACAAGGATCTATCATGCATTAGCCGACGTCACGGAATAAATGAGTGCGACAATGTACATACCACGACTGGCGCGCCAACCTCTTCGATGAAGTTGCGGTTTTCGACACCATCGACGTGTGCAGCAAAACTGATTTCGTCGACTGTACAGCGACGTGGAATCATGACTTTCTGATCCTCCTCATTGCCTCCAGGAACACGACCTCTGCCCTGAATTGAAGAAACCTTGGACATGATGGCAGGAATCTGATCAGGCTCGTTGAGAAGCTGCTTGGCCATGGTTCCCTCAACACTATAACCAGTTATAACGACTCCGTTACGTTCGCTCGGTGCCCATCTTTCGAGAAGCTCACGACTGGTGCCGGTCTGTAACATACCGGGCGAGGACAGGAGCACACAAGGGGAGATATCCTCGAACCTCTCGAGACTCCGTAGACTTCTGATGAAGCGGAAATCCCATGGGCCGGCACTCACACTCTTGTCCCCGCTAGCCTCGGCTTCCGCCATGCGTTGCCGGAAGAGGAGTTTGATGTTGTCATTCATTGCTCCAATATAGGTCTGGTAAACAACCATGCATCGTCTTGCCATGTTACCGATGTAGTAGATGGGGATCTTCTGTAATTCCGGATGCCGCTCCCAGTATTCCTCCAGAATTAGCAGCAGTTCCTGGGCTCGGCCGAGGGCGAATACAGGCAACAAAGCACGACCTCCCCGGTTCAAGATACCGGTAATTGATTTCATGAGCGCAGCCTCACGTTCCAGACGGGGCGGGTTTGAGGATATACCGAAAGTGGATTCTGTAATCAGGACATCGATCTTGATGCCTCGGGGAACCTGTGCAGGAATCAAATGTCGGTCCTCTTCACGGGAATAGTCACCCGTGAATAGGATATTCAGTCCAGCAATCGACACCAGAAACATTGCTGCGCCCAATACATGGCCGGCTGGATACGGAGTAATTTTTATGCCGTTGATTGTATGTGTAGTGTTGAAGTCAATCGTTTCGATCAAAGGGAGTGTGGAAAGATGGTCTTGCTCGGTATAGAGGGTGGTGCGCTGATCGGATGAAGAGGAGGTATTGCTGACACGAACATTGTCCTGGATGAGCCATTTGTAGATTGCCTAGTGGACGCTGGGTTAGCTTGCCAGACACCAAGTGCGATCAGAAAGATACGCTGCGTACCTTGGTGGCATGGGTCATCATAACCCGGCCGGCGAAATTAGTCTTGCTGAGAACATAGGGAAGAGCTGAGGAATGGTCGACATGAAAACTATAGGAGCACAACATTAGCTTGCTGTCACAAGCACGGTGACAGGAAGACCATGGTCAAGTATTCCAGGAATGTATGGGATAGACAGCACAAGGGACCGAAATATATCGGCCTTCTCGTATCCAGGCAAAGAAGTATGGGGCAGGACATGGAAAGTAGGATCAAAGACAGGCAGAGTCTTCCAGTGCTCCAGTCCAATTATAGTCGATCCAAAAAGCGCATCGGGGGAAGAGATAGAGCATTTCACGTACTGGCTAATCAGCAAGACGTCTACCGTACTCAGGTCGAACTCATCAAAGAACGGTAGAGCGGAGAAGCCTTCTTTGGCCGGGTGCATTCCTGCGTCGAGCTACGAGGATCGCGAATCAGCCCAGTGTCAATGAAAGTGGTATTGCAGGTCATATCAGGCTTACCATAACCGTCTTGCCTTTGTACTGAATGATATGACATGATCGTCCGACCTCGTTTCCCCCACCCAGGCAGTAGAATGCAAGCTCATCAGACGGGTCGACCGGCTCATCGTCGACAGCCGTACCCATAGCCGAGGCCTTACGCTTAGCTGCCATCGTGAGCCAAGTATGGGCGTTTCAAAGGCCAACGTCAGTCGTGTCCGTGATCAGTTCGACGGGGCTGTGGAGCGAAGGGCGCAGAGCCCACGTCGCGCAGTTGGGAAGCCTGACACTGAGTTAACACCGAGAGCCCCGGTCGTATACCATGCGACACAATTGAGGAAATGCCCGCGACAAGAAAGTAAAAAGGTAATGCGATGAGATGAAAGCTGCGACGCAGGACGAAGTGAACTTGAGCGTTGTCACGTGCAGACGGCGCGATCCGCAAAACCTCGAGAAAGCTCCCTGACCCGCTCATCCCGCATCTCCTGCTTCACCATCGTCGCCCTTTTCACCCCGAGTAACCCGTATTCATCTTACGTGTCGACTTCATGATTGCGCAGATCTTCTGAGATGGTCACATCTGGTGCCGTCTGGTGGTGCGAGCAAGTTGCTCACTTCAATAACCACGCGTGACGTTCCTTCGCCTCGCCCGGAACTGCGCGAGCGCAGGCTCTTTCACCTATTATTCGCATCGTGCCTCAGATATTCTTCACCATGGCGCAAGCTAGGCATCCACAGCAGCAGCAGCAGCAGCAGCAGCCGCCATCATCGCCGTACTCCACGCAGCCGTTCTCCCCTCCCGTCTCCTCTTCGTCTCCTCACGCAGCGTCTCCCGTCAATGGTGGCCCAGCACCTCTTCCATCTAAAAGGCCGCACCTGTCACCGATTCCTCCATCGCAAGCGCAGTCCCCATATACCTCACCAGGCTTCAGCGCCATGCAACTTCCTCAAGGCCAACCCCCGATGAACGGTGCACCGAACAGCATGCCTTCTACCCCCGTCACTCATCCCGGCACTCCTCTTCCATCGGCCGCTCCAGGAACGATGGGGCCACCTTCTGCACCAGCAAACCGTCCTGTAGATGCTTCTGAGCTCACGGATGTTCTGGCGTCTTCCGGTATCGACGTTCGGGAGGAAGAAGCTTTTCTCACGCGGAGCTTCTCGGGTCAAAATGCGCAAGCGCAACCTCCTTCCCGAGGTCCACTACCCATGAATACGTCTTTTGCTTCCCAGCCATCTACAGGGACAATTTCGGCCTCCAGCAGCTTCAGTGACATCAAGCCGATGATCCACCAGACATCATTCTCCTCGCAGCCAGTCTCAAAGACTCCAGCGCCCTTCAGAGATCCCAACGAACCCACACGAGAAGACTCAGAGGCGGCAAGGAGAGCGCAGTTCGAGCTACAGTCCCCATTTCTATGGACGAAAGTTTTGGAACAGAAGATTCAAAAGAGAGGATTTGATCTGGGTGTTCGCATTCCCTCTGAAGGCCTCTTCCACCCAATGGCTGGGAAACAAGCCCCCATTGAAATCACAGGTCGGGATGGGTCTTCAGTGACTCGAACAGGATGTACAATTCTTAACCAGGAGGGTGCCCCCCTGGTTGACATTCTGAATCTCTTGTCTCTCTCGTGCGAGGAACGACTGAGAGGGGTAGTTGACTATGCTTCCACACTCTCTCGCAGCCGGCGAGCACACTCTGGAGGGGTGATTCCTCCAGAGTGGCAGGACATCGCACAGCCCCTGGGAGTGATTGGGGATTCCGTAACTCCCTCGAAGCGTACGTATTCTTCACTATTGTTCACAGGAAGTCTGACCTTCTTGTACTAATAATTTCTTTAGGACCCCACCCTGATAACGAGACTACCAACCCCAAGCCTCTTTTCCAGCAATACCTCAGCCTCGCCAACATAGAATCCGCGCAGGAGCGCCGACGAGAGGCGAAGCGCAACAAACGCAGCGCGAACGCCATTTTGGGCGAAAGTGCCAGTGTCCAGTCTTCCGATTCGGCTCCGTCAACACCTGCTGCTGAACGAGCGCCGAGCTTCGACAAGAAGTCGATGACGAAGAAGGAAGCAAAGAAGCTGATCGATACAAAAGCCAGCGAGGCTCAACAACACCAGCAGTCTGTGGAGACGGCTCGAATGGCGACTAACAGTATGCTGTCAGGCCGCATGTTCGGCTCCAAAAAGTCCTATTCATGGTTGAAGCCGGGTGGTGCGTCTAGTGGATTCTCATCCCCGTCACGTCCCAATCCTCCGTCCACCCCAACCTCTGGGCCCGAAAAGTCCAGTCGCTCCGGAGAACAGCCTCCCGCCAACCAAACGAAACGACTAGGTACGTGGCGCGAGGATCAGGAGAGGGGAGCTGGTATCCAAGTTCGGGACATCCTGTTTGTACTCGAGGGAGACGGACGGGCCGCCAAGCACCTCCAGAAGGGCTATATGAAGGATCCGAAGGAGGATCGCGATCCTGGGATTTAATGAAGCCTCCCTTGTATTCTTATTTCTCTTTTCTTATGACTCTAGTTTGTTCTCCGCCTGGGGATTATTGCATTGTCTGCGCGCAGTTCGTGGCGTTGGGGAGGTTCGCACTGGTCGTTACCGGGATCTTTTGATACTTTCCTTCTACTGCATCTTTTGTGGAGGATAGACCTACCTTTCCTTTTGGACGGTCTGTTCCATTGCTTCGCTGTATTTTCTACGTCTGCGCATTGCCGGTCGAATACAGATAAGTTACGGGCAATGAAAAGAAGTGACATCAACGTCGTTATAGTCTGAGGCCGCCATGGTCTTTCAGTAGTTTTTGTTCACCATCGTCTCGGTCAATCTGATTCTGATTCTGCTTGGTCCCAATCGGGTGAGCAGTGCGACGGTTCTACAAGTTGCCGCGTCTGGAGTCTTGAACTCGTTTTCGCTGTCTCCAAATGAGCCTATCGAGACCTATCCACGTGTACAGAAATACAGGGACACCAATAACGAATCTTGACTTCTCGTGTTCCATATAATATACATTCCAATCGTGCTATCTCAGAAAGCACCCAGTACCCGGCTAAAGCTATGTTCATAAAGCAAATCCCCGAAAATTAATACCCACCATGGAGCTCGATTATGGCATCCAATGCCCGGCCCCGTCGGGAAGAAGTACCCCCTCGGTACGGGGCCTATTCTGCAGGGGACTGGGATGCCAGTTAGAGATGATCAAGGCAGAGCACATCATGCCGCATCTCCGTCAAAAGAAAGTGGATATTTTGCTGTAAAAACTCCCAGGACGCCAATTTTTTCTTCGCGCCGAAGTCCGTTGGCAACCTTCCGCATTGAATCATGCGCTTCTATCGAGCACTTCGAACGGGTTATCACCTTTTGCGGTCGGGGGGCCTGAGCTCGTCTTCTGCTCGCTCTTGGTCTGCTTCTTTGCACCCTTAGTTACGGCGGAGAAGCCCTCGTCAGAACCGGACTGTGACGCAGCGGCCTTGGCCTTGTTCATCGCGGAAGACCGTGTCCGGACGGGAGAATCCTGGGTCGTCTGCTCAACCATCTTCTGGGCGTGTGCGCGGACAACCTCCTCGTCGGTGGTTTCGCTGTTCTCGCCCTCAATGGCAGCCCGTTGAATCTCGCGACGCAGGCCTTTGAGAGCATCCACACCGGCCTTCTCAGCGGCTTCCATGTGAGTAGGCGGCTTGAGACCGGGGTCCTTGCGGTTGAGGTAGGAGCGGACAAAGAAGCGCGCGAAGAGGTAGGTCAGGGGGAGTAGGTAGGAGACGTTGAGCCAGATGGCAAAGGCCTGGCCGGTGGTGTCCATGCAGGTCACCATCTGCTGGGTATATCCCGCGGGAGCAGCGGGGACAGCTCCGCCCACGTTCTCGGCAATACCCTCCGCACCGGCGGCACGGAAAGCCAGCTTCTTGAGCCAGGGCACAATACCGGCCTCGGCGGTAGCATGCGCCATTGCGGGGACAGCCTGGGTTAGGTTGCGCAGAGCAGCACCGGCGGGGTATGGAATAGTGTAGTGGACGAAAAGGTACGCAGCGGCCATGTTAGTGCCCAACACAAACTGGGTGATCTGCATGGAGGTCAAGCTGCGCTTGATCAAGTTGGGGACGCGAATGCGCAGAGCAGTGCACGTGTAGTAGGTGTACTAGCAAAGCGCAATTGAGTCAGTTGAGCCATACATTGGGATATCGAGAAGAAGGGACATACCATCATGGCGTGAATAGCCGAGTTGACCAGACAGAAGATCCAAATAGGAGCCGCCATGTAGCGGATACCGGCCCACATGCACATCATGGCACCGGCATGATGGTAGGTCTGCAGGGTGGAGCTTTTCTTGCCCTTGGCAAGGATGATAGCGGTGTCAACGACCTCGTAGAACTTGGAGAGGTAGAAAATCCAGCCGAAGTAAGCCAAACCCTGGTTCCAGAGACGACCGACGTCGCTAGGGTCGGGTTGACCGGAAGCTAGTTTGAACGCAGAGTTTGGAATGGACCACTGGTCAGTCAACGGGTTATATCTGGCCGCATTGCCGTAGCCACGGGGTCCATTGATCTTGCACAGCGCATCCACGACACCGACCAGACCATTGGGCTGGCCGCGGTCCGGCCAGGAGTCCCTGAATGCCTGGAACATGCCAGCGAACGTCCAGGCTGAGTAGACGGCCAAGAAGACATTGTGCAGTACCACAAACGCCTTAAAAGGACGTGAGTGGCTGAAGGCGTAGGGCTTGTAGCCACGAGCCTTGTTGATCCGGTTGATCAGGATCACGGTGATCGCATAGACGCTGGCAATGGTAATCGGGACCCGCACGTCCAGCACCTGATTGTAGAGACCATTCGGGATGTTGAAGGGCTGTTTCCAGGTCCATTCGGAGACATGAGGTGCCGGGACGGTCTCTGGAAGCTCGCTGGGAGGAAAGTTCAAGAGGGAGGCAGGAGGTAGGGCGATGCGGACGGTGGCCGAACCAAACTGGGAGGGCACTTCGATGTCGAACATGGTGAACCCAGGGCCAGAGAGGAATTGGAGACCAACAAAGAACAAAGAACAAAGAACAAAGAACAAAGAACAAAGAAATGCAAAGAGTGGAGAGGAAAGAAAAGAGAAAGGAAAAAAGAGTTTACCCAAAGTAGTGTAAAGTGGGCTGGACTCAACTGATAATGACGAGTTATCGCGTAGTGGATCCTAAGTTTGTTGGGAAAACCGGACCGAGGTTAGTTTTGATCATCCCCATGTTGGAGTACAAGGTACAACAGATGTCTATGGGATTTGATTATTCTTGTATCATGTAGTACCAGGAAAATAGGGATATATAGTACTGTCGCGCTCATAAACACGCGACGCACGACTTGACTTTTGTACTTTCAACGTCACCGTTTTCTGCCGTTTTTGCCAAAAACGTCAGAGCTACTCTTCAAACGTGCCCGAAGTTTCTTATCTCACTGTACGACACCATGACGCGAACGATCATCCTGATTGTCTGTTGGGACCAATTGGCTCACAATGCACATCATTTCTCAGTTCCCAACATCTCGGAGTAGGCAGTCAATCAGACCAGAACTCGGATATCCGAGCGGAGCTCACGTGCGGCCGAGGCAGAGGCCGAGGCCTCCTAAGTGGGAGTGATAATAATGACATATGATATCAATGTAATCATATCGAGCCCTACGGTGTGGACGTACGAACGTATTGATTCTCAATTGTCCTTATTGGTACCAGTTCAAATGGCCCGCTCAGCGGGGTTTAGTGTTGGTCGGCACGGGCGGTGGAGCCGGGGCTGACGACGATACCGGCGAGGCATGGGCAGCTGGCGCGCGCATTTCCGCCCTCTTGGGCGGCGGCGGAGGTGGCTTCTTACGCTGAGCTTGAGCTTGGACGTCCGGCGCCCTGCTCGGCTCGGGTGCAGCGTGTGCGGCAGGTGTAGCAGGCACAGCAGATCTGGCAGGTGTAGCGGGTGACGGTGATGACGGAGAAACATAGTTGCTTGGCGGCCGAGGAACGCGCTTGTTCGCGTTCGCAGAGAACTTGCGATCTTCCACGAAAGTATTGAAGCGCGACGTCACTCCATCCAGCTTCTGCTTGCCCATATCAATCTTATCCGCATGGCGATCGCGGAAGCTGGGAGCCGGGGGAAGGGAGGCATCTGGGTTCGTGCTGGTGCGCGGGAACCGATCCATCTGGGTAGACGCTGGAGAGGAAGACCCGTAGTCGGTTCGCATCTGCGAGAAGCGGGACTGCAGTTCGTTCATCTTACCCCTGGCGGTTGATGTCTGAGGTGACTCAATGTTCTCTCCAATTCCAAGAGCGGGGACAGAGACGCCAGCATTCGAGAGGCGTGATGCAGCTTCCTGGTTGACATATCCCTGGGACGCCGATGGCCCGGTAGCAGAGTATGGGGGAGGTGGCGGAGTACTTGTCGCAGGCGACCCGTTCCGAGGAGGAACTCGTGGAGGCACCTGAGGCCCTTTCGGCTTCGAACTGGTTGAAGAACCGGAGCTGGGCGAATCAAGGCGTCGCACGGGTGGCGGGGGGAGATGGTCCGTCGACAACCCAGTGGTGTTCACGCGGTAAGGAACTGGAGGCGGAGCAGGCTTCTGAGCTGCTTCCTCCTCCGCTTCTATGGCCTGCTGCTGCTGACGGTTTTGATAGTCGATCTGGTCTTGGGATAGCGGAGCCCCCATCCCTCGCCGGTCAGGTGTAAGCTCATTGGGCAACGCGGCCGGGCCATGGTAATTGATGTGCTTCGGCGGCGGTCCGTAGGCGTGCGGGTCTTTCAAAGACGAAAGCGGTTTGGAGACATGCTCGGAACTGTCGTCGGTCGTATCTCTGCCCTTGCCCATCCATCCGGCCTGAACAGAGTTAGCGGCCGAGCCTTGCAGACGTCAGACAGAAGAGCTCACCACTTGATTGATGCCCTTGAAATCCCCGCGCCAGCTCTCCTTCTTACCATCCTTGCCCTTAGGGTGCCAGCCCTCTTTCAAGCTGAATTTATTCATGATGTATGAAGGTGATATGCGTTGGAAGGTGAAGAAGGTTGGGGAATGACCCGCTTACTCCGCAGTCACGTGTTGTCACGCGTTTCCAAGGTTGATGAAATCATCCAAGTGACACAGTAAGGAACTCTTTTGAAGAGCAATAATAAAGATCTCCGAAGGGTGGATGCCATGGCCTGGGATGTATAGAGTAGAAAAGCATAGATGCTTGACTTGGCGCTTCAAGACATGAAATTCGGTCCAGCGTTTCCATTGACGCCGAGTGTCTTTGTTGAGCTTTCAACGTCCCATGGCAGTGCAGTTTTTGACCTAACCTGCCCCGGGGCCACGTCAACTCGTCCAACTGGAATTGTCGAGGCTGTGGGTGCTTGTGTGTTTTCCTGGGGATTACATCCAAGCATCTACGCTTTTCACTTTCCGGCTTCGTAAATACAGAAGGACATATTCAATATGCTGGCTGTTGGCTCCCACCAATTCCCCCGATACACTAATCGCTCTTTGTGTCATCTTTGCCGCTTCGTCTTTGCCTAAGAGACCGTCAACTTCAAGGGAGCCCCAGATCTCTACTATTCACCATGTCACGTCTGTGGCTGTTAATGAAGAGATGGGCGAGAGGGGGTAGGTCCTTGAGATCTCACGGTTAATATCACAGGCTCATCATTCATACTCCAGATTTGCCAATCCTGGGCCAAAGGGCCAAACCCCCTTCTGTAACCGGGGTGCCACCGTCACCTGCAGAGACCGAGGCATGGGCAACCTCGGACATGGAAGCAGAGGGTACAAAGACAGCAGGAATATGGAGTATACAGGCGTCGAATACCCTATCTACTGAGCCGATAGCATCTTCCACATCAGCAGTCGCCCTTACCGATTATCACTCTTCAAATTCCATGTCGACTTTAACTTTAATCTCGACTCCATCTCCAGTTCCCACTGCATCTTCAACCTGTGCCTCTGTGCAACCTCGACCAAGGATACGGCAAGCACAGAGGCCGGCGCATTATCCATTACTACTGGCTCGACCAACACTAAACTGGCTATTTCACTACCAATCGCTATTGTCGGTCTCTTGATTATCATCGGTCTAATTTTCTTCTACCTCCGCCGAAGACGCCAGCGCAATGCACAGCCCCCATACCACGTTGGGGCCAGTGAAAGCAAGGCCGTTCCAACTTCCGAGCTCATGAGCGTTCCCAAACGTAAAACTCCAGAACACGCAACTCGGTCTCCTACACTTGACGTCCCCAACAATAACAGCCCTGATTCAAGCCCCGGCTCTCCGATAGTACGATCATCGGGTGATGCAAACACGGAGCTGGGACTTGTCGGTGCCCCTCCCACGGATCAACGGACGTATATAAGAGAGCATGACATGCCCGGTACGACTACAAGTCCCCTTGTAAATGAGAATATAAGGTCTGCTGTTCGTTTTCCATTCCAGAGTTGGCGTGATGATGATGTCGTGTCTCTGGTTTCTGAACGTAGGAGCCGTAAGGACTATGATGATATGTCTTCCGTATCATCTCTCAACGACAGTCTCCATTATGATCATAGTACCCACCCTGTCAGATGATGCATTTGATGGAAAAGAACGAGAGTTATTCATGGGCAAGGACCCGTTCATACCTGTATTTCGTTGTATTTTGAGCACCGGCGTTGACTTGGGGATTACATATGCTCACTGTTTAGAAGCATGAGTCAATTGCTACCTGACCAACCTTCTCACCAATTTTCAGAACAGGAGTTCTCAAAATACGTAGATACTTGCTATATAAGGGGTAATAGGGCGATGGCTTGGACCTCCGGTTAGCTCCCTGTCACCTGCATTGCATTCCCGATGTAGGGCTTTTTGTTTTTGGAAATCTCAGTAATCGGTACAACAAAGATGGTTGCCCTCCAGGGCTTTTTCATACAGAAGACTATGTACAGCGAGTGCGGCAGCATATATCCATGTTTTACCTGCCCCCACCCATATCAGGCTTCCACTCCCTGACCTTGCCCTTTGACAGTTCACGAAGGGCCATGGTGGCATACTGGCTAGATCCCAATTGAAATTTGACAACAATAGCCAGCTTGTCACCTGCCGTTGAGTCAGCCGGAGCACTAGCAGCAGCGCCCGTAGCATCGCTGCTCCGCTGCAGCTTGTCGAGATCCGTCTGCACGAACTGCTCATGCTCTTCAGAGTAGAGCTTCACGTCAAAGGAGAAGTCGGCGCCCATGCGACTGAGGAGCTTACGGTAACCTCCGGTAAGACTGGCATCCTTCCACTTGCGGCGCATGTTGAACGGATCCTGACCGCCACCCTGCTCACTACCCATGAAGCGACGGTAAAAGTCGGTCATCTGGTTGGGCGGGTAGATGATGTCATGTCCAGGCTGGGGTAGAACGACGTCAAAGATGCTGTACTTTCCACTGGCAGCCTCCTCCGCAGTCAGAGCACGAGCACGGTCAAAGGCTTCTTCAGCCGCGTATGCGCTGTCCTCGCCCTGGGGAACGACGATGATCTCCCCGTCAGCATCGACGGTACTGGCAGGTTCAACCACCTCGGCGTTTTCCTTGTCGCGGTGCTCGTGGACAAGAACCAAGTCGCCTTCAACCACCTTGTCACCGTGAAGGCGCCAGCGCTCTCCGGCTGCAAAGTTCCACACAAGGGATTGGTAGGCATGCACATACATCAGCCGCAGGTTGCGCGGAATCGTCTGCAGAGCTCCCAGATAGTCATTCTTGGAGTGTCCCAAATGGCGAATGACATTAGACTCGGCGGAAAACTTCCGAGGAAGCTTGTTTAGCGCGGCGTTGGCATTCCCCGTAGTCTGGAAGATATGGATAGCTTCAGCACGGTTCTTATCATCAGTGCTGATCAGGACCGTGGGGTCGTCACCCTCCAGGGCCGCGGCGAGAATGTGCGGGGGGTAGTGCAAGATGGCCTCCACGGCTCCCTTGAAGTCGTCTTGTAGGATCTTGACACCGATGGTATCCGTACGGGTTGAAAACGTCCCAAAGCGCTGAAGACCATAGTAGTTTAAGTATCCTCGCTCGTGGACGTTCTTCAGAGAGGTCCCCACAAGCTCGGTGGCCTTGGCAACAGCCGCCTGCGGGTTCTCTTTGCCCACGCCGGGAATTTCGCAGTCGCGAAGAGTGATGACAAACTCATTTCCGTGGAGGTCACCCAGATCGAGGCCCTCCTTGCGGTACTCAAAGTCACCGAGGGTGGCGTTCCGCAGCATCTTGTTGAGATGTGCCAGTCGCTCGGCATGGACGCGGTGGACACATGCGCGCTGGGTGGTCACGCCTCGTCTGTCCTTGGTACCGGCAAACTGGAAGCTTCTGGGGTTCATCTTCAGCTGGCGGGCCATGAACGACAGGACCTCCATTGTGTCCTTATTCTCCTTGTAGATAGTGAAATGCAGGTACGGGCCACCCAGCTCTTCCCAGTTCGCCCGGTTGCCACCTTGACGGCCACCACCCCGGTGGCCTTGAGCATTGCGTTTGAAGCGATTGGGAGCTGCAGACACTGCAAGGAAGCCCTCGCCATCAGTGCTCGACTCCAGCTGTGATTTGAAGATGCGACGGATCGCCTGGTGGATTTTGGTGCGCAGGTCTCGATCGGAGACAGCCACCGTAACCTTGGGGAGCTGGCCAGGTCTAGACTTGGGCGACGACATAGCCTCCTTGTGAAGCGCCACGATGGCGGACGCATTTTCAGCTCCAAAGTATTCCGCCAGCAAGGCATTGTCTTCGTCCGAGATTTTGAGCTCAGTCGGTGCAGGCTCCTCGACTTGTTCCTTCTGGACAGGGGCCTCTTCCTCCTTAGTTTCAAGTTGCTGAGCCTTGGGCTCGTTCGAAGAATCCGCTGCTGTTACGTTTTGGAGGTGAAGGACTTGGCCGGAGGGCAAAATCTCATTGACCAAGAAGTCGGTGTATCTGGTGGCGGATTAGCAATGCTCCAGCGCGATTCGTCTTCAGTCACTTACCTCTTCTTCAGAATCCCTGAGAAACCCTCATCAGCTGTCACGAGCTCCGTGATTCCGACATCCAGTTCCTTCATCGACTGGGCATCTTGACCTGCGGCTTTGCTCTGGGGCGGCAACTCTGCTGCGCCATCGGTCGCAGCAATGGTATCAGTCTTTTGCCGCTTCCGCGGAGACTCCACGATTTCTGGTTGTTCCATTGCGTAGTTGAATCTGGGGAGTCGAATCTCAGTCACCGTCCGGGACTTTTGCTAGCGCATTAGGAATAGCGCGATAGGGCAAGCCCTCACTTCCGGATTCGGAAGCAGAACAAAAGCTCATCTATTTCACGCTTCAAAGTCACCTTGAATCGCGAGGAAGCTGCTTGTAATTGTAAATCCAAATTGAGTCATGGCTCATTTTTTATACATCGAATTCCTTTCCAAGGCTGATCTACACCACTGGGCATAAGATGATCACAAGTCTATAGACAGCGGAAGTCCTACCTCACAACTCATTATCTTCCTGGAAGACTGACACATTCTAAAGCCTTGTAGGTGACTGAGAAGGGAGCGCGATCATGATCGCGATTGCGTCTCGGATACAGTATTCGGTGAGAAATGTCTTTTAAAGGATACCCGCGGGACTAAATATGGTCTTCCCCGTTGATGTCAAAAAAATAGTGATCCAAGTTCGCTATATCCAATTTCACCCGGCCACGGATGCAAGTGTACTCATGTAACGTAAAGTAATTCAATGGATATGTCCAAGAAAAAATCTCAGGGAAAGAATCAAGCTCAGTCATGCTGCTCAGAGCTACTCAGGGTGGATCATCCGAAAAGATATTGCTTCCAACTGTGCTTCCAGGGTTTCCAATGCCCGGAGAAGCGGTGATTGATACAGGCATGGGAGCTGTCAAAGCCCTCCGACCCGCTATGTCTTTGTCCGTTGCCCCAGGCATTTACGGGAAGGGCGCAGAGCCCACCGAGTTGCTTCCCCGGTTTGGCCTCGGAACCCCTCACACACAGCGGCTCCTTCAGATTATGAAATGGTGCCCAGGTAACACGGTCAATGGGAGCGCCAGATGACTCGGAAACGAGGTCTCCCAAGCCTGTATCTGCCTCCACCGACACCGAGACCATCAGATGGCTGGCCGGCAATGTGTCAGATAAGACGTCCAGAATGGCATCTGTGAATACGCCCGGCCCGGTAATCTCGAGCGTGGTTAGTTCATTATAATTTGTCCCGAATAATATGTTGCTGTTCTCGCGGTGACGCTTGGTGTGCGACAGGACTCGCACAATCACCTCCTCCAGGAGAGGACTGAATCGCTGTGGTGCGTATATGGTATATTGAAGGAAGCCGTAGCTTCGGACCCAGTGCCAGTCGCGCATCTTCTGCGGCGAAGCGAAGGGTTCATCTATCTCAACACCCACGACGAGGGAGATATCGGGGTAACCGGTCTTGAACACGGAGTTTTGGAGAGATGGGCATGATCTGATGGATCTTGCGGGGAATACGTCCACGTCTGCATAGTAGCCCCCATAATACCAAAGTATTAGATAGCGTAGTAAATCGCCCCGGAGGACTCTGTGGGGGTATTCATTGTATAGAGTCGCCAGTCCTGGTATGGATCCAAGGGTTATAGTGACGAACTGTTCAGCCCATTCATCGTTGACGAGCTGGGATTGCAAAGTGTGAGTAGATGCGCCAAAAAGAGTGTGGACCGGAAGAGGAGTTCCTACCGCATATTTCCATTCTGAGTTCTCCTCCTCAAACTTAAGTGAGTCCTCGCCTCGCTGTTCTGATGGGTCCAGTAAGATCTGCCACAGAGTGTTTGTAGTGTTCGTAGTCTGCTCGCCTAGCGCCAATTGTGCGTCCTCAATGTCGCGCATAGCCTGGGAGACATGGCGTTCATACTGGAGATCGGGATCGTTGCGGAATGTGGAGTGATAGAGGTATCGCGGTTGGTCCTCGCCCACGTGTATATCGCGCACGCGGGTGTCGAAGCTGCTCTTTAGGGAGGGCAGGCCTTGAATCAGCAAAAACAGGGCCAGTACACCGATGATCATAAACTTGAGTCGCCCTGGTCCCAGGGAGAGTAGTCGTCGTCTGAGCATGGTGAGCGAGCCATAAGGAGCAAAAAGTAAGATACGAACAGGTCAAAATGGGGCCGATTGGGGGCTATTTCTGGCAGGAATCGGCGCCAATCAACGTGGTCGAACTCGTGTTTGGTTGAACCCACTTGTGAGTGGGGCTTATTTACTTTTACATTTTACATTTTACATAGTTGGTTACATTTTAGTTATATAGTTATTTATTATTTATACAACTTCTATTAAATCTACGTTGGGCTCTTCTACCGGAAATATCCGGTTAACCTTCAACTGGTGTTGGGTCAATGGAAGACAGTCCAACACCCGCCTTAATGAGAGATTACTTACTCCATCTACATTCTTCATCTTACTAGTTATACTCCTTTGCAATTGGAGTTGCTAGGTTTTTCGAAAATCCCCTGCCTGTGCTTGTTTCTGTAGTCACCCGTCATATCCATTCTCACTCTGGTGCATTTACCATCTGCCCTATCTTCGTCAGATCTAACGACTAAGGCGGATCCCTCTCTTATCGACATCATGTCTTACCGCAAGCCTCCTCTTCCCCCTGATCGTCGCCCTCCTCCGTTGAGACGTCTGCCCGGTGACCAGCAACCGCAGCAACCGCAGCAACAGCCCCAGGTCCAAACTACGCCTCCGTCGCTGCTGTCCTTCGATGATCCAATGGATATCGATTCTGAGCCTGGAGTACCTAGACAAGCTATGCCCAGAGGGCCCACGGCAATGGAGCCTCCATTGAGACCGGCCGAAGGAACTTCCATTTCGATCACTACCGACGGAACCAAGATCTGGAGACACATCTTCGAGATCGACATCTCCAGCCACGACAGTGGGCTGGGAGACCTCGAAGTTCTCGAACATGCGCGCACTCAGCTTGGATTCCTTGAGCGTTCGGGACTGAGAGATGATGCTATGCGGCGTATCCGAGACTGCCGTACTCGTCTACGTGTGGTTATTGACACCAAGAGCCCCAGTCGCCTTGATGCCCTTGCCGATGCTCGCCTGCGTATGTTGACCATGCAGGACATGATCAACGAGGGAATGGGCTGGTTCCCTGGGCTCCCATGGCGACACAACCACTTTCGAGTGGAGGTATTCCATCCACGGGCTTGAAGCGGTGAATTGCATGTATTCCGACCATTTCTAGGCACCGTTAACAGGATTAGTGAATGCTAATCGGGTTGAGGGGAGAAAATCGAGAATGAGAAGGAAGAGCAGAATGAAGAAATGATTCTCATGTTCTTAGCAATCGCAGGATCTTTTATGCCAGGTCATCAAACTAGGCGCTCATGGTATCATGTAAATGGACAATCCTAAACTCCACTCGTATGAAAATGCATCATTCCAGCCGCTTCGCAAACGAATCAATCCAATACCACTACCTCTGCTGGACGGAGAGCCAGACATTCGGTGGCATTTTCCTTGTTCTCTTCATCACCGTTCCAGCTGTTCCTGATTGCCTGAACTGTGGGCCATACCGTCTCTCGAGCATCCTTCCGGTCGATACCGGCTGATAGCAGCTTCTCGTAGGATGTATGTTTGTGTCGAATGTGCGCTTCGACGGCCAATGTAGCCTTCCGTTTGTCAGTTGTCGTCCCGGCACGCCCTACTCGTCCTGAGCCTTTGAGGAAGGAATGGTTCAAGATTATCTCAAGGGATTCCTCGGGGATCAATGGGAACTGCTCCCTAAGCAGCTTCCGACCATGTGAGATAAATTTAGTGTCTCGGGCCTGGACGGCGTTGGCACGAGAGCCGGCCGTGAGTGCGGCCAGCTCGACGACATTAGCATGAATCTCGGCAGGGACTTGGATGCCCTGGACCCGTTTACCAGATTTGTCCTGGAGGGGCATTAGGGCTTTATGAGGCTGGATCTTGGGGGGTTCTACTCACGTAGACGACATAGACAGCCTGGTGAGACTCCTTGGTCTTGCTGCGACAGTTGCGGGTCACGTATGTATCTCCCTTGGGGACAAAGACGTAGCCATCAGGAATTGATACAGGCTCAACGATATTCTACACATAAAAGTCAGCAACGGAAGTTTACAACGGGCTAATTGGAGGTACATACCTCTTCCAGTGGGTCTTCTGATTCAGGAACAAGACTCTTCTTCGAGGATGACTTCTTGTGGGAGGTTAGCAGGGGGAACTTTTTGCTGGTGTTCAGAGAACTCACAGTCAATGCTTTGCGCCAGGACGTCTTGCGGACGCGTCCATTGCGGGCGGACCCTTTCTTACGGGGGCCCTTGGATTTGGTGCGAGGTGCCATACTTGGTGTTGAAATAAAAAGGAGAGAGGAGACTTGAGAGAGCCTCCTTTCTGCCCTCAAAGATGACCGCTTTGGGCCGACTGATGTCTTTGTTCGATCGGGATGTGGAATGCGGCGAGTGGCCGTGTGGGGTGCCTGGGCGATCGGGCAGAACATCCCAATCCACGACCTTTTCATGTCGCCAGCCAATCGGTGCTGTGATCTATCTACGAGTGTAATGATAGTCCGAAAAAGTGAGTGTTTGCTATCGGGCTAAGTGAGAGTCACTGTAATCATGATCTCAGTTCGAAATGCAAACTGTCTCTTCATCTATTCTCCAATCGGATCCACAAAGATAATCCAGAACGCTTTGCCCGAGAGAGCTGAACGGCCCCTAGTCCTCGGGAATGGACGATGGACGATGGACCAATGGGTTCGGGGAGGCTATCGAAGGAGAGGGGATGGTTCATGCGAACCGGTCTTCTGAAATTGGGATCAACCCGATCTCACCAGATTCGCGTGGAGAGCTCAGGTGGGTTTCCGGTGTCGCATGTGGGAAACCGAGACCTTGGATAGTCTGGAAATCGAGTGGTCTGGAACAGCAAATAGAACTCAATAGGGAGCAAGGGCGGTCGAAGGCGCTACTTAGTAGGGAGCAACGCAGGTACGGAGAAAGAAGTACGGAGTACTCACCAAACAAAGCCCCTTTACTTAACTATAGATGTTTGCTGACTCCCCTTCTACCCGCAATCTACTACATACATAATTAGCAACTGCCATAACTACTCTAACTGTAAATAGTAACTACTACTTCGCAAGTCTGTCGTCATCGGTAAGATTTGACCCGCCCTAAAGTCACTAAAGGGCTCTGGCGGACTAAGCGTGGATGTCGCCCGCCCGTTACTGGCTACTGCCCAGCGTTGGGGCTTCCCCGAACAAAACTAGACTTTATAGAACAACGATCTCACTCCTCCCAATAAGGTCTAGATCGACACGCCCAAGGACACTAATCCGCCGACTCCTTGTTAGGCGCCCTTTGTTCCAGCTGACCAGACTCTGATCGTTGTACCTACTATTGAGATGAGCGCCTATATATTGATATAGACGTAGATATAGATATCGATATAGATGGTAGAACAACATGGAAAGTCCGGATTGATATAGCTATATGGAGTACGTAGCTGTAGTCCTGGAGTAAAGCAAGTTCCGTTTGATTTCAATCGTATCGGACTGTGGATCGGTGGAGGCTTTTAAGTAAAAAAAAAGAAAAAAGAAAGGAAAAAAAACATAAGTGTCCCCACGCAGGAGAAATTCATCTTGACAAACAGAGAAAAAGAAAAATACTCCGTACTCTGGAAACCCTTCATCTTTTTCTCTACTTACAGTCTTGTCATATAGAAACCAAGGAACACGGAACAGGAACAGGAACAAGAACAAGAACAAGAACAGCAATCACTCCGCTCCTTCTCTACACTTCCCCCTTCCTAGGTCGAGTCGAGCAGTCAATGACTCTTGACTTCCAATGACCCTCGACCTCCCTCCCTAGCATTCTTTTCCTCAAATATCTTCTCAAGGTTGCCTGGCAGCTTGACCTTCAATGGTTGCTGGGTTCGTCTTGCTGACATGAGTTGGGATCACCCTGTCCACAGGTATGTGCCCCCCCTTCTTCCCCTTACATGCGGGGTGTGCTGGTGTGCTTCTCCTCGGCTTTCTGTCTTCTTCATGTGTCACCGTGATGATGCTAATGAGGCCGGCCATGTTCAGCTTCAGCTATCCCACCCGCGAACCTCAGACCCCGACGAGGACTCCCACCACTGCCACCTTTGACTCCTTCACCACTCCCAAGCTCGAGTCCAGTTTCTTCGACCCCAGGGTCACCTGGGATACCGCAGACCCCTATGCCTCGAGCCCCGAGTTCCTCCGTTCGCCGCAGAAGTTCGGTATCGGCACCCCCTCGAACGGATTGAGACCGGACGACTCGAAAGATGGGAGAGTGGCGGAGCAGACCAATACGGCCAGGCGAATTCGGCCCATGAAGCCGCTGCCTAGCGTGACCGAGGACGGTCCGCAGGTAGGCTCGGCCAAGTCTGCAGCCTCCATGCAGACGCCGCCTCCGACGAGTGCGTCAAGACGAAAGATCACCGACTTCGACACGACCAACGGTACTACTAGAGGGACTACACCACAAATGGGGAATCATCTAGAGACTCCCAGTCGTCTGCTGGGGACATCTCCGCGGATGGTTGGCAATCTGCAGTCCTCGCCTGATCTCTTTCAGTTGGCCTCAATGGATCCTTCGGCATCTCCCTTCTTTCCGCAACAACGGCTGTTCTGGGACCAAGATCACGAGCAGACGGGCACTGACCTTCCTTTACCCGGCACCGCTCGAATCAATGACCACGCACGGAGGCCGACGACACAATCCTCTATGAATCCTCACATCCCCCAATTACCCACCATTGATGGCACCATGGATCTACCCGACTTTGGCGGGTTTGGCATCTCCTCCGCACCCCCCACCGACGCCGCTCTGTTCCCTGCTCCCTTCTCAACCTCTCCACGTATCCCAGTCACCAAAGCAGAAGACCCCGCCATGTTCTTGAGTTCTCCTGCACGACGCTTCGGCGGCCCTCATTTTACGCCGGAGAGAAGACCTCTCGGAGCACGGCAGCCCTACCACCACCAAGCGGAGGAGTCGAAGCGCGAAGAATTCCGACGGGCGCAGGGAGCAGAGGCACGACCTTCCGGATCGCATGCAAGTTTCTCAGAGGACGATACTGAGGATGATGACTTTACCCCGCGTGGTCGTCCTGGGCTAAGCCGCAGCGCGACGCATACAGCCATCAGCAGTTCTTCCTCTCATCGACCGCTCAGCCAAGCTGGGGGCATGATGGCCTCGACGAGCGGCATCCGCAAGAGCCCTTCGAAAGGCCGAGCCTCCCCGGCCAAAAATTTGCGTCCGACGCCTCTGGGACGGTCAAATTCTGTCGCTACCGGACTTCCAACTCGATCCTCATCGGTTGTGCTCCGTATTGGTCGGGATGGCCGTGCAAAGGCAGAGATGCAGCCTGTGGATGAGGGGCCTACTGGGCTGACAGATCCCCTGACCGGCATGGATCTCGAAGGTTCTGCTACCGAGAGCGAGATCGACCCTGCAGAGTACTCTGATTATCCTGTTCTGCCTCGCGCTCAGTCTTCCTTTGCTCTTTTTGATGGCAACCGACCTTCTCTCTGCCGTAGTGACTCTGGTTCTCGTCCCCCTTCAAAAGGATCCTACGCCTCCATTGGCTCGTCCCATTCAGGACGGATGTCCCCTTGGGCTGGCTCCTCCCGAGGTGTCAGTGGTCGATCGACGTACCGGGGATCTCCCGACGCTATCAAACGAACACCGAAGCGACACTCGTCATTGCTCCCTTCTGACGCATCATACACCCGCGGTAGTGTTGCATCCCAGACGTTACCCGGTGATGAGGACGACAGTGGCGATGCCACTCATGCTCTCCGGCAGGTTCTTAAAGACCGTGGTCGCGGCCCCAGGCCGTCCACCGGTGGCTATGGTCCTCGACTACCGCGCTCATCTCATACATTCACCCACCTCCGTTCTTCACCCCCTCGTTTGAATAGCGACTTTGATATCCACCCTCGACACTCTAATGCCTCTCCTACTACCTTGACCGATCCCGACCTGGCCACTCCGAGCACCGACCGAAATATTAGCAACCCGAGCAACAGCACACGCTGTATCTGCAATTCGATGGACAATGGCGGCCATCTCATGATTCAGTGGTGGGTTCCTTTCCTTCAATCTCTCTTCGCCTGGTATATACTAACATATGTCTCAGTGAATCATGCAGTCACTGGCTACACACCAAATGTGTCGGATTGGAGCGTGCAAACCTTCCTTCATTTTACGTATGCATGTTTTGCGACCAGACGCCCTCACGTCAAAACCGTGTCCGGTCAGGCTATGGGTCCGGTGGTGGGCCTCCATCACCTCTAGCGCACAAGTCATATCGATTCCGGTAGACCAGCCACTGCCATCTTGACGACCTGATTTTCCTTTGTCTCATTCTCGATCCCCCTCTTCTGCATTAGCCGGCAGTCTGCCCGTTATTTTCCTAATTGTCATGATGATACCTATGTACTATTTCACACTTATCAGTGGCTGCTCACTGTTCACTGTTCACTATTCTGCCTACATAGAGAGCCCTTTCCTATAGAATCGGAATGCCACCCGACGTTCTTGATATAAACTTTGTACCTTGCGGTTATCGCATGCGCTGATTGGGTAACGCCCGCTTATCAGCTCACCGCCTTTCTATCGTCAAAAATGCAATCGGCTCCCCGCAAAAAGAGTCACCGTTCTCTCTTTCTCTGTTCAGTCATTCTTTTGCTGTGCGGTCATGTCTGCCTCGATCCCCGGTAACCGGGATCTCCCCGTCTCCCAGTATGATTTGAGCACCTACTGGGGCCGCGTGCGCCATGCGGCAGACATCTCTGACCCTCGGTAAGGCTGCCCACATCCGCAGTATGATCAGTCAGACTAATGGAGAGGTATAGGACGCTGTTCGTTTCCTCCGCGGGTCTGGAGCAGGCCAAGCAGCTTATATCATTATACAAGCAGAACAAGGTGGCTGACATGAATGCGGATCTGTGGCGGGCGAAGAAGGTGGTCGACTCGACCTTGCACCCCGGTATGCATTGAGGAGAACACCATTGGGGGGAGAATTCTTGTCTGATATATATTTTAGATACCGGTGAAGCCGTTCTACTCCCCTTTCGAATGTCCTGCTATGTGCTCTCCAATCTGGTGGTCACTGCGGGCATGCTCACACCAGGCCTTGGGGTAAGAAAGACACGCTCCGAGGTACAAGAACCATAACCAAGACTGACCTCTCTAGACTGCTGGTACTCTTCTTTGGCAAATCGGCAATCAATCTCTCAATGTCGCCATTAACAATGCCAACGCGAACAAGTCCACACCGCTCTCCACTTCCGAGATCGCCAAGTCCTACCTCATGGCCGTCTCGGCTTCGTGCTCCGTTGCCCTGGGCCTGAATGCACTCGTGCCCCGCCTCAAGAGCGTTTCTCCCAACACCCGTCTCATTCTCTCCCGTCTCGTCCCCTTCGCTGCCGTCGCTAGTGCCAGCGCCCTCAATGTCTTCCTCATGCGCGGCGAGGAGATCCGTCGCGGTATCGATGTGTATCCCGTTCTGTCGGACGAGGAGCGCGCCAAGCGCGAGCAGTCTGGCGACGATGCTGCACCCCTGGAGAGTCTGGGCAAGTCGAAGAAGGCTGCTACCCTGGCCGTCGGCGAGACCGCCATCAGTCGTGTTCTGAACGCTACGCCGATTATGGTTCTCCCGCCTTTAATCCTGGTCCGCCTGGAGAAGACCCAGTGGCTCCGTGCTCGCCCTCGCATGGTACTACCCCTTAACTTAGGTCTGATCCTTGGTACCTCCCTCTTTGCCCTTCCGCTGGCTCTGGCTGCCTTCCCGCAGCGTCAGGCCATACATGCTGCCACCCTTGAAGAGGAATTCCACGGTCGTGGTGGTTATGAAGGCATGGTCGAGTTCAACCGCGGCATGTAAAGCGCTTTTTTGGACTTAGGCGTTGCAATGTACCTATGCATCTCCATACCCAGGTATGCATGTGAATAGATATCCTGGGTTGCATGTTTTGTTGTTTCCCCTTTTCCGGTACAGTTACTAAATATAATATTTATGATCCGCTGAATCCAGTTTATCTATTCTTCTATCGCGCTCAGATGAGGTGGCCTCCTAGCACGAAGGACCCCTTCAATGCGCTCTGCAAGATACAAGAGCTCTTCGTCGCATCCATATCGACCCATCAACTCTAGTCCAACAGGCACACCCTGGGGCGCAGATGGCGTAGAAGGGCTAAACCCAGCTGTTCGGATCCTGTCAGTTTCCTACCATACTGAAAACGTAAACGTACATACTACGTAGGTAGTAACTCACCCGGAAGACAAATGGCAGGCATTCCAGTCAATGCCGCCAACACACCATTGCGCCGAGGCTGTACTGTTGGCCCGATCTCAATAGCTAGCTGTCGTTGATGCGGATATACCAATGCATCAAGTTCATTCTCATCAAAGCACCGCTGGACAGACAGTTTCAATTCCGCGATCTTGTTCAACCGAGCTTGGTATGCCTCGCTGGTGCGAGAATACGTCTCAGGATTCTTGAAGGATGCATAGAACACTTCTGTCACGGCATCCTTATCGTACTCTTCGCTCTGCACTATTGACCGCAGGGTATGATGCGGCGAGGATACCTCAGGTGCCTGAAGGAACTGCTCTAGGCAGTCCTTGAACTCAAAAGATTGGGTATCAGCAGTGGCGAGCAGAGTTGCAAGGCTCCAATCGGGGTGACTGTTGGGATCGATAGGGACCAGCTCGACATCGACATCTTGAATAGAGACAAGAGCATTGCGTACAATGTCCTGAACTGTAGCATTCTCGGAGACGAGTTCCTCTGAAAGATGTTCATCCTTAGGGGCTAAAGCCCCTAAGTCTTCAAAACTGAAATACGCCTTCAACACTCCAATGCGTACTATACCTATACGGCCATCCGAAAGTCTCCGTGATCCTGAACCTGGACCTTCTTCATTCCTTATCACCCTATAGAGTCTCCTCACATCTTCCACAGTCCTGCCCATAGGCCCAGCTGTGTCCTGCGTCTCTGAGACAGGCACAATCCCCCGTTTAGACACCCGGCCCTTGGACGGCCGAAACCCTACAATCGCACACGCCGAAGCTGGCGACCGAAGCGAGTTCATCGTATCAGTGCCACAACCCACCAGTCCCAAATTAGCAGCCAGAGCCGCGGCAGTGCCACCCGACGAGCCACCCGGTGTGCGGGTGAGGTCGTAAGGGTTACGGGTTTGGCCGCCCAGGGAGGATGTCGTGGTGCCATGGAGTGCAAATTCATGGAGATTTGCCTTGGCGAGAATAATGGCGCCTGCATCACGGAGATGACGGACAATGTCGCTGTCTGTAGATGTGTGTAGGCGTTGTAGTGCTTTTACCCCTGCGCTGGTGGGGAGGTCGTGGGTGGTGTAGTTGTCTTTGAGAATGATGGGGACCCCGTGTAAAGGCGGGAATGGAATGTCGTCTTGTAGGAGATGTTTTGTTTCTTGGTCTTTTTCATCGGCTATGCTTAATGCATTTGGGTTGATGCTGATGAGTGTTTTAAGTATTTGGTCGTACTGCGCGATGCGGTTGAGATATGTGCCCACCACCTCGGTGCAGCTGGTGATGTGTTGGCGGAGTGCATTGTGAAAGGCGGAGATTGTTAGTTCGGTGATATCGAAATCCATTGGGGACCTTGGAAGTTGATTGAGCGTTTAAAGGTTCTCTTGTGATTGATGCCCTCTGTATTCAGTGATGCGGGGAGGGTCGAAGTCAAGTCGGAATGACTAACACTGCCTATACACACACATATATTTTGAACCTGCAAATGCTTTTTACTTTAACTCGTAAAAACCTTGGGACCTTTCTGGATCTAACATCTAAACGGCCAGTTTGTCCATTGCATCCGCGGCACTCTTGCCAACATCGCCCTCGGTCGCCGGCTCCTTGGACACATCTTTGCCCTCCTCAGCCTGAACCTTAGCACCGGGGTGTCTGCTGCCCTTATCCTTCTTCTGCTTCACCTTCTTCTCCTTGGGGGCATCCTCGGGGTAGGCCTTCTTTTGGATCTGTGGAGGTCAGTTAGAACTGAAAGGAGACTAGTAAAAAGATACAACGTACCTCCTGCCACTCAGGAGACTCTTGGTATTCCTTCTGGATTGGTGCGAGAAGACGGCATAGCGCGGCGGTAACGGCGGGTTTCAACTACATTTGCATTAGCAACATTCAAAGCAGATCAAACCTGACATACCAATTGCGGGGTGAGCTACCGAATTCATTAGCCAATGTATTCCTAAATTTGTGCCAGGATCAACTTACCACATCCGCGGCATAGTGCTTCTTCATGCTCTCAATGTCATGGTAGACCAGGGGCTCTTTCTCCTTCTGCTCGACCTTGAACACTCGCTCGCCGTCAAGGAGTGAGCTAGCGGGGAGAAGCACATGCTCTGTGAATGCAAGAAGACCGTTGTCCTCGACCTGCTTCGGGGGCGCATTGGCCTTCTTGACCTTACGACCGACAACCTCCGGTGTATCGAGGAGATCGATCTTGGAGTTGGCATCGGAGGAACTCATCTTGCCTCCGGACAGACTTTGCACGATAGGGTTCATGATGTCTGGAAATGGTCAGTTTATTCCTACTGCATGTTGGATTTGCATCTCTGTCATACGTGCACGCTGAGAGTAGCCCAACTTTGGCAGCAATTCTTTAGCCAGGGCAAAGATTTTCCTAGGTCCGAGGTCAGTCTTATACCTTAGAATAAGCAACTGAGCGGCAAATCCTACCGCTGATCAACACCGCCAAACTGGCAGTGGACTCCAAGGTACTCCTCATCAAGCTGATGAACGGTTAGTATGTCGAAGGGCGTTTGCAATTAGAGGGAACGTACAGCTTGGAGGATAGGGTAGATGAGACCCTACAATGGTTGTTAGTAAACAGATATGAACAATATGGAGATCACTCTTACACTCAGAGGGGGGTTATCAGACTGCTTGACCACCTCGCTACCCGCTTTGGCGCTGTCGTGAGTGGAGGTAATCGAGCAAGCCCTGTAAGTGTCCATCGTATACTTTGTGGAAAGCTATTTTTGAGTTAATCAATCTGAAGCTTGCACTTGCACGTCCAGGAACTTATCTTACCTGGTAGGAGCTACCCAGCACAAATTCCAATTTCTCCACGGGGACGTTGCATGCCTTGAGCAGAGCGGTAATAGCGAAACGGTAGTACTTGGCGCGGTACTCGACCAGCTCGATCGGGGCCTTCAAGTCTTAAAACTCGGGTCAGATTTCGGCCATAGAGTGTCAAGGGTAGGTAAGGGGTCGCTTACTGTCCAGGAAGGCGTGTACGTCCGCTAGTAAGATTTTCACATTTGCGCCGGCCTTGAGAAGCTGGGCGATTTTCATGATCTGTGAAATGTTTAGCCACCGTCGACAACTAGGTGAATATCACTCGTCACTGACCGGAACAAAGTATCCGCAGTGAGGAGCTCCCGTAGTTGCAGTACCCCAGTAGATCTTGAGGGTCTCTCCCTTGTTAAGAACATCTTCAATGATCTCCGGGTTGAGAACTTCGGCCAGGTTCTCGTTGATGAGCGCCAGCTGCTCCTCCTTGGTCAATGCCATGACGATTGATTGTCTGGCACCAAATGCTCGAGCGGGTATAGATATAGAGAGGGAGAGGGTTCGAGCTGGGAGGTCGAGCGTACAAAATGTTATGATTCACCGCGGGGAGGAATCGCGATATCACGATAAAAGTGGGATGTCGGGCTGGGCGGGTCCACGGGACAGGAACGGAGTTGTTCCGCCTTTCCGATATGCGTTATACAGTTCACTCAGCTGAGTCAAATTAGGTCTATAATTCGATGATATTTTACAGTCAAATGAAAGAGAGTCAGAATCAGAATCAGAATCAGACTCAGAATCAATCATGTCAGGCCAATGCCTATATACATCCCTTCCAAGTACACACGCCCTGAATCAAATCATGGTAAGAGTCGCAGCCTAGGAGTCTCCCAAAGAAAAGAAAAAAAAAAGCCCAGAAATAAAAGGCAAATGCAATCGCAGAAGCCTCGAGCATATACCCAGCGCCGAAAAGGAATGGTATAAAAGAAGATGATAAATAAGGCATAAGATCTCACGATCGAGTCACACGTCGCGAATATGCTAGAAACCAGAAAATGGGAAGACGGGGAACCCTCCAGGGTACAGCAGAGCTTGAAGCTTCCACTGGAGGGTAAGAAATATAAGTAATAAGTAAAGAGGCATCGTGATCATCGTTTCCCCCGAGGTAAAACACCGCCCTTCCCATCCGTGATAATAATTACCCAAGATATGAATTGTCTACCCATGCCGGAACCCCTAAAGACGCCAGATGCTGTCGGCGAGACAGCGCCCGCAATGTACTGCAGGCTCTGACTGACGTTGACTAGCCACGCCCTCGGCGATGCAGTCCGGCGCCAATGCGGAACGCTTCGGTGCCGTCGTCAATGAGGCTCTCCTTGAACCAGGGGTGCTTCAAGGCCTGCTTCGCAGTGATGCGCTGCTTCGGGTCGTACACAAAGATCCGCTGTAGCAGGTCCAGGAAGTTTCGGTTGAAAGGATGGTTCACGGGAATGAACTCCTACCGAATGGTCAGTACGAATCAAAGAGACTGGGGAATTGCGGGAGTGACTTACGGTGAATGGTTTCATGGCACGAACGTACTTTCGCGAAGCGCGAGTCGTCTCCGCATTCGGATAGTCCAGCTTGTTCCGGTTGAAATACCTACATATCAAGTTAGTGTCTGGCCCTACCACAATCATCGGCATTCTTACTTTGCAGCTGAGTTGTGGCTTCCGGCGCGCCCCTGCGCTACCTGCCGGACCAACCTCGAGTCGATCCGGTGTCCGATCACTGCCTCCATCATTGCCAGGTGTTCGAGGTTGTCATGGGTCTGGAAAAGTGCATCGCCCGTGAAGAACTCCACCAGGATGCACCCGATACTCCAGATATCACATGGGAAGCTCCAGCCTAGGTTGAGTATAATTTCGGGGGCCCGGTAGTGCCGTGTGGAGACAACAGAGGAGTGGTATTCGTCGTCAAAGGTGGCAGAGCCAAAGTCGATAAGCCGAATCTCGCTGTCAAGAAGGACTCGTCGTTGGCGGGCATTTCGGGCACTCGCGTGAGAGGAAGAGGGGATGGTGCGGTTATAGGTGAATGTCTGATAAGCGTTGCTGACTAGGAGGATGTTTTCGGGCTTCAGGTCGGTGTGGATAAGGTTGAGGTCGTGGAGGACTTGGTGATTGTTAGTGCAGGGGCCTTGCGCCGTAGATTGAAGGCAACTCACAGGCAACACTGGTAAATAGCTGACGGGCAAATTGCTGAATCTGACTGCTCGGGAAGGGAACGAAGCCATTGCCCTTGAGAAAATCAAACACACTCTGGCCCAGCAAATCCGTTACGATGCATATATGGTTTCGGAAATCGAAGCAGTCCCGCAGGTGGATGCATTTGTTGCGGTTGGCTTTATCGTTCGAGGCCAGAGTCGATAGCACGCGCAGTTCAATCCGAGAGGCGTCGCGGTACTTTTGGATGGAGCGGATGATTTTGACGGCACAGCGCGCTTTCCGCTGTTTGTCATACGCTTCGACGACCTTACCAAAGGTACCCTGGCCCAAGAGTTTGATAACCGAATCTAAATAGAGAAACGATTAGATCAAAATTGTACAACTCTTCGTACACCCTCACTTACATCGATCTGTCAATGGTGTATCCGGGGTCACAATATAGTGACCATCGTCATCGTCGAACTTTTCCTGGCGTGTACTCGTAAACTGGATGAATTAGCCGAGTTGAACTCTCACACAAAATATCATTCAGGAGACAAAAAAAAGGGACTCACGTCGCGAATCACAGGCACGGGGACATCCTTGGCCTTAATTGGGGGCTTTGGCGGAGGAACATAACTGAGGAACGCATCTCCAACGGTCTCCTCTTCCCGGCGCTTCTGCTCATCGCGGGCAGATTTCCGCGTGGTCCGCTTGCGTTTTTGGCCCACGGTAGCATCTTCGCTGTAGACACCGTTGCTAACGCCCGAGCTACCTTGCGAGCCAAGTGATGTTGGGGCCGTGGTATGCAAGGAGGTGGTGCGGTCGGTCGACAACGAGTGTGATGAATTCTCTCCATACTGCTGAGGATTGGTAGAGAAGGTCGGTCGGTCGTAGTGACCAAGATCGTAGGCCGTCCCAAGTCCCGTCCGTCGTCGCTTCCCGGCGGGCTGAGACATGAGAGGCTCAACAGCGGAGGACGCATGAGCAGGAGGTGCGGGAAGAGCTTTGGACGCCTCCGGGGCTGGACTGTCATCAATCACGATGACCTCCTTGGGGATGCCATTCTTGTAGAATTCACCCCAGTCAGGCTTCTTCCTCCGGCCTCCTTGCGAAGGGGCCGCACTAGAACCGCTCTGGTGAGACGGCATAACCGAGGGCGTCGACGTCGTCGGAGCCAGTCTCGAGGATTGGGTGTAGGGAAGGGTGGTGGTTGTAGGCGAAGGGACAGAGTAGGCGTAGGGATCGGGGAGACGAGTCGCTGCGGCGGTTGTCGAGGCCGGATAGGAGGTTGTTGCCTGATATGAGGAATGAGGATATCCGTAATGCTGGTGGGTAGTATGGGTTGCAGTGGCGGTGGATGGTGTGGACATTATGCACGGAGGAGTGCCGTCCGTCACACGAACGGTAGAGATCGCGGAGAAGGATGCAGTTCCCGACCGATTGTCGGCGGAGGGTGAAGGGAGTTCTTCTCAGGGACCGAAGTATAGCAAGGCAGGACGCACTGATCTGGATGAGACCAGTACGACAAGGCTTGAGCAGGGGGAAGGATGTGTCGGAAGGGATTCGCCAGACGTGACGATGACGAGGCGGTCGGAGAATAGGACAGTGATCAGAGGCGCATTTCCTCGAGAAGATCAAGAGGGCGGATGAATATGACCGATCATTTGAGAGGGAGAGCAACGGAGGGACATTTGCGGGCTCGCAAGGAAGGGTGCTTGGGGAGGGGGGAAAAGAAGAGGCAAAAGGCGAGAGCCAGAAGTGATGATGCTGGCTGAGTTGGGTGTCGATCAATCGGGGACTCGGCTTCTGCGCTAAACTCGCATTTTACTTTGATGAAGGGATCGGTTTTCTATTCCTTCCCTCAAAGGTTCGCGTAGGATAATATGTTTACTCTGTTCTTATGTGTTGTACTCTAGGATACGATTACCACTCTCGTGGTAGTGAGAGTGAGAGTGATAGCAATGGTGATGGTGATAGCGCCGATGCTGGTGTTAGTGACGGGATCTTCGTATTGACAGACCACCATAGGCACGGAATAGACGGAATAGATAGGTCTCTATAGTGAGTTTTCTCGAGAAACTTGGGGCCTCCTCATTCCAATTGCGCGGAATGGAATATGGCAACGCCTCGCAAACAGTGCAAAGCCGTGTCGTCCAAGCCCTGGCTTAGCGGAACCCACAGAAAACAGAAAACGCAGGAAAACATAGAAAACATGCAAATTCACGTCTATTCACAATACCGTACCATAGTAATACGTAAATCAAAGTCGAGAAAACCAAGAAAAATCGCATTTCAAGGCAATCGATCACCTGATTTCAACCATCCAGATGACTCAGCTCTTGTGAAATGGGAGAAATAACTAACTAACTAAGGGTTCAGAATAGAGGAAAGAATCGAGATACTCAATTAAGCTTAGGCCGGGAAAAGACGGTCAGCTCTCACCGAGCCATCTGGTTCTCTGCTACAGTATAGGTATTGACCTGTGCATGGATCTCAATATGCAAGGGAATTCCCCACTACCTGTAAAGGTTGAGACTCATCTCCGTCTCTGTCCGGGCAGCTAGGCAGTCGCTGCAATCTCCGCGAGTCTCCGGGGATTGTCATTACTAAGTCTACATTTCAGCTCAAGCATGTCAGATTTATACCGATGGCCTTGACACCGAGGGTCAGGCATGGGCCGACAGAACTAGAATCAATGGGCATTGGCTACGGAGAAGGCTCGCCCGAATTCTGGGAAGGGACCTAGATAAACAATCGTAACTACGATTCAGGACCAGAATTCGATCAACCTCGGACATTGGATTTTCAGGTTCTTCCACACGGTCAGGGTAATGACACAGATGGATATCTTCTCGTCCAGGGCTATCGCGTCCCATATCGGCAGTATTTTGTAGGTCTCGTGATAAAGACCGTACCTAGGTATTTCAATCATGAATCCCAAACCAGCCAACCCAGGGAACTCAAGGATGGGTAATGCCCCGAGCAGAGGGCTCAATTCACTCGTGACGGCAACATATGAGTGTCGTCGATCCAACCGAAGACCGGTGGTGGATTATGTCCCCATGTTCTCCGAACTGAGGTTGAGCTATCATCACCAGTTCAAATTTTGATGATGACGCTCCTTACGCTCATCCATCCAATGCCTCATGGCATCCCAATTACGGCATGTATGAGTCTGCCCAACTCCAAGTCCAACTGGCGCATCCTTGTGCCAATACAAGGGAACTGGAGATAGATCTCCTTGGCACTGGACACTTTGCCGAAGCTGATCAAGACAATGGTCGATATGAATTCGATCCCAGTTTGGTGGGAAGGCGGTCGAGTTTTGAATTTCCATATCCAAGTGGCTATGCGGATGTTTATGTTCGGAGTAATAGTCCTTGTCGAGTTCCATTCGAACCGCGTTCAAACAGTGCAGAGAGTGGAACATGTCTGGTCTGCTAGAGGCTTAGAACAATTGTTCGCAAGTCATGAGTTATCCGACAAACTCACTCGAAATAATAATAACCCGTATCGGGATTTCTGGATAATTCCGGCGTGTATGGTGCCGCTTCTTCGGCAGTCATTCTTACAAATTCACCTGAAAGAGAAATTCAAAATTGTCAGTAAAGGAAATAGTCGAGCGGTTCAAGAGGCTTGAATCTGGATTACCTCGGAGTAGGTCAGCCCAGGCGGCATCTATCTCAGGCGATGGAGGTCCAAAGTATTGAGTCTGGGACGGGTCGATATCTCGGTACGCAGTGTCGGTCTGCTCATCGAACCAAAGTTTTCCGGTGAATACGCGCTCTTCATAGAAAATATGTGGATGTGCATCATGGAGATCAGTCTGAAAAGCCGGAGATGTCGCTGCAAAACACTGATGCCAGTGGTCGGTTCGCTGTTGAAATAGGAGATATGCCGTGATGAAAGCCAAAGAAACCGTCGAAATTATCCATGGGCAGACGAGACGCAGATGGGATTTTTGACAAGTTTTAGACTCCAAGAAAGGAGTTTCTTCGGAGGACTCTGAGGCTGTTGCCTCGCCCTGGACCGGATGATAAACTTGATCTTTGTAAGAATCAAAGACCGTCATCGTAGGCCAGACTTGAGAGCGTTTTCAGGGATTATTTGGGTAATTACATAGGCTTGATTTGACTTGCGTTCAAAGATTGATTCATGAGAATTGACCAAATATGTCTTATAGTTTGGGTGGATCAGATAGGGAGGTTTATCATTCAAATGACGTGTCCAACCTCCAAGGATGACTTTATCAGAGACCTCTCCTTGCACGATGGATGATGTCTTGGGTTAACTCGATTTTCGTCAATCCACATTCCAATCAGTGTATGGATACTCATTGTTGCATACTTTGACGTAGGTACATAGAAAGGGATGAGAATGATCAGGTGGAGCTTTCCTATTTTAGCTCTAAGCTGCCGCCGCTTTTATAAAGGCGCTCAGAGTCAGGCACTAAGTACATTTCAGTCTGGGCTCAGAGTCATCACGTGGTATATAGTAGCGTCCACTAAGAGTGAGTGCTCAGAGCTGGTGATTGGTTACTCTCGGATTGCTCATTGATTAATACTCTTAGTAGTTAACCAACTAACTAGCGAAACCACGGCCAAGGGAAACGGGTTGGAAGAATCAGCGAGGAAAGAAGGCACCTGTTGAGCTTGACTTTAGTTCAACATTGTGAAAAGATATATAGGGTGTAGAGGTGGGAGTTTCAGTGAGACGAATCCCAAGTCCAATGGCGCTGTTTCTAGGTGGTCACGCTATAAGTATTCCAGGGAAGGGGCCTTTTCGCTGCTTGGTAGAAGCCATCCTTTTACCAGACTCCCTTTCTCGCCGCGCAGCAAACGCATATGTCCCACGGCTCTGATGATGGACGGCCAAAACGATAGCAGTGGGCAGCCCACTCGACGCAGGAGTTTGGAGAATTTGACCCGCCTGCGTGCAGCAGACACTATCCAACCTCCCATCCTCGCGTATCTCAGTCCGAAAATGGCCCGGTGTCCTACCAGTCTTACACCGGGCAGGACTTGGACGGCATGATCAATCAACTAGGTAGCAATGGCGTGCAAGCGGTATGTATGCGAGAGTTCTTGTGCTCAATGATGCTAACAGCGTGGCACGGTAGGCCCATGGTTCTCACCCGATTTTGAGGAGCCTCAGAAACCCACCTAGTGCAGACTGGGAGCTCGCAATGATATACCGAAGCCGGATGGGATCGAGACGGTCCAGGGCGCACGACAGCGATATATCGTACACAGACAGTAGCAGGGCATACCCCAAAAAAGCAGCCGCTGCATCTAGGTCAAGCGGGAGAAAATCGGGGTGAAGTTACGGCCGGTTGAAAACCCTCGCAGTCACTAGGGAAGCTGAGGATACCGCTGAAGTAGACGAGGAGACTCGTCCCGGGCCGTCTGTAGCTGAAGTGATCGGTGATAAGGGCGGTATTTAGTCGCAAACAGAGCTCCAGGGACTCCCGGACTGCTGGGCGCGCCGTGATGGGGGAGGGAGAAAGGCGGCCCTGATGTATTCCCTGGGGAGCAAAGTGTGATATATCGCCCACTTTAGCCTCCTAGTCGTGCTCGCTGTCGCTTTAAGCCCTGGGAAGGTCGTAGCACGGGCTGCCTCCTGAACCCGTTACTGTCGCAGTAGGATAGTGAGGCCTTTGCACACCGGCAAAATACGGTGGAAGGTGACGTAGGAGCGAGACAGAGCCAATACATAGCGACATTGCTAGCGGTCACCAACCGCATAATGTGAGTAGGGGGACCAGTGGGTCTGCGGAGGGACGGGCTGGCCCGTGTAGGAGGAGGAGGTCAGAGGAGGGGACCACAACACGCGACATGCACAAGACATCCCCAGGTCAGCATTAGGTCGAAAATGCAAATGCCAAAGGCCGGAGATTAAATAGCACAGAGTGCGCAGAGGAGCTCTTTCATTATTTTTCTATCTTTTTTCTCCCCTTGCCTCTTTAGCTAGGATATAGTCCAAACAACCTATTTACGAAGCGAAGTGTACTGGTCTACCTACATTTGCAAGATGGCTGTAGCACTAGAATCAAGCAGTTCTTTTCAGATTCTTCTTTATATTGGTTTGATCCATACTTTATCTCGTCAGACATTGCAGTCGAATCCTACGAGTACACCTGGAGACACTACAGGTGAGCCTTAAAGCAAAATGATCAGTAAAATGTCGAACCGAGGTTCATGGGAGCAGTCTCGGACCAAAAAGACTCGGAGAAATTCAGTGGCGCTTTCTGTCAATCTTTTTAAGTGGAAGCCGCTAATCTTCGTGGAAATATCCGTATTTAGACCTTCTTGCGGGGCGGGACCCGAATAACAGTGCCCTAAAGCCAAGACTGCCGCTTTGACCAAACCCGGCAGCATCAATTCAGGGTCATTGCCCCGGGGCCGCATGGCCAGATATCCAATAACATTGCCCCATCTACCGGGGGAATGAAAGTTTGTCGAAGACCTCGGGATTCCAGACTGAAAGCCAGACAGAGCACAGCTTGCTCCTGGGAGCAAGGGCGAAGAAGGTCATATTGCAAAATAAAATCCCGCAAGATCATCCAGAAACCTTCAAGGTTTAACCGAAAGGTATTTGAAGTTTGAAGACTGTTGTTATTAGCTTGCCACTGACATATTTCGGATACTGCACCAGATATGAAGCATAGGCTGAAATATTAGGGCATAATGATGGCTGTGATACATATACCTTTGGGGATTTTGTTCCAAGAAGCGGTTTTTCAGCGCATTTTGTTTTTGTTACAGCACATTGTCTTTGTACCCGCCTCGCTGTTTCAAATTACGCCATAAGCGGAAAAGGCGGTTAAAAAAAGTCGAGTACATAGTATCGATAGGCAAGTCCTTTAAAGAACCTCTGTATTATCAGCAGAAAACGTGGCCCGCGGGTCCACATCGGGAAATATTATGCGCTTTGTTACTACGGGGCCCACATGCTACAATCCACCGCCGGGGACTGTTGTGGGTTAAACGGGACGAAGTTGGGAGCCGATCAGCTTGCTCATGTCCCGAGGGTTCTCTATTTTTATTTATTTTCCTCTTTTTGGGGGAAAAATACTGAACATGCGGTTATGTGGGAGTTTCACAATCATAAAATCTCACGTTGCTAAGTGGGGTGTGTCCAGAACCACGCTGCGCCTTGACATGTTTCCAAGGTTTACCTCGTGACAGTGCGGCACGAAATTGACGAGGGTGAATGCAGATCGCTTTCATGCAGCCGTGCCGTGGTACATTTCGCCGGAACGCGGGATGTCAACCCTCCGGGTTGACTTGACGATCTAGACTCGGAATAGCCGATCAGATAAAGAATAGAAAGTAACCTTCCGATGAAAAAAGAAGATTCGAAATCTTAATCTGCCTTTAATCAACTTTTGACATTATTCTAGGCCAGTGTATGGCAATGGGAGTAATTACAATCAACATACAAGGTCCGCCCCACAGCTAATTGCTTATCTGATTGATTAGATGCCTTTTCGCAAACAAGCTTTCAGCCGGTGCCAAGACAGCTGAATCTTGCAAGCAATCACTAAGAAAAGCTAATTTACCTACTAGATGTGCATTCTGAGGTACGATGACGACCGCAACGAATAATAGTCTATGGCGGTGGTTTAAGCGTCTCTGCCAATGATGTCTCGTGAGCTTACGCCCGTTTAGTCCAATGAGTAAGTTTGGCCTAATGCCCGAAGAAAAGTGGATCTCAAATGCAGTTTTCATCAGATTAGATGTTCATCACCGAGAAGACCCCTAGGAACCCCACTTAGTATCTCCAGTCTCGGTTAACTACCGCTGATCAATATTAGACTGCGAAGAGAAGCGAGAAAGCCATGGACCTGCAGTGGCAGTGCACACGGTGTTTGGTGTGGACGAATTTTCCCCGGGAAAGAATCCTAAACATAAAAGGAAGCCGATGATCGGAAAATTTAGAATAGCGAGTATCCTTTTCACACTTGTTTCCGCCATTGAATCAGCACCCGTCTGTTCACGATCCTTTATCCCCGTGGAATTGAAAATGGGCGACTCAAAAGAGATTACACAAGAGCATAATGTATGGAGTAGCAAATACTTCGCCATTTCCATGGGAGCGATCATGTTTTGTTTCATGATATGTCACTGGTTCAATTTCATCTACTTCCATTACAGACCTAGAACAAAGTTTGATGCCTTCTTTCAAAAGCTTTTCCTATGCTCCAGGTACGGCAAATATGGCTTCAATCATTGTATTTAATGGACTAACTTGGTATAGAGTCGTACAATGCTTTCTCGGAGGCACGGTCTTTGGACTTGCAATTGGCAGGTCCCTTCTATACATGCTCTTTTGGGCAATAAATCTGATCTTACTTTTGACCAACGTTAAGTTGGAAGCTGAATACGTTTGTCCCCACTATCTATGTTATGCACAGTACAATATGCTGATGGAATCTAGATTGCGAGACGATTTGGCTGGTACACAAGCATTTATATTTTCGCTGGTCGCTTTCCTTTACTGATATTAGGGGACTACCAGGATCTCAGTTGCAAACCTAGTGCTCCTTGTATTTTTGTCGCTCAAAAATACTCCACTAGCGTTTTTAACGGCACAATCCTACGAGAAGTTGCGTCCATTGCATAAAATCTCCGGTTACACTTGCATTCTCGCGGCAGTTCTCCACGGCGTTATATTCGTTATTGAGTCAGCCATGAGTGGCATATTGTACTACTTCAAACAGCGAAAGGACTACACAGGTCCCATTGCCGGCATTGCAATGATTATCATTGCTCTCTCTACTGTTCCTTGTGTCAAACGGAAGCAGTATGAATGTGAGTTTGAGCACTTCCAGCTGGGAGCCCGTTATTGATAAAGGCAGTTTTCTACTTGACACATATCACAATGTTCCTACTCATCATGATCGCGCTCGGTATGCATCGTCCAAAGTTTGCAGACTCAACAATTATCATTACCATTTTTATAGCCTGCATGTGGATCTATGATCGCGTCCTCAGGGCAGGCAAGTTGTGTTTCAACTTCTATGGCAACTATGCCACTATCACCCCGCTTCCAGACAATGCAGTTCGGGTACAGCTGAGCCGTCGCGCCTTTGCTCGTCCGGGCTCCCATGCCTTTCTATGGGTTCCTGCTATTCGATGGATAGAAACTCATCCTTTCACGATGACCTCGACTGATCCAATCCAATTCGTGATTCGAGTACAAGACGGGTTTACCCGTGATCTATACAAGGCTGCCCAATCAGCTCCGGGACGATCATTGCGCTGCTCTGTTGACGGTGGCTATGGACGAATTGCGAACTTCAGTGATGCTGAAAAGGTCATTCTCGTCGCCGGTGGCAGCGGAGCCAGCTTCACATTTGCTGTGGCATTGGATTTGATCAGGAAAACTGCGAATAAACAGGCAACCACGAGTATTGATTTTATCTGGGCTGTTCAATCCAGTGGTAAGATATAGAAATGCTTTGTATTTTCAAGCACACGGGCTAACTGTGATCAAGAATCATTAGACTGGTTTGCCGATGAGTTGATGCAACTTGAGGCAAACCCCGTTGTGAACCTGATCATCCATGTCACCCGTGGTCCGAGTATATCTCCGAAGCTGTCGCCAGAGTTACACAGCGCCGATCTGGAGAAAGGCGCGACGGAGAACATTGGAGAGAGGAGTCCGATCAAATTGTTAGGTATCAGGGAAGGGCGTCCCGACATTTCGAACCTCATTGGCTCTGCCGTTGCCTCTATTGGTTCAAATGCTCGCATCATGGTTGGGGCATGTGGCCCTAGTATGATGGTTGACCAAACACGGAAAGCTGTGTCTGAAAACATGAGTGAGAATGGTCCGCTTATGGCACTATATACCGAGGTTTGTCATAAAAATCATTTCATGAGGGTTTCATTAAACTGACATATCACAGGAATTTAACTGGTGAGCGAGTTCACTTGTTGTACTCGGCGTATGTCGACACTGGTAAAGAACGTGTCGTGTTCGGGACGAGAACGCATGTCAGAGAGATCCTAATTTGCTTGGGCTGATTGTCCAGAGATAGCCATCAACAATCCCTCGCAGGATTGCGGTGTGACCTCACCATCCATTTCCTTTTTTTCTGTATATCCCTGTCGCGCCAAGGCGATATCTAGCGGATTCCAGTCGACACAAAGGTCAGTCCAGAATTGTCTATTCCAGTCATTCTTGAGGGAATTGCAATGTTTTCTCGAGCACCTGCATGAAAGCCAGCATGAAAAGCAGCCTTTTGTATGTAGTTGATTATTATGGCACTTCCTTCTGCTCAGCTGAGCGTCACGTGATTCTCGGAGAGCAGATCAGATCGTTTATAAAATGGTCACCTGATCTGTCAGACCCCGTGCTCCGTTCTACTCAGCGGGCAAAAAGCAGCAAGGTCTAAGCACTAAAAAGGAAGAACGCCAGTGGCAGGAAATCTAGGAAATCTGGTATGTACATACATAGAAAGGGACGAGAATGATCTGCTTCCCCTCTGATATCTGTGCATTCCTCGAATCTGCCCATTGATTCGTCTGTCTGTAAAATACGCCTAGCATAGTAAGCGGATATTATATCCATGTAACGTCAATCTATGAATGGTTCACCATTCAAAAGCATTTGTCAAGACGTCATCCAATCCTATTTCACGAAAATGTGAGATAGACTTACATGCACAAGGCTAATTTTGGACGTTATCCTAGAATTTGACGTCAACTGGAATGATCGGGAATACTACTGCCACTTGCAAGGGACCTCATCCTACATGATGCAATCCAGGAATCCAGTATTGATGCTCTTGATAGACTTAGACTATAAGTACCTAGAAAGCTCAGTCCGTAACAAGTAAAGCATCAATTTCCTCAAGCTCCTCAATTACCAACAACTTTGTCAACAGAAATATCGTATGTGGCAAGTCTAATGCTTCTTTGAAGTGGGTTTCATCGTTAATTATGACTGTTCTAGTATAAGCTTGCCAAAATGAAGCTGTCTGCTGTTATGCTCGCGATGTCTGCCGGTCTGGCTTTTGCTGCGCCTACTTTGAATGAGCGTGGCCTTCATAGCGCCGCTCTTGAACCTTCCAAGCGTGGTAACGCCGGCAGGTCAGAGATAGAGAGTGAGAAGCGTGGCCTTCATAGCCCCGCTCTTGAAGAAAGTGAGAAGCGTGGTTACGGCGCCCGAGAGATGGAGAGTGCCAAGCATGTCTGAATACGAGATCGAGACATTTGCCGTGTAGGCGACCAGTCTGCGTCCGTCAAATAGGGGACTTCCGGATGCGATGGAGGTGATCAACTTATTGATGGTTTTTTGATGCTGGTATACTTTGGCCCTTGACCTTAGACTGTCTTGGCTCCCTCGTCTCGGTCCCATGTGTCTAGTACAATGGATTTCAATCAAACCGTCCAGAAAGGCAGATCCATGTAAAGAGGAGCCGTTGGTTCCGGTCGAGATAAGAACCTGGGAAGAAGTTAGCAACGCCGTGACTAGAAAGAATATCTCGAACCGATCAAAAACGAATGGCTGAGCAGAAGGCCTTAAGGTAATTTTCCCATCATTGTTGTTATGATCTCCTTCGTTCGTCTTTGTCTCCCTGTTCGGATCCTTCAGCCATATCGACCACACAGCGACTCAGCGAAAGGGAAGTGCAAATGATGACACTGCTACAGCCGCGGAGTTCAAAGCTGGTGTGTGGTGAATGGCAATTCTGGCAGACCTCGCAGCCTTTAAGTCGGTGTCAGACATATCTCCGAGCGGACGATGACACCTCTGCTTCAGCACGCCAGTTGGACTTTTGAATTTCGAGGGTTATCTGCAAGAATGTTGACAGAAGTAGAGCGATTGCATCCTCGTGGCCGATTGAGGATGAAGACGGTATTTGACTGCGATGTTTGTTGGTATCTGGAACCTCAACTTAGTCTAAGATTTCCCCGCTGTATCTACGACGCTGAATGGAGGAAAAATAAATCGCTCAGCCCCGCAGGAAAAAGTCCTTAGATGCCTGCAATTGAGCAAATATCGAGCTAACAGATATAGTGGCTTGCCAGTCTCCACAGCTATTCGGTTATTCCGAGTGGAGGATGAGTATAAATCCAGTATTGCCCGCAATCCTTTCAGCCTAGGTTATCGTCCGACTTACTTCAATGGCGGGCCTATCACTGGCTCATTGCCGGTATTTGGATATTCCTTTCCTTCCTCGCTCTTCCGGCAACTGTCAAGACCGAAGCGACCGAATGGCCTCTTCACGATGACGGCTTTAACAAAGTCGTCCAATGGGACCACTACAGTTTCCAGATCAACGAACAAAGGATCTTCATCTTCTCTGGGGAGTTTCACTACTGGCATATTCCAGTCCCGGGTCTATGGCGTGACATACTCGAGAAGATCAAAGCTGCAGGCTTCACTGCATTCGCCTTTTACTCCAGCTGGGGATACTATGCGCCCAATAACCAGACCGTTGATTTCTCCACTGGTGCTCGTGACATTACTCCAATCTTCGAGCTCGCCAAGGAACTGGGGCTATACATCATCGTGCGTCCAGGACCGTATGTCAATGCCGAAGCCAGCGCCGGTGGATTCCCACTCTGGTTGACCACTGGTGAATACGGGACTCTGCGGAATAACGATACGCGGTATACGGAGGCGTGGAAGCCGTACTTTACCGAGATATCCACGATCACCAGCAAATACCAAGTGACGGATGGGGAAAACACCCTTGTCTACCAGATTGAGAACGAATACGGCAATCAATGGATCGGCAGTGCTTCAGACCGGGTACCGAATGAGACGGCGATTGCGTACATGGAGCTTCTCGAGGCCAGTGCTCGTGCGAATGGTATCAAAGTGCCGCTAACAGCGAATGATCCAAACATGAACTTCCACTCCTGGGGGAGTGACTGGTCCAATGAGGGTGGCAATGTTGATATCGCTGGTGTCGATTCGTATCCGTCGGTAAGTTCCCACCCTTTTTCACCCTATGCATTCTAACATTAAGGCACTAAAGTGCTGGACCTGCGATCTCAGTCAATGCACCTCAACCAACGGTGCCTGCGTCCCATTCCAAGTCATGGATTATTATGATTACTTCCAAGAATCACAACCAATCATGCCAGAATTCATGCCCGAGTTCCAAGGCGGCTCATACAACCCGTGGGGAGGACCAGAAGGCGGATGTGCCGATAATACAGGCGCAGATTTTGCTAACTTGTTCTATCGCTGGATTATCGGCCAGCGCGTCACGGCCATGAGTCTGTACATGCTCTTCGGCGGAACGAACTGGGGTGGGATTGCTGCGCCTGTGACTGCAAGTAGCTATGACTACTCTGCTCCCATTTCGGAAGATCGTTCAATCGGGTCAAAGTATTATGAAACCAAGCTCCTCGCTTTATTTACACGTTGTGCAAGGGATCTCACGATGACGGAATTGGTGGGTAACGGGACGCAATATACCGATAACTCGGCTGTGAGGGCGTACGAGCTGCGAAATCCAGAGACAAATTCTGGATTCTATGCAACATTCCACACAAACACTTCCCTTTCTACAAATGAAAAGTTCCATCTCAAGGTTAATACCTCTGCTGGAGAATTGACCATTCCAAGACATGGTGGAAAGATTCGTCTCAATGGACACCAGTCCAAGATCGTCGTTACGGATTTTGTTTTCGGATCACATACCCTACTCTACTCAACCGCAGAAGTCTTGACTTATGATGACTTTGACGATATCCCTACGCTGGTTCTTTGGGTTCCCACAGGCGAGTCTGGCGAGTTCTCTGTTCGCGCAGCCATGCACGGATCAATCAAAAAGTACCAAGGGTGCTCAAATGTCAAGTTTATCAGAGATAGAAACGGTTTGACGGTATTATTTACCCAATCCTATGGCATGAGTGTGTTGGAACTTGATCACGTCCGTGTCGTTCTCCTTGATAGGACATATGCGTATCGATTCTGGGCTCCTGCGCTAACTAATGATCCCTTTGTGCCTAAGAAAGAGAGTGGTATGCCCCCTCTGAGCCAAAATGATTCTCACAATTATCTACCCATATTGACTCCTTACATAGTGCTCGTCCAAGGCCCCTACCTCGTCAGGGATGCCAGTCTATCCGGCTCAAAGCTTGCTATTACCGGCGACATTGTCGATACGACAACCCTTAAAGTCTTTGCCCCAAAGGCCGTCAAGTCGGTAACATGGAATGGAAAGTCACTAAAAACCCATCGCACGGATTACGGTAGTCTCAAGGGCTCTATCTCGGCGCCGAGGTCCGTTACCCTACCAGCCTTTGGATCGTGGAAGTCGAATGATAGCTTGCCCGAACGCTTCCCATCATATGATGATACTGGAGCAGCATGGGTTGGTAAGTCCGGGTCAAAGAACTCAATTCGTAACGTGTAAACATTAACATCCCAGATGCTGATCATATGACAACATTGAATCCGAGGACTCCTACAACCCTCCCAGTATTGTACGCTGACGAATACGGTGAGTTGTGTCTCTCATACTTGTGAACCCTTTTTCCTAATAACCTTTTAGGCTTCCACAATGGCATCCGTCTCTGGCGTGGTTACTTCAACGGTACTGCAACTGGAGTTTTCCTCAACGTTCAAGGTGGATCCGCCTTGTAAGTAGTTTGTCATCAGCGCAAGCCCATCCCTAATTCCCATGTCCTCTAGTGGCTGGTCTGCCTGGTTAAATGGCAAGTTCCTCGGCTCATATCTGGGTGATTCTTCAACGGAACAAGCCAACCTCACCTTATCCTTCACCAACGTCACCGTAAACCCAAGCACGCCCAACGTACTCCTAGTCGTACACGATGACACAGGCCACGACGAAACAACCGGCGCGTTGAACCCACGCGGCATCCTCGATTTCAAGCTCCTGGGCTCGTCAACCAGCTTCTCGCACTGGCGTCTCGCCGGCACAGCAGGCGGCGAATCAAACCTGGACCCGGTTCGTGGCGTGTACAACGAAGACGGGCTATACGGCGAGCGAGTCGGGTGGCATCTCCCAGGATTCGACGATTCAACCTGGACCAGTGCATCAAAACAGCAAACTGTCGTAAATGGGTTAACCAGCTCGGTGCTCAGCTTCCAGGGTGCAACAGTGCGGTTCTTCCGAACGGTTATTCCTCTCCAGCTTCCATCGAGCCATGATATCTCGATTTCATTCATTCTTTCAACGCCAACACGCTCTACCACTTCATACCGAGCCCAGCTGTTTGTGAACGGGTACCAGTATAAGCGGTATAATCCACATATCGGGAATCAGGTGGTATATCCCGTTCCGGCGGGGATACTTGATTATAATGGGGAGAATACGATTGGAGTGGTTGTATGGGCGCAGAATGAGGAGGGCGCGACTATCACTGTTGGATGGCGGGTGAATTATGTTGCTGATAGCTCATTGGAGGTCGTGAGCCTTGGGGAAGGGTTAAGGCCTAGGTGGAGTGAACAGCGGGAGCGGTTTGCATGAAGATATTCAAAGATTAAAAGCATTCGCAGGTTTATCTATTGTAGCCTATGAATTGAAGAATCCAAGGCAGTCTACGTTGAGGAATCAAAGCTCATCGTAATTCTATTCCAGATGCAAGTCTAGCTTGTAGAAATCTAGTGATACGAGTCGTAGGAGTGTCGTAGCCCAAGCGAAAGGTACAATCGTGATCATCACTCGGCCCAAAATGGTTCCAGGTCTAAAAATATGCAAAACAGGCAATACTTCTTCCAAGACAAAAGCGTACTCTTTTCGAGAAATCAAACCAGGAAGCGGAAGCCGCGAGTGCTAGCCTGCCCAGGCACACCACCGTTGAGGGCCTCACCCCGGTCAAGCTTCTTATTAAGACGAACCAACATGAAGCGGAGGCCAGTAGCAGCGACGATAGCAATAAAGGCGGTGGCGCAGTTAACAGACATGGCGGGCACAAACCGAGGCGCATCGCTGTCGGGGTACATGTAACTGGCATAGATACTGCTCGCATTACTAACACAGTTGATACCGGCTAGAGCGGCAGCACGCTTGGAGGCGGGACGGGGCAAAGTGCTCGAGATCCAGCCCAGAGCGACGACGTAGGCGGCGTAGAAGGACGGCACCATGAGCATCATGGACACGTAGCGGGGAGCAACGCCGGTGGTGGCAGCAGCGATGATGAAGGCCGCAACGGAGATGTACAGAGGCAGAGTGACATGGAAGTAACGCTCTCCAGATCGATCAGCATGCCAGGCGTTGCCAAAGGCGCAGATGACAGCCAAGCAGTAGGGCGGGGCAGTGAGGAGCAAGGTGGTGATCTTGTTGTAGTTGAGGGTTTCAACGACAGTCGGGAAGAAGTTGGTCACCGAGGCGGAAGAGACGATGCACAGGATCATGAGCATCTACATGAAGGAGAGTACGTTAGAGACTGTACTTATTACAGTCAATTGAAACACCACTTACCAGAACCCAGGTTTTCGTATCAGTGAAAGCCAGCTTGCAGCCGTGGAAGAAGGATTGCTGCTCGCTGTCGACCCAATCATCCTCACCAATATCCTCCTCCAGACGCCACACAGCCAGTTCCCTCTCGTCCTCAGTGAGCCAGCCAGTGGTACGGGGAAAGTTGGGCAGGATGAAAATGGAGGCAAAGGCAATCACAATGGTGATGGCACCCTCGATGATGAACAGCCAGCGCCAGGCACGGAGACCCTTGACATAGTCCATGTTGTCGGTTATACCGGCCGCAATCAGACCGGAGAAAGCGCCCGAGAGCAAAGAACCGGAGTAGAGGGCAGCGGTACGGAAGCCCAGTTCCTTCCGGGTATACCAGGCACTAAGGAAGTACAAGCAGCCGGGCTATAAGAGATGGGTTGATTAGATGAAAATCACCGAAAGGTTATCGAGTGTATACTTACGAAGTAGGCGGCCTCGACGAAACCGAGGAAGAATCGAATAACCACGAGGCCAGCGTAGTTCTGAGCAGCCGCAGTGAGGGTCGAGATGACACCCCACGCCATCATGGCCAAAGGCAAGTAGAGAGCCGGCTTTCCGAATTTGTTGAGCATCAAGTTAGACGGAATCTGCATCAACAAGTAACCGACGAACAAGATGCTAACGCAGGTCTGCTATCTGTCAATACTCTTCATGAAGGACATATGTTAAGGCTGAGCCTACCAGATACTGGTTACCGACGAGGCCGAGATCATCTTCTAGACCTGCCAACCGGGCCGAGGCCTAAGAATAAATCAGTATCAATCGGTGAAGAGGACCGATGCAGAGAGACTCACAATATTGTTGCGGTCCAGATAGTTAAGGATGTACATGATAATGATCATGGGCAACAGACGGATATCGATCTTGCGGACAAGCGCCTTCTCGGCCTTCTCACGCTCCTCCGCAGTCAAGCCAGCGACGTAGGGCGGAGCTTCCTTTCTCGGGTTGGGCTTGTCGGCATTGGCAACGACTTCGACATTGGCCACATAGGACTTGTCAGGGTCGGCCGTCTCAATGTCACTAGAGGGTCTGAGAGACATCTTGTGATGCTTTGTATGAAATAAAACGGACTGAAAGAGACAACCAGTCACTACGCGGGCAATCTATAAAAGCCGCAAGCAACAATAGATAAGAGAATCAAAGCAAGCAAGGGGTAGAATGGGAGAGGGGGAAAGGGGGAAAGGAGTAAAAGAGTTAGAAAAGTAGAACAGTAGAACAGTAGAAGAATAGAAGAATAGAAGGGGAAAATAAATGATGAAGCCGGGCCGACACGGGGGAAAGAGACTTTTCAAGTGTCGGGATTCGTTAGGCTAGGAGAGGTGTGGCGTCGATCAGACCAATTCCGAGAGGAACAATCCCGGGGGACATGTGGGAAAGAGGGGTGTGTGGTGTCATGGTAGGCATGGCATGGACCGATTGTACGGCGTAACCCTCAACTTTCCTCTCTCGGCATAGCGAATGGACCCGTTTTACCCCACTGGGGGATACGGGGATACGGGGAACTGAAGGAAAACTCGGTCAACTTGGGTCAGCTGGCTATGTATGAGGCCAATGGCAGACCAGCGGGCCGCGAGAGCGTGGGGGAAAGACCGGGGAAAGCGAGAAACCGGGATAGATCCCGAGTCTATCGTAGGAGAATTCTTCGACTGGAGTGGAAACGATTGGCGGGGCGTGGGGGTTGAACTTGGGACGAGGAATCTTCGTGGGGGTTGGATATGGTATGTTCGTCTCGTGTGAGAAATCCGAGTACCTAGTACTAACTACTCTTTGATTCCCTAGTGAAATGGTGCCAGACGAGTGCTTCTCAAACTGAATCAAACTGAATGCAAATGTACTCACCAGTGGCAGTGGCCCCCGTGAAGAGACCTGGAGAAACCTTGAAAGGCACCGAGGTACTGACACTGGAACGACGTGGGAGAGTTCCCCACCGTCCCAAGTTACCTCAACCGTCAATACCCATAGATCGTCATTTCAATTGTCCGCCATTCTAACACCCGGGCACCTGCAGGAAAATCGCGCAACTTTAGAACTACCTACGCAAAGTCAGGTTTGTATCTTGACCTGCATTCAGTCTGCGAAGATCTTCATGGGCATATATAGTGCCCACTTGTGACATTCGACTGCAATTTCGACTGCAGATGACTCGGGATTACAGGAAATTCGCCCGGGCACTTGGAACTACAACTAGCGATGGAAACAGGTCGCATAGAAACCGACATACAATAAAAAATGAGACAGGCCAGACTGGGCACAATGCAGAGGCGCTCGGTTGTATTTCGATGAGCTGGATGATAACGAGAAGAAGATAGGGGCCCAGACATGACCATGGAGAATGATGTGCTAGAAAACAAAGGTAAATGAAAGAACAGTCCAGTTGCCCACGCTCCCAATACTCGATGACAATGATGCAGATGCATGCGGGAAAGACAGAAGAGAAAGGAGAAGTCTCGAGGAACAATGTCCGTCGCGCCCAGTAGATGACAGGACGAAAAATACATTAGATCAACGCCTCAAGGCAGTAATCGCAAGGGGAATTTAGCCCCCGTGTTGGAACAGGGACGTCGCCAAGCGTCGAGAAAAAGCCACACCATTTTGTTATGCGAGATATCCCAGGATGGGAAGGACCGCAAAGAAGAAGAGACCGGAAGGCGGAGACGAGGCGAGCAGGTGAGTCGAACTGATGAGTCACCCTAACTGAAAAGAATCCTGGATTCGTCGCTTTGCTGCAACACTGAAGAAAACCATCAAACACCCCAAATCGCCGAAGTTATGCAGATCTATGGACAAGGAAGCAAGGCTCGCTTGATCCGAGCAAGCCACGCAGGAAAATCCCGACCAAACTCAGATGAAGTGCGTGTAGATTTTGGAGTTTTCATGGACCTCCATTTCCTGCAATCAAGTTAGCACGGTGATGTCGATTGCATTGGCCTGCAGATACTGACCATTTTGAAGTTGTTAATCTCCTCCCGAATCTGCTGGGCAAGCAGAGGCGTCAAACGGTTGCAGGTTGCGATATCTCCACGGCGGTCGTACTCGCCAGGAGGCCAGGTGTCGTGGAATTGGATGCGAGGGCTGAAGGCAATATTCCTTCCAACACCCTGAGGAGTGATCGGAGCACTCTTCGCATCCAAACCGGTGTAGCGTCCGCCCTCGGTCATGAAATAGTCCTCACCCTCAATTTTTACGTGCTCATTCGGACGTGGCCGCGTCGATTCGTCGGGCGTTGCCGGGGCACTAGAATGCGGCGAATCACCAGCGGCAAGTGCATGGGCAGGCGAGGAGACTCCCAAGTCGGAATGGGTTTCTAAGGCGACATGTCAGTATACGGATGGAGAAAACTATCCAGGATTCGGTTGAAAGCACTTACTCTTCAAAATGCCCTTGCGGACGGCTGCAAGGATCTCTGCCCGTTCTCGGTCGCTTCCCACAATGCTCTTACGCGACTGGGAGGTATCCGAGACGTTTCTTTCCCGGATGGAAGCGGACCGACGAACGTCTGATCCATGTTCCACCTTGGGGAAGACAGTGCCACCACGTGGCATCTCCTGCGGGTCGAGGTTGACCGCGACACTCCCGCCATCGTTTCTTTCGGCATTGACAACGGTGATCTGAGGAGGGGCTAGCGGCTCCGCTGCTCCCTCGACAGAATTGATGCTTGCAACCGACTTGGTACGGAACATGCCAACAAGAGATCGACCGCCCTTCTTCATGCCTTTGCCCATTTTTCGGAGCATCATGGACGCCGATGACGCCGTCGACGATACCGACAAAGCATCGGTAGATCGAGAGAAAAGACCGCCCTGGTGGGAATAAATGCTCTCACCCAGGCCCATCTCTTCTTGTTGCTTGGCAATGGCGGCCTGTTCCGGTCCCAATTCTGCCAGCAATGCCTCCTGACGAAGTTTCTCTGCAGCAATCGCCTCTCGCTTGGCGGCGCGACTCTCTTCAGAACTTTTCAGAAGGTCAGAAGCGCTGCCAAACGAGAAAGCACGCCGCAAGCGTGACTTCCCAGGACGCTGGGCACCATTCTTCAACTCGCTGAGACGCTTGGCCGCAGGGGAATCCAATGGTGGTGATGAAGGTGTAGTCTGGTTGCGTTCGGGTCCAGCCGTAGGTGATTCCGGAGATGTCGATGCAGGTTGCGAAAGGGGCGAGGGTTTGCTAGCTCTCTTCTCGTCAGATTTGCCGGGTTTGCTAGTTACGGAACTAGAATCAGGAGATCCGGCTCGAGCCTGGATTAGGCAAATGGTTAGCTTAGGTCAATCTGTGCCCATGTGAAAATGGTAGCCTACCGAAGAAGCAGACGAACGTCTCGAGTGGTTGCTCCCTGAGCTATCCCGATGGGAGTGAGATGAGTGCGGCCGTGGATTTGAGTCGAACGAAATGAAGTCGTAGGAGCCTGACTGGGGCGGCGACAATGAAATGGGCATGTGAAGCTGCAAGCTGGGAATAGACGCAGGGTCCATGTTCCCCAAGCTCCGCCGACGGTATCGCTCTGGGGCCGCCTTCTCTGCATGATACGAATCATCCACGCTCGAGACGCGATTGTGAGCCGTTGATCGGAGGACAGGTCGAACAAGCATAGCGCTACTCGTCTTGTCATCAACAGGCGAAATCGATGCCGAGGTCGAGGTTGGTGCAGGTGACTGAGCGCGGACGCCCTCTGCACGTGAAGGACGGCGATATCGATTGGGGGAAGGCTTGACAGCGCCGACGGGCGAGGAAATGTTCATGACGGAGGGAGAGGGGAGATTGGCGGTGGAGAGAGGACGAAGTGGCTGGTCACTCCTCGGTTGCCTAGAGGGGATAGCGCTGTCGTCCTTGGAGGCATAGGAATGGAAAGAGGAGTTGGAGGAAGAAGTATTCGATACAGAACCAGCTGCAGGATGGGTGACTCGAGTATTAGCCCCGGCGTAAGGCATCATTGGGACTTGGGGGGCAGTAGGAGCAGAAAATGTGCGGTGTTCTGGCCGGAGATGAGGGGACCACGACTGGCGATGTTGCTGGGGGCTTGAAGGATGACCCAGGTTTGGGGCGAATGCGTAGGGAGCCACGACGGGTTGACCGGTTCGATAGGACCCCGAGTTGCCTGCATTGAAGGAGCTGCACGACATGTTCTGATAGCGGGAGCTCTGAGTCTGTGGTGCCGAGGCAAAAGTGCCAGAGGAGGAAGAAGGACGCGTTTGGAGCACCGGTACCGTGCTACTGTGTTGCGGAATTGTTTGAACCAACGCTGCCATGTTGTTCCTTCTCCAGATGATGGAAAGAGATTCACGAGCGTCCGGGTCGGGGTGGGATCTCGACAAGGCAGCTCGCGGCAAGGACGGGGTAAGTCGTCAAGACACAGATCGAAGAACGAAACGGCGTGCTAACGGGGAAAGGGTTGTCAGTCCGATGCCATCATTCCAAGATAGAAACAGCCGTGTATTCGTCAACGCGAGATGGAAGGCAGAATTGAATGAGGAAAAGGAATTGTTGTTCGATGTTCTCTTTTTTTTTCTCTCGCGTCCGGGGGGGAGGGCCACGAAAGGACCGCGTCAGCCAGGGGGGCCAAGGGGATCTTACCTGTTCTAAGTGACGGGAACATAAACTATAGTGGTACAACGATTAAAAAGAACGAGACGCTGGATGCCAACAGAATGCGAAAAAAACAACTCGAAACCATGCGAGTGGAAAGAAATGAAAGGTGGTCAGATGGAAAAAGAGCCCCGGGATGACGGATGAAGGGGGTCAGATGTACAAGAAGGAAAAAAAAGCCCCCGAAGAATACAAAACCAGATCCTTGGAAGGGCACCCTGTCACGAAAGACAATAAGAACGGTGCCGTTCGTCTGGACTGGGAGGGGGAGGGAGAAGATGGATGGAATGAGGAAGAAGCTTAGAGAGGGAGAAAAGAGAGAGAGAGAGAGAGAGAGAGAGAGAGAGAGAGAGAGAGCAGGGGGGCGGAGATGGGGAGATCGGGATGGGGATAAACTAAGAGGGGCTTTTTTTTTCCCTTTTCTCTCTCTCACGTCAAAAGGTATACTTTTTTGATGACGATACAATTATTGTTCCAATTTCTCATAGTCTTTGAGTTCCGATTTCCGATTTTCAATTTCCAATTTCCAGTTCTTTATCGCTATCTACAAGACCGTTTCTCGTTGCGGATGTTTTCGCATCATATCTCCTCCCCCTTAAAATGACGCCACCAATCATATGCTGCGAAGCCCCCTAACTAACTCCTCTTGCTCTTCGGTTCTGAGCAAAAGTCCTGTGTATATCTATCTCTATCTCATCATACCTAAAGAGAGCTAAAGGGGACCAAAGGGAAACTAAAGGGACCTAGGTATCCAGGTGTACCCAGATCTTTGCCTCTTGTCCCCCCTCTTCCCCTCTTATAAAGATCGAACGTGACAACCCCTAGGAATGTGTCCCGCGATTAGCAACTGCACACTAAAAGTTCTAAGTGCAACGCTATCCCTCGAAGGCGTTTTTCTCCACGGCTGCAGCGAATCCACTGGCATTCGGCGAAACATTTAGCGGCTCCGTGCACCGCACGTGCTGCCAACTACTATGTATTTATTTCTATGCGCGCATCCGAGATTGTTATGTGTCCTAACTAGCTCTTGTTGATTATGCAATAAGAATGGAGCTGGTTCCATGTTCCAAGGATCCATGGGCGAGCGGGATCTGTTCCAACCCGATCGCTTCTGTCCCGTCATTGTCGCAGATTGCAACACCAGGTACCCAGGTACCCGCTGCCTGCAGCCAGAAAGCGAATCCAGGATTTAAGCCCGGCCGGTACGCCATTCTAGAGCGAGGGCAGTTGGTGACATTGCATGGCCGGCGAGGCTGAACACTACAATCGCAAGTTCTAACGTGATCGTGGTTCGCGGGAAGTTTGGAACCCGGCGGGTACTCGAGCGGAGTTTGCGGGACCGTGCCTTTTGTCACTTGTGTTTCTGGTGGCAAAGTCACAGTCGAAATGACTTTTCTCTAGTTACTGCATATACTCGTATGTCTGCTTCTACACGACGTAAATGTACCTACATACCAGATCGCGCACTTGATGAACCCTCCCCTACCAACAAGACCTCTAGAGTACTGTAATGCACGGCTTATCAGGGTGGATCATCTCGGTTCCACGGAGTAATGTTCTAACTTCTATCTAAGATCCGTAGTTAGCACTAGACTTACTGCCGGCACAAATCAAAGTCTCTTATCTTAGCTTCCCACTTCCCCCGTACGGAGGTCATTACATCCCGCGTGATCGACATGCCCTAAAACCAGACCAGCACGCATCCTTGTTTGGTGCTTTTTTTTGGGTTCATCAAAGTCTCCATCTGCTCCTGCACAATCCATTCTTAAGCAATTGCTGGGCACGAATGCCCTCACTGATCGACTCCATCGCACTCGACTACATACTCGGTTGTCTAGCTCCTAGCTCCCTAGCTCCTACTCCATGCGGCCTAGTATTGATCTCTTTTCCGGCCGGAGTTTTACAGCGGGTCTTGAATAGAGGGTCTCAGGAAAAGTGTCTGAAACCGCAAATCATGGAGCATATGTCCGCTTGGTCTGCCCCATTCTTCCCGTGTCCCATGCTTCATCCTCCGTGCTTCGTGCAGCCACAAGAATCCTCACACTATGTACTCCGTACTGCTTCTCGGTGCGTTGTCTGCACGTAGCTTAGCTGACATCTCCAACGCGGTAACAAGAGGCGACGAAAATGTCTGTTCCTTGCGATCATTCCTCGGGTTTACTTCGGCCGTGCTGCTTTTGATTACCCTATGTGACATCCCGCCTGCCTCTACGGAGTAGCGACGCATATGCTGCATTGTATGGAAAGAGCACAAGCACGAATACCTAGGTAGCTACAGAGTACTCTGTATACGTACCATATTTCCTCTGCCAAGTGAGGTTTTCCTACATTGGCTGCCGCCGCTTTTGGCGGCGCTCAAGAGTTAGGCTCACTGAGTAAACTTCAGCCCGGAAAGCCCGGACTCAGACTCAGTGAGCGGCTCACGGTATTCACGTAATAAGACAGTGTCAAGGAATAGAAAGAAGAAAGCAAGAATGATATAAATAAAAATAGTTAAGCTAGTACAATATAGATAAATCACGTGCTAGCTACCTAATAGCCTTTGCGATAACTTCAAGACTCGGAGAGGGCAGGACCAAGGCGTGAGGTGGTACCACGAAATCGCTATTGGAATCGCCGCCAGGGGAACAAGTGGAGGCGGTGCCGAAAATCGAGCCAGTGGAATCCGTCGTAGAGTTGCTTGTGTCCAAGGCAGCCTATTTGCGGCGAGTTGGTTGCTTTTGCAGCTGTACCCTCAGTACTACATATGTATAGCTATCCTCATGACTTGATTGGTGCCCAGAAAAATCAGTACGCCTAAATAGGACTAGTCGCTTCAAGTGGGTGAATATGCGTATGTAACAAGCGACAAGGCCTGGACGCCAAGAAGTGGAAGAGGAAGTCCGATAGGGAGTACGTAGGTAAGCATGAAGGTCAACGCGTTCTTGTCTCGGTACACTTGTAGTTCATATATTAGAGACCTTCGAGTTGGATGAGAGATATCAAACCGGTCGTAGAAGAACCCATTGTAATACCAGACCCACCCAACCACATCCTCAACGCCTAGAAACTTCCGTCACTTCTCATTTGATAGAACATTCTAGTCTACTACTTTCTAGGCGTATGTTTAGGGGGGAAAGCTCCCGTTCCGGTCCCGGTTGATCGTCATATGACAGTCTCTAGAGAGACGTTGACCCACAAGCTGCGTCAACGAAATAGACTCCACAATACTTCTTTTTCCGAACATCCGGTCAAAGTACGATCCAAATGACAAACACCTCTTCCGCCTCCGCAGCGGGAGCACAATTATCGCTACCAGTGGAATTTGATCCGACGGTCGGCATGGTCATACCTGGACTATTGGACTGTCGAAAGAAAACATGGACAATCAGCAGAAAAGATCAAAGCCCGTAGAGAGTGGCACGACGGAACCTGGTATATGCAGATTAGCGCAATCAGCTGACAAGAGCAGTTTAAACTATATCTCACCGTGACCAGGCATAAAGAAGCCAAAGCCACACTAGACCTTGCTACGCTGCAACTCTATTCTCGCGAAGCATTTCGAGAAGAAGCCGGGTTCAACAACCGGGGTCACTGCTACTCGGCCCAAGTCGGGAGTCACATGGTGATATGCGAAAGCTCACTGCATGGCTAATATCTCATAACATTCGACAGCCAGGTGGCACCCTACATGCATCATGGTAACGACTACAGCCGCCCTCGACGCTAAATCTGGCCCTATTGCTAATCCTGCCGATCCCATGATCCGGGTTGCCTTCTAGTCGTTTGCGAGGTGATTTCGATCTTGGCTACCTTCGGTAGGGGACCGAAGGGCCGAGGTTGCTCCTGTGATGGACTGCTTTGAGAGTCAGGCTTCGAGACTCAAGAGACTTGGCGATCAATACTTCGTAGGTCAATGGTGAAAGCTCATTGGGATGGGATACTTGATACGCGACTAGATAACTTGGTGTACATTACCAAGCTTATTGTAACCTATCTTCCTAATCAAATAAGCTTCAGCTTTAATTGGTGAAACGGATATCTATGAAGTTAAGTGTTCTCTCTCGTCATCAGCGTGGCGGTATAAGCTGGAAGGCAAAGAGAACTTCAACTCTCGAAATCATCTCAGAACTGTGTATCATCTTGGCTTTCGTCCTCATCCATGTCATCATCTCCGTCAAGTCCCTCGAAGACCATGAATTTTTCGTTCTTAGCATCAGTCTCCTCAGGAACACTATAAGATTCCTGAACCTCACAGTCCTTCAGCACGGATTCGCGGCCAATTTTAGCCCTCCGCCCAACTAGGCACCCTGTTAAGACTGCCTTTGGCCCAACGGTGGCACCGTCCATCAAGACACAGCGCGTGATCCGGGCGCCACTGGAAATATGGCAGTTACTTCCAATAACCGACTCCTTGAGAACAGCAAATTGCTCCACGGTGACATTTTCGGCGAGCAAACAATCCGACTTGTTAACGGTACAGCGCTGAGCTACACCCTCGGGGTGGGCGATCTTTTGATTGTGGGCAAATGCCGAAGCCTCGGTGCGACCGACCTCCTCAATGGATGGGAGTTTTGCAAGACGGAGAGAGGTAGACAGTACGAGAGCGGAACTATCGACACGTCTGACGAAGGGAGCAGATCCCCGTTGGACATATGCGAGCATAGGCGGGATCTTGGAGGGTTTCTTGGCCTTAGTGGACTCTGCTTCCGGTGCCTTGACTCGGGATGCATAGGGAGCGAGGCCAGCTTCAGGGATGCTAGAGCCACTCTTAGTGGTGCTCATGGCCTGGAGGTCAATATCTTCTTCTACCGATTCGCCATCGTGGCTTGCAGTTTCACCGGGACTTTGGCTCTGCTGCTGCCGCTCGAAGATCTCTGTCATTCCCAGCTTCGATTCTAGTCCTTTCTGCCACTCTGCCTTGGCCCAGTAGCCGATCAAATCTTCGCTGACGGACTCTAGCTTTTCATTGCGTGCCAGATCCTTCACCCAGTAAGGAAAGACATAGAGGTGCGCATCTCGATAGCTAGTCAGCATCTTGACTTGTGCGTGCTTCTCTACCAATGAATGGCGGATGAGGAAGCCCTTATCATGCTCCATCTTCTCCTTGATAGTATCCATAGGGCTCGACATGACGACTTTCGATAGGTCAAATCGTAGAGCGGCTGGTCCACGGGCGGGGTGGGATACTGCTGGTGCTTCGTCCTTCTCAAGCGGTGCGACAGCCACAAAGTCTGTGGCCTCGCCCTTAACACTTTCCTCCCGGCCCTTCGTTTGATAGTACACACCAAGACCTCCTCTGCGACCTCCCTGTTCACCGCCAGACCCTCGCGTGACCGGACCATGGGCATTGCGCCCCTCTGGAGTTAGACTGCCCCCAAGAGAGCTCTGAGAGACCATCCAAGCCTCAAGCAATGATTCTCCCGGGATCTCACAAATGAGGTCACAGGGGAGGAGTAGAAAGTCGGTTTTGATGCAAGCTTGTACCTCTGGCAGTCGGAGGAGCTCACAGGTGCCCGTAGTCAGATCGAGTTCCTTTGGCGCGAGGACGGACGGCGAGGGTGATGAGAAGGATGTAAGGTGCGGGTTTTGCTTCAAAGCAGCTTGGAGCGGAGCGAGAGACGATGGAGGCGTAATCAGAGTGATATCTACCGCCATAGTTAGAGAAATGAGTCAACATAGCTTGTGGCTGGATCATTCACCAGAAATCCCCGACCTCCGTAAGAAGTCTATGGCATAATATACCATTGGCCGATTGGCCACCGGAACAAGACATTTGGGAAATTCTTCAGGGTTCGAGGTAAATGTGTTCATGGACACACCGGGGCCGCATAGAATGAGTGCCTGGAAGCCCGTCGAGGGCACAGGGATCGAGTGCGGCATGATGGCTCTTTGAGAGTATGACTGAGCCCCGCGGCGGGGATGGAAGGATTAAGGTCCGATAGACCGATATGGCTGGAGCGAGCTCTCGGATTAGCTCCCAAACGCCGCAGAAAGTGAAGTAGCCACTCAGACAAGAAGAAGGCCTGAGAATTGACCGCAGTTGCAAAGGCCAGCAATGTCTCCATTCATCCCGCTCTGATTGCTTTTTTTGATTGATATCACGTGCCGATAGATGAGTCAGGTCATCTGAGCCAGCGACCCGCCTCCGGATTTTTATGTAATACAGTAAATACCGCGGCAAGAGGTCCGAGTACACAGGAGAGCCCAGCCACATGTATTCCGTGCTCCGAGGTCGAGCTTCGTTTCCCACTCTCCTTTCTCCGCTTGATTTATCCTTGGTAGGAAGGCGTGCGATGTGACTTGCATGCCATTGCGACAACGATTGATTCCCTAAATGCGCTATTTCTAAACCGAAACGCGATCGCAATGTCTTTCCCCCAGGACCCTCGCCGCCGGCGCGGAGCCGGCGCCGGCTTCAGCGCGACGGGCAGACGCACTGCCCTGGGTTACTGGATTCCCTTAGCGCTCACAGTGGGTGTCGCGACAATCAGCGTTGCCGCATGGATCTGGAGCGAACGGAACGATGATGACGACGAAGATGATCAACCCTACGAGGGGAATGGCCCTTATCCGCCCCCCGGTCCGGCCGGTGGTGATTTCCCTCCTCCTTCCTACGCCTCCGAAGGATATGCGAGAAGCACAGGAGCAGAAATCTCTGGAGATGCTCGATATGATCCTAGCTTCATGGCTCGCATGCAAGGTGCCTTGCGCCGAACGCCGAGCCCACAACAGATCTTCGACGGCGCGAGCCGACGAGTTGTGGCCGGTGTGACTGCCGCTGGGGCGCTTGTCGGTGGAGCTCTTACATCTATTCGTGAAGAAGACAGAGGCGACTTCGAGGATCACACGAGATGGTCCGAGGAGGCCGAATCCAGGAACGTCGAAAGGGGTCAACAAGGCGTCGTGGCCACTATGAGTGGCGCGCTACCGAGTCGCGGGCCGGCTGTTGGCCAACACTCTTTTGACAAGAAGAAGAAAACTGTGGTGGTTGTCCTTTCCTCTCTCTCCCCACCAGGCTCGGAGGAATATGCCCCGGAGCACGCCGTAAGAAGACCGCCTCCCCGTTTTACTCTGGATTTTACTTACAACAAACAGTCAATACTGTCCCACCTCCCCGAACATGTGGACCTAGATACCTCCCGCGTCTTCGTTTTGATCTACGCTCCGGATATGAAGCATGCCATCCCCCAGGGTAGCTCATCTCGCCAGACCACATCGATTGCTTCGTCCTACTCCAATATTGCCCCCGAGGATGCTACCTCTTCTGGTGAATTGATCGGTGATGATCCTAAAACCGTCGAGCCTCGACAGGATGATGAATTTGACGGTACCACGACCTTCTTCAGGACTCTGTACACCCAAGCCCAGGCACTTGTCGAGAAGGAGAGCATGATCATGCCGTTCAGTACTGCCACTGGCTACGTGCACCTTGTGCGCCACCTGGCACCCGATCTTGTCTACGTTCAGGAGTCTCTTACTGGCGACAAAGGTGATGCCGTTCAGCATGTCTCTGGTTGGGTTCGCCAGGTCATCGTCGTGGTTGGAGACGAAGGTGGCCGCGGTGGCCTCATTGACAGTGACGAAGAGTCTGCTCTTGCTGATGAAAGCGAGAAATGGTGGCAAAAAGAAGGCACTACTGGCATCGGCAAGCGGATTGACGTGGTAGATGTCCACCGTGTTGGCGATGACTGGCGACGTCGTGTGCGCGGATTAGATTAAACGCTCCGCCATCTCATTAATGATGTTGATGTTGATAACTCGTTACCTTTTCATGTCTATATCTTTTTTGTCTCTTGCCCTTGATGATTGTTTGCTCCCGATTCCCCAATCTCCCACGTTGTTACTGCGCTGTTTGACCTTGTGGGCCGCAATTATAGTGACCTCTACTAGTACATTTGGCGGAATGTTCCTTGTCTTCATGATAGCTCTCGTAATGCAATTCATCTTGCTATGATAGTGTGGGACTCTTCACAAGGTGATCATTGAGAACATGTAGAATAGCAATAGATCTCCATAGACGTGGACTAACACTAAGGCGGAAATTGTAGATCAGGTGACAGCATCGCGCTCATAGTCATGTGACCGTCCTGGAGCGTCACCGCGGCTTGGCACCTCACCTCACTCTCTGAGCCCGCGGCAGTCTAGCGCTTCCCCAGACACTTCTTCCTCGCGACATCACTGGATGGACGCTTTCATTCTCTTAGTCTAACCGTCTTTAACAGTTGCCACGCATTCTAAGCTCAACTTCGCCGCGTTGGTGACCTGAGCTGACCGTCCGATCCCCACATGTCTCGCGCATCATCCATCCCATTCTTATTCGGAGTTCGGCTTTGAACCAGCATCCTCTAATCGGCTTTCCGAGAAATCGCATTCCCATTTACCCAATCCATACGGTCGCGCGCATTCTGCTGACACAATGGCCACCGCGATTTCGAAGCCCACTTCGCATCCCCCGAAGATGAAGCGGCCACCCCCGCCTTTTCCCCAAGCCGGGGTCAACGGCGTCAAGACTCAACAAGCCTCATCTTCTCCTCCCAACACTACCCAGCGCCTTCCCGGGAACATGTCCGCTGGACCCAGCCCCAATCTCACAAACGGTGTGCTTAATGTGGCGAATGGCGCCAAGGGTCCCCTGAACCGAACTAGGAATATGTCGCAGAGACCAGATCCAGCCACACGAGTGACACGGGGGGTGGCGAGGACAAGCTCACTGGGGAATGAGAATCGAGTCGGGAAAAGGTGCCCAGAACCATATGGTAAGGCGCGTCCTGCTTATGATCCGCAATGCCTCCGCGAAGCGCATGATGTACTAACTCTGGTTCTTATTGCCATTGCAGTCAAAACTACATCCTACATTCTTAAGAAATATGCGAACTGCCCGCCGTCTCTCATTGTGCATCTCCACCCTACGCATTTCCGGTTCGAGCAGCAAGATGGAAGCTTCCCCTACAATTCGGAGATGAAGGTGATTATTGAGCACATTCGTCGAGGAACTGTGCCGCATGATCTAATCGAAGAGCTTCTCCGGTCTGGAGTACGATTCTACGAAGGTAGCTTTCGTCTTCAGCGATTGGTCCTGGTCGTTGTACTGACGGTATCCTCATAGGTTGTCTCATCGTTCGCGTAGTTGACCACAAGTCCGTATCTGCGCAGACCAGGAAGACTGCCGCGTCGACCACAAACGAAAATAATATCCCCTTTTCTCTTCACAACTACAACGAGCATATTACCCCATCAGCATATGTTCCGTACCCAAAGCAGAATCAGCTCACCACCCACTTACAAAGTTCCAAACCGGCCGAAGCGGCTACAAGCCAATCCGATGGCCAGGGCCACGGTGATGTTTCCGAGCCTCAAGGGCAAGGGACCGAAAAAAGCCACAAGGATGCCGCTCCAAAGCCACGAGTCTTCACCACTGTTCTTCATCCAACCCCCCGCGTGTTACTGGCTGAATTGACTCTGCTCGTTACTACTCCTGATCCCAGAGCCGCGAACGCGATGACTCAGAATCAGTCTTCTCGCACGAATCCTTCGTCTGTCGTATCTCAGTCTGCGGGTGCTCAGAATGAGCGTGGACACGTCGCAAAGCGACAGAAGACTCTGGTTGAGCCGCAAGAGCTCCAGGAATGCGAAGCATTGCTCGTTCAGGCCTTGGCTCCTCCTCTTTTCTTGGACCCTGTGGACAATTTCGCGGCCTCGCAAAACTTGCTGAAGTCGATGACGAGCCCTCTTAACAACGATCCGCCACCATCGCCCAAGCGCCGCAAGAGAACTATCGCCGAGCTCGCTGCGGATGAGGCTCTTGCTGCCGAGGAAGAGAGATTCATGCTTATCATGGATGAACGCTTGGAACCTACAGCTTCGGGCGCCGGTGCGGGTTCCAAGGCTGCTGCCGTGGATGATATAGCGGGCGCTGCAGCATTCGAGCCACGATTCTCTCGCTTCAAAACCCTTGAGACCATCCGGATGCAGCATGAGGAGAAGGCTAAGCGTGAACACGAGATCAAGATGAAACAGGAATTGGCCAAGAGACAGCAGCAGGAACAAGAAAAAGAGCGTCGTAGGGCAATCGAGGCACGCCAGGCTGAAGAACACGCCCGAGAGGAAGCTCGAAGGCAGCAACTTGCTGCGCAACAGGCACAGGCACAGCTCGCTGCCCAGCAGAACCGCCATGTCATGGCACATGCCAACGGTGTCAGCCAAGGACAACAATCCTCCCCTGTTGTACGCCACCAAACTCCGCATAACATGTCATCACCTTTGGTTGGTAACAATATGGTGCCACAGTCTGTCCCCATGGCCATGAGTGCATCCCAGCAGTCTGGAAGCCCACCTCGGCCACCATCCTCTCTTCAACATGCGTACCCTAATATGATGGGCCACCCGATGGCACCTTCGAGGAGCCAGCAAGGACCAAGCCGGAACGGAACCCCTCAAATGACACAAGGCACGCCAGCTATGTCGCACGCCACGCCGATTATGCGCAATGTCACTCCAACTCAGCGGATGACTCAAGGCAGTCCCAACCACACCAGCATGGGCCAGACTCCGATGATGAACCAGGCTACCATGGCCAACACGCCGCAGATGAATGGCAACAACCTCGCACTCAATGCGCACCACCAGATGCTGCTTGCACAGCGACAACACCAGCAACAGCAGCTCTTTGCGCAACAGGGGCACATGGGTGCTGGCCCCAATCAGTTCTCGCAGCAACAGCTTGCTCAGATGCAGGCCAATATGCACGCCCAGCAAAATATACAGTCGCATCAGCAACAACAACAACAACAACAACAACATCAGTCGCAAATGATGCAAGCACAGCAGTCACAGCAGCAAAATCCCCAGAATATGCAGAAACATCCTCAACACAGCCAGCAAACATACCAGGCGCAGCTCATGCGTGCCCAGTTGGCGCAGATGCAGATGGTCAAGCAGCAAAATGGCCAGATGCAACAGGGCCAGGCAAATCAGCATGCTGCCAGTCCGCAGATGTCCCAGCAGCAGCAGCAGCAGCAACAGATGCTGATGGCGGCTGCTCAGGCCAACGGGGGACACATCCCGCAAAACCTGCAGGGTGCTACTATGGCACAGCGATACAATAGACTCTATCAGCAACGGTTACTACATCTTCGCCACGAGATGTCACAGCGATATATGCAGCAATACGGACCACCTAACCAATACCCGCCACAGATTGCACAGCAATATGGTGCTGGCTTAGAAAAGAATGCCAAGGCCTGGGTTCAAGATCTTATGCGACGCGAGCGAGAAGCTGCCCAGCAGCATCGGGCAACGCAGGCTGCGATGCAGGCCCAGCAGATGCAGCAGCAGAATATGATGCACAATGGAATGGGCAGTTGATCGAGGAGCTCATGAACAGTTTGGGTAAAATTATGATTGAAGATTGGATTTAGGGGAACCATCTATCACAGAAGGACGCCGCTTTCAGTCCTTTTTCTTTTCTTTCTTTCTATTCTTTTTTTATTTTCCCCTTTCCCCCCTTTTTCCCTTCCTTTTCTTCTCTTTTCTTCTCTTCTCTGCGTTTTTATTTTGGGAATCATACAAGGACCGGTACCGCGGAGACTAAGTGGTTGGCGTTTGCGACATATTTGCCATGGTTTTATTTCCCTTTTTCGCTTTTCTCATTGATTTGTACTATCTGGGATGGGGTCTTCTTTTTCTGTTTTTGACGGGGCCAACGGATTGCGATTCGATACCATTCTGTACAGGAGTTTGCCTTTCATCATTGGATCCGGTTGGCTTTTGGACTGGGATTGAAAATAGTAAGCTTGAACTAAAATGCAATGCACTATTTGACGTTTAATCTTTAGCATCTTTGAGTATTTCTCAGGGCTCACCTTCTCAAGATATGGCTCAGTTTTGCATCTATATGGACAACCGGACAACCGCTCTGGCAATCGCCTCGACACTAGCTGAATTTCTTTGCGAGGAGATGAAAGTAAGCTAGTACATACAGGGAGCTCGCTAGCACATGATCCAATCAGTGGTCTTTCTAGGTTCGGGTGAACTACAAGTGTCATGGAGCATGAATCTCTGCGCAAAAAGCTGATCTACTCTCAACAACCTAGCCCACCCGAGCAAGTTAAAGCTACCTTGAGAGCTTGGAATCAGGGTCAAGATTGACCTCGAAAAAGTTGACCAGCAAGGCCATCAAAGGGCCGAGTGCATCGTGGATGCGACTTCCCCACAAACTTGGGAATTCCGGGATCCTCGCACCTTGATCATGTCAAGTTCCTAGATGACTGCTATAAATTCTGTCTATGGGTCTGCTCTATCAACATCAACATGGAGCAAAATCCAAAGTTAACACTCAGCTGGAGGATGTCGCCATTTACAAGAGGATGTCGAGCCAGAATCCCTAGATTATTCTCTTCTGTTTGTTTGGCAATCTGGGTGCAATGTATGGGTTCGATAATCTGCATAGGCTTGAGAAGGAACGATGGGGAAGGAATGATGTTTGTATATCGGTCACATTTCTATATACTTCTAAACCTTGCACATAACTACATAGTCAATGGAGCCCTCACTCAGACTGTTGAGCTTGAATTTTGGGTTGATTGGTGCACTCATAGAGGTCATGCCAATAGAACGTATCATCACCGTGAGGGTGGACCGAAAGGCCCAGATTGACTACATAGGGATACTGCATCCGAGAAACATCAATCTCGTAGCAGATGTGAGATCTACCCAACATCAGGGTTATTGAGAGGTGAAGCCGGTAAGCGGCGGCGGAAGAGATTTTTATAGGGTAGATGACTAAGGCTGTCAACCCCCGCTAGGCTTTAAATGGTTAGGCATAGGATGATCTTAGCTTGGGTCTATATAGGAAAGAATGACGAGGTATTGCCTCCAATATGCCCACTGAAGTCTACTAAAATTGGATGTTCTAGAAAGGAACATTGGAAGGCGATAGAACGGGGTATATGGCTGTTGGCTCGTGGGCTGACTGACTGCTTACGCCTGGGCACTGGGGGCGGCCATTACTAGTTTCCTATATTATCTTTTACCCAATATCAAGACGCCGCATCCTCAGATAACTTTCGAAGACTTTAAAGATGAGACTCCTTTTTTGCAATAATCAGAGGGTCGATTTTCTTTGAACGGCGCTTACCTAGGTATAAACCAATCCAATCTCAGCGTTGGAATACTTCCGACTGTCTGTAATAGTTAGGGAGTCATTATAATCTCTGAGTTAACCATTAAAATTTAGTGATGAAGATGGTAGAAGGCAATAGGTAGAAGATATCTTGGACACAAAGAGAGCTTGAAGGTGGAGGATGCGAGACGCACGATGTGTCCGAGTATAAGATCGACCCGATTGCAAGAACAAGTCGAACGCCTCATCGCTAGGAGGCCAAGAACCACCAAGTACGGCATGATCATTGATACCGAAAAGTTTCAAATAAATGGCGCAACGCGTGTCTGGGAAGACTCTTTCCAAATGTAAGACAATCTACAGTAGAGTTTAAGACGGCATCTGAACACATACAATTATCCACGAAGCGAGGGATAAACCATCCTCGTGAGCCGAACTCTGCGTTTATACGGATCACCATCTCAAATTCTGTGCAAGTCCAGACCGAACCGATAAACAGCCCATTTACTCAAAAGTCGAATATCACATTCCAATGCATGTCCATGCACATCAAAGCAAGCGGCAAGTATTCGCCATTTGAACGTTGCATTGATTGTGTCACTGCATACCCTGCAGTGTCTACCCTTTTGGAAGTGCTACAGCCTTGGAAGATCTAGATCGAAAGTTAAGTTCAGCTGCATACTGACGAGGTGCACCTCCACGCCGTGATGATGCACATGCGGCAGTGATCCAAGTGGTCGGACTTTGCTCAGGAATGCTGGAAGTGCCCTGATCTTCCGAGTACATGGTAGCAGTGCATTTGCGCGGTCTTTTTGTCGGACATGGGCCATGTGTGAGTCAGAGGTCTTGCTGCAGCATAAGAAATGCATGAAGATATTTCTTGTATCTAAGTTCCTAACAGTACGAAAATCGGTGAAAAGGAGAGCTCTATAATCGAAAATTCATTAGTACCAAGATGCATACGCGCAGAAGAAAACATGCCAATAGGCCCCTAGGGCTATTTAAATATTAGGATTTCGAAACGAGCAGCAGAAGAAAGCCAGAGCTCACAATTCTGCCAACAGACCCGATGCCGTGTAACTAGGCTCTAAATCCCTATCTCGTTCAAAGTCTCTCGTAGACAGATGCTCGAAAGGTAAAGTGGACCTCGTGGTTCCAAAATGCGATGTAGAATCTAGGCAGAAAGGGTATGCAGGCACCGATTGAAGTGTATGGTAGCACTACAGTATGTTTACTCCGCTAGAGGAAGCGGTAAAGGATTCACATTCTCAACGTGCACGCCCACGATCTAGCCAAGGCTGCAGCTCAGTTGCAGGATCACGAAAGGGTCAGGTCCATGGAGATCGGGAGATGCTTTAGAGACGCACGCGAAGAACTCGAGCCGGTGGATTCCTACAAGTGTTGAGAATGAAAGATGCAGCAGACCCGATCGAGAGATGAAGGTCCAAACAGAAAAGTACCGTTGTAGGTTGGGAGTACGCGGCTCATGGCCTGGGCTGTCCGAGCGGCGTTCCCGAGGACTTGGCAGGTGTTGTGCGTTGTGTATGTATGTTTCCGGTACTTGGAAGATTTGGAGTTGACTCCACATGTTTAGGCGCAGGGGAATGGCTGTGATAGGTGGTGGACGAGGTCAATCGCATTAGTCCGCTGTATGTGTAGAGGAAGCGAGAACGACGGCCGCAGAAGCGAGAGTTTCATGGCGTCGAAACACAGGGGTTTGGCAATTGCGAATAGGAATTGAGCCCGTTGGCTCTGGAATGTGGAGAACGAGTGGCGACGTGCAGTGAGCCCCGACCGAAGTCACATTGAGGTTCTTCTCCAATTCAGGAGCGATGAGGGTAATGAGTGCTCTTCCCCACTAGAAAGATACATCGCATGGAGAGCTTCAGGGAATTTGAGCGAGATCGGAAACCGTGGGGGCGATTGTGATGTGTAACATGTACCAGTTTAGGCGAGCGCCAGGAACCGGCTGTTACGTGGCTTTCGTGGTGCTGCACAGATGAGCTCTTTTCTAAGATTCAATCATTCGATCGAGTGGACAAAGGAGAATGGATGAAGGAAATTTAGTTTGCAGGCTGTGGAGAAGGGAAGAGCTGAAGTGGAACGGGAATGACATCTCGAGTTTTGGGATTTTGTATTATGCCACAAGGGGATAATCGATGGTAGTACACGCAAAAAAGAAAAAGAAAAGACATAGCTGATTGTACAGAATCACCCTGTTTCCCTCAAAGTAATTAAACCACGGCGACCGAGGCAAAAAAATATGCAAACGCCTTGGAAAAGCAAGAATCCACACCAAGCCCTTCAGCACCGGACAAATTATGCAAAGAATAAAAGAAAATAATCACAGAGTCCCCGTTTTCCCGGGAGACATATACAACGCCGCAACGGCCTGAGCTGACCGAAGTATGCCTGTGCCAATAAGTGGCCAATCCTCCAACGAAAGGGTATCAAATATCCACAGCCCGAGTGGCCGAAGTAGTGCCAGGTTTCTATTGCCCATTCAGGTTGTTTGTGGTCGGAAGGTTGCGTAGTGAATAGGTTTTCGGCCTTTTTTCGTTTGTTCTTTTTTGCTTTTTCTTCGTTTCGCGAAAACTTTTGCTTTTTTTTTTGATGTCGTTGTATCTAGTCATCCCAACCATCGACGCTGAGGTCACCGCAGTCAGGCATGGGATCCTCCAACTTGGTGCCGTAAAGAGGACGGCCGTCAGGAGTCAGCTGGCCACGGAAGTCTGGATCATAATCCGGACTGGTCTCGTCGAGAGTAGCCACATAGCGGTTGCGTCCGCCCCGCTTGCTGTGGGTCTTGGTGTAGTGTGCGTTCAAATTGTCGCTTCGGGAGAAAGCGCGGTGGCAGCCGGGGACCCAGCAAACGTGAGGCTTCTCCTTGGAATGGCTCTTCATGTGGCGCTTGAGGTGTTCCTGGCGCTTGAAGCGACCCTTGCAACCCGGCTCCTTGCACTTGAACTGGACCTGCTTGATGATCGGGGGCAAGTTCTCCAGACTCAAGTGGGAGCGCAACAATTGCTTCTTGGATGACTTGCGCGAGGGCTGACGGTGGCGCATCATCCCATTGTGATAAACAGGCGAGACGGGATACTCCTCGAGGTACTCTTGGCCGCTGGAGACTCGGCTGCCTGGGGTATCAGCCCCAGGTGTACCCAGGGACACTGAGCGGACGGGAGTGGAAGGAGTGTGAGCTTTGAATGTTTGCATCTGAGCAGGGAACTCGGAGTAAGAGGAAGAGGGCGGAGTCATAGGACCCGCAGGGAGGACCTGCGAAGGACTAATGGTTTGAGGCGCCATGGACTCATGGGAGGGCATCCAAGGGAGCATGTTGGACATGGACATGGAATTAGGGATGCGATCTGACTGAGTGAACATGGGACGAGACAGACACGGGTTCGACGCCGACTCGGGCAAGTAGGCGGGCTGCTGTGGTCGGTAGTGATAGTTGCGACCCATGGTGTGGTACTGAGGCATTGGGGCCTGGTAAGGAAAATTGGTCTCATCGAAGGTCTTGGGCACGTCCTGGGGAATCCAGAACTGGTCGACGTTCTCGTCGTAGCCCGGCAGATACTGAGGCATGGACATTTGTTCCTGGCGCTCCATGTTGCCATAGGGCATGTTCATTCCATCACTCGATGTAAGATCCGCCATCTTGAATGCACTGCGCAGAGGAGTGGCGGAAGTGCGACGTTCCATAGGAAGGCCGTGATATTGGCCGGCTTCGTGCCAACCGGGGGATGCCAGGGAATTGTGGCTATAAAGACTGGTGGGAGTGGGAGTTGGAGATTCCAAAGGGGAGAAGCTCGAAGTCATAGAGGGGCATTCACTGGGGCCCAAAGAGTGACAGTCAACCTCGACAGTCAGACGATCGGAGATCTGTTGGCCCTGCGGTCTCATGTCGTCGAGATCTTCGGTCTTGAAGTCTCGAGCAGCGACGGGATCGATGCTGTCACCTGGAGAGATGAGATGTTTAGTCCGGTACGGTAAAGGGAAGGAACGAAGGACGAAGGGACTAAGAGCGAAGGACGGATAAAGGAAAGGACAAGAACGAGGGGCACGAGCACGAGGGAAAGAAAAAGAATGTCGAGGGTTAAGAAAAAGGAAAAGGGAAAAATGGGAAGGGACAAACGAGCAGAAATAAACAAATCCGCCCAGCATAGAATCTTTCGGGTGGGGAATCGGACTTACAGCTATACGCCATGATTCGGATTGATAGGAAAGTCGCGTCGCGTACCTGGACCCTAAGCAAGGCCAGGAATGCAGACTATGAGATCCTCTGTTACTGGGAGGATGTTTACCGAATTTGGGCGAGATCGACTCTGAATTGGACCTTCACGCACGTCTCCTAGTAACCGACTTCCCCAATGGTGGACGGGGATAGGATGAAAGGACCGTGGCTGGGAGACAAAGGACTGACAGAGTCCCTCGAACGCGGGATCCTTGGTATCCGGGGTTGAATTGGAGTAGAATTGGTGTTGAAGGAGAGGTTGGTTTCAGATTTGGGATGGATTGGGTGGGTTGAATGGATTGGCAGGGGCTTGTTATAAGATAGGGAGAGTAAGGGTCTCTGAAGTGTCTTGGGGAGGCCGGTTTATACTTGGAAGCTTATTCTTGGAAAACAGTTTTTTTGGATCGGCAGATTGCCTCATCCCTAACTTTGTTCTACATGAATTTTATTTTCAATTATTTTCTGCTTTTCTGAGGTGGATCGATCGTCGACCAGTACATCGTCCCATAGCTGGAATGCTCGGCTGCGTCTCTTGCGTTCCGCGCAATGTGAGTAGAGTCTAAATCCAAGTGACATGCATCTGCATCCTCCACACTCTTTCCTTTTCTTTCCTTCTATGTCGATCATCGTTACGAGATCGACCCTAACTTGAGACCCACCGGATGAGGATTTGTCTCGGATCGAGATGTCTGTTTCTGCTCATCCGTAGTTCCATTGTAAGACACGATAGGGAAATAAAACAGAGTTACTGAGTGGCATTAGGTGAATTAGGTGAATGAGCTGGTGGGGTGATCGATGGTGTTTGGTCGGTGACAGGTCAGACGTTCCGGTCTGTGCGGGTCTTCTATACACTACACTCTACACTCAACGCTCTATACTCTACACTCTCGGGGATCGAACTAGCCTTCCGGGACGTAGCATCGTGAATTCCAGTCCTATTCTCCGTACTCTGTCCTCTGGGTTTCAACTTGGTCTTGGGTCTCGTCATCGAGCATTGGAATGTGCAAGCTGCAGCCAAAACGAGAAATGCTCCACGCTATAGCACTATTGCATTGTATTGGCTATTGGCAGGAAAAGCCATCCTAATATCCATTCGACTGGGTTTCCTGAGGCTATAGTCCTCGGTGATACCTCTTGCCGCGATGAATCAGGCTATTTTGAACCTGCATCTGGACTCAGGGGATGTTTCTGATACATCACGCGTCAGTCGAAACCTCAATCCCAAGGAACCCGCTCTGGTTGGTGCACTCGACCTGTCCATTTGATTGGGGCTGTGGACATCTTTCGATCCAAATGATCTTTGACCGTGAAGGATGGTGCATTCCTCTTCGGATCCTCCAGTTCGTGCCACTTTCTCGGTGGCGAGAGAGAGCCGCCGATCTTCATGCAGGTGATTCGGTCCCTTCCCCGCGGTATTATCGCTCAGGAATCCTCATTCCCCGGAATATGCAATTCACGTACGATTTGCCATCGAGGTACGATTTGCAATTTACAATTTGCCTCCGAGTGGGAGCCATCTCCCCGCGCTTGTGTATCACATCGTTACAACTCAGTGGGTCAACGCTAAAACAGCGACCTGGTCTGTGTCTTCCATCATCTTCGATCCACTAGCCACCGCGAAACTACAATAGCAGAGCGCTGGATCACAGCCCTAATGGTCTGACAGCTCTCGCCCCACGACCGACTCATTCGCGGGTATCTGGTGAATTAGCAAACTTTATGGTGAACGGGCCCCCATACTGACCCACAGGAAAGATCCCGCTCGGAGACGAACCCCGGTTATTGGTACGCCGTAAACATTGCAAATGAACCGCCTTCGTCCGAGTGGCCGGAAAGTTTTGAGTTCGGGATCGCTTATCATACCCGTGTAGATCCATGTCTCGACGAGGTTTCGAGTGTCAAATTCGGGGGGAACCATGGTTTCGGTTCCCCACTGTTTTTCAACTACTCTACGACTTCTACGACTTCCAATCTGTTTTGGAGACTTGGAGCACGACCTTAGCGGCATGTTTCATGAGTCTAGTTTCCAGGTACTAGAGTCACTAGTGATCGGCAATAAGATGTGTCAGGCAGAATGCAATACAACGCGACTATTGTACTTTCTGCGGTCCCGATTCCATGGAAGAGGCCAAGCCACACCCGAAGCTACGGTCGCTGTTTCCATTTTTAGCTTTGATTCGTACGCATCAGCCAGCCATTTATTGAAAACCTATGTTCATTCTCACATTCTGAACGTTTGAGTGTTATTTCGCCTCTGATTCAAACAAATTTCTCGGTTTATCCTCGGTTTATCTTCAAGCCCTACGCACGGACATAGTTCGCTGCAAGGGTCGGCAGAAAAGCCACAGTGTCCCCAGATATCTCGGGAACCCCTGCGTCTGACGGAGTATGACTTGCTTGGATCTACTCTTACTCGAATCGGCCAATGTCTTGCCATTATTTATGTTCAACGCTATATCCCACTGCCCCGAGCCCATGCGAAAAGGGCCTGAGTCCCAGCTGGATCGGTACTAGTCTACCCCGATGTGGCCATTGTGAGTAGAAAGTTTGAATGATAAGCTCTACGGTCGCATCGGGTCATGCCATACGAAGTGGTCTTGTCGACATGGCCTGTGTCCGACTTTGCGCCACCGAGGCTGGGTGGCGACCGGTGGCTGAGCCTGGAGATCGCATTCATTGTGTACATGCTTTTTGCATCTATGCTGAGTTTGGTGCCCATGGCACAACCCTTACCTTTGACTACCTCGTGCGATAACCAGGGGAAAGTAAAGTGTACCTGAGGCTCTATGGTGTACCCCTGAATTGAGTCGACACCTGTCAGAGTCGGCCCGTGTACTATGATATCCAAATCTGAGACCAATGCAATTCGACCCTCACAAACGCCGAGTCAGATTCGAAGCAGGATTCTTCAATATTCCGTAACCATACCCCCAGTCGAACACCGTGTTCTTGCATTAGCGCTATTCTTCACATTGGGAACATGATGCACGCTATCGAATTTAGGTTCTTCTCAGACCCATGTCTCTAGCAATACTGAAATCCAAGTCCCACAAATCGCCACCAATACCAGGTCAAGTCCACATGACACGCAAGTCTCTCGGCACCATGGCGCCAGCAAACGGCCAGAGCGGCGGCCGATCATTTTGCGGGGGAAGTCCAGAGTGGTCCATTTATGCAGTCGGCCAATAGAGTGCGATTGAGCATACCAATGTACGATGGTACTATTGCGCTGCGTTGCTACATAGCTCAGCATTTCCCGGGATAGCACTAGCAGAATCCGTCAGCGATGGGTCCCGGATGATTTGCTGCAGGTACATGGATCGGTGACGTCGGTCTTTGAATGCCATTATTCGGAGATCTTATGCGCTGCATGACTAATTGTTGATGGTTACTATCGAAGAGATAACAACATACTCATTGCGGGAGTCAACTTGGTCGAGAGCCCGCTCTTTTCGTAGCTGCGATACCACCTACGGTGATCATTGGACGAATATGATACGAGATTCGATCATTTCTACGGAGAAACAGATGCTGACTGATCCTACCATTTGACGAAGAGAAAATGTTTAGGGCTTTAAGGGCTGTGGACATTGATCTGTCTTATTTACTATGGCATAGCTTCGGCGCGGCAGTAAAACCCGTCCTATGATGGAGGAGCAAAGCACTGACACGACACCATCAGGAATATCAATAATGAAGATGTCTGAATGCCCAAAGACCAGGTTAGTGCCCGTTCCTGACGAGCTTAGGCATTTTGGACCCCCTTCGTTCGTGCCCCACCCCCTTGCATACTTTATTTCTTCTTCCGCCAACAATATCTCAGTCTTCAAATCAGAAGCATTTGGAAACAATGACAAAAACCTGATTCGGTGTGCTTGGCCTGGGTACTATTGTCCCGCCATCATTCACGTTGACTTGCATTGCAGCATATCGCATCGCCTTGCGTCGTGAACCCGACACCCAGGATACGATGCCTGTGGCAAAAGCCCATGGCTTGGCAGAGCCCTAAGATGTGCTATCCTAGAACGCGCTTTCTGCAGGGACTTTTTTGCGGGGGTGAGATTTTTGACAATTCCACCTGGCGTTTTCAAGGAGCTTATCCTCGATTCGCCTGTCGCCCCTGTTCCAAGGTCTTTTGAAGGGTCGCGACAAAGGAGAGTCAAGGGACCTAAGTAGGTCACCTGAAGGTTGTAGGCAGTGAGTCAATGACTGCTGTGCTGTATGAGTCCGAGCACAATCGTACGCAAGCAAAAGTCATAGCGTTGTTGGTCCGGGCATGCCACTCGACTCAATAGCGCAGACAAAAGCACGAAAATTGAAAGTAGCTATGCACATTTCTCAATAGACCGCCTGCTTCGAGTATAGTTCCGGGATAACCGACAGAGGGCTAATGGCACAGATTGACCGACTGCGCATATCACATACCATGAGGTCTGCTAGACATAAGCACATCGGATGAACAGGGGAGGGGTTCACCCTCAAAAGCACGACACGCACCTGCAGCAAGATGACTTGGGTAAGCGCGTGCGAGGGGAACCGGACCTTTGGTCACTCAGGGGAATCCTGGTGATATCATACATACGGCCCTTGCTCAAGCCATCTAGTCCCGCGTGCCTGTTTGGGCCACCGGCATCAAGGCTACTTGGTGCGGTTTCATATCACCGTATAATGAAGCCCTGGCACGCGGCTGTAAAGTTTGAGTCGCGTTCAATATATTGCACGCGGACGGAGTGGATTAGAGTTGAAGGGGCTGTATGTAGGAGCCGCAGATGTCCGCATCCTGCAACGCGAATCAGTATGTCTAGATTATGTATGTTTGAGCCAGGGTGTCTATCTCAGCTTATCTTGATCCATTCGGGTGTTGAGCTCGGATTTCCGAAGTGAGCGAATCGATCACCTGGTTGCGTGAAAATAGCTCACCGGGAAAGCTCGGAGACTGAGTCAAAGCGATACCGTAGAGGCTTGAGAGGAAGCTAGAGGTTTCGCGACAACAAATACTATAAGACCAATTCGGAGAAAAATGAATGCATTAAGCACATGTATGCCTAAAAGCTAGAGATAATGCAATCACTCGTTTTACTCATCAACTTTATAGACATTGGGACGCGACCTTTCATGATAGGCCTGAGAAGTAGGTACCTAGTTAGGTTCTGAGTCGTCCTTCAAAGATGTCTGAGCATACGGAAAATATGTATTTTTAATGCTTTTGATCAGTTTTTGGCCCGGAGATATTCATTCCGAAATGTGACCATATTGTGCTTCCCAGGGTATGTATATATATACAGTGGTCGAAGCTGAATCCCGAGGTCGTTGACGGCCACGACATTTAAGAACACCTCACTTTACCTTAATTTTGACTTGTAACATCTTAAACAAAGCCTTGCAACCAAATTAACGAATCCAACGGTTTCCGGGTGAATGTTATCAGATGTTCAGCTTCAAATGTGGATATTCTAGTCGGCGGTGGCTTCCGAGGCACTTCAAGCCCGAAGTTGGAGTTCGGGGCGATTAGCAAATCGACCAACTTTGAAAGGCCCGAAAGAGCTATAACTTGTCCATATCGTAAGACTGTAACGATATCATGGAGCCATCAGCTCGTCATAGATCGTCATAGATATCGTTAGATATTGTTCGGTATTGTTGTTGAAACAAAGAAATGAGCCGAGCGCAGTTTAGCGCCAACGCGCCAACAGAAATAAATGACCCGGAGTTGGGACATTCATTGGCACCTGCCAGTCCATATAATCAACGGTCTGGACACTTCAATAGGATGTTCAGGTCTGTTCTTCCTCAAGATCATGATCCTCCACAGTGAAATCGAGCCTCTGCTGCCCAACATAATCCCAGATGTGCCCCGTCGAAATCAGAATTCAAACTCGAAGAAGCTGCTGGTTTTCACTGTGTGTTCTATTCTGATTTTGGCTGCGGAATTCGGATTTTTTATGGCACAGGCCCCGCAGACGGCCATATTCGAGAAGACCATCTGTCGCAATCATGGCCTTCTCTCTCAAGCCAACGGAACAACTGGGGTAGATCCGTGCAAGTCGGAGTTGGTTCAGGGTGAATTGGCCTTGATTTTGGGTTACAAAGACACGTTCGAGGTGTTGCCAGGTAAGCTATGAGCTCAGTAATGCTGTATTTGCATCTAATAGCATAGCGATCTTGCTGTCGCTCCCGCTCGGCATTCTTTCGGACCACTGGGGCCGCAAACCCGTGCTGTGTCTGAGTACTCTGGGTCTCGTGTTGAGCGAAACTTGGGTCAGGCTCGTCTGTATGAAGTCAAATACTGCTGCCTCGGGACATCGGCTGACGATTCAGGCTACTTCTCCGATTCCATGCCCCTTCGCATGGTCTGGCTATCCGGATTATGGCGACTGATTGGCGGCGGCGAGCAGGTGGCGGCCAATATCTGTCTCGTCATGATTGCCGATAATTTTTCTGAGGAAGAAAGGTATTGTACTTTGGAAGATCGTCGTCGCTTCGTTTTATCTTACTATCCGACAGGTCAAACGCTCTCTTCCGTTTGCAATCCTGCGTGCTCCTGGCAGAGGTCCTTGCCACTCCGCTCAGCGCCTACTTAATGACGTTTGAACCGGCGACTCCATATGTTATGGGTCTGATTATCGTGATGGCTGGATTCCTGCCCATCTTCTTTCTTCCAGAGACGCTTGAAGACGCGAAAGCGAAGAAGCCCAACCAGCAGAATGCGAACATCAATACCGCGGACCCGATAGAACCGTTGAACAAGGCCGTCCTGCCGGCGCTCGTTCGCCAGATGCGCGAATTGAAGAGGTCTACTCGGTTCATTTGGCGCAACTGGAACGTCTGCCTGATGATTGTCTCTATGGTAGTCTCGGTTATGAGCCGCCAGTCCACCAACATGCTCCTCCAATATTCATCCAAGTTGTTCAACTGGAGTATTGCACGAGTATGGGTTCCAGCCAATTTTGGGGTCTTCTTCGCTGACGATAGCATAGGCTAGCCTTCTGATCTCACTACGAGGAATCTTCCAGCTCGTCACTTGCCTCATTTTAATGCCGATTCTATCCTTCATCGCCGCCAGATATCTCGACCTGCACGGGAAACACAGAGACTACCGACTAAGTCAGGGTACCGGCATACTTTCGGTCATCGGGTTCGCTGCCATGGGCCTTGCGTCTTTCCCCGTCCTCTTGATTTGTGCACTGGTCATCTTATCACTGGGCTCGGCATTTGGAATCGCCTCGCGTAGTCTGGTCACATCCCTCGTATCGCCCGACCAGGTTGGAACGCTTTATTCGGCCATTGCCATCTCACAGGCCGTAGGCATGTTCGTTGCCGGCCCCTTATTCGCGTATCTCTTCCAGTTGGGGATGCATTTTGGCGATATATGGATAGGAATGCCGTTCCTGCAGGCCGCGCTTTTTCACGTGGTGGCTACAGTCGCCGTGTGGCGGGTTCGGATCAGTGGATCAAGTAGAGATGAAGAGGAGGAGTCATTGGTCTCTGAATAAACCTGAACATCTATGTTGGGTATGTCTACTTCCAACAAATCATGGTAAAAAAGCGGAAATGCCGATCGCTAAGATAAAACAGAGTCCAGATTTAGCGTAAAAGGTGAGACGTGGAAGCATCCAACATCGACCAAGCGACGATGAATAACACACTTTGGTTCGCCGGACTCGGGCGATCAGCATCTGAATTAATTTCATAACGCTCAAATCATTCGAGCATACGGATCATCCGCAGGATTTGTCTCGATGCAACCTCATTTCACCTTTTTTTCCCCCGTTTTGTCTGGACTTCCGACGGGTGTTTGAGGACCTCCACATCCTCGTTGGGATCCGCGACGCGATTGGGTTGTTTCAATCCAAGCTAATCCCCGGGCTTCCTCCACTTCCTTTTCACTGGTCGATGCGGTTAGTGCACGGCGATATCCGATCCGCATATCGCGAATCAGATGCTTCTTATCAACCCGTGTACTGCTATCAGCAGTGATCGACGACGACATTCAAAGTGTCCGTTCCTGCTTCAGGGTACATAATGCACCGTATGATACCTAACCTCTGCTCTACAATTGAAGTGATTTTTCTTGATTCCTCTCTGCCACAATGATCTTCTCAACCTCGACGGGCGTGCTGGCCCTGGCTGCTGCGCAGCTGTTCACCGGTGTCTCAGCCAACCTGAAGACATGCACCAACAACAACACCCTAAGCTGCCACAGCTCGTCCAAGGCACCTACCTGCTGCTACAACTATCCTGGTGGTGCCCTACTGCAAACCCAGTTCTGGGACACTGACCCGTCGACTGGTCCATCCGATTCATGGACCATCCACGGCCTATGGTAAACATAAACTCCAGCGGCTCAATTGCAGTACCTCAAGAACTGACCATTGCCAGGCCCGACAATTGTGACGGCACGTATCAGGCCAACTGCGACTCGTCACGCGCCTACACCAACATCACAGATATCCTGAAGGAGCAGGGCCGCAGCCAGCTACTGTCGTATATGGATCTATACTGGGTAGACATCGATGGCGACAACGAGTCCTTCTGGGAGCACGAGTGGGGCAAGCACGGCACCTGCATTAACACAATCAAACCTAGCTGCTACACCAACTACACGCCGCAGGAGGAGGTCGGCGATTTCTTCCAGAAGGTCGTGGACTTATTTAAGTCGCTGGATACCTACAAGGTATGTTGACTCCAATTGCATTACAAATAGCAGAATATTATGCTCATGCTATACAGGCCCTCTCCGATGCAGGCATCACCCCCGACAGCTCCAAGACCTACAGCCTGAGCGACATCGAGGCTGCTTTGACCAAGCTCCACGGCTCGCAGGCCTATGTCAGCTGCGAGGACGGCTCGTTGAACCAAGTCTGGTACTTTTACAATGTCCGTGGCAATGCCATCGATGGCCAGTACGAGGCGACTGCGCCGCGTAAGTATCCTCTCCGGTTCTTCAATATAGGAGACAGAGCTGATGATTACCTAGTTGCCAAGTCGGACTGCCCCAGCAGTGGTATCAAGTATGTACCCAAGAGTAGCAATTAAATCAGACTAGGATTTTCTTAGGCTCGATTTATTATGTCTGAGGCTTCTTTGCTGTATATAGATCGCCCTAGCATGGAGCAGTGGACATGCTCTATTGGACGTGATAAAGTCTTTGTCAATAGGGTATCTGATTGTTTGAGAATTAACGTAAATAGTACAAGTCCGGGCCGAATCTACCGGCAAGTATGAGACAAAATGAGAATGGAAATCCTCATCATGCTAGTGATACACCGTTCAAGTCCGACTAAGTGCCAAAAGCCCGACATCCATGCACAGCAATAACCTCAGTGGGCATCACCGCCAATCAGCAATGTGAAACACCACAAATCGGGAGGCAAAGTGTACTGTAGATCTTCCTATCAAAGAGGTAGACACTCGGGGGTTCCCCATTTGGAGCGGGATCGGCTGGCGACCTGCTCGAAACAGCGTATATCCATCGCCTCCTCGAAGATCGTAATGGCCCGGACACGATGCCCGCCGTACGACGCTGTCTGCAGGGCACATGCAGATCAAGTCTGAGTACCTGTAAAAGGGTCGTTCTTAAGATAGGGATCGAAGGTCTCTGAAAATAAAGAGATAGGGCTTTGATAGGAATTCACATGCCCTTGAGCCGTGCCTGGCGTGCCTCTTCGTCTCTTTTTGCGACCACGCGACCCAGGAAATCCATGCGGCCCATATATCCCTCCTTAGCCTTGGAGTGTGTGCGCAATTCATCTTTGATACCGGCCTCGTCCACATATTGTGCCCAGTCGAGGCGGGATTTCTCCACAGTGTTGATCTTGGGTCCACTCGCGTCCTTGTCGCCCGCCTCAACAACCTGCTTCTCCCAGCTCTTCTTGATCGTACCGGTTGGATTGGGATCGAATCGTGAGATCTTGCGCAGCGGCCGACGCAGGTTGCGGTCGGGAACGCCGTCTACTTCGGCATATTCGACGTTCTCACCCGATGAAAGAAACACCTTGGCCTCGGCGGAGTCCTTAGGCACGATCTTTTCTTCCGTAATCATCTCGCCGGCGAACTTGTAGGTGCGCTTGATTTTGATCATCTGTTGCTCGTGCAGGCCATGGCGCGCGTTGTCCTTCGGCTCTGTGGCACTTTGTTCCTTTGTGTCCGTGTCTGCCGCCCGGTCAGGTTCTGGAGCCAGGGGCTTTTCCGGCTGCGTCTGTGTCTGCGTTTGCGTCTGCGATTGCCGGAGGCCCAGCTGGCTATCGGGGGCATTCATCTGTTCCCAGAGGACGTCCACGTCGATAGTGGCGCCGTCGATTTTGGCCAGTGGTTTGCGCTCTTCCTGTCTGGAGGAAGGGAGGGACGTCAGAACCAGGACTTGAACATAGAACCATGAGATTATGGGAAACTCACATCTGCGCCTTCATCGCGCGTGTCCGCACAAAACCACCGGGTCCGCCTTCATCGTCAAGATCCAGATCATCTTCGTCCAGCTTGCCTTTCTTCCCCTTCTTCTTTCGTTTCTCACGCGCTTTGCGAATAGTGGCTTCATCGCCAGAATCTAGCTCCGCCTCAGGGATTTCAGCATGCTTATCGGTCTTGCGCTTCTTCTTGGCGGGTTCGGCGGTCTCATTCTCGGACGAAGACAGATCGGACTCGTCCTGGGCTCCATCTAACTGGAAATCTTCATCTTCCGCCGAGTCATAAGGTTCATCATCCAGATCGAGCGAATTGATTGGGTCGGCAGACATCTTGCAAGACGTGTTTGCACGGAGAAAAGAAGTCAAGATGGAGGACACAGAAACGCGCCAGGACACAATTCTGCCGAAGGCGGTGCTGATAAGGATTATGTAATTATTATGGAGCCCGAGAAATGACGCGATGCTTTCAATTCAAAGGACTTCAACTACTTGAGAAGATGAATTTGTTCAATATAAATATCTAGCATCCACCCACGACTGATAATTATCATCCAGAATATCCGAAATTGCAACTGGCGAGCTCAAGGCAGTGGCAAAGGTTGCCCGTTTGCCTTTACTCCCCGCACCGGAGTTCCCATACTCTCCAAACAAGACATTGTCCGTATTAGGCTGACTCTTCGACCACTCGCTCCATCCTACCCCGTTGATGACATCGCTCATATACGTATCCTGGAAGACGATACGTGCGTATGCCGATTCTGGGCGACCTAAAGGACGTTATTATATACGGTCTACGCAAGTCTCCTGCACTTACCCAAAAAATATGAGCCCGGCATGACAGATTCGCCTTTGGCCGCCCCGATGGTTGAGTTGTTGATGACGCAATATGAGGGATCGGTCGAAGATGCGCGCTCGCTCATCGTTATGTAGCCCGGCGAGGCCTGACGGACTCGGATGTCGACCTCGTCGAACCATATTCGCGTGTACCGGCCAAAGGAGTCATCATAACGGGACAGCATGGGGTGACTGACTGGTTTTGTCCGTTCCGTTATACTTCTGCTTTTGATAACCACAAGATGACTTGAGTCAGGCTAATCATCCTCACATAAAATTATTATGAATTGTTGAAGTATGTTACAATACAAGAGATCTAGGCACAAAGCAACGCAACTTAAGCTCCTCCTAATCAAAGGTCCGTGCGTTTCCTAACATCCTCCAGAACGCTTTTGTGGAGGCAGGTAGGGGCGGATTATTTGAGATTTACTTTTCGTACAAGAGACCATGTACATACTTACATTTATTTTACCAATATACAACTTCCTGACAAAGAGGTTGCAATACATGTATCCCACAACATTAATTGGTCCTAGGTCCCGGGCGGTGTGTAGTAGTTGGTAACTGCATAACGATCCAGACACCAGAGACCCCACCTCACCGTCGTAAATCGAAATTTAAGGCTGGCTACGCCCCGCAATGTTGTGTTTAATCAATCTCACTCCACAATATTTCCCATGCTTGACAGATTTTTTTCTTGTGATTACGCGGGTTGCGTGCTACCTAGTACACGGGGTCTCGGTCCCTGTGAGCGATGCAGTCAACAATTTTGTTCATACCATGGTCGACCACCATCTCATACGTGCGAGGACACGGTTCGTTCCATTCACTTGCTTGTCCTCGGATTGACTCGGAATTGACGCCCACTAGCCCCTCTCAGATGATCAATTCGAAGCCAAAGTCCATGGCGAGGTGAAAAAGCTTCGAGAAAAAATCAACGACGATGCTGTCTGCGAGATAGCCTCGGAACTAAATGGTGGCCTTCAATGCGAGATTGAGCATCCACCCGCATGGGGACGTGGAGCACTCATGGGCTGTGCTAATTATCATGCCCGTATTCGTTTTGCCGAGAATGGTTCCACTTGGCTCATTCGAGTGCCTCGAATCAACAGCAACATCCCTCAGCAACTCATCGACTATCTTTTTCGCAGCGAATATGCCACTCTTAAATTTCTTGAGACGACTAAGGTGCCTGCTCCTCGCGCATTCGGGTATGGTATCGCTGGTGACGCCAACAATAGAGTTGGTATAAGCTATATTCTCATGGAAGAGTTGCCAGGCAAACCTTGGAACCGGCAAGGACCACGTGGCAAGCGTTCTGCAGATAACAAGGACAAGGAGAAGGTGTGGAATGGACTGGCAGATATTCTCATTGAGCTTAAAAGCCATCCATTTTCCAAAGCCGGATCTCTTCTCCCAGGCCCATTGGCTTCAAACCCAATAATTTCTGCCATTGCCAGCGAACGATTTCTTGTTCTGAGCCCTTCTGGTCCCTATGGCACCGCTATCGACTATTACACTTCGTTTGTGGAGCAAAACATGTCCCTCATTGCTGATGGTCAGCTTTTCTCATCATTTCCATTGAATGCCTATCTCGTATTTCTATACTTGAAATCCCAGATCCAGGATTGTTCACCAGAGTCGAATTATAGCTCGGTTCAAAACACGGAGCAATTCTATATCAAGCATGTGGATGATAAGGGAGATCATCTAATGGTAGACGAAGAGCTGAATATTGTTGGCATAATTGATTGGCAAATGGCTCGGGTGGTTCCTGCCGATGAGGCTTTTGGGCCCTCTTTGGTGACAGCAGAAATGGGTGATATCTATAACGGTTTCTCATCCATGACTATCCATGATCGTGCTTTAGCTCGCCTCTTGAAGGAGAAAGGAGAAGATGACTTGGCTGATATCATGTGCAAAAACGAGAAGCTGCGGAGGTTCTTTTTTGGCCTTGACGTGGATTTCTCCTAGGATGAAACACTTTTGTTAATCCGAGGTATATGGGCTACATTTGGGATCGAGAGAGACACAGACTGGAAATCATGGAAAACGGAAATGCTGCAACATTATGTCCATGATGAACGTCTTGAGAAGATCATTGATAGGTTCGGGTTAGGCCCGTGACAATGATTCGGCCGTTGAAATGCAGTCTTTCACCAGGTCTGGCACAGACACTTTTCCGAGGGCTCACCTTTGAGAAGTAAATTGTGTAGCAAACAAGAGTGTGTACATGAGCATTGGGAAAGATCTGATTTGATTTGATTCATTTCTCATGCCTTTTATCAAGGGTCGTGTGTAGCCCCCTAGCTTGTGCGCGCTGCAATTTTCAGTACATCCGTACACGACATTGTTAGACCCTGGAAGATGCCAGCATTCCTGATGAATTACAAGCGTAAATGGCAAGAAGGGGCCCGTCATGAAGTTGAACCGACTCACAGAGTCAAAGTCGCCACCCGACTTGGCTACCACGATCGCACCTAGCGGTTGAGATCTCACAGTCGCACAGACAACCATGAAGACCCAGACATGCAGAAGGAACTTCATGATGAAATCAAAATGTACGTTCGTTGAAGACCGTATGAGTCTATGCAGGTCAAAATACGTTGAGGACCTCCGAATCACCGGACGCAGGACCCCGCGAAGATCGGCATCTCCGAACTACAAGAATATACGCTCTAGGATCATGGGATCCTGGCATTCTGGAAGTCTAAATTTTCATGTTACTACGAGGGTTGCAGATGGTGCAGGTTGCCCGGTGATCGTCAGTTGCGGCACCTGCGAGCATTGGTCGGTGCAGATACGCTTTTTTAGTGTCGCCGACGTGGCCTACCTTTCCATCTTATCTCCTCTCGTTATTGGTGGAGTCTACCAAGGTAAGATCGTCGGGGATGAGGAATACTGTTTCATATTTGTATACGGGGCGAGTTCCACGGCTGGGCCGTCCCTACATGCAACTTATAGGGAAAAGAATGGCGATTAAAGAAAAGCCTCCATTTGACTTTCTGTTCTTTGCAAAGAGTAACCAGAGCCACTGGACCCTATAATTTCAATATCCAACAACCACATTCCTTCCAATCTACGCCCAGCATAGATCCTAATACAACTTGACATGTCAACTAACATACCCCTCAATGCGTAGTTCTCGTATTTTTCATGTGTCATCCAGCCCTTTTACGGTTTATTTCCGATAGGCCTGCTTCGTCGCAATCTCCAGCTTCTCGAGCTGGAGCTCCTCCTCGCGGCGACGAGAGACATCTCTCTGGTAAAAGGAGCCCAGGGCAGCACCGACTCCCATGACGATCTCCAGGCCGAGCAGGACACAGAGGAGAGCATACCCAGCACAGATACTGTGACAGTCACGCGCAAAATGAATTGGGGTCGTGGCGCTGCTGGTACCGGTCTCCCATTTGCAGGTCCAGCTGTGCAGGGTTTCGTTCTCACTGAAGCCGCTCGGGTAGGTTGAGGAGGGGAGGTAAATAATGAACAAGAGTCCAATCAGGGATGTGATAAATCCAGCGATAGCTGATGTGGATGCACATGTATTAAGGATCTGAATACGCGAGTGCGGCTAAAATGGATGTGTTAGTAGATCGAACTGGTAACGAAGTATAGATCGGGGACACTGACAGATGGAAGCAGGGCAGCAACGACATATATCAAGTTTAGCACAGCAATAACACAACCACAAGATAAGGCTGCGATAGTCGGACGAAGATCGAAATTGAGTGGCCAAAGCGCGAGGCCGACGTTCGCCCATTGTGCTGTAGACTTGTAATGCTGGAAAGGCACTGTCTCGCAGGCGATCACAGCAATAGCACAAATCACGATCAAGAATGATAGACTGAGTCGACCCAAGTGAATGGCGCGGTTGCGTTTGAGGAAAGTCGACTCCTGCATATCGGAGGAATGGGCATGAGATCCGGTACTGGATGAACCCGAAGTCATAGTTGGAAGCAGAGCGACAACGATAGTGGATTAGGATTATGGATGAAAAGAGTTTGGACCTGGCTGTGACAAAGTATAAAGAAAGTAGGACCCTCACCAGGGGCGTGAAAGAAGGGCTATCCTTGAAAAGAACGGCGTCAAGGAGAAGATATAAAACCTCTGGTCTCAACAACCGCCGACTGGGGAAAGAAGCTGATTATGTACCCTGCGTCGTACAAACACAGACCTTCGCAGATAAATGTTAGCGAGTTGCCATCACAAATGCTAATATCGCGATGGGCGCGTAGCCAGCAAGCCCGTTTTCAACACGACATCCAGCCATTCAAGGCCATTGATTTGCCTGAAAACAAAAGTTAAAATTTCGGAGTTCGAGGGGCTGTCTCATACACATTGGTCGTGTAGCTTTGTGTTTGGGCTATGGTCTGGGCGGGCGCCTGCAGCTGCAGACTTGAGAGATGAAAGCAACACAAAGACAGCGCTAATTAAGTATAGCTAAATTTAGATGGAGCAAAGTAGGGATTGTCACTGACGATCATGAATACTGCTGTCTGATTTGTGGTCCTGGAAAGCTATTTTGTGACTGCATAAGTGATGGTAAATGCTGATAGGTGGAGGCGAAGCGCCGAGAGTAGCGACTTGAGGCCACGGCGGTTAGAGGTGATGGGAGTCATGTCCACTGCAGCAGTAAAGTTTCGAGACCGGACAAACCGATCAAGTACGAGGTATCAAGGGTACTTTGGTCAGTTGGTCCTTTTCTAAGTACTGGCTAGATTATCTACTGCCCGAGACACCCTCGCCCTGTACCTAAGGTAAGTTCGAGGCTTCACACTCTACGCCCATTGCCCATTAGTACCCACAGAATATCGGTTTGAGAAAGGTTCAAATTGATTAAAAAGCACCGTGGAAAAAGAAAGCCGATCTCCCAGAGGCCATGTTGGATGGTCCCGGTATGGTCGAAATCGTAGTTGGGAGGCAACCATGTTGAATAGCATCAGCAGAAAGCAAAAGCGCAGAAAAGCAAGTCAGACGTATTTCTACTCTCAGCTTGCAGTGTGTTAAGTAGGCCTTAGTAGTCGCCGCCGCGACTGATAACTTCCTTGCTAGTCTCTCCCAGCAAGATAGTCTAGGAAAAATATCAGTCCTGGATTTCCCAGAGGTAAGGAAAGAAGCATACATGTTCAAATTGCGCAGAGTACGATCCATCGATGTCCATAAGGGGCCGGTAGACTTCGACGATGCCTTGAGAAGCAAGGTTGTTCATCTGCACCAATCAGCACTAGTCCAGACCGGATCAGAACAATACTCACACCTGCCAGATACCGCCCAATTGGGATACCAAGGCGATCAAGGTAACGACGGCAAAATACAAGCGAGCCAAAATTGTCGTTGATAGTCTTGTTCAGAGACCTAGCCGTGGCAAGAGGCGAGACGATTCTTTTCGGCGCAAGTGGATCTTTGCCATAGCCATAGACACCGGGCTGAAACAAGTCAGTTCCTTTCCGAACGCAAGTAAGACGAAGGCTTGACATACCCCATCCACAAGGTAGCCACGCCCGGTAGTACCGAGCGTCTCGATGGCGAAGACTTCCCCCTCTTCCATCTTGGTATGGTCTTTGTTCTTCACAAAGGGAATGGACTTTCCACCGTGGATCTGATATTGCTTGATATTGTGTCCGGAGAGGTCTCGCACCGCTTTCACAGGGAATGTTTTACCTCCGATTTCCACTTCGTAGCTTTCCATCGCTTCCTGGATCGCAGCGCTGATATCGCAGATGCGGACGTCGACTCCAGCATTCTAATTAAAGTTAGCTGTGCTCTAAAGGGTAAACAGGTGGAAAAGGGCTTTAAATCACCTTGATTCCGGTGTTAGTTGCATCCTTCACTGCCGCAAGCAAGTTGTCATAGGTTGGATCCCACGACATGGTGAAGGCACTATCAACAATCCAACCGTTGATATGGACACCAAAGTCAACCTTCAGCACGTCGCTCGACTTCAGGACAACCTCCTTCTGTCCAGGATTGGGCGTGTAGTGTGCCACGCAGTTGTTCAAAGATAGTCCCGTAGGAAATCCCATTCCCGAGACCAGCGCACTCCCAGATTCAAGCCCCTCGTTATCGAGCAGCGCTCTCACGCCATCTTCGATATTCACAGCGATGTCTGTGAGGGTCTGACCAGGCCGGGCGCTTTCCTGCGTATATTTCCGGACCTGGCGGTGAACCTCCGCTGCTTTGCGGTAGTCGCTTAGGAACTTGTCGTCGTGGATGTGACGACGCGACTGGTATCGGTCTTCCTCGGCCGTCGTGCGAGCTGTGTTTTCCACCACAGATTCATACATCTGCGTCTCTCCACTTGGAAACTGGCCAGTAGGGAAGATCTGGTCCAGGGGGACTCGTGGTGGCGACGACTGTTTACCAGACGAAGCCTTCTTCTTGGACTTCTTCCGCTTCTTCTTGGTTGAAGTGGAAGTAGACTGCGGATTTAGCGACATTTTAACCTTGCGAGTGGTATCATCTCCGTCGGCATCATCATCTCCATCACCATCTCCCAGGCTTCCATCGCCATCCCGGGCAAGATGGACTCCTTGTGGTTCGCCGCCATTGGAAATGGTTGAGCAGGACGGGTCATCTGCTAATGGTAAGCGCATGTTACGGTGAAGTGGAGCTGCTACATACTGCCATTTGTATGGCTTTCATGTTCAGGGGTCTTCGATCCCATTTCGACATCAAGAAGTAGGTTTTGTAGAGAACGTGAATGATGAAGATGCGGCGAGGGAAGATGGTTGTTTTCTCGACAAAGGCGGTGTACTTTATCTAGTGCTCATTTGAAGTTCCAATTTGCTTCTCTTTTGCTTTCTCTATTTTCACATAAGACAAGGAATCCCTTGCTTCATTGCAGAAAGCAATTAAGTCCAGTTGGCACAGCCTCCAAGGAATTAGCTCCATGGCTCAATCTATAGATCAACAGGACGATATGGATGGCATCGCGGGGAAATCCGGCCGGGCCCACCGCCTGGCAGAAAGAAAAATCGTGGCGGGGCACTTGTAGACACTCTCAAGTGCTTCAATTGATTCCGTAAATATCCAGACAATATGCCGTTGTCAAAGCTGCAGGGAGTCAAGCTCCCCGCTTCGGCTGACTTCCATGGTAGGCCCGCGGGAACAACACGCAGACCCAGACAATGGCTCACTAACCTGGTGAACAGTCCACCTTCGTGATGGTCCGATGATGGAGCTAGTTACTCCCACTATCCGCCAGGGTGGCGTGAACACGGTCTTCGTCATGGTAAGAATACTGAAATAAGCGTCAATTCTCAGCTATGTAACATGTATCGCACAGCCCAACCTGGTCCCGCCTGTCACAACCGTCGACCGGGCCCTGGACTACCAGAAGCGCCTACAGGCCATTGAGCCTAACGTGAAATACCTCATGTCGCTGTACCTACACGAATCGATTACGCCAGAGACGATCATCGACGCGAAGAAGCGCGGTATCACCGGTGTCAAGAGCTACCCGGCCGGCGTGACTACCAACTCGAGTTCGGGTGTCATCGATTACTCGCTGTTCTACCCAGTCTTCGCTGAGATGGAGCGCCAGAACATGGTCCTGAACTTGCACGGCGAGCTCCCGTCCAAGGGCGATGTGACAGTCCTGTCGGCTGAGGAGCGGTTCCTGCCCACCCTGCTTGAGCTCCACGCCCAGTTCCCCAAGCTCCGTATCATCCTGGAGCACTGCACCACCGCTGCTGCCGTTGAAGCTGTGAAGAAATGCGGCCCAACCGTTGCGGGTACCATCACTGCCCATCACCTCTCCATCATCATCGACTCGTGGGCCGGCGACCCTTTCTGCTTCTGCAAGCCCGTGGCCAAGACCCCCGCCGACCGCGACGCCCTTCTCAGAGCTGCAGCCTCCGGTAACCCCAAGTTCTTCTTTGGTTCTGATAGCGCCCCTCACCCAGCTGCCTCCAAGCGTGGTGGCGAGAAGATTGCCGCCGGTGTGTTCACCCAGCCGTACACCACTCAGGTCGTGCTCGATTCTTTTGAACAGGCCGTTGAGAACGGTGTCCTCAAAGACGAGGACATCACCCCGGAGATCATTGAGGGATTCATGAGTAAGTTCGGGCGGGCCTTCTATGAAATCGGCGAGGAGCAGAAGGAATTCATCACCCTCGAGAAGAAGGGTGAGAAGATCGTCGACATCCTCAAGTCGGATCAGATCGACGTTGTCCCCTTCCGAAAGACCCAGGACACATGGAGTGTGACCTGGTCTTCATAGATTCCCCAGTTTCCTAGCTTCAATGCAAAAATAGTGTTCAAAGGCCAGTAAGACTGTTCCCTTTTAGACAGTGCATCGGTCTAGGAGAACTTGGGCTCCTGCGTAAGCATGTTGGCCACATTCTCTAACGCATGTGCCTCGGAGATATTGATCCGGCGACCAGCAACGACCGGGTTGCCATCGTCGCCCATTGCCAACTGTCCAGCCCGTTCGAGGTGAAGTCTGATGCGACTCTCAATGTACGCCTTCCGTTCATCGCGCTTCGACTTGGTTTCCATGGCCACCCCTGAGCCTGGCAGACTGGCCAATTTCGGTCGAAGGCTCTCAAGGGTCGCCTGCAGGGCCGGAAGTTGCGACAGGATGAAAGCCGTGTTTGTCGTAAGAGGTGTGTGTTTGACGTTGGAACCAGCATCCACGCCAACGCGAAGCTGGTGCGCAGCCGGGCTAGATGTCAAGAAGGAGAGATCCAGCGGTTTTGCGGCCTTTGCCTCTGCGCCCTCGGGTTTGGCGGTCTCGACGGTCGACAGGATAGACTTGAGCTGAGAAATCACCGCGTCGTTTCTCGCACACTCATCTTTCAGCGATCGGTTGAGTTTGCGCGTTTCCAGTAGCTTCTTGCGCTGTGCGTGGATGGTCTCTGGGGTGGGTGCATCAGGGGAAGCAGTGAATGAGAGACCCTACACGGTAAAGCTTTAGTCCATGTAAACTAAAAAAGAAAAGAGGAAATGCTTGACTCCGTCTCGCGACTGCATTTACGCACCTCATAATGCTTGAGCCTCACCCAGGAGAGCAAGTCCTCGGGCACGGTGAGAATATTCCTCAGCACGTAGATCTCAAACTTGTCAAAGGCCTTGTCGACATTGGCTTCCAGGAGCGTCTCCAGCTGGTGCAGACCATTCTCAAGCTCAAGCTTGGCTTCCGGGTAAAGAACATTGCCATCTTCGTCAGTTTCGGGGATGGTAGAACCGTTGCTGGCGTGCGCGAAGCCCAAGCGCTCGGGAGGCGTTGCAAGGAGACTGGTCTCGAGGCCGGAGATTGCCTGGTATATCAAATTATTGATCGAGTTGATAATATCATCTATGAGAGACTAGGAGGTACAGGTCAGTCAACTTGTCAAGGGGTGGGGCGCGCATACACAACGCCGAGAGAGGGGTACAATGGGCTCATTGGGCTCTTCGGGCTCAGAACACGTACCAAGGGAGTGTAACTGAAGTGCTCTGTGAGCAGGGAGGTTGTCGTATCGTTCATGGCGAAAACGAAGCGAGAGAGACCTGCCGGTTTGAAGATGGAGGGACGCGTTGGAGGGAGAAAAGACGCGCGGGATGAAAACAGACCGCCTTCGCTATCACTCGATATGCAACATCTAACATTCCCAATTTTGTTTTGCTTTATACACAGGTGCTTGTCGGACAGAAGTTCGAAGCACGCCGAAACATCCACATACCTGTCCCAGATGCAGATTGTCCTGGATACTGGTTAGAATCGGACGGCGTCAAACAGGATTCGGTGCCAACATGTATCACGGACAACTTGTCAGGTTCAATTCAGATCTCACGCCGAATCTACAGTCTGCAGATCCAAATGACATCGAGACGCTGCACAATTTTAATGGCTTCAACGCTGTGCCGCCATTCACGGAGAAGCACAGCCTGGGCAAGCCGCCTACGTATCACACCCCTCGAAATATTTCCATGTTACGGGTCACGTATATCTAAAGATGGGGGCCAAATGAACTGTCATGTTAGGGGTATTTGGTATCTCAAAAATAGAAACAAAAGTGATCCCAACGCCATATCGCTCCGGTGCGGCCTATATAAAGAACCCATGATTCAGAAGGTTAGAAATCCATAGTAAGCTGCGGCGCCATTTTCTCCAGGTCCTCAACCTGCATCATAAGATTAGCATCCTGAGCAAAACAGCCCAACAAGATAGAACATACCTCCAGAAAGCCGTCGCCGATACTCCTCGCGCCCCCAGCACCGTCCGTTTCCGCCCGTTCATACGCAGCACGCGCAATAGCCTCCCTCACAAAGACATCGACATACTTGGCCACAACGTCATTGGCATCCTTCGCTACCTTGGTCTTTTCATTGTGGAAGTTGTGATGCAGGAGTCGAGTAAGCAATTTCGGCGGGATCTTAGGATCGCTCGAAGCGACATCCTCGGTTTGATTATTCGTGGTGACTTCCGCGAGGATGTAATCCGGTTCCTGGGAGAGCGACCGCTCGTGACTGCGGCTAGATGCGTCGGAATCTAAGTCGGATGCTCCGTCGGAGGCAGAGACAGATGCGGGCGGGGATTCAACGCGTGATCGCTTTGTTGAGGATGTAGATTTGGGGTTTGCAGATTTTGATGCTGATGCTGATGCTGATGCTGAAGAGGAGGCTTTGGCGGTGTTCTGCCTGGCCTTTCCCTTGGCTTTGGGCGCTACTTTGGGCGCAGAGGATGAGGATGATGGTCCTGCGTTTGATGGGGTGCGGCTTGGTGGTTTGAAGGGCAGGCGGCGCTTTTTCGCTGGTTGAGGTTCGCCGGCCATTGTGGTGTGACCTGGTGTCGGCGGAGGATGGTGGTTGATAAAGTAAAGCGTAGGCTGTCAACGCCTATTGTCCAGCGCGGGTCGCGACGCGTTATCAGGTGATTCTGGTTGTTCCCGCCAGTTTCATCGCAATTGAAGCATTTGATGAAAATTGGAGCTTGAGCTCGATTCTTTATCAATTATTCGGCCTGGGTTTATTTAATACTGCGAGGATTTGGTACTGTTATGGTCGATATTCAATGTTTGTGATATTGTTCGAAGATGGTGAGTCCAGAAATATATATCAAAACTTTGAAGAGATACGTATGTACCGCACCTGAATGTTTACGGTAAAATGTCTTGAATTTGAAGGATTCTCACAATATCCCAACCGCCTGGGCAGTCCTTGCGAAATAGAGACACTAGGACTCGTTTTCTTCATCCTTCCGAGTCGGTATCCTCGGCAGGATACAAAACCGTCATATCCAGGCCAACATCCTCCACCAAACCACGCGTCTCCTCCCACGGAACAGCAAACAAACCAGAATTGAACCGACAAGAGTACAAGTCATCTGGTGCAGGCAATCCACCGTTCTGATGATCATTATGAAGAGAATCAAGCTGATTCTTCAAGTCCTGGAGCGCCGCATGGGTGCTGTTGACAATCATCTCCGGCGAGTCGACTCGGTTGCCATAGTTGCGCGACGCAAAAAGACAGATAATCCAATGTTGCTTCCGATTATTTCTGTAGCCATCGTGCGGCGGGATGACAAGCGCCGTGCCTAGTGGGAGTCGCACCGAGATGGTGCTCTCGTCGTCAGCCTGAAGGTCGGTGATGTTGTGGGTCGTGTTGCCATATCGATAAGTCTGACAGTGGTTGCGGTAGTTGCGGTATGCAGCAGGGTACTGAAAGATCTGTGTTAGCTTTGCGAACCGACGTCTTGAGTGGGAAGATCAGGGAGTTGGGGCTGGTCCATCAACAAGCACACTTTTTTCTTAAATGCCCGGGCAATACCTGCACCCCAAGCACCTTGGACATTGCACGCATCTAGTAGAGGTCGATAAGTTGGAGGCTTTCTCTAGCGGGAAAGTCACTCACGGATCAGGGCCGAGCCTTCAGGAGCATCGAACAGATCTCCTGGGATCTCGGTCACCCCACCATCACTGGTCGTGGCAGACATCAGGAGAATTAATAAACAGGGCCAGTAAAAAGCTAGACAAGGAAGTCCGAAGGAGAGTGCGAGTTGATATGGTTTGAGGAAGAAGAGGTTTGTTCGAGCAGATCTACGGCATGTTCCAAACGAAGTTCTGGGAGGGGAAGTTATGAAAGCTCAGAAAATGTTGCGAGAGAGAAGACTTGGTTGACTATAAAGTTAAAAACTCATAAGAATATAATGAATAGAGCCAAATGCTCATTCAAGACGTCATGCCCACTAGTCGATGTTCTCAGTCTCTTTGCTTTATCACTTAGGCCTCGTTCTCTCTAGCCTCTTCCTCTTTGGCCTTCTTCCCCTTGACTTCCTTCTTCTCCATATTTTCATCGGCTTCCAGCTTCGGGTTATCCTTCAGCAATCGGAACAGGCGCTTTCGGAAACCGTCTTCCCTTATCGACCCCAACTCTTTATCCCGAGGGGACATAGGGCCTTCGGACGGCGTGCATGTGGATGGTGAAGCGGTCGCCACGGCAGATGGCAAAGAAAACGGCGCACTCTGCCCGCTGCCGGTCTTCAAACGCCGGCTCATACTTCGAGACAGACTTGAATAGGTTTGGGCTGTCACCTTGCTCGCTGCGTTCTATCTGCGAAATTTCGCTTCGAACCGTCATGCCGTTTGTTGCAAGGTTTGCTTCCGGAATGGGAATATAGATGACCACGCCGAGACTAGGCGGAATACCTAGCAGGTCTTCCAAGGCCTTCTGGATAAGAGCCGTGTTGCGAAGATTTGTGACCGGGGCGATGAAGACAGGAAGCGCGTATACTGTCAGCAGGTAGGACGGGAGAGAGTTGCTGCCAAAGAGCACGTAGGTTTCCTGCTGGACCGTGACCATGATGGAGTTTTCCGGGCGCTGGTAGACTTGAGAGAGACGAAGCAGAACATCCTCGATAAGCTTGGACTTCTCATCCTTGATCTGGTACAGTAGTTGATCAGCGGCCGCAACATGAATTCAAAGACAGGATAAAGACGTACTTTGTGATTCGTCTTGAGTTCGGCAACCACAAGCGAGTCCTGATGAACATGCTCCGAAGGGGAAATATGGGAGCCGCGATGACCAAACATTTCCTCGTAGTACTGGCTCTTCTTTTTGGCCACCGGCGCTTCCACAACGCTCTTCTCGGCCACGTAGAAGGCCTTGTTCTCTGGTAAATAGCGCACGGTAGGCACCACGTTCTCCTCTCTCTTGCTATCCCCGAAGAGTCTTGGGGCAGCCTCCGTTCTTCGCAAATTCGTCTCTGGGAGGATCACTGGCGCCAGAGGGACCGACGTGGTGGTGGCCGCTGGACGCCCCGGTGGAGGTGAAATATCCGTTTCCAGACGAGGAAGTGAGGGCCTCTTAGACTTTCTTGGATCCATGATGAAGTATTTCATGTATAAAGAAGATGGGGTGCGATAAAAGAAATGAGGAACGAGGAACGAGGAAAAAAGAATGGAATTCATTGGGATATCAAAAACCTTGGAAGGCGCGACCAGGAAGATCACATCACATCAAGAAGGCCAACTCACTAAAGGCCGAATTCCCACTCGTAAAGATTTTATCGATGCGTCTCCTTCGATCCCATACAATCTCTCCATTGACATGCTTGATGTATAAGATGCGATGCTGTGGAATGAAATCCTCGTCCGTTGATTCCTTCTTCCAATTGTCCATGTTTATCTCCAATTGCCCCTCGAACCGATCCACGAAGCCAATGATGAAATCGCTGCGTTGAAACTCCGAGTCCCAGGTGATGCGACTGATGATATCTGACCCGTCATCGTCACTTATATGATCTTTCTCTTCCCATGAGTAATATGAACTACTTACCTCCTGCCGGTCGCAATTTGTTCTCACCGGTCCTGAGATCTGGTGGAGAGGGGCTTCTGCGCACATGCTTTGGCTTGACTCTAATGGCCGGACTGGGCGATCTTGATGGTTCTGCCTTTTGCTCGTGTTCGTGATGTATCTCCGGAGGAGCCTCAGCCGCCATGGTTGCTTCTGGTATGGAAATACGACCTCAAATAATGGATAATAGCCATCTTGAGAACTGAGAAAAGGGAGGCTTTATAACTCACAGTTACAAGATCCGAGACATAATCCCAAGACCCTCAAAGCCCCATTCGTTCAATGACTCAATTAGAGTCACAACTGGTGGTTGATGAGTCAGTTCCCTGAGTCAGCCCAAGCACGGCAGACAGGCAAAAATGTTGCTTGACGTCCTTATGCATGACACCAGAACCAAAAAGGAAGTCCTATTGCCTTAGTGCCTTTACCATAGCTTGGAGACCGAAAAATCGTAAAAAAACATTTCGAAGCGTTCAACATGCCCATAAAAGCTATGACATAAAAACAAACCGCAAAAGCGCAAAAAGTCAACTCCGATAGGGGGAATCGAACCCCCGGCTGCCGTGTGAGAGACGGCGATGTTAGCCACTACACCATATCGGATGGTTGAAATTCCTTCCGCGAATTACGTTATTAGGCCTAGCGCTGGCCTTTTCGGTCTAGCGTCATACGGCCCTGTGCGTCGCGTGCGTGGTTCTATAAAGTCCTCCCCATCGCCCCTTCAACTTTCTGGCTCTCCTGCTCCTCCTTTCTCCCACCCCATGCGCGGCTTGCGGATGAGGCATTTTTGCTATTGATCCGGTTCACCGAGCTCCGCCATTCCCGTTATCGTCGGCGTGACCCAGCCAGTCCTTTGCGGTCCTTCGAGCCCTGGAGCGCAATCTGCGCTGCTTCCTTCGCCCTGCCCCGTTCCCTCTTAGCCCTCGCCATTACGCTCGAGATGAGGCATTTTTGCCCCTGGTCTGCTACGCCGACCGGCAGATCCGTCACATCACATGTTAAACGATCGGTTAGTCGTCGAATTTCTGCGCACCTAGGTGCATTCACCCTACGCTCTTTCTGAACAATCGTCCGTGTCTAGCGGGACTTCAAATCTGCCTTGGGGACGTAGAGCCCGGACGAGGGCCTTGATAACCTTGGCTGATGGCGTCCGTATCATTTCGGCACTAAAGAAGGGTTCGAACTGGTCGGCTTCTCTGACCGACTCGCTGTTTCGGCCGCGATTCGCGTCGGCCAGTAGTTGCTTAGGGTGTAAGCGTTTATATTGTGATACTCTATCCTTCGAGCTGACCGTAAGATTCCACGACGGCTGTCTCCCGGCTCCGGGACGCTCTCTGGACCTAAAAAGCCGCTAGGCCACGTCGCCAGTCCGCGTGTAAGTATCTATTTCCCTCGACCTATATAGTTTTTTTCGTGCGACCGTTTGTATTCCGGAGATCTACGCTCCTCCAATCCCTGTTACCGAGTGCGCCTTGTCCCGGACACCGTCGTTGGCTTCATGATCGATTGGCATAGAGGACGAGATAGATGGATAAAAAAGTAGAGTTTACTCCTATAGCAATAGCGTTATGCGGACCGGAGAATGGTGCAGGGGAAAAAGGGGGTAAGTTTTGGGCAACCACTCTTTATAGCTATTCTAACGATTGCTAGAAAGCGAGCAAAACAAAGCGCAATACAGCAGAATTCGAAATCAGATTGCCCCCTAGACACTCACGCTTTCTTTCCCAGCGCCCCACTCAGACCACACTAGTCCGAATTAGGTCAAGAAAAGTCCCCACCATCATTTCTTGATGTACTTCTGGTACATCACCAAAGTTTACCGTAATTACCGGTTTCAGCAGAGAAGAGGATATTTGTCGAAACGTTCCTATTCCATATAACTTGGATAAGACATTGTATATTACCATGTTATCATTCTGAAAGTTTTCTGAAGGAAGGGTCGGGAACGGAAGAGCTGGAAGAGGGAAATTTGAGGATCTGGCTTGATCTGCGCCTACTCCTTGCCTTTCATTTCTGGGCATAATAACACAGGCAGTATAAGTGACCCGGGGCGAAAGGGGGAGCTAAAGGGGTACTGGTAATCAGCTGCACGCTAGCTCAATCTACGACACGATGATCCTACACGTATAACGACATAACAATGGCATACAAGCTTTGATGATTAGTCTCTTGAAGGCTGCCTGAACCCTGCCCTAGTAGAAGAACAAGCGGTGTGCGTTACTTCAGCTAGCCGCGCATAGAGCGGAGCGATCATGACGTCACGCTGTAGATCTTTTCCTCAACGCGTTTGGAACCCAGACTCAACACCCTAATAGTACTGTGGTTTTTAGTTACAGTATTTCCCGAGACTATGTGGCCGAAGCCAAGGGAGCTGAACAGATCTGAACTGTGAATTTTCCCGCCGATTCTATCTTATAATATATAGGCTGCCTATATAAAGTCGTTATATTGTGGAGGAGCTAAAGATGCCCCCCTCATTTCTTGTGAGATTATGAGCTCTTTTTCATTTAGATATACAATATTTAAAGGGATTTTTAGTAGTGAAGCTAGAACTGCAGGTTCCAAGTAACAATGTATGATTAAACGTGAAGAACTAAATACATATGCGATAATGAGTGTCCTTATATATCCTAGTTCTTTGTGTTGTCCGTTCCTGTGAACGTGGTGCCTGATCACTGAGGGTTGTGCCTCTCGTGATGTGTTCCCCCTTAATGCCTTGTTGTGTAGGCGTATAACCGCGTGTTATGCCCAAACGGCTGATTCTAGCCGCTTATTTACCATCCTGCTAATTATAACTAACAGTAATCTTTAGCACGGCGAGTATGGGGCCGAGAATGGCGTGGGCGGTGAGTGCTTGCTGGTCGTTCCTAGGATCCGTTGGCCCACGGTGTTCCCGAATACCTACGTACTAAGTGGGTCTATAACATACAGCTTGAAAGCGCATCCTAATAATCCAAGAGGTATTGGCTATAGTGCCTCTAATTCAGCCACGAAGGCTGATTCGGAAAGTGGTCAGGTCATTTCCGGTCATTTCCAGTGAGGCTGCTTACCAAAAGGCTTGGAATAACTAATTGAGAGCCTGTGAATAATAGCGTTCCACAATGGAGTAGGTCTAGAGGCCAAAGAAAAGGCGCCAGACCAGCACTAGCGTAAAAGCGAATCATCGCCGAAACTAACGTCACGTGCAAGGGAGTGGCTCGCCCGCCTCCCTCGCTCATCTTCCCCTCCCTTTTTCAGGCACATACCTATATCATTAATAACTTATCTCAGCCTCCTTGAATTACCACTGGTTTCCTCTTCCGTCTGGTTTTCATTTTCATCTTTTCCCCAATATCACCTCACCAAAGCGTTCTCAAATACCTCACAATGGGCTGGTTCGACAGTATGTGACAGTCCTATCTCATATCGCTTGCCGTATTCCCGACTGACACTAGGCCTACTACTTAGATGACTCCGACCAGGCTCAAGCCTATGAGGAAGTCACGCAACGGCCTCACGAGGCCAAATGGTCGCACGAGCTAATTGGCGGTGCCGCTGCCTATGAAGCCGCCAAGGCGTATGAGGATCACGTCGCCGAAAACGGTCAAGATCCCCATGCCTCCCTTGTTCTCAGTTACTAACACTCACGCGTAGGCCACCCTAACGAGCACGACCACGCTAAAGAGATACTCGCCGGCGTCATTGGCGCTTTTGTCGACCGCGAGGTTGAGACAAAGGGTCTAGACTTCATTGACCGTGAGAGGGCCAAGCGACATGCCCAGGAGCAAGCTGAGGAACAGCTTAACAACCAGTATGGCGATCGGTGGTAAGCCTTGACTAGAGCGGGAAATTTGCCGATGGTATGCGGAGCTAAATTTATCCACTGCAATAAATGCAACTCCTCGCTCTTGTAGGCTTTTCCTCTAAAACGCTTCTAAATAGTTTGTCCCTATAAGCACGGCTATGCTTTTTGCTAGATCTTGTTTTCGGTGTTCCTATTATAGAAGTCCCGTCAATCTCGAATCGTGACTTTTCGTTTCAACTACTTGCTCCCCCTTCGAGTAGACTCCCTCTTTTAGGCGAGGGCCTCTTAGAAACTCGCGACCTCGGATTTAATATTAAGTCTTAGATAAAATGGCTTATCGTTAGATTCATGTTCCCTTTCAGGCAGGCTACGTTCTCTCTACCCGGTCGGCAGGTTAAATTATAAGGTTAAGAATTTATCCCCTGGCTGTTTTAAGTCTGAATAACGTTACATATCTACGAAGATTAACGAGACGCTAGTGTCGCGTTTGGTCATTTCCAATTACAACGACTAATTTGGTGCTTTCTATAAACCACTTAGACTAACGCAGCAATTAGCTATATCCAAACAGAATTTCGGCAATCATTTGCAACTCAATAAGTTCCTGTTTCAGAGACTCTGGAAAGCAGGGTCATCGATCTAGCAAATAATCAAATAAAGGGGATATAAAGTAGGGCTCGCACCCTACACTAGGGAGTACGCAACTAATGCGGGCCAGAGAAGGAACACCCTTAATAGTAGAGGTTGATTCTATGCACAGATATTACGTTCGTCCAAATCATACTTTCCACAGTCTGGAGTCAGACTGATATAAATAGCACTCTGTATCTACTTTCGCCTCTATAGAGAGGAAGGAAGAGCATTCTGCGGACGACGATATTTCCGTGCTGTGTATCTCTGAGAAGGAACCGCGGACAAGTTTCTCCAAGAAACCCGCAAAAAGTGCTCAGTTAATAGTCCGCAGGTGAAAGACAGTGTTCTTGAACGGTGAGGGAATCTTCGACAGGATAAATGATGAGTTCTTACGGAAAATGCCGAACGAACAACCTATGAAAATTGAGATTTTACCAGTCTCTGTGAACCTAGTAAGTACTTCAAGTGCTCTAAAGGACGTGCAAATGCGAGCTTATCTTTAACAATTGAAATTGATCTCTCATTCGTTGTCGTTTCAAAATTAAAAAGTGGAGTTTAACAAAAATGTGCTGTATCCGAATATAGGGAGTTTGAAAAGTGAGTGTAGACCCACTTCGGTCTGTATAACGTCTTTTTCGTCATGCGGTTGTTTTGGAAACGAATTAGGGTCTATATAAAGCAGTTAGTAGCAAACATCTTGATCTTATCGGACTAGAGTGGCTCTAGGCACAGATCGCGAAACAGAGCATGGAGGCCGGAGGGGGCGCATCTACATTTGAATACTATTTGCCGAGTTCCTTAAAGATTGTTCACTCAAACGCCTGTGTATACTCTTGGGGTGCATCGGCAAATATAATCTGCCCAGTGCCGGAAACTTTAATTACAGTAATTTTGGTGATCTACCAGTAGTACATCAAGAAATGATGGTGGGGACTTTCTCTGACTTAAAGCAGTTTAGCGCGATCTGAGTGGGGCGTTGGGAAAGAAAACTTAAGTATCTAAGGGGTAAACTATTTCCGAATTCTACTGTACCATACCTCGGAGAAAGGCAATGTTTCTCAGGCCGAGGAACCCAGAGAGGTTCACAGAGTACCTGAAACTTCTTCGATGACTAGCGACGCTATTACACAGGAAACAACAGAGCAAACTGATACTTCCGTTGGGAAGGACCTGCCATGTGGCTCCTATGATGTGGGATCGACGAAACGCAAATTATCGCATGGCGAAGGCGTCTCTTCTGAACTCAGACGATCGGCGCGATTGACCAAAAGAGCTAGAACTTGATGGCGATGGTTCCTCTCCTTCTTGTATTCATTCCTTGCAATCCATTGATAGCAAATACGGGACATTAGAGCATTATTTCGGAAACCCAAAGCGTCGGCCGAAAATCAGCAAGGTGCTGAAAGCATGTCCTCAGCATTGAGTAAAATGAGGACCTATGAATTGAGATAGTCACATACGAACCACTCTTAAGAACATATATACACAAAAAAAGGTCTCATGATTCTAATCCATGCCTCATGCGCTGTGTTTCTCGTTCAAAGGTATTAGAACGCTTGTTAGGGCTCGAGTCCGATGTACAGATCTCTCACTTGCGCTTCTGATTGGGCGAAATGGGACCCAAAGGTGCTCGTCTCTTTTGGAACCTTGCACGCTCAAAATCAATAAACATCACATGGCTGGTTTCCTCATTCCAGATCATGTTCCCTAGTATTGGGTCATTGTGAAGCACGCCTAACCTGTGAATAGCATGTAGGGCATTCTCAGCCTGCCGAACCAATCGACGTCGATCAATTTCACCACGTTTAGCGAGTGTCCCCCCAGCATAGCCCATGAACATCAAATGGACAATCTCCGCAATCCCGTCGTAAGAGAACGACCGACGAAGAACCAGGCTGCCAACCAGAACTGGCACAAACACCCCTTGGATTTCAGTAAGTCGAGAATATACTGACTCTTCGTGCTTCGAGCTCTCAGCAAACTCAATAGGCGAACCTTTCGCGACGAACGTGTATCCGTGCGATAATAATGTCACTTTAAAGAGGGCCCCGCGTGTTCCATGAATATGCAGCGACTCGCACCCAAGGTCCATGTTGGGCCACAGTGCATCGGTGGAGAGCTGGTCATCCAACAGACGAATGAGCATAGCCAGGTCAATTTGATGCCGATCGACACCATGATCCAGCACATTGGTACATTCCCTATCTAGGCTCCCCCAAGTTGTTCTTAAGCCTAGAAGGCATTGTTGCGTGCAATACTGCCGAGATTTGCCTTTTGAGCGCGAACCTCTTTGTGATTGTGCAGTACCGGTCGATAGCGATGACAAGGCTGGTAGCTGTGTGAAACTGCAATGTGGGGGCCTCCGACTGGGGGTATTAGAATCAAATTCATCGCTGGAGTCATCGCCAAGATCAGACGAAGTCGGTCCTTGCGACGGATTGCAAGATGCGACATTAGCGAGTGCATATTTCGATCTCGTCTTAACCGGAGACATGCGACAATATTCTTGTCTGCTCTGGGGCGATGGTTTTAAGTCCGAGGAGGGCACATTCTGTTCCGAGATTTCGCCCAGAAGGTCGTCATATACCATTTCCCACGTCGCCAATCTGGTCACTGCCCAATTCGTCCATCCTGTGCCTCTTGGCGGAGTTCTCAAAGCTCGAAGAGTAAAGGCCAAAACCTGACCAAGCGCAGTCAGGTGCAAACGGTTATCATCGTTTAGGTCGCCGGTCCATCCAGTTGTTTCCCCCACGTCTTCTTTTGGCACTGACAGATAGTAGTATGCGGTGGAAGGATCATTAGGAAGTACGCGAAGAAATATGAAAGCTTCACCTGTACACACGTATCCATACTCCAGTCCTCCTTTGATCATGTAGGAAAACGTCTGTGTAATGACCGCGGCGACAACGCGACGACAAATGTCTTCAGGTGTTTCATCTTGCTGATAGCGGACCACTTGGTCAACTTCCATATCTTGAAGTCCAGCATTTATGTGCGCAAGCGAGAGCTTATGTGGTGCCTTGTATTCGATAATAAATCCAGGCACCTTTCCCCCAGGGCCTTTGCTATACACGCAGAACTGGTCTGCTCTAGGTCGAGATTGCCTTGGCGGTGTAGCCCCTTGGGATCTCGCAGGTGACTGGGCCGGGGGCAGCAATCTGACCTTATCAGATTGTTTTGCAGCTAAGCGTCCCGAGCGACGCGGTTGCTCCTGGGTCAAGCTCAAAGACTCCATGTCTGCCACCACCTTTGACTCATCAGTCAAGGTATTCGCATGATTTTCAAAGGTCACATCTCCGTTGAGGCAGAATATTTGTCGGAGTCGGGGATTCGAATGGAGTTGCTTGACGACCGAGGCGACACGCGACTCAACAGTCTGTCTTTCGAAATAACTAAGATTGAGCTCCGAGCTTAGCATTCTTTCTCGCACCTCTTTGCCGAATACCTTCAATGCCAGCAGTGGCGGAAAGTGGCGTTCCGTAACAAAAGCCGTGTCCATTATGTCCTTCCAAATAGCAACCTGTTCCTTGGGAAACCCTGTCCACTCCCGAATCGTATCCGGGCGGAGTTTATCATCTACATTTGCCGGATCGCCCTTTGTCGATGAGTCTCTATCTTCCTGTACGGTAAGGCCGAGAAATAAATGGGCATGGCAGACATCGAGGAACTCTGGAAGCGTGGTCTCTCGAGTTTGAAGCCTTTCCTCACTTAGTTGCTGTTCTGCTTCTATCTGACGTCGTTCGGCTTCGGTTTGGCGTCGCTCGGCCTCCTCTAGACGCCGTCGTAGCTCCTCTATCTCCTGATGAGACATTTTGACGTTTATTTGGGACGGAGTGCCCACGAGGAGTCCCAAGAACGGGTTGTGGTGAGACGACCGCCAAGACCAAAACAAAACAAAACTCCCACCTGGAGCGGCTCACACCGCCCTCCTGGAGAGAGTGTGCCACACCCAAATACAAAACGATCAATTTTGACCCTTTACATCACTACCGTGGGCTGTTTCCTACGTTGAAATAGAATCCCGCATCTCTAAGCCTGCGAAAGCGTCCGCGGTCAAAAATACTAAATTGCTGCGTTTAAATGTTGTGGGAAAAGATTTGATTTGGTTTATTTCTCGCACTTTTCACGACATCGGGGTCGATCCCAACCTCCTCCCTACTTGTATATCCAAGACAGCAGTACTCCAAGCGAAAATGTGCCCGACAGTAGAATTTGCAGTCGATAGTGTTGACGCGGACTAGACCGGAAGAGCTGACGAGCTTCACTTCAGTGACAGTTGCTTCAGGCCAGAGGCCTAGAGGTCTTCGCCATTCATCAACCAAGCACCTCCCCGTTCGCTTCCATCGTGATATAGTGTGGTAAGGTGGACATAAGCCGTAGCTATCCTTTGATATCGTCGAACGTTAAGAGCGTTGAGAGTCGTTCGAGAAGGTGGTGCAGATTAATGGGCGCGGAACTCAACCATGACGCAGCCATTTCGCGTCAGGTCCTCTCCTTGGACAGGTCTTAGCTTCCTCAGGCGCGGAACAACCACCAGAGGAAGCATCACGTAGAGCTGTCTGTCCTCGCTGGTGAGCGGTGAACCAATCATTACTTAAGGGCCAAACTAATTTGAGTCACCTGATTTTCTGCCCAACATGCACTGGAACCTTCTTACCTGTTACCCCTCCCCCTCTTTGCCTGCAACTTGAAGATATTACAACGCATGGTTAAGTCATTCATTGTCCTCAGGGTATGGAAATAAAACTTAACCGAAACACTCGGTCTCTTGGCAACTGCACAATAACATCAAAGGATTGGTCAAATCAGCGGCAAGGCTGACTTTCTTTACTGCCTTGCGCTAAGTGGATATGTCTTTTTGGTGAGGGACGCCGGGTATCCAGGGCTTTTGATTGGTACTGAATCCCCAGTCTAACTTTCTGTTGTCGTGGGGGATTGGTGTACATTCACGCTGCTTCTGCAGAGCCATTACGGTCTCGTGGTCCTCGCGCATCCACGGATACCAGACACCAGCCCACTCGATGACGCCAAAGCGCGGGGCCCCCGAGTCTGCGCCTATCACGGCGTCCTCGTTCAGGGACTCGTTATTCCAGCTGCAGCTCTGATTGACTCGTGCTGGCCTGTCATGTCAGCCTCGCCCCAGACCTTTCATCACCGCCAGTAATCGGTTGGCATGAGATCAGGGGAAACCAGATGCGCCATGTGGGTCCCGCATATCATTTGTCGTCGTGTATGCTTCATGTATATCCCTGACAAAAGGGTTATCCGGCTTTGCTTTGCTTCTTTGCGCTACGTCTTGTGTCTTGCCAAGGACAGCTATTGCATTCTAGAATCGCTCCTATACCCTACGTACTAGACACCAAAACGGCTTTATCTGCAGAAGCCGAAAAGCGGAAAGCAAATAGCGAGGCGTCGCGACGGTTCCGCGTACGAAAGCGTTAGGAAGCGCTACGCGAATAGCTAGTAAATAGGTAGTAGAATAAGATCTAGTTTCTGTTGAAGCTCTGCAAGTTTCTTAGATCTAAGAGAGATTATTTTCGTGAAAACCTCGACCGCTATATATCTTTGAGTCAATTTCCACCGAGACCACCGACCCTATAGCCTATACCGTCTAATTCGTCCATAACGACAACTCTACTAGAGCGGTCTAGCAAGAATATCTGGCTAAGGAGCTAAGCCCGTGATAAGCTTTTACGAAGTTGAATAGTAATAGTTAATCGAGATTTTGTTGTCCAATTCTTTAATAGCCCCTAAGCTCTATCAAAGCTCGAGAATTATTTTCTACTTCCGCGGAGCTACCAAGCTCCTCGGGTGATCGTATTCGATGTTGCGATAGTAAATCTAGGTTATAATTTCAGGATTCTAGACTTTCATCAATTCATCTATTTTGTAAAAAAAAAAAAAAAAAAAAAAAAGCATAGCCATCATTACGTTATGCTCTTTGGAGCCATCTCCACGATCGTCTCAATCGAGGTAGAGCTCTTAGCTATAAAAGGGAGAAGGGCCCCGTTCACTCCCCATTCCTAGGTCCATTCACACAAGGTGAAATGAGATCTAGCAATATAGAAAGCATGGCAGACCTTAGTAAAACTCAACTCTAATCATCCCGGGACATGACTAAAGGTTTGTATATACTATTGTCTATTTCTTGTATGTGTTGACAAAAATATAGTGGGTGCCTTGAAAGTCGTTAAGTACTAAGGCAGAGTGTCTATCTACCCGACCTTGCCCGGTCTTCTCTCTCGATGCTAACGTCTATTCGATGTCCGGTGCCCCGATTTCTTACTATATTAGGTGTTCATCGTAATCCAAAAGCTGCTAGGTAGTGATATTATGTTCTACGTAGAGCTACAATATCTCCTCCGTGCCATACAAACTAGACTTTGTACTGTTAGCGTTTATGATAGTGATAAGGGCCGCTTTATTCGACTTACAATTGTATTCTCCCGAATATGTTTGGTCGTATACCCAACGGAGGATTGCTATTTAACTATATCTAATGTCCTTAAGCTAGAAGAAAAACTATAACTATAGTATTGTGCTAGTTATACCCGGGAATCTTACCTAACCGATAGGTCGACTATCCTACCAAAGTAGTCTTCTATAATACTTAGGTAACCGAAAACGAAGAATTAGAATTGTTATAGAAGACTACTTTAGTAGGGTAGTCGACCTATTAGTTAGGTAAGAAAAGATATCTAGTAACCGTGCCTCCGGGCCCCACTCGCTTGGTCGCGAGTTGGTGCACCAGCCCCTAACGGAGTTTTAATCCCCAACGCAACTTTTTCGATATTTCTATCAATTTAACTACTAAAACCAACAGAGTCATAGAAAAATAGCCTATTTCTCTTATCCTTAGGCACCCTACTAGGCGTATCCGGTATAATATTACCCTTTTATTACGTTGTAGGGTAAGGATTAGCTATTTTGCTACCGATCTTCGGGCGTATCTTACGGTCGTAGTATCTTCTTCCTCTCGCCTAACTATAATATAATACTATTTCCTATCTATAGCTAGTAGTATTCTAGAGCGCTTAAAGCCTTTTATATATTATTATAATTTATTTATAGCCTAGTATTGTAGATAATAATTGTAGCTATTTTATAGTAGAGCGAGCCCTAAAAGTTGTACGCCTAAATTTCGTTTAGCGGCTCGAATTCCGTCGTATTTTTCTACCGAATTATCGTATTATACTATACTATAATTCTTTAGAGTCGGTAAAACCTATATAGTATTAAGGCGTACTATCTCGTAAACTAATTCTTCTTCTTACGCTTTATCTAGGTACCTATTGGTGCTATAGCGAGCGGAATAAGACTAGCGGCTAATGAATCGAGTCTATAAGCGGCCGGTTAAAACGCAAAATTTACTCGCGAACGCGGGTATATAAGGGGTTTTTTTGCGTTTAGTAGGTTCTTAGGCCTATTAGGTACGTATCTCAATATTTATTATATAGATTATCTGTGGTCTTGGTGGTTAAATTGATAGGGATATCGAAAAAGTTGCGTTGGGGATTAAAACTCCGTTGGGGGCTGGTGCACCAACTCGCGACTGAGCGAGTGGGGCACGAAGGCACGGTTACACCATATCGGAAACTGGATTATAATGAGTCAACCTTTACGCTATATGAGCCAAATTCTTTAAGTTAGGGCTCTGTCCTTACTGTGCGGGGTTGTATACTATAAGGTCCTAATTTCTTTTTCTCGCCCTCATCGACATTAGCCGTCTTGGGCGAGTGTCTTAGTCGTAGCTGATAAGAGCGCTAGACGGCCGGATTGTAGGGGAGAGTAACGCACGCCGTCATAGGGTCGTAGAGAAGCCAATGAGACACGCAGGGGAGAAAGAGGTGGCGGAGCTCATGAGCTCAGTGATCCGGATCAATAGCAAAATTGCCTCACGGGGAACATGTGGGGAGAAGGAGGGTGTGTCGGTCATAAGGTACATGTAGCCCCGTTTCTCGGGGACGATTCTCCTAAAAGAATGTAGGGCGATACAATACGTAGAAGTCAACTATAGCCCGACGGGCGGTGTCGAACACTTGGGGAAAGGGCCGTCTTATCGCCCACAGTGTGATAAAATAGGCACTTCCTGCATGACTTTGGCTTGGCATGCTTATACATCATCATAGGAATCCCTTTCTGATACCTCCGCCTAGATTTGGACAAAAGTCCCTTTGAAAAAAGGAGAAGAGAAAACCCCCCCCCCCCCCCCCC